>Ga0209268_1000745_pt1 | contig 16467 bp, 18 predicted proteins | sample GraSoiAngelo_143_FD_185900 | JGI IMG/M metagenome (GOLD analysis project Ga0209268, IMG submission 185900) | Grasslands soil microbial communities from the Angelo Coastal Reserve, California, USA - 14_1009_02_30cm (SPAdes) (version 2) | ecosystem: Environmental > Terrestrial > Soil > Grasslands ... | reverse complement strand
GCCACGTGGAATCGGCTTTCGAAGAAGATGGACTCGATCGCCTCTTCGTCCTCGCGGCGCATCTCCATCCCGCGGGAATCGATCGCCTTGAGGCCGTTGAATTCCCTCGGATTGTGGGAGGCGGTCACGACGATCGCTCCCTTAATCTGGCCCGATTTCGCGACGAAGTACTGCGCGCACGGGGTGGGGACGAGGCCGAGATCGATCACGTCGCAGCCGGCCGACATCAGCCCGGAAGCGGCCGCCCGAGCGAGCATCGGTCCGCTGAGCCGCGGGTCGCGCGCCAGGGCCACCGGACCTCCGGAGAAGAATGTGCCGATCGCGCGGCCCACCTTGACCGCGAGGTCCGCGTTCATCTCCGCGCCGATCACGCCGCGGATGCCGTTCGTCCCGAAGAGGCGCGTCACGCCATCACCCGCCCGGCCTCGATCTTCGCATAGGGGGACACCTGCGCGCCGTCCTCCAAGATGCTGTCTCGGACGACCGCGCCTTCGCCGATCGCGGAGCCCGCCCCTACGATCGAGGAGGCGATGTCCGCCTTGTCGTCCACGCTCACGCCTTCGAGGAGGGTCGCGTTCGCGACGGTCGCGCGGCCGACGCGACAGGACTTGCCGAGGACCACGTCGGGGCCCAGCCGACCTTCCACGAAGCAGCCCGCGCTCACGTACACGGGAGGCCGCAGCGTGCCCGCGGTGACATCGGAATCGGGCGCGATCTTCGCGCGGCTCGCCGCGAGGAGGAGGCGCTGCGCGTTCAGGTAATTCGACAACGTGCCGGCGTCGGACCACCATCCGTCGAAGCGATAGGGCGTGAGGCCCTCCTCGATCAACCGCGGGAAGACCTCCCGCTCAAGCGAGACGGGGTGGCCCGCCTCGATGAAGTCGAACACGCGAGGCTCGAACACGTATTGGCCCGCGTTCACCAGGTGGCTCGCGGTCTCTCCCTTCGCCGGCTTTTCGACGAAACGGACGATGCGGTCTTTCGTGATCTCGACCGCCCCGAACGCGCTCGGATCGTCGACGGGCCAAACGGCGATGGTCCCGATGCCGCGGCCCTTCCGGTGGGCGCGGACGAGCCCGTCGAAATCGAGCGTGTCGACGACGTCGCCGTTGTATACTGCGAAGGGACCGTGGATGTGGCGCTCCAGGTTCTTCAGCGCGCCGCCGGTCCCGAGCGGGACCGGTTCATCGATGACCCGGATCTCCCGGTGGAAGTCCCGATCCCGAAAGAAGTCGCGGACTTGATCGAACCGGTAGTTCACGGCGATGAGCACCTCCTCGCAGGTGGCGGGGAGGGCGTCGAGCAGGTGGACGACCATCGGCCGATCGACGAGCGGGATGAGGGCCTTCGGTCGACTCAAGGTGAGGGGGCGGAGCCGGCGGCCGAGGCCCCCCGCGATGATCACGAGCTGCATCCGCCCTCTGAAGAGGGGCCGCGAATATCTATTTTCTGTCCGGGCGCTTCACTTCGGGACGATCGTGACGACGTTGTTCCCTCGGAGGACGACGGTGCCCACGCGGCGCACGTTGTCCTCGCGGGTCTCCTCCGTGTCCTCGAGGACCATGTTCATGTAATCGTCATAGCCGACGAGCTTTCCCTCGAGGATGCGATTGTCCTTGAGCAGGAGCTGTACGCGCTTGTTGATAGATTTTTCTAGGACATTAAGAGGCATCACCATGAGAAGGACATTCCCCCCTTCCGCGGTCGCCATAATTCCTGTTTGCACTTAAGACTTTTCGTCCTCCCATCTGAGATTCTCACGGCCGCACCGGGAACCGCGAACGTATTTATCGCCGTCCAACCCATGCGGCGTCAATGGAACGGAAGAAGGTCGGCGAGGTCTTCCACTTCTTCGGCCACATCGGGGTCGCGGCGATCCGGCTCACGGAAGGTTCGCTTGCGATCGGCGACACGGTCCAGATCCAAGGTCCGACGACGAACGTCGAGCAGACCGTGGACTCGCTGCAGATCGAACATGCGACCGTCTCGACCGCGGGAGCGGGCCAGGAAGTCGGAATGAAGGTGCGCGACCGCGTACGAGAGAAAGACTTCGTCTACAAGCTCATGCCGTCGGCCGAGCCGGCGCCGCCGAAAGCGACCCGGAAAGCCCCCGCCAGGAAGACGCCCGCGAAGAAAGCCCCCGCCAAGAGGCCGAAGCGGACCCCCAAGAAAGCGAGAGCCAAGAAGTCGAGGGTCAAGAAATCGAAGCCGGCTAGAAAAGCCACCCGCGCAACGCGTAGTAAAGCGCGCCGAGGCTCCCGAAAATCGCGACGCCGTTCAAGATGAGGTCCAGCAGCGCCTCCGCCGCGGGGCCCTTGAATCCTGCGTCCATGAGCATGAACTTCAGTCGGTGCGTGCCGTGGAAGAGGGAGCCGCCGATCAGGACGAAGAAGAACAGGCGGACGAGCGGCTCCTTCCAGTGAGCGAGGAAGGTCCCATAGGCGGCCGGATCGAAGGGCCACAAATGGAACGGGGCCGCGAAGAAGAGCAGGAAGAGCGTCACCGGGAGCAGGAACGCCGTGATGAAGCCGCCGACGGAGAAGAGGCTCCAGATCACCGGCTCGAGGAGGACCTCGTCCGGTGCCGCGACGTCCGCATGCACGGTCTGACGGCCGGGATTCCACGCGAGGGATTCCCGGGTCGGGCCGATCCCTTCGGCGATCTCACATCCCTCCGAAAATCAAGTACACGACCGCGCCGGAAACGCCGATCCACAGGAGGACGTTGATTCCGAACACGACCTTCCATGGGAGCGGCTGCCGCGTGAACTGGATCGGCTGGGCCTTCCCGATCAGCATGAACCACGTGAGCGCGTGCCAGAGGACGAGGGCGAAGAGGACGACGTTCAGGTAGAGCATCGGAGGCGTCCTCAGGAGATTCAGGAAGGCCGCGTAGGCGGATTCCCCGTCCCGCAGCTGGATCAGCATGTTGAGGAGGATCAGCCCGTAGAGCGCGCAGACCACGCCGCCAGCCTCTCGCAGCTGGAAGGCGAGGTACCGGCGGTTCCGGAGCCACCAAACGCGGCGGCGCCTCGCGGGATACTCGTGGACCGTCATCGGCTCACCGCGACGCCGACCCCGGCATCAGGAGCCTCCGCATGTGCCGCGTCGTCGCGAGGAACTTGAGGGTCTGGATCGCCGCCGCGGGATCGACCTCCTTCGGGCAGACGACGGAGCATTCCCCGACGAACGTGCATTCCCAGATCCCGGTCTTTGTGTTCAGGCGGGCGAGACGCTCCGCCGCACCGTCGTCGCGGGTGTCGCGGATGTACCGCAACGCGAGGGCCGAGGCCGCGGGCCCGACGAATTCCGGGCTCGCCCCGAAGACGGGACAGGCGGCATAGCAGAGCATGCAGTTGATGCACAGGCTCTGCTGCCGGTACGCGTCGACATCCTCCGGATATTGGGTGTACTCCTTCGACAGGTCGCCCCAATCTTTCCGCACGATGTACGGTCGGACCGAGGCTAGCTTGTCGAGGAAGTCGTCGAAGTCGACGACAAGGTCCTTGAGGATCGGGAAGTTCGAAAGGGGTTCGACGGTGACCGCGCCCTTACGCATGTCCCGGATGTAGGTGCCGCAGGTGAGCCGCGGGCGCCCGTTGACGTCCGCGCCGCAGGACCCGCAGATCCCCATCCGACAGGACCACCGGAAGGTGAGGGTCGGATCGAGATGGTCCTTGATGTAATTCAGTCCGTCCAGGACGACCATGTCGCTGCGGTACGGGATTCGGTACTCCTGGAACGTCGGCCGCCCGCCGCTCTCCGGCCGGTACCGGCTCACCCGGAAGACGACCTCCGAATCGGCCATCAATACTTCCTCTCCGCGGGCTGCCACTTCGTGATCTTCACCGGCAGGTAATCGATCCGAGGCGCCCCGTCCGTCCGGAAGGCGAGGGTGTGCTTCAGGAAGTTCGCGTCGTCCCGCTGCGGGAAATCGGTCCGGCTGTGGGCGCCCCGCGACTCGTGCCGGTCCCGGGCGCTGTGCGCGATCGTCGCGGCGACGTCGAGCATGAAGTCCAACTCGAGGACCGCCGTGAGCTCCGTGTTGAAGACGCGGTCCTTGTCCGCGAGGCCGACCGCGCCGAAACGGTCCCGCAACTTCGCGAGCATGCCGCAGGCGTCCGCGAGGGCGGACTCCTCCCGGAAGATGCCGACGTCCCGTTCCATCAGCTGCTGCATCTCGACCCGGATCCCGGCGACGGTCTCCTTGCCGCGCTCGCGGCCGAGCAGCCCATCGAAGACCCGGGCCTCTTCCTTCCGGAGGGCCTCCCGGGCCGTCGCGCCCCGAGGGTAGCTCGGTCGCTTCTTCGCGAACTCCGCCGCGGCGAGTCCGCAGGCGGCTCCGAACACGAGGCATTCGCTCAGGCTGTTCGACCCGAGCCGGTTCGCCCCGTTGATGGAGACGCAGGCCGTCTCCCCGACCGCGTAGAGGCCGGGGAGCGGAGGGTAGCTCGGTCGCTTCTTCGCGAACTCCGCCGCGGCGAGTCCGCAGGCGGCGCCGAAGACGAGGCATTCGCTCAGGCTGTTCGATCCAAGTCGGTTCGCCCCGTTGATGGAGACGCAGGCCGTCTCGCCGACCGCGTAGAGACCGGGGAGCGTCGTCTCGCCCTTCAGGCCCGTCGACACGCCGCCCATGATGTAGTGTTGTCCCGGTCGGACCGGGATCAGTTCATGGACGGGATCGAGGCCCATGTACTTCTCCGCGAGCTCGCGGACCATCGGGATCCGCTCGTTGATCCGCTTCTCGCCGAGGTGCCGCAGGTCCAGGCCGAGGTACGGCCCGTAGGGTCCCTCGAACGCACGGCCTGCCTTGATCTCCTGAATCATCGCCCGCGAGAGGATGTCGCGCGGACCGAGCTCCATCTTGCCGGGCAGGTAGCGCTGCATGTAGCGCTCCCCCTCCTTGTTCACGAGGACGCCGCCTTCGCCGCGGGCCGCCTCCGTGATCAGGATGCCGGTCCCCGGGAGGCACGTCGGATGGAATTGGACCATCTCCATGTCCTTGAGGGGCACCCCCGCCCGGTAGGCGAGGGCCATGCCGTCGCCGGTCTTGATGAAGCCGTTCGTCGTGAACTCGTAGACGCGGCCGCATCCGCCGGTCGCGAGGATCGTCGCCTTCCCCTGGATCGCGGCCATCGTCCCCGTGCGGAGGTTCATCGCGACGACGCCGGTGCATGCCCCGCCGTCTAGGATGAGCGACGTCACGAAGGACTCGTCGAACCGATGGATCTGCTCGTACTTCATCGACGTCTGGAAGAGCGTGTGCAGAATGTGGAACCCGACCTTGTCCGCGGCGTACACGGTCCGCTTGACGGACATCCCGCCGAAGGCGCGCTGACTCACGCGGCCGTCCTCGTCCCGGGACCAAGGGCAGCCCCAGTGTTCCAGGCGGATAATCTCTTGCGGGCAGTGCGCGACGAAGTACTCGACCGCGTCCTGATCGGCCAAGAAGTCGGAACCCTTGATCGTGTCCTGAGCGTGCAGATCGAAGGAATCGTAGTCTCGCAAGACCGCCGCGGTCCCGCCTTCCGCGGATACGGTGTGGCTCCGCATCGGGTACACTTTGGAGACGAGGGCGATCGTGAGATCCGGGTCCAACTCGGCGGCGGCGATCGCCGCCCGCAGGCCCGCCGCCCCTCCGCCGACGATCACGAGGTCGAAGGCGGTCCGTTCCACAGATCGCCGGAACCGAATCGGGAGAATAAACATTTGGCACACATCGTCGGACCTCAATGCCGTCCGGGAAGAGATGACGCCTCAATCCAGAATGAAACCTAGACAGGGGCCTATGAGCAATGTGTCGAATAGTACCAGATGTGGAAGTCGAACCCTTCCCGGTAGAATACATAGCACTCATTGCTCGAGCCACGGTTGGCGATCTCGAGAGTGAATCGCGCGTACGCATTCCCACGCACCCCGAACGTCGACGGAAGTTCGATGTCGAAGGCCTTGGGCTTCCGAGCGAGCGGGAGGCCGGAGCCGTTTGAGAGTAGCCACCAGGTTGTGTCGACCCCATGCGGGGCCACCTGAACGTAGGGGTATTGGTTCCTCGTCATCGCCCGACCTATGGCTTCCCCGATGCTGAGAGTCTCCGCTGCCACGTCATTTACAATCCGGCCCTTCGGAGCGGGAAGCAGATAGAAGAGGGAATGACCAGACACATCCGTGATCCGATAGCCTTGCGCCCCCTCGTATGCTAACCCGAAGGGAACAGTCGATTTCAATCCCTGCGTGAACGGAACGACGAAGTCTGCGCCGGGACGGCCGGTAGCATCGAGGCCCAGGAATCCCAGGGGAATGTCCCCCTCTGCAACCGCGTCCACGCTTATGGTCACACCCGCGGACAGTTCAACTGAGATCGTCGTGTTCGGGTCATGGGCGAACTCCGAGAAGAGCGGGAAGGAGATCGTCTGTGTCTGAACATTCACCGCGACAACCGACGAAACCTGGATCCCCGAGACATCGGCGAGCAGAGGGCCGTCGACGCTCGATTGCCAGTAGAACTGCGCACGATAGGCACAGGTGCCCGATACACTCGCAGTCCATCCACCGGAACCGTTCGTCGAGACGGTTTGGACGCTGCCGTTTGACACCCCCAAGGGCGACAGGAAGACGACGACCCCCTGGAGGTTGGCATGATCGGCATCCGTGACCGTCCCGGAATACGTCACGGTGCCGCGACAGGATGTCGATGAGTCCGGCGGTCGCAAGGACCTCTGGGAGACGAGCAGGCCTGCCGCACCGGCGAGAACGATAGCCGAGGCGATGGCAGCCGCTACCGGCACGATCCACCGAATTCGGCGGCGCGATGGAGGCGCGGAACAGGGACGGCCGTCAACGCGGCCCGAGTCCAATCTGCCAGCCCCCCACGGTGCCAAGCCCCTTCCGTCGAATTTCCACACCGAATCGGGGCGAACGGATTTTAAGCGCTACGTTTAGCTCGTGCATGGACCGTCGAAATCGAACGAAGCGAGCGGTGGCGGCGTACCTCTTCCGTGCAACAGCGTCCCCTGACAGGACGGAATTATCGCGGCATGCCGCGCAGAAGCCTCAAGTAGAGCGGTCCAATTGGACGCGCCCCATGGAAGTCGTGAGGGTCGAAGGCCTCGGCAAGACGTACCCCGGAGGGACGAAGGCCCTCGAGGACGTTTCCTTCTCAATCCAGAAGGGCGAGATCTTCTGCCTCCTCGGCCGGAATGGCGCCGGGAAGACGACGCTCCTGCGAATCCTGGCGACGCAGCTCAAGCCCACGCTGGGCCGCGCTTCCGTCCTCGGTCACGACGTGCTTGCGGACCCGGAGGCGATCCGGCCTCACATCGCGGTCGTGCCCCAAGAAGCCCGGCCGCAGATGCTCCTCTCCCCCTACGACCACATCCTCTACTTCTGCTTGATCCGCGGCCAATCGCGGACGCAGGCCCGCGAACGGACCAAGAAAGTCATGGAGGACCTCGGGCTCTGGGAGCACCGCGACAAGCTCGCCTCCGACTTGTCCGGCGGCCTGCGCCAGCGGCTGATCATCGCCATGGCGATGGTGGCGGATCCGGAGGTCCTGTTCCTGGACGAGCCGACGATCGGCCTCGATCCCCTCGGTCGGCGCTCCGTGTGGCACATGCTGCGGGAGCTCACGCGGAAAGGGGCGACCATCCTCCTGACGACGCACTACCTCGACGAGGCGGAGATCCTCGCGGACCATCTGCTGATCGTGGACAAGGGACGCACCGCCTTCCTCGGGACGGTCGCGGAGGCGAAAGGCGACACCGGCATCGGGATGCGTGTGATCGTCGAGCCGGCGGCGGGGAACGGGACCGCCGCCCCCGAGGTCCTCGAGCCGCAATCCGCCGAGGAGGTCCTCGCGATCGTCGAGCGCGGGCTGCGGGAGAAGCGAAAGGTGACCTTCAAGCCCGCGAGCCTCGAGGAGGCGTTCATCAAGATCGTGGGGGGATCGATTGAAGTCGAGAATACGTGAGGCGCTCTACATCGGCCTGTTCGACGCCCTGCCACTGCTCCGGGACCCGATGCTCCTCGTCGTCATCAGCCTGTTCTCGTTCCTTCCGGTGATCTTCATCTTCGTCTTCGCCGATGCGGCATCGGCGATGCAGTCCCTCATCGGGGCGATCGTCCTCACCTTCTCCTTCACCGGCCTGTTCGCCTCGCAGAGCGTGTACTTCAACAAGCAATGGTTCCGGTTCCAGGACATGCTCGTCGCGTCGAAGGTCTCTCCCGCCTCGTACGCGGTCGGCCTCTCGGTGAGCGGGCTCGTCGTCGCCCTCCCGGGCGTCCTCGTCGCCCTCGCGTTGCTCCTGCTGTCCGGCCCGAGCACCGCCATCGGCATCGTCCTCCTGCTGGCCACCTCGCTCCTGCTCTGGATCGGGCTCGTCTTCGTCGGCTTCGCGATCGGGGCGACGACGAAGAACGCGCGGCGAGCGAACTCGATCCCGCAGGTCCTCAGCATCGCGATGGGATTCCTGCCGCCCGTGTACTACCCGCTCAGCCGCCTGCCGGCGATCGCCCAGCCTTTCGCCATGCTCATCCCGACGACCCATGCGGCCCAGCTCGCGAAGTATTACTTCGGGCTGATCCAGCTCCCGGCCTCGGAACTGGTCATCGGCTGGGCCTACCTGCTCGGCTTCGCGGCCTTGATGGGATTCCTCGCCTCACGGCGGGCCCACTGGGTCGACCCGTAGGGCGCCTACCGCCGGACCGCGGTGGGCACGCGGGCCCTCATCGGCACCGGGCTCGGCCATCGGGCTCCGGCCTCGATCAGCGCGCAGGCGATGACCGCGAGGACGAATCCATACCCGATCGTGATCGCGGCATTGCTGCCGGCCGCCTGCTGATTGTACTGATAGGCGGCGAGGTAGAGCACCGCGGCGTAGATCAGGAGGACGAGGATGCCCGCGGTCCCGAAGTGGCGAGTCCGTTCCCCGATCCCCGCGATGGCGATTCCCGCCATCGCGACGACGAGGAGCAATCCGAACGCCAACCAGGCGTAAGGACCATTGGCGAGCTGATTCAGGAGCTGCGTGGCCTGGAGGGCATCGTAGGACCCGACCGGCAATTCGGGTCGGTTCCCCGAGACCGTGAACCACGGCAGCGACGGGAGGGATGGCAAAAGGGCGATCCCGAAAAAGTTCACGAGGAGCAAGGCCGCGCCGAGGACGAGCAAGCCTCGACCGGCCCCGGATAGTCTCCGTACGCCGACCATGGTATACTGAACGCGGTTTCCGCCTAATAGTTTTAGGACTTTAGTGTCGAAAGCACACTTGGTTACTCGGACATCGGACGCAATCCGGTCCCAATCTGCAGGAGATTCGGGAACGTTCGTGGAAAACGCGGATGGCCCTCCCAGGCCTCGGGCCGACCGAGGAACGGAACCTCGGGAGGTGAACACGAGTGAAGACAACGGTCGCCGTCGCCCTGATCGCCGTCCTGGCGGTCGTCGCGGCAGGTGTGTTCGCGGTGAACGCGGTGACCGCCTCGGGACCCCTCGCCACCCGCAACGCCGCGGCCACGGGAGTCACCGGGACGGGCAACGCCACCGCCGGGCACACCTGCGACCGGACGAACACGACCGCGTCGGCCAGCGGGTTCGTCTATGCCGGATAGGGAGCCCGATGGCCTGCGCCTTCTCCGATCAGGACAGGGGCCTCCACTCCTGTCCCCTTTTTTTCGATCGTCGGCAAGGTACTACTAGCGCAAGCCTCTTGCCGGCGCCGGTCGCGTGGACAGTTTCGAAAGGGTCCTGTGGTGGCTCTTCCGGAGCAGCATCGGGGCGGCCACCCGCGCCCGGGTCCTCGTCGCGATCCGGGACGAGCCGCGGAACGCCCAGCAGCTCGCGGAAGGGCTGGCCCTGGACTACAAGACGGTCCGGCATCACCTGCGGGTCCTGGGGAAGAACGGGCTCGTCACGACCGCGGGGGAGCGGTATGGCCAGGTGTACTTCCTCTCCCCCTCCATCGAATCGCGCTGGGCCGTCTTCGAGAACATCGTGAGAGATATGCAAACGAGAGGTGACCGACGTGGAACGAAGTGAGCGGAAATGGGCCATGAGCCCGGCGTTGTGGACCGCGGTCGTGCTTGCGATTGGACTGGCAATCGGAATCGCCCTGGCCCTGATCCCGAGGCCAGGACGGCCGGGACCCGGTCCTCGCCTGGATCCCTTCGAGACGTTCGAGGACGTGGACGTCATCGTCTCGACGGTCGGACTCGCCCTCCTGGCGGCGCTCTTCGTCGTCTACGCGAAAACGTACCGGGACACCGGCGCGCGGTCCGCGCTCGGCCTGATCTTCGTCCTCGCGGCCTTCCTCCTGGAGGGAACCCTGACCTCCCCGATCCTGTTCGGGGCGTTCGGTCACGTCCTCGGCGAGCTGGGACCGTTCCTCCTCGTCGCCCACGGCTTCCGGACGGCCGCCTTCGCCGCGTTCCTCTATCTCAGCCTACAATAGCGCAGGTCGATCGATCGGGCCGCGGGAGATCAGGAGCCTTTCGCCTCGACTTCGGCGAGCCACTTCTTGACCTCGTCGACCGCCCCCGGATCCTCGAGGGTCGTCGTGTCGCCGATCTCCTGCCCCGAGACGAGGGATCGGATCACGCGGCGCATGATCTTCCCGCTCCGCGTCTTCGGCAATTTCTCCGTGATGTAAAGGTCGTCCGGCACCGCGATCGCCCCGATCGCTTCGCGGACGTGTTTCTGCAATTCCTTCTTGAGTCCGTCCGCCCGCGGCTGCCCGCGCTTCAGGACGACGTACGCGACCAGGGACTGGCCCTTCACCGGATGCGGCTTGCCGACGACGGCGGCCTCGGCGACCTTCTCGTGGCTCACCAAGGCGGACTCGACCTCCATTGTCCCGATCCGGTGGCCCGCGACGTTGATCACGTCATCGATGCGGCCCATGAGCCAGAAGAACCCGTCCTCGTCCATCCTCGCGCCGTCCCCGGTGAAGTACTTGCCCGGTACCTGGGACCAGTAGACCTGCTTGTACCGTTCCGGATCGTGGTACAGCGTCTGGAGCATCGCGGGCCACGGTCGCCGGAGGACGAGGTACCCTCCCTTGTTGACCGGCACGGTCCGCCCTTGCTCGTCGACGACCTCCGCTTCGATGCCCGGGAACGGCTGCGTCGCGGAGCCGGGCTTCGTCGTCGTCGCTCCGGGGAGCGGGGTGATCAGGATCATCCCGGTCTCCGTCTGCCACCACGTGTCGACGATCGGACATTGGTCGCCCCCGATCGTCCTCCGGTACCACCGCCACGCCTCCGGGTTGATCGGCTCGCCGACGGTCCCCAGGAGGCGCAGGCTCGACAGGTCGTGCCGCTTCGGATATTCGTCGCCCCACCGCATGAACGCCCGGATCGCGGTCGGGGCCGTGTACAGGATCGTGATGTCGTATTCCTCGACCATCCGCCAGAAGCGGTCCGGCTCCGGCCAATCCGGTGCGCCCTCGTACATGAAGACGGTCGCGCCGTTCGCGAGGGGCCCGTAGACGATGTACGAGTGCCCCGTGACCCAGCCGATGTCCGCGGTGCACCAGTAGAGGTCTTCCTCCTTCAGGTCGAAGACGTACTTCGTCGTGGTCGCGACGCCGACGAGATACCCGCCGGTCGAATGCTGGATGCCCTTCGGCTTCCCGGTCGTGCCGGACGTGTACAGGATGAACAGCGGGTCCGTGGCGTCCATCGCCTCGGGAGGACATTCGGCATCCGCTTTCGCCATCAGCTCGTGCCACCACTGGTCTCGTCCCTCCCGCATGGGCACCTCCACGCCTGTGCGCCGGAAGACGACGACGTGCTTGACGAGATCGAGGTCCGCGATTGCCTCGTCGACGATCTTCTTCAGAGGGAGGACCGTCCCGCGACGGTAGCCTCCGTCCGCCGTCACGATCACGTGCGATTCGGCGTCCTCCGCGCGGTCGCGGATCGCGCGGGCGCTGAAGCCGCCGAAGATCACGCTGTGCACCGCCCCGATGCGGGCGCATGCGAGCAAGGCAATCGGGAGTTCCGGGATCATCGGCATGTAGATCGTCACGCGGTCTCCGCGCTTGACGCCGAGTCCCTTCAGCACGTTCGCGAACCGATTCACGTCGCGCCACAGGTCGTGGTACGTCAGGACCCGCCGCTCCCCCGGCTCGCCTTCCCAGACGATCGCGGCCTTGTTCCGTCGCGGCCCGCCGACGTGCCGGTCGAGGCAGTTCGCGGAGACGTTGAGTCGGCCGCCGACAAACCACTTCGCGAAGGGCGGTTCCCAATCGAGGACCTTCGACCAGGGGGCGATCCACTCGAGGGTCGCGGCCATCCGGGCCCAGAAGGCCTCGGGGTCCTTCGCGGCGTCCGCTCGGAAGGAATCGTCTCGGACTGCGGCGTCCTTCCGAAAGCCCGCCGGGGGCGGGTACTGTTCCTTCTCCTTGAGGAGGCTATCTATCGTTGCACTGGAGACGACCACGCCCGATCACCCGCGGTCCGACCCTTCTCCGGCCGACGATGGCGGTAGAGCGATTTCAGGTTAAAGACGGTAATGAATCAACGTGATGGCCCCATCGGAGCGCGGCCGACCCCTCGGGGGAGGCTTTGGAACGTCGGGCGAACACACCTGTGCTCGTCTGTAAACATGCCCGTCTTAGCGGTGTGTCAAGTTGTCTCACGCATGGCGACGGGGGTAGGGTCAGCAGCAGGCAGGTTCGCGGGGGAAGCCCGCCGGAGCATGCGGTTCATCGTGGCCGCAGCGTCTTCGGGGACGATCATCGAGTGGTACGACTTCTACATTTTCGTGACCTTGGGTTTCATCTTGACCCCGTTGTTCTTCAAACTGACCTCGGACCCGGCCGTCAACTTCCTCGCGTTCCTCGCCACGTACGCGAGCGGATTCGCCGTCCGGCCCTTCGGGGCCATCGTCTTCGGACGAATCGGGGATCTGGTGGGGCGCAAGTATGCGTTCCTGTTGACCGTCACAATCATGGGGCTCGGTACCGCCGCGATTGCTTTTATTCCGGTGTATGACCAAATCGGCCTCCTCGCGCCCCTCGCCCTCATGACCTTGCGGTGCTTGCAGGGGCTCGCGCTTGGCGGGGAGTATGGCGGCGCAGCCATCTATGTGGCCGAGCATGCGCCCGACGAGAGACGCGGGTATTGGACCAGCTACATTCAGACGACCGCGACCGTGGGCCTGTTCGTTTCGATCGCGGTGATCCTCGTGACGGACGGCGCGCTCGGTGCAGCCACATTCGCAGCCTGGGGCTGGCGAATCCCCTTCCTCCTCTCGCTCGTCCTCGTGGCCATTTCCGTGTACATCCGATTGAGGCTGCAGGAGACGCCCCTCTTCTCCCGGCTCAAGGCGAGCGGCCGAAGTTCCGCGAGACCGTTGAGGGAGGCCCTTGCGAGCCGGGCCAACTGGAAGCTGATTCTCCTCGCCCTGTTCGGCGCGACCGCGGGACAAGCGGTCGTATGGTACACCGGTCAGTTCCTTGCGCTGTTCTACATGCAGCGAATCCTGAAGGTGGACCTGTTCACGTCGAACGAGATCATGTTCGTTGCCCTGGTGCTCGCGACACCCCTCTTCATCGTGTTCGGCCGCCTTTCCGACCGAATCGGACGGAAGAAAATCATGATGGCCGGATGCCTCCTGGCCGCCGTGAGCTATGCGCCCCTGTACGCGGGGATGGAGGCTTTTGGAAGGCCCCTCAACGTGCCGGTCATGATCGGCCTGGTGTTCGTCCAAGTGGTATGGGTCACCATGGTCTACGGACCCATCGCCGCGTTCTTGGTCGAGTTCTTCCCGGCTCGGATCCGATACACGTGTCTGTCCCTTCCCTATCACCTCGGGAACGGTGAGTTCGGAGGCTTCACCCCGCTCATCTTCTTCGCGGTGTATGGCGCGACCAGTGGCAACCTGTACCTCGCCCTCCTTTGGCCGATCCTCGTTCCCATCATGACGTTCGTCATTGGGATGATTTGGTTGCCAGAGACGAAAGACACGAAGATTTGGGAGGAGGTTACCCCGGCACCTGCATACGGCGGGCCAGCCTCGATGTCGCGCGCCGGGGCCGACGTGGGGCCGACAATGAAATGAGGTACCAAAAGAGACCTCTCCGTCTCGCGGCCTGCCGACGATCGGATTGAACGACCTAGGGTCGGAGGACGACCTTGATCGAATCCGTCGCTTGCGCGACGAGACGGAATCCTTTTTTCGCTTCGGCGAGCGGCAGCACGTGGGTGATCAAGTCTGTCACGGTAACGCGACGGGTCGCGAGGAGTTCGATTGCCTCCCGAATGTCCCGCGGGCTTCCGCCGTACGAGGATGTCATCGTGACTTCCTCGCGCCACACCCCATTGAACGGGATCTCGACCCGCGCGGTCGGCTCGGAGGGTGCGAAGAACAGGACGGTCCCTCCGCGGTCCACGCATCCGAGACCTTGGACGATCGCTTTGGGGGCGCCCGTGCACGTGATCACGTAGTCCGCCGGCAGGCCGTCATTGGCTTCGCGGACCTTCGCGGGGACGTCCTCGCGACCGTCGATGACGATGTCCGCTCCGGCTTTTCGTGCGGCGGCCTTGCGGTATTCGACGATGTCGGTCGCGATCACCTTCGCGGCGCCGGATGCCTTCGCGAGTCTCACATGGAGGAGGCCCGCGACGCCGCTGCCGATGACGGCGACCGTGGCGCCCGGCCGGAGTCCCGCCAAGCGCTGGCCGCGGACGACGCAAGCGAGCGGTTCCACGAAGACGCCCTCGTCGTCCGAGATCGCCTTCGGCAACGGGAACACGCCGTGCGTCACGTTGATGGCAGGAACCCGAACGAATTCGGCGAATCCGCCCGGGTCAAAGTTCGTGGTCCGCAACGTGTCGCAGACGGTCTCATGGCCCGCCTGGCAATAGCGGCACTTGCCGCACGGCACGTGATGCGACACGAACACGCGGTCGCCGACCTTCACCTGGTCGACGCCGGCGCCGACCTCGGCGACTTCCGCGGCGATCTCGTGGCCGAGGACGAGAGGCGCCTTCGGCTTGCGGTACCACTCCATCACGTCGGAGCCACAGATCCCGCTCGAGCGAACCTTGACGAGGATCTCTCCGGGCCCGATCTTCGGCTTCGGCAGATCGACGATCCGCACGTCGTCGTTCGCGTAATACATCGCGGCGCGCATGGTGCGCCTACTTCTTCGGCTTCCCGCCCTTGACGAGGTCGAGCGCCTCCTTCGGCGTGCTCCGCTCGTGGACGATCGCGCGGATCCCGCGGATCATGCCGACCGGGTTCGAGGACTGCCAGATGTTGCGTCCCATGTCGACGCCGCGGGCGCCTTCTTGGATCGCTTCGTACGCGAGCTCGAGGGCATCCAACTCCGTCTCCAGCTTTGGGCCGCCCGCGACGACGAGCGGCACCGGGCACGATTCGACGACCTTGGAAAAGTCCTCGCAGAAATACGTCTTGACGAAATGGGCGCCGAACTCCGCCGCGATTCGACAGGCGAGGCCGAGGTAGCGAGCGTCGCGCTTCTCGAGTTCCTTCCCCACCGCGGTCACCGCGAGGACCGGCATGCCGACCTCCTCCCCCTCGTCGACGAGTTTTCCCAGGTTCACGAGGGAATCATGCTCGTGGGCCGCGCCGACGAAAATCGAGAGGGCGACCGCGGACGCGTTCAGTCGGACCGCCTCCTTCATCGAGGTCGTGACCTTCTCATTGGACAGGTCCTCGTTCAGGACGCTGGCTCCGCCGCTCACGCGGAGGACGATGGGGACATCCGCTCCGGGATCGATCGAGGTTCGGACGACGCCTCGCGTGACCATGACCGCATCGGCAAAGGGGAGGAGTGGCTCCAACGTCTTCCGAGGAATCTCGAGCTTGTGGGTTGGGCCGAGGAAATATCCGTGGTCCGCGGCGAGCATCACCGTGTGGCCATCCGACGGCCGGATGATCCGCGCGAGCCGGTTCTGGAGTCCCCATGACATCGTCGCGCTTCTCGAACCCGTCGGAATCGATGCCGCGGCTTAACCCTTTCGAGGTCCCACGAAGTTCGCTGGCTGAGAGGACGAGACGGGCTCCCCGAAACGGTCATCTACCGTCTCGCGGGTTTCGCAGCGATGGCTCTCCATGTGGAGAAGACCCGGAAGGAACTCGTCTCCGCGCTGAGATCCGCGGCTCCCGCCAGGCCGGATCCGAAGGCCCAGTCATACCTGGGCTCGCCAGTCCCCGTCCTGGGTGTCCGCATCCCGCGGTTGCGAGCCATCGTCTCAGCTTTTCGACGAGCCCATCGCGATCTTGCTGTCGGCGATTTGAACCGACTCGCATCGTCGCTCTGGGCCGGTCCGACCTTCGAGGAGAAAGCGTTGGCGATCAGCCTCCTCGATGCCTTCTGGAAGTCCCTCGACGCCGAATCGTGGCGAGTCCTTGACGCATGGGCCGGCGAGTCATCGGGATGGGGACTCTGCGATTCCCTCGCGCTCGGTCCCATCACCAAGATCGTCCATTCGCATCCCCGAC
>Ga0209268_1000744_pt1 | contig 16484 bp, 14 predicted proteins | sample GraSoiAngelo_143_FD_185900 | JGI IMG/M metagenome (GOLD analysis project Ga0209268, IMG submission 185900) | Grasslands soil microbial communities from the Angelo Coastal Reserve, California, USA - 14_1009_02_30cm (SPAdes) (version 2) | ecosystem: Environmental > Terrestrial > Soil > Grasslands ... | reverse complement strand
GAAGAGCGCCGACGGCGATGCGGAGCTCGTTCAGGTGGATGGCCTTGATGATCGGACTCATCGAAACCAGGATGGGGTCGGTGTACGTGGGGAGCGACCGACCCGCCGCCTGATAGGCCTGGTCCAACGCCGTCCGGAGATCGGTCACGTGGGCCAGTTTGGCCGCCGTCGTCCCGGGCGTGAGCGTAGGGTCGGTCCAGGCAAACGTCGCCAGGCCGCGTGCCACGCGGACGCTATCGACGGCCGCCCGAAGCTGCGTGACGTGCACGGTCTTGATGGGCGTGCTCTGAGCCGCCAGAGGGTCATCGGTAAACGTGAACGGGTCGGACAGCGTCACGGTCAAGCCCGCGGTCGCCGTGTTGCCGGCGGCGTCCCGCGCCTGGACCGTCAGTACGTTGGTCCCCGTCTGGAGGACGATCCCGCTGGCGGCCCAGCTCGTCCCCCCGCTCGCCGTCCCGCTGCCGCCGCGGCTGTTCGCCCACGTCACCTGGGTCACCCCGACGTTGTCGAAGGCCGTCCCCCCAAGCGTGAGGAGCGAGTTGCTCGTGGTGTAGGTCGGCATGGCGGTGGGCGCAGCGATGGCGATGGTGGGCGGCGCGGCGTCGTTCACGGTGACCGTCAAGGTGTCCGTCGAAGTGTTGCCGGCGGCGTCCCGCGCCTGGACCGTCAGCACGTTGGTCCCCGTCTGGAGGATGATTCCGCTGGCAGTCCAGCTCGTCGTCCCGCTCGCCGTCCCGCTGCCGGCGCGGCTGTTCGCCCACGTCACCTGCGTCACCCCGACGTTGTCCGACGCCGTGCCCCCCAGCGTGAGGAGGCTGGCGCTCGTGCTGAAGGTCGGATTGGAGGTGGGCGAGGTAATGGTCACCGTTGGCGCCGTCGTATCCGTAGCCGTCCCCGTGCCGGTGAGGATCCGCGAGATGGTGTCTCCGTCCGCGGTGAAGCTCACATTCACGGTCGCCGTCGCCGAGGTGGTCGGGGTGAAGCGCACCGTCACTGGCCTAGTGGCTCCGAGTCCCGCGAGGCTGAAAGGGCTCCCCGAGACGACGCTGAAGGGGGCCGAGACCGACACACCGCCAGAGATCGTCCCGCCGACCGTGTTTGACACCGTGAAGGTCTGATCCGCGAAGCTGCCCACGTTCACCGTCCCGAAATTGACGGTCCCGGTTGGCGCGGCGGCGAACGCTATTCGCGCGGAGGCGCTCGAAGGGGTCGAACAATCGCTCTCATTGCCGCTCGCGTCCACCGCGGTGACCGACACGTTGTAGAGAATACCCGCGGAAAGCCCCCTGAGCGTGGAGAGCACAGTCTGGTTGTCGGGAGGGTCTGGAGCCGGAGACGCCACCTCCACAAACGAGGCTCCCGGACAGGAAGGGTCAGAGGTTCCGTAATAGACGCGATAGGACGCCAGGTCGGTCAGAGGGCTTCCGTCGCTATTCGTGGTGGGGGCAGTCCAGGAGGCGTCGAGGATTCCGGCTCCTCCCGGTGCGGCCACGAGGAGGACTCCCCCCAGGACGAGGCTGAGCCATCCGCAATTGACGGCAGCCCGCTGCTTCGAAAACACTGTGGTCCCTTCCTTCACGGGGAGACCACCGATGTTCTCGGGGGTGACCGTCACCCTCTTTCGGTAGCCCGGCTGTCAGGCTTTCGGCCTGACCCGTGGCTTTGCGTCCCCGCCTCACGGCGGGTTTGCCCTTATCGAGAAGGGGTCTTCCCGATAGGCTAGCTGTGCACAGGCAGTGCCAGAGAAAAACCTCTTTAGATTTGAGGGATTGAAATATGTGACCGGAATGGCCAGTCAATTCTGGAAACTGCCATTGCCAAACTGGCCGCTCAGCGGGATGGACGGCTGAGTCCCTTCGACTGCGGACAGCGATACCGATATGCGCAGACGGGGCTGCGGCGAGTCCCTCGCACTGCAGAGTCTGTGCAACTGTTTTCAGAATTCGGCGCCACGAAAGGACGCCTCCCGAGAGTAAGCTCTTGATTTCGACTCTATTTTTTCGTTGGCCGATAGGTGGCGCGCCCGTTGCTAATTCAACGTGCCGCACGCAAATGCAAAATCTCGTCATGAGTGAATGGAGCCTCAACCCACCCTCTGACGCCGGAGCGAGGGTCGTCGACGACCTGCTCTTTCGATTCCTCGTCGACCTCGAGGTCCAGAAGGCTCAAAGACTCCGCTATTGCTTCTCGCTCATGTGCCTCACCTTCGAGGCGCCAGCTGAGACGCGGGAGTCGTCTGTGTCCTCTTTCGCCGAGATCGCGACTCGCTACATTCGCGCCACCGACGTGATGGCGCCGTGGGCGCCTGCCTCCCTCGCCGTGCTCCTCGTTGACGCGGAAACAACCCAACTACCGTCGATCCTCAGGCGACTGACTGCGCTCCTCGGGCCAACCGCCTGGAGCGCGGGTGGCTCGTGCTACCCGAAAACGGCCACTCGTGCCGATGACATGCTGCGTCAAGCTGTCGACTCGATGGTCCGGGCCAGAGAGGATGGCGGGCACCGGCTCTACGTCGGATCCTGACCTCGACGGCGACTCTCGATGCGCGAGAGCGCCTCGCTGAAGCGCTTCAGCACTTCGGGCTTCTCGATGATCTCGGTGACTCCGAGACGACGAGCCTCGGCGATTTCGCCGAGGGTCGCCAGGCCCGTCATGATGATCACCGGCAGCTCGGGATCAGTCGACCTGATCTGCCGCAGGACGGCGACCCCGTTTAATTCGGGCAATCGGACGTCCAGGACGACCGCGTCCGGGCGGTCGCGTCTGAGATAGGCGAGACCGTCCTCTCCCGTGTGTCTGACGGTCGTCTCGTGGCCGTCTGCCCTGAACGCCTCCGCGAGAACCTGAGCCACGCGCTCGTCGTCCTCGATCAAGAGGAGTTTCATAGTTCCCTTTTATCATGGCAGGGGGAGCATGAAATTTTCAACGTGACAACCGATCGCGGCAATGGCATACTCCGCGAGCTAGGATGAAAAGGGTGAGCCTTTCCGGAAAGTTGCGCGACTGTGAGGCGTCCCGGGAGGAGGCGTCAGTGAGTACTGAGCAAGTCGCTTCAGCGCACACGCAAATCGCTTCACCAGACAGGCTGCTGGCGCCACCAGTCGTTCAAGAGCGGTATCTCAACGACCACGCCCCGCTGCTCGAGGGAAGCCCTCAGATGCGGGCCGTCCGCACCGTCATCGAGAACATCGCCGACACTGATGCGACGGTCTTGATCCGTGGGGAAAGCGGCGTGGGCAAGGACCTCGTCGCCCGGGCCATCCACGCGGCTTCGCCACGCTGCGACGGCCCGTTCGTCAAGGTCAACTGTGCCGCGATTCCTCTGGAGCTGCTCGAGTCCGAGCTCTTCGGCCACGAGAAGGGCGCCTTCACCGGCGCGCACCGGCGGAAGCCGGGGCAATTCGAGTACGCGAACAAGGGCACGATCTACCTGGACGAGATCGCGGAGCTGCCCCTCGCCCTCCAGGCCAAGCTCCTCCACGTGCTCCAGGACTTTCGGTTCTCGCGGGTGGGCGGCCAGGGGTCGATCGACCTCGACACGCGCGTCATCGCCGCCACGAATCGCGACCTGGAGCACGCGATGGCCCGCGGCGAGTTCCGAGAAGACCTCTACTACCGTCTGAACGTCGTGGAGATTCGCATCCCCTCCCTCCGGGAGCGCAAAGAGGAGATTCCTCTCCTGGCGTCCGCGTTTCTCGCCAGGTTCAACGAACAGTACCGGCGCAACAAGCAGCTGTCCCCCGAGACGATCGCGCGCCTCATGGAGCACTCGTGGTCGGGCAACGTCCGAGAGCTGGAGAACGTGATTCGGCGCATGGTGGTTCTCACGGACGGTGAGCAGGCGTTCGAGGCCCTCCTCGCCCGCGGCCGGAACGGCCACGCCGCGGCCCCGCGCCCCGCGCCTCTCGTCAACGAGAGCTTGAGAGACATCGCACGGCGCGGCGCGCGAGAAGCCGAGCGCAAGGCGCTCATCGAAGTGCTCGATCGGGTGCACTGGAATCGCGCCGAGGCATCCCGGATTCTCAAGGTCAGCTACAAGACGCTGCTCAACAAGATCACCGAGTGTGAGCTGAAGCCGCCCTGGCGGCGCTAGCGCTCGTTCGGCATCAGAGCCGTACCTGGCCGGTCTGGATGCGATCGTAGAGCGCCTTGTCGAGTCGAACGAACGCCCCGCGTTCCGCGTCATTGAAGTAGATGGCATCGCCAATCGCCACCGGGTCATAGCCTTCGCGCGACAGGTCCCACGCCTTCCGCTTGAACGTCGCCGTCGTCTCGATCTCGCCACGAACACGAAGGAATAACGGGCGGGCGTACTCCGGCAGGCGCGCGAGATGGAGCCGGAAGGCGGTGAGGTCGAACGGCGGGCCGACCACGACCGCGGCCATGCCGGCGCGGCCTTCCGTCCCGGGGACCGTCACCCCGTACACGACCGCGTCGATCACGCCCGGACACGCGGCGATCGTCTCGGTCACCTCCGTGGTCGAGACGTTCTCGCCCTTCCAGCGGAAGGTGTCGCCGATACGGTCGACGAAGTAGAAGTAGCCCTGCTCGTCCTTCCGCATCAGGTCCCCGGTGCGAAACCACGCGTCCCCCGGGTCGAATACGTCGCGGAGGATCTTCTTCTCGGTGGCCTCCTGGCCGACGTAGCCCTCGAATCGGCTGGCGAAGTTCGCGGGGTCCCTCAGCACCTTGCCGATCGCCTCCCCGACCTCGTTCGGAGCGCAGCGTAGGCAGAATCCCTGCTCATTCCGCACCGGCTCGCCGGTCTCGACGTCGAATTTCACCAGCGTCACCGGGACTCGATGCGCGAGAAACGACGGGATGCGGCCGATGGCGCCGGGCTTGCCGTCGATATTGAACAGCGACACGTTCCCTTCCGTCGAGGCGTAGAACTCCAGAATCCGCGGAATGCGAAACCGGCGCTGGAACTCGTCCCAGACGTCGGGCCTCAGCCCATTGCCGCAGCACATCCTGATCCGGTGCTCCGTCTCGTGCGGAGGGGCGTCGGCGTGCAGCAGGTAGCGGCACAGCTCACCGATGTACTGGAACAAAGTGCAGTCCCAGCGGATGACGTCGTTCCAGAATTCGCGGGCGGAGAATTTCTCGCGGATCACCACCGAGCCGCCGGCGGCCAGAACCGCGCCGGTCGCGAGGACGCCGCCGACGCTGTGATACATGGGCAGGCAGTTATACATCCGGTCGGTCGAGTGCGTGGCCATCATCCCGGCAAACCAATGGCTCCATTGCATCAGCCGGTAGTGACTGACGTTCGCGGCCTTGGGCAGCCCGGTGGTGCCCGAGGTGTACACGTAGAGGGCCCGATCCTCGATGGTCAGCGGACGACGCTCGGCCTCGCTCAGCTGTTCGCCCGCGTGTCGCTCGATGGCGGGCTCGAGACGCGGAAATGCGTCGTGGTCGACGCCGTGGGCCCAGATCGTTGCCGCACCCGCCAGGTCCGGCAGGGCGGTCGTCAACGCCTCGATGAGCTCCGCGGCGACGATGATGTGCTTGGGCGTGACGATCTTGATGCAATGCGCGAGGGAGGGACCGACCAGGTTGGTATTGAGCAGCGCGACGACACCGCCGACGCGGGTGATGCCGAGCCAGATGGCCAGGTACTCGGGCCGGTTCGGCATGAACAGACAGACCGCGTCCCCCTTGGCGAGATTCGCATCGAGCGCCCAGCGGGCATAGCGGTTCGACCGCGCCGCGAGCGCGCGATAGGTCAGGTCCTCGCGGTCGGAGAGGAGGGCCGGCGCCTCGCCCAGGGTCTCGGCGAGCTCCTCGATCACGGTCGGCAGAATGCGATGAGGATTCTTCGCCACGCCCACTAGATGAGCCGACCCATCTCGCGCACCACCCACTCGATGTCGGACTCGGTGGTCCGGAAACTTGTGATGCACGCCCGCAAGACGGGGGCTCCGTCGCCGAGCCGGACCTCAGACATCCACGCGATCTGCCGCGCATAGAGGGCCGCCAGGAACTTGGCGGGGACGAGACCGTCCCGTGTGAAGCACACCAACGGCAGGGGCGTCGTGTTGACGACCCGCCACCCCGCGCGCGTGAGCGCCCCGCGCAGCACGTCGCCCATACGCGTCTGGTGCTCGATCATCTCGACGTACCCCGATTCGCCGTGATGCGCGAGCGCCAGGAAGAGCTTCAGGCCGATAAACCGCCGGGACCACTGGACGGATGTCGTGTACGGATCGCGGACCGGCCCGGCCGTCTTCCCCGGCATGTAGGAGGTCTCCGCGTGGAAGGCCTCCCCGACGACGTCAGGATGCCGGCAGAAGAACATCCCGGCGGCCATCGGCACCGAGAACCATTTGTGCGCGTCGCACGTGATCGAGTCCGCGGCGTCGATGCCGGCGAGGTGGCCCCTGAGGGCCGGCGAGATGATGGCGGCACCGCCCCACGCCGCATCGACATGGAACCACAGGTCCTCCTGCCGGCAGAACCGCGCCAGGTCCGGCAACGGATCGATCGCGCCGGCCGCCGTTGTCCCGCCTGTCCCGACCACCATGAAGGGCGCGAACCCGCCTCGACGATCCTCGGCGACTCGTCTGGCGAGATCGCCGAGATCCATCTTGAGATGGTGGTCTATCGCGACCGTGCGGATCGCCCGGCGCCCGAGTCCAGTCATGTGCGCGATCTTGTTGAACGAGTGATGGGCTTCGCCCGTGACGTAGATCGTCGGCGATGCGGAGAGGCGCTTGAGCCCGTGCTCGCCATAGTCCGGGAAGGCTCGGGTCAATGCGACGATGACCGCCGACAGATTCGCCTCCGCGCCGCCGCTCGTGAAGCTTCCGAGGGCATGGGCGGGGAGGCCGAACTTCTCCGCCAGCCACGCGAGGGTGTGTCGTTCGATCTCGTTCGCCGCCGGCGAGGTGCGCCAGGTCGCCAGCTGGGGGTTGTACATCGCGACCAGCGTGTCCCCCACGATCGACGCCAGCGTCACGCTCGGGTTGAAGAGACCGAAGTAACGGGGATGGGTGACCTGCACCTGCCACGTTCGCAACATCCGTTCGACGTCGGCGCCGACATCGTCCAGGGCCAGCGGTTTCGTGAAGTCGTAGCGCGAGGCGAGATAGCCGCGGATCTCCTCGGGCGTCACCATCGGCACGATGGGGCCGCGCGCGATGTCGGCCTCGAGCTTTGCCACGATGCTCCGGAGCTCGTCAAACGCCATTGCGGCTAGAGCTCCCACGGCGGCTCGACGGCCATCGGCAGCTCGAGCACCGTCGGGCGATCGGCGGCGAACGCCTCCGCGAGCGCGCGTGGAAGCGTGTCCACGGTGACGCGCTCACTCCGGGCGCCGAACGCCCGGGCGAGCGCCGGAAAGTCGGGATTCACGAGGTCCGCCTCTCCCCAGCGCCCCTCGAACATCCGCTCCTGGAGCCACTTGATCGCGCCGTAGCGCGCGTCGTTCATCACCAGGAACACGACCGGCAGCCGATACTTCACCGCCGTCGCCAGCTCGTTCACCGAGTACAGGAAGCCGCCGTCGCCAGCCACGGCGAGCACCGGACGCTCGGGCCGGGCGATCTTGGCGCCGATCGCCGCCCCCACCGCGTAGCCGAGCGTGGCCGAGCCGACCGGGTAGAGAAACGTCCTCGGGGCGAGCACGGGGAAACGCCACTCCATCCAGTAGTTGATCCCCGTCTGGTCGTTCACCACGATCGCGTCGTCCGGGAGCGCCGAGCGGAGCGTCTGGATCAGCCGCGCGGTCTCGGCGGTGTACCGCGGGCTCGCCGCGGTGGCGAGCTCGCCGCGCCAACGGTGATCCCAGCTGCTGCCGATCGTGTCGGGCCCGACCGCCTCGAGGAGCCGTACCAGGCCGTCCCTGGCGTCGCCCACGATCGGGAGCTCGGGCTTGAAGAGCGCGCCGATCACGGTCGGATCGAGATCGAGGTGGATCAGCGTCTGCCCGGGGTCGAACGCGAGGTTCAGCAGGAGCCCCTGCGTCGAGCGGTGGGCGAACCGGCAGCCCACCGCAAGGACGACGTCGGCGGCCTTCAGCACCGGCTCGCTGGCGCGACGGTTCGGGAGCACGGCGTGCCAGAGCCCGTCGCGCTCGCTGATGGCGCCTCGCCCCATGACCGTCGTCAGAACCGGAGAGTCCAGGCGCCGCGCGAGCGCGCGGAGTTCGGTCTCGGCGCCGGCGGCGATCACTCCCCCGCCCGCGATGATCAGGGGTCGCTTGGCCGCGCGGAGCAGCCGTGCGGCCTCGAGGATGTCGGCCACGTGGCACGGCGGCCGTCGGCCGTGCCCGCCCTCCGGCCGCTCGCCTTCGACCTTCGCGAAGAGCAGGTCGTTCGGGATCGAGATGGCGACCGGCCCCGGGCGCCCGGTCCTCAACAGATCGAACCCGCCGCTCACGGTTCGAGCGATCGCGCCCGCCTCGCCGACCGCCTCGGCCCAGCGCGTGACCGGGCGAAAGCACTCGATTTGGTTCGGGACGGCGTGGAGCGCGCCCACGTCGCGGCCGACGAGGTCGGAGGCGACGTCCGACATGATGAGCACGACCGGGATCGACCCCGCGTACGACTCCACGAGCGGGGTGAGGGCGTTCGTCGCGCCGGGCCCCGTCGTCACGATGACCACGCCGACCTCGCCCGACGCGCGCGCGTAACCGTCGGCCATGAACCCGGCGCCCGCCTCGTGGCGCGCCAGCACGTGGGTGATCGCCGACTGCCGGAGGAGCGCATCGTAGATCGCCAGGTTGTGCACACCCGGGATGCCGAAGACGTGGCGGACCCCCTCGGCCCGGAGCGCCTCGACCACCCACTCACCGCCCGTCTTGATCACAGCATCGCCTTGAAGCCGCGGTCGATCGCGACGTCCACGAGCGACGGGCCCCCGTGCGCGAGGCACTGGGCCAGCACGTCGCGCAGCTCGCCTGGCTTCTCGACGCGCTCGGCACGCACGCCGAGCGCCTTCGCCAGGCCCACGTAGTCGATCTCGGGATCGACCAGGTCCATCCCGGGGAAGATGCCGCGCTTCGCCGAGGGGAGGTCGAGGCTCAGCATCCCCGACTTGAGGATCGCGTACGAGGCGTTGTTCGGCACGACATAGGTGATCGGCAGCCGGTACCGGGCGGCGGTCCAGAGCGCCTGGGGGGCGTAGAGCACGGAGCCGTCGCCGATCGTCGCGACGACCTTCCGTCCCGGGAGGGCGAGCTGGACGCCGATCGCCGCCCCCATGCCCCAGCCGAGGGTGCCGGTCTTCGAGCCGAAGAACGACGCCGGCGTCGCGAACGGCAGGTAGCGCAGCACGAACGGCAGCGACGTCGCCGACTCGTCCACGACGACGGCGTCGCGCGGCAGGAGCGACGCCAGCGTATACATCAGATGCGCCTGCCCGATCGGCGTCCGCTCGGCCTCCGCCTCCGCGGCCGCGCGCATCCGCCCCACGATCTCCGCCCACCCCCGCCCGATCGTCTCCACCCGCGCCCGCCCTGCCATCCGCTCTCTCTCCGTCAGCGTCGAGGCGAGCGCGCGGGTCAGCTCCAGGAGGGTCTCGCGGGGATCGGCGACGATGCCGAGCGAGACCGGGTAGCTCCGCCCGATCTCCCACGGGTCGTCGTCCACCTGGACAACGCTGAGCCCCCCCGGGAACGGCGCCCCCTCGGTGTGGAGGAACCACGTGAAGACGTTCGCGCCGACGATCAGGACGGCGTCCGTCTCGTCGAGCGCTTTGCGCACGGCGGCCGGCGACGGGAACAGCCCGCCACGCCAGAGCGGATGATCTCCCGGAAAGTTCGTCCGGCGATAGACGGGCTCGCCGTGGACCCGGGCGCCGAGGAGCTCGGCGAGGGCCACCAGGGAGGCGACGGCGCCCGAGCGCGCGACCCCGTCCCCCGCGATCACGAGCGGCGCCCGGGCTCGCGCCAGGAGCTGGGCGGCGCGCGCGACCGCAGCCGGGTCGGGCCGTGAGCGCGTCGCGACGTCCGGCGGCCCCCCGCCCGCGTCCTCGACGACGCCGCGCAAGAGGTCCATTGGGAGCGAGAGGAAGACCGGCCCGGTCGGCGGCGTCAGCGCGACCTTGAGCGCGCGACGAAGCGCTGCGGGCGCCTCGTCCGCGCGGCGCAGCTCCCAGGACCACTTCGTGAAGGGCTCCGCCATCCGCACGAGGTCGGCGGCGAGGATCGGCGCGTCCATCAGGAAGCGCGTATCCTGTTGCCCCGCGGTGACGAGGAGCGGCGTCTTCGCGCGCGCGGCGCTGTGGAGGACGGAGAGACCATTGGCGAGGCCTGGGGCCACGTGGACGTTGACGACGCCGACCGTCCCGGCCGCCTGCGCGTACCCGTCGGCGGCGGCGACCGCCGTCGCCTCCTGGAGCCCGAGCACGTACTCGAGCCCCGAGTCCGGGAGCGCGTCGAGGAACGGCAGCTCCGTCGTGCCCGGGTTGCCGAAGAGATAGCGGACGCCGGCCGAGCGGAGGATCTCCATCAGGAGGGCGGCGACGTTCATGGGCGCGGGGTCGGCGTCGGCGGCCCGTACTTGAGGTACGCCGCGTCGATGGCGGCGCGGATGTCGGAGAGCGACTTGCCCTCGGCCTGCTGGCGCATCACGTCACGCGTGATGTTCAGGCAGAGCCGTCACGTCGCGGCGTGGCTCGTGAAGGTGATCTGCCCCTCGGACTCCGCCTTGATATAACAGGCGCGGTTCGAGGTGTGACCGAGATTCCCACATCCGCACATGCACGGCATCCACTTGAGCGTGTCCGGGTGCTCGACGGCGAAGCGATAGAGCTCCGCGACCTTCTCTTTCGCGGCAAAGACCGGCAATTGGCCGCGCGGCAGTGTCTGGACCTGGTCGCCGATCTCGTCCACGGTGACGGGCTCGGCGCCCGCCGTCAGCCACCACGCGAGTCCGCCCGCCCCCAGCAGTAACCCCACGCCAAGCACGACGACCGTACGCCTCACGCGCCCCTCCTGAGCTCGTAGCTCCGGGCGCCGTCGCGCAGCGCGCCGCGCCCCGTCCGCTCGTCGAAGTCCGCCATCCCCAGGAGCTGGTGCGCGGCGGCGCGGCTGAACCGCGCTTCGAACGTCCCGCCCTTGACCGTACAATACGGGACGTCGGCCTGCCCGATCCTGAGGGTCGCCGGCTCCACCCGCTCCTCGCTCCCGTCGTTCAACACAGCGGTCAACCCGCCCGCGCCGCGCTCGAAGCGAACCACCACGAAGGGCACGTCCACAACCTCCACGGGGATCCGGACGCGCGTCTGGATGAAATAGCCCTGGGCGTCGCGCCGGAGGTTCCCGCGCAGGTTGGAGAGAATCCCAGGGTGCGTGACCTCCACGTCGTCGTCGAACCAGTCGCCGTTCACATCGACCCGGAGCCTGGGGAGTTCCCACTCGGTCGCCATCACATCACCCGACGCTCACGGCGCGTCGAAGACGACGCTGGCGAAAGTCACGACGCCTTGCGGATCCGGCCACTGCCCGTACCGCCTGAGCGTGCCCCGAGCTCCCCCGAGCGCGCGGAGCAGCGCGTAGATCGGCGAGAGCCCGCAGATCCGGCGGCGGTCGCCGTCACGGGCGACCCCGTCGAAGAAGGCCTCGGCGTCGCCCGCTTCGACCGCCTCGAGCATCGCCCGGTCCTCGTCGCCGAGCGTGGCCAGATCAGCCGGCGACACGGGCTCGGGGTCGCCGAAACGCGGCCCGACATGAGCCAGATCGGCGCCCGCGATGAGAGTCACGCGGCGTCCGCTCGCCGCGATCGTCTCGCCGAGCGCCTCGAGAAAGCGCGGGATCCGCGGGTCGTCGTCCACCCGTCCGCCGCTCGCGAGCGCCTCGTGGGCGAAGCTGGCGAGCACCGGGACGATCGAGATCTCTCGCCGGCCCGCGAAGAGGTGGCGCAGGAAGACCGCCTGGAACTCGATCGAGTGCTCCTTCCGGTGGGCCGCCTCCGAGCCGAAGCAATCCTGTCGCGCCCGGGTCGCCAGCGCCTCAGCGAACTCCCGATCGACGGGAACCTGCCCCAGGGGGCTCTCGTAGGCCTTCAGCGTCAGCGCGAACGGATTCGCCATCCCTGCGTGGCAGGTCCCGAGGACGACGAACAGGTCGGCGTCGCTCCGCTCGGCCACGTCGCGGTACGCCCAGGCGTAGGCGGACCCGCCGCGGTGGAAGTCGATGTGGGGCGCGATGGCCCCGATCACGCGGGGCCGGCCGGGCCCGCTGCCGTCGACGGCTCCGGGGCCCTCGGGTGGCGCGAAGAAGCTGTCGAAGAACGTGCGGACCTCGGCGGGATCCAGCGGATAGGCGCCGCCGCCGTGGGCCGCCGGGCGCGTCGGCGCCTCGAGGAACGCGCGGTCGATCGCGGCGCGGCGCTCCGCGAAACGGGAGCTGTCGAGGAAGCCCTGCTCGTCGAGGGCGTCGGCGATCTCGGTGATCCGCTCGCGCGGCACGAGCTCCGCGTACCGCCGCATGACCGCGGCCTGAATGTCGGCGATCGAGTGCTCGCCGTCGAAGAGCGACACGATCTCCAGGAGGACTCGCGGCAGCAGCATGATCGCGTCGGTGTACCCGGCGGGATCACGGAGGGCGATCATCTCCCGGCCTTCGTGCTGGACGGGAAACGCCTCGAGCGGCCGGAGACGCGGAGCCAGGTCGGTCATCGTTGGGGGCGGCTCATTGCTGGAGGAAATTCAGAGCCGCGGCGGTGTAAATACGCGCCGCCTCGACGAGTTCTGAGACCTCGACGTACTCGTCCACCTGGTGGGGAATGAGCCGCTTGCCAGGGCCCAGGGTGACGATCGGGATGCCGAGCGAGGTCCGGAGGATCGTGCCGTCGGTCGAGCCCGGCACCCCGCCGAAGCGCGCGGGCCGCCCTGTGACCTGGCGCACGGCGGACGCGACCGCCCGCACGAGCGGCTCGCTCCGCTCGACCCGCGTCGCCAGCCTCACGCCGTTGATCGGCGCCCACTCGATCGTCGCCCCTGGGCAGCGCGCCATCGCGCGCTGGCAGGCAACGTCGATCTCCCGGGCGACCGCATCGCCGTCGGGCCCGGGCCCGAGGCGCACGTCCAGGGTCAGCCGCGCGCTGGACGGGATCACGTTCGACTGCCCGATCCCCTCGGCCGGCGCTTGGACGATTGTCGGCGTCACGGTCGGCGGCTCGAGGTACCGGCTCTTCTCCGAGAGACGCCGGAGGCGCTTCTCGAGCGCCGGGACCTCGGCGAGGAGCGCGCCCGTGGCCGAGATCGGATTCACCCCGGCCTGCGGCATCGCGCCGTGGGCCATCCGCCCGCGGATCAGCACGCGGGCCCAGACGACGCCCCGCTGCTCGAGGCAGACCTCGTTCTGCTCGGGCTCACAGATGATCGCCCCGGACAGCTCGCGCCCGAGCGGCGTGGTGCAGAAGTGGTGCACCCCGAGCATGTCGCCCTCCTCGTCGACGAGCGCGCCGATCACGAGACGCCCGTGGAGCGTGGCGCCGCTCTTCCTGACGGCCGCCGCGGCGATCATCGCCGCCGCGAGCCCGCCCTTCATGTCGGCGGCGCCGCGCCCGTAGATCCTGCCGTCGACCAGCTCGGCGCCGAACGGCGGGTGCGTCCACTCGCGCGGATCGCCCTCGGTGACGACGTCGGTGTGGCCCTCGAGCAGAAGGCTCGGGCCTCCGTCTTTGTCGCCGAGCCAGGCGACGACGTTGGGCCGTCCGGGTACGACCTCGTGGACCTCGACGCCGAATCCCTGCTTTCCGAACCAGCGCTCGACGTAGCGCGCCACGGGGGCCTCGGTGGCGGTCGGATCCCCCGGCCGGAACACGCTCGGGATCCGCACGAGGTCGCGCGCGAGGGCGATCAACTCGGCGTCGTCGATCGAGGAGAGCGCGGCAGCGATCGTCGCTCTACCACGCCGGGCCACGGCGGGCTACTCGTGCGGGAACGACAGGATGACCGAGTCCAGTCGGATGACGCGGTACTCTTCACCCGCGATGTAGAAGTAGTGTCCCTCGACCTCTTCGGCCGACTCCTCGAAGGCCACGACCGCTTTGAGATCCGGCATCTCCCGGAAGGCGTTCGCGCCCTCGTCGAAGCCGTCGCCCCGGGCGACGACCTCGCCGTAGCGGATGGGCGATCCCTTCGGGCAGTGGACACGGACGTCCGCGGGTCCTTCGGACATGAGCTTGACCAGGAGATTGATGCCGTAGACCTGGATGGGAATCGGCGTCATCGCCTCACTATACCACGCCGGTTTGCGTCCGGACCGCGGGGCGCGTGGCGCTGACGAGGTACCACGTGAGCATCGCCGCGGCGATGACGGCGAGCGCGCCCTTGCCGCGCTGCCCGAGCACGAGGCCGCCGATCCCGAAGAGCGCGAGGTAGACGACAGCACAGCCGAGGAGCCACTGCACGAGCCCGGCGCCGAGCGCGGTCTCGCCGGCCGCGTCGGGGGCGACGGCGCGCCAGCCCGGCCCGCCCGCCCGGACGCGCCGGTGGAACGCGCGCAGGTGGTCGGGTCGTTCGGCGGGCGTCAGGTACGTCACCGCCAGCCAGACGATCGTCGTGAGCGCCGTCGTCACGAGGAGCAGGTAGGCGAAGCCGCGCGGGTCGTCCGCGGAGAGGCCAAAGCCCCACTGGGCCACGAGCGAGAAGACGAGCGCCGCCGCCATCGCGCTCACCTCCGACCACGCGTTCACGCGCCACCAGTACCAGCGCAGGAGGTAGACGAGCCCCGTGCCGGCACCGATCGCCAGGAGGAACTTCCACGCCCCCTCCACCGTGCTGATGTTGAGCGTGACGATGCCGGAGATCGACATCATGACGAGCGTCGCCACGCGTCCCGCCGCGACGTAGTGGCGCTCGCTCCGGCCCGCGGCCCAGAAACGGCGATAGACGTCGTTGACGAGGTACGACGCCCCCCAGTTCAATTGCGTCGAGATCGTGGACATGTACGCGGCGAAGAACGCGGCGATCAGGAAGCCGCGCCAGAACGGCGGGAGCAGGTCCACCATGACCTTCACGTAACCCGACTCGGGATCGGCGAGCCCGGGATAGAGCACCATCGAGACGAGCGCGACGATGATCCAGGGCCAGGGTCTGAGCGCGTAGTGCGCGATGTTGAACCAGAGCGCCGCGAGGAGCGCATGACGCTCGTTCTTGGTCGAGAGGATCCGCTGGGCGACGTACCCGCCGCCCCCCGGCTCGGCGCCCGGGTACCAGGAGGCCCACCAGTTGACCGCGAGGTAGACGAAGAACGTGAGCGCCGGCATCCACGCCGAGTCGAGCGCCGGAATGAAGTTGAGCGGGGCGCCGTCGGGGTAGCGCGCGTGGAGCGTGTCGAGGAGCCCCGCCATCCCGCCCACGGCGCCGAGGGCGAAGACGGCGAGCGCGATGCAGCCCAGCATGGCCAGGACGAACTGGAAGAAGTCGGTGACGAGGACGCCCCAGAGGCCGGAGAGCGTCGAGTAGAGGGCGGTCAGGACGAAGAGGCCGAGCGTCGCCTGCCACTTCCCGACGCCGAGGGTCATCCCGACGATCTTCGCCATCGCCGCGGTGACCCAGCCGATGATGATCGAGTTGATCGCGAGCGCGAGGTAGCACGCCCGGAAGCCGCGCAGGAATGCCGCGGGGCGCCCCGAGTAGCGGATCTCCGCGAACTCAGCGTCGGTCATCACGCCAGCGCGGCGCCAGAGGCGCGCGTAGAAAATGACGGTGAGCATGCCGCTCATCACCATGCACCACCAGAGCCAGTTCCCGGCGATCCCGTACTTGACCGTGAGCCCCGTGACGGCGAGCGGCGTGTCGGCGGCGAACGTGGTCGCGACCATCGAGGTCCCCGCGAGCCACCACGGGACCGCGCGGCCCGAGAGGAAGTACTCGTCGACGGAGGCGCCGGCGCGGCGCGAGTAGAGGAGCGCGATCGCGACGGAGAGGACGAAGTAGAGCACGATGACCACCCAGTCGATCGGGGTGAGGGTCATGCCGCATCGCCTCCCTTGGGGAGCGCCGGCTGCTCCCCTTTCCGCTCGATCGCCTCGAGCTTGTCCTTGAAGCGCTCGAGCGCGCGCTCGGCGTCGGTGAACTGACTCTGCGCATTGCCGAGGTGCTTGCCGAGTGTTCGGATCGGCTCACGCACTTTGTCGAGATCGCCGGTGAGCCGGGCGAGATCGCTCTGGATCTCCCGCGCGTGCGCCTCGATCCTGAGCCCGCTGAGCCCCAGGATGATCACTTGAAGATAGGCGTAGAAGCTGTTGGGCGACACGGGCACGACGCGGCGGGACAGCGCGTGGGTGGCGATGGCCTCGTCGTCCGCGTCCGCCTCACCCTTGATGATGATCTCGTAGTAGACGTTCTCCGCCGGCACGTACATGAGCGCGAAATCGAAGGTGCCCTCGTCGGGCACGATGTACTTGGTCGCGATCTCGTCGATCCGCGCCTTCACGTCCCGGGCAAACTGCTTGCGCAGGGCCCGCCGCCGCTCCTCCTCGGGCTCGGCGAGCATCCGGCGGAAGTTCTCGAGCGGGAACTTGGCGTCC
>Ga0209268_1000729_pt1 | contig 16700 bp, 18 predicted proteins | sample GraSoiAngelo_143_FD_185900 | JGI IMG/M metagenome (GOLD analysis project Ga0209268, IMG submission 185900) | Grasslands soil microbial communities from the Angelo Coastal Reserve, California, USA - 14_1009_02_30cm (SPAdes) (version 2) | ecosystem: Environmental > Terrestrial > Soil > Grasslands ... | reverse complement strand
CACGCCGGGGTTCAAGGCCGTGGCTGCGGACTTGGCGAAATTCGCCACGGGCGGCGTCACGGTATTGATCGGGCAGAAGACCAACTAGGACGGCGGTGCGCATCGCGATTCTCGCCGCGCGGCAGGGAGGGGGCTGGCACACCGACCAACTCTGCCGCGCGCTGGCCGCGCGGGGGCACGAGGGACGCGTGCTGCCGTACGAAGGACTGGTGTCGCGTTTCGGCGGCACGGGTCCGCCCTTCGGCGCGGCAGGGGAGGATCTCACGTCATGCAGCGCCGTGCTCGCGCGCATCATCCCCGCGGGATCGCTCGAGCAGATCATCGTCCGGGTGGACGCGCTGCACGCGCTCGAGGAGCGCGGCATTCCGGTCATCAACTCGCCCCGGGCGATCGAGCGCACCGTGGACAAGCTCTGGACCACGGCGCTGCTCGTGCACGCCGGCCTCCCGGTGCCCGAGACAGTCGTGTGCGAGCATCCCGACGAGGCGATGGCGGCGTTCCGCACGCTCGGGGACGTGATCGTGAAGCCGCTGTTCGGCTCGATGGGACTCGGGATGGTGCGGGTGAGCGACGAAGAGATGGCGTTCCGCGTGTTTCGAACGCTGGAGACGCTCCGGAGCGTGTATTATCTTCAGCGGGCGATCGATCACGACGGCTGCGACGTGCGGGTTTTCGTGGTGGGCGGACGCGTGATCGGCGCGATCGAGCGGAGCGCGCCCGGGTGGAAGACCAACCTGGCGCGCGGCGGCCGGGCGCGAGCCGTCACGCTGCCGGCGGCGCGGGTCGAGTCGGCGCTGGCCGCCGCCAAGGCGGTCGGCGCGGACTACGCCGGCGTCGATCTCCTGCCCGCGCGTGACGGCACGACGTACGTAGTCGAGGTCAACGGGATCCCCGGATGGCGCGGCTTGCAGGAAGCGACGTCGAGCGACGTCGCCGGAGCGATCGTCGAGCATCTGCTCGGACGCGTGACGCCGCGGTGACTCTCCCCGCGCGGCAGGCGGAGGACGTGGCAGCCGCTGCCCAGCTCGCCTGCCTGCTGGAGGCGAGTGCCCCCAAGCCCGGCAACGTGTCCCCCTTCGCCTCCTTCCGCGACGCGACGTACGAAGACTTCCTCGCCAGCGCGGCGGCGATCGGCCCGGCCCTTCTCATGGCGGGCGAGCGTTCGCTCGGGGCCACGATCCGCGCGGGCGTCGAGGCCACCGCCCGCTGGGCGCCGTCCAATACCAATCTCGGCCTGGTGCTGCTGCTCGCGCCGCTGGCCCGGGCCGCCCTCCGGCCCGGCGACAAGCCACTGCGCGCACAGGTCACCGCCACGCTGGCCGCCACCACCGTGGCGGACGCGCGGGACGCCTACGCGGCGATTCGCTCCGCGGCGCCGGGCGGCCTCGGTCGGGCGAGCGAGCAAGACGTCGCCGGCACACCGACGGCGACCCTGCGCGAGGCCATGGCGCTGGCGCGAGACCGCGATGCGATCGCCCGCGAGTACGCGACCGATTTCGAGACGACATTCGAGATCGGCACCCCGGGGCTCCGCCGCGCGCTGTCCGACGGGCTCGCCTGGCGGGAGGCGGTGGTCGAGGTTTATCTGGCGCTCTTGGCGGCGTCTCCCGACACGCACATCGCCCGCAAGCTCGGTATCGATGCGGCAGTGAAGGTACAGCGCAGCGCCCGCGCGGTGCTCAATGTCGGAGGGATCCGGACGATGGCGGGACGGGATGCCATCGCCGCGCTCGATCGTGAGCTCCGGGACGAGGCCAACACCCTGAACCCCGGCGCCACGGCGGACCTGACCGGCGCGGCCATTTACGTGGTACTGCTGGAAGGAGGGTGGCGTGGCCGCCCATAAGCAATTCAAGGTCGCCGTGACGAAGGACAATCTCGTGTTCGCCTCGGCGCACTTCATCACGTTCCCCGGGCATCGCTGCGAGAGGCTGCACGGTCACAATTATCGCACGCGCGTCGTGGTCGAAGGCGGGCTCGACCCCGAGGCGCACTACGTCCTGGACTTCTCGATGCTGAAGGACCTGATGAAGCGGCTCACCGACGAGATCGACCACAAAGTGCTGCTCCCGCTCGAGAGCGCGAAGATTCACGTCAGTGAGGAGGGAGACACCGTTCGGGTCGCGGTGGCGGGGAAGCCGCGCTACGTCTTCCCCCGAGACGACTGCGCGCTCCTCCCGGTCCCCAACACTACCGTCGAAATGCTGGCGCAGTATCTCGCCGGCCGGGTGTGCAAGGCGCTCGCGGCCTCCGGCGGGGTGGCGCTGCGCGCCGTAGAGGTGGAGGTCGAGGAGAACTTCGGGCAGTCCGCCACCTATCGTGAGTCGCTCGGGTGATCCGCGCGCCGCACGGCCGCGACGTCGCCCCGCCTGATCCTGCCGTCGTGCAACGCCGTCGCCACCAGCGCCCCGTCGAGTCCCGCATCCGCGAGGCGCTCCAGGTCGCGTGCCGTCCGGATCCCGCCGCCGGCGAGCAGCTCCACGTGGGGGTGGGCGCGCCGCAGCGCCTCCAGCAGCACGCAGTCCACGCCGCGCCCGCTGCCGACACGCGCCAGATCCAGCACCATGATGGCCCCGGCGCCCGCGGTGACGGCCGCGCGTGCGAGGTCGAACGGCGTCCCGGAGAGCGGCGCCTCCGCGAGCGGCGCACCATCCCGCAGGTCCAGCGAGAAGGCGAGGCGCTGCGATCCGATCGCCCGGGCAACCAGGGCGAGCGCGTCGAACGACGGCAGGGTCTCGAGGCCCACCACCACACGCGCGGCCCCGTCCGCGACGAGCTCGCGCGCCCGCTCGGGGCTAGAGACCGCCGCGTCCACGAGCAGCCGGCCGCGCAGGCCGGAGAGCGCCCTTACCAGCGCACGCTGCACGGCGCCGCCGGCGAGGGCGTCGAGATCGGCGACGTACCACTCGTCGCAGTCGAGGAGGTCGCGGTAGGCGCGTGCGAGGACGAGTGGATCGCTCGCCGCGCCGCCGTCCACGAGTTGCGAGCGGACCGGCGGATACGCTTCACGCCGGCCACCGCGCGCCAGCACGGCCTGACCGGCCCGCAGGTCGAGTACCGGGATCACGCGCAATGAACGGCGTCCTGGGCTGGGACATCGGCGGAGTGAACACCAAAGTGGCACGCGTCGCCGACGCGCATGTGATCGCTGCGCGCGCCGCCCCGTACGAGCTGCAGCGCGATCCCGCGGGGCTCGCGCCGCTGCTCGCACACCTCGCCCGCGACGTCGGCGCCCGACCCGCCGACGCGCACGCCCTCACGATGACGGCCGAGCTGTCGCAACTGTTCCGCACCAAGCGGGAGGGCGTGGGGTTCGTCCTCGACGCCGTTGCGGCTGCCTTTCCGGACGCATGCGTGCGGGTCTGGAGCGTGGACGCCCGCTGGCGCACGCCGGCGCAGGCGCGGCGCGAGCCGCTGGCGGTGGCGGCAGCGAACTGGGCCGCTACCGCGCACGTCGTCGGACGATTGTGCTCCGACTGCGTGCTCATCGACGTCGGGTCCACCACCACGGACATCATTCCGATACGGGATGGGGCGCCGATGGCGCGTGGCCGGACCGATGTGGAGCGGCTGCGGGAAGGCGAGCTCGTGTACACCGGCGCGCTGCGTACGCCGGTCGAGGCGATCGCGCCGACAGTGCCGGTGGGTGGCCGGCCGACCGGTGTGTCGGCCGAGGGATTCGCGCTCGCAGGCGACGTGCACGTGTGGCGCGGAGACCTCGCGGCGGCCGACTACTCGGTCCCGACCCCGGATGGACGTCCCGCGACCAGAGAATTCGCCGGCGAACGTCTGGCCCGGGTCGTCTGTGCGGACCGGGAGATGCTCGACGAGACGGACATCGGGGTGATCGCGGATGCCCTGTGGGACGCGCAGATCACGCGCATCGGCGCGGGACTCGAGCGGGTGCGCGCGCGGCAACCCACGTTGGCACGCGCGGTCGTCACGGGACTCGGTGAGTTTCTCGCCGCGGCCGCCGCCCGGCGCATCGGGCTGCAAGTCACGCATCTCTCGGACACCCTCGGGCCCGCGGCGCGGCACGCCGCTGCGGCGGCCGTGGCGCTGCTGTTCCCATCATGACGGACGACACCCCGTTGGTTCACACGGTCGTGAAAGTCGGCGGAGGATTGCTGGGCACAGCCGGCGCCTTCGAGCTGGTGATCGAAGCCCTGAGGGCGTTCCGGCGGGGTCGCCGCCTCGTGGTGCTGCCGGGCGGCGGACCGTTCGCCGACGCGGTCCGCCGCATGTTCAAGCGGGTCAAGATCGGCGAAGACGCCGCGCACTGGATGGCGGTGCTCGGGATGGACCAGTACGCGCACGCGCTGGCCGCCCGTCTCCCCGACGCCGCGCTGGTGGATGGCGACGGCGGGATCAGCGCGGCCGTCCAGGCTCGACGACTGCCCGTGCTCGCCCCATACCACTGGCTCCGAGCCGCAGACCCGCTCCCGCATTCCTGGGAGGTCACGAGCGACACCATCGCCGCCTGGCTGGCCGGACAGCTCGGCGCGCGGCGCGTCGTGTTGATCAAGCCGGCGCACGCGCTCGACTCGAAAACGATCGTCGACTCGTATTTCCTACGCACGCTCCCGCACGGCGTGGAACACCTCATCGTCACGGCGGACGATCTCGGCCAACTCGACGTCGCGCTGCGGGAGGACCCCCCGCCCGATCGGGACTCGAAGAGAGGGCGCCGCTTCGGCTAGGGCGCGCAGGGCCGCCACGCGAGCGCGCGAAACCCGGCCCGTCCGTCCCCCGACGCACGCCGCGCCCCGCACGCCCACGACATCGGCGCCGAGAGAGCGCGCGCGCGCGAGGTCCGGGCCGGAGAGGCCACCGGCGAGCGCGGCGAACAATCCCGCGGCGTGCGCGGCCGCGACCCAGGCGGCCACCCCAGCGGGGGACTCGACTGCGAACAAGGGCGCACGCTTGGTCGCGGTATCGAGCAGCACGCCGGCCGCACCGGTGTCCGCGGCGACGGCGACGACGCGCGCGGGCGGCAGGCTCGCCGCGCTGCGCCAGTCCGCATAGGCGACCAGCACCAACCGAGTCACCACAGCCGTCTCCACCGCCCGCCGAGCGGCACCCGCCAGCCGACCCGCCCGTGCCTCGCTCGTGACGCCGGCGAGACCCAGCTTGACGAACGCGACACCGACCGACAGCGCCGCGGCTACCGCTCCGGCGACTGCTTGCTCGCTCGTGGCGTCCCCCACGGCGGCGCTGAGGGGACGCGCGCCGGCGACCGCCGCCCGGATGGCCGCGAGCCGCTGCAGGGACACGGGGCCCAGCGCACCGCGCCGGGGGTCTTTCGCGTCGATCACATCCGCGCCGCCGCGCAGCGCGGCACACGCTTCGGCAGGCCCGGCAACGCTGATGAGAAGCTGCATTTCCGGCCGCTCCCTTGTGGCTGTCCCGAAACCGCCGGTAGGTTAGGCGTTCGGAGGCGCGATGTCAAAACCACAGGTGAATGAAGTGTTACCGGCGTCGGGGAGTGCGGTCGACGCCCCGGGAATCCTGTCGCTGGACGGCAAGGTGGCCGTCGTCACCGGCGCATCGAGCGGCATTGGGCGTGCGATCGCCCTCGCGTACGCGGCGGCGGGGGCGGACGTGGCGGTCACGTACCGGACGAACCGCCGCGGCGCGGACGAGACCGCCGACGGCGCCCGCGCCGCCGGCAGGCGCGCGGAGGCGATCCGCGCGGACGTCGCCGAGCAGGGCGATCTGGACGCGCTCGCGGAGACGCTGCGCCGCACCTTCGGGCATGTGGACGTGTGGGTGAACAATGCGGGGGCGGACATCCTCACCGGCGATGCCGCCCGCTTGTCTCGCACCGAGAAGCTCGATCGATTGCTGGCCGTGGACCTGCGTGGCACGGTGCTCGCCTCGTGGAAGGCCGTCGAGGTGATGGACGCCCACCCACCCGCCTCGGGCGGCGTCATCCTCAACATGTCCTGGGACCATGTGCTCGGGGGCGGAATCAAGAGTGACTACGCCCAGGTGTTCTGCGCGGCGAAGGGAGGCGTGTACTCCTTCAGCCGGGCGCTCGCGCACTCGGTCGCGCCGCGGATCCGGGTGAACGTGCTCGGTCCCGGCTGGATCGAGACCGCGTACGGCAGCGGGCTCGACCCCGCGGTGAAGCAACGCATCGCCGCGAAGATCCCGCTCGGACGGTGGGGCACGCCCGAGGACATCGCCCACGCCGCCGTCTATCTCGCTTCCGACGCAGCCGCCTATGTAACCGGCCAGATGCTGATGATCAACGGTGGGGGCGTGGTTTAGCCTTCGAGAGGGAGACCGTCATGGCAGCGAAAGAGCCGACCTACTCCGACGCGCAGATCGAGGCGAAGCTGAAGGACTTCCCCGGCTGGTGGTACGAGGACGGCTGGATCCGTCGCAACTACAAGACGGACGGCTGGCCCACGACGCTGATGCTCGTGAACGCCATCGGCTACGTCGCCGAAGCGGCATACCATCACCCCGACCTCTCGGTGACGTGGGGGCGGGTGATCGTGAAGCTGCAGAATCACGCGGCGGGGGGCATCACCGACAAGGACTTCGAGCTCGCACGCAAGATCGATGAGACGGTCTTGTGGCGCCCCAAAGGCGGAGCGCTCGAAGGGACGCCGAACAAGTTCGTGCGCTCGGGCGACCCACGGTGACGAGCGGTGCGGCGGTGCGCGCGCCGCGCCGTGTGTTGTTCGTCACCGGGAAGCTCGCCGAGCCCGCGCTGCGCCGGACCGTTGCCGAGATGGGTCCCGCATTCGCGTGGGAGGTGGCGGTCATGAAGATCACCGTCGCCGCCCTGATGACGACCCCGTGGATCGCCCGGTTCCTCGAGGTCCCGGCCGGCACCGACCTCGTGCTCATCCCCGGGTTGTGCGAGGGCGACCCCACGGTGATCGCGCAACGCGTGGGCGTGCCGGTCGAGAAGGGACCCAAGGACCTGCGACAGATCCCCGAATATTTCGGGCGCGCCGCGCTCGCCCGCGACTACGGCGGCTACGACATCGAGATCGTCGCCGAGGTGAACAATGCGCCACGCCTCGCGCGCGAGGCGATCCGCCGTGAAGCGGAGTACTATCGCGCGAGCGGTGCCGATGTCATCGACATCGGCTGCACGCCCGGACGCGAGTTCCCCGGTCTGGGCGACGTGGTGCGCGAGCTCGTGGGCGCGGGGATGCGGGTGAGCATCGACTCGTTCGATCCCGGCGAGATCGGCACGGCGGTGGCGGCCGGCGCGGAGCTGGTCCTGAGCATCAACGGCTCCAACCGGGAGGTGGCGCGCGAGCTGGCCGGCAGCGAGACGCGCGTCGTCGTGATCCCCGATTTCGGTCAGGGACTCGAGACGCTGGAGCCGAGCGTCGCCGCGCTCGAGCAGTGGGGGGTCTCGTACCTCATCGACCCCGTCATCGAGCCGATCGGGTTCGGGTTCATGCGTTCGCTCGAACGGTACGCCGAGACGCGTCGGCGCCACCCCGACGCGCCGCTCTTCATGGGGGTCGGCAACATCACCGAGCTCACCGCCGCGGACACGACGGGCGTGAACGCCCTGCTCCTCGCCGTCTGCCAGGAGCTGGGCGTGCGCGCCGTCCTCACGACCGAAGTGATTCCCTGGGCCCGCGGCGCCGTGCGCGAAATCGACGTCGCCCGGCGGCTCATGTACCACGCGGTCACCCACAAGGCGCTTCCCAAAGGGGTGGACGATCGGCTCGTGACCGTGAAGGACCCCGCGATCCTGGCCTACGCCGACGCCGAGCTGCGGGAGCTGCAGCGTGCCGTCACGGACCCGAACTACCGCATCTTCACCGACCGCGACTCGATCACGGTGTTCAACAACGAGCGGTTCGTGCGCGGCACGGACATCCACGAGATCTTCGCCCAGCTCGATGTGGACGAAGCGACCCATGCCTTCTACCTCGGCCGCGAGCTCATGAAGGCGAAGCTCGCCATCACCCTGGGGAAAACGTACCGGCAGGAAGGCGCGCTGCAGTGGGGCTACCTGACGCCGCCGGACGACCGCGGGCCGGAGCATGTGAAGCTCACCCAGCGGTCCGCCCGCGCGCGCGCCCGCAGCGGTCGCGCCAAGGGGAGCCGATGAGCACGGCGGCACCGCTGGTCCAGGAGCTCGTGCCCGCCCCCGATCCCCTCGACACGTGCGCGCGCTTTCAGGACCTGCCCTTTCTCTTGTTCCTCGACAGCGCGTCAGATCGAGAGCACTTGGGGCGTTACTCATTTCTCGCGGCCGACCCCGCCACGGCGGTGCGCTCGAAGGGGCTGCTCACCCAGCAGCTCGTGGAGGGAACGTGGATCCGAGTCGCGGCAGACCCGCTGGCGCATATCGGCGCGCTCGTGGCGTCGCACGCGACCACGCCGGTGGCGGAACTCCCGCCGTTCCAGGGCGGTGCCGCAGGCTACGTCGGGTACGACTGGGGCATGCTGCTGGAGCGCGTCCCGCGGCCGCGCTACGACGATCTGGCAGTGCCCGACCTGCTGCTCGCCCTGTACGACTGGGTGATCGCGTGGGACCACGTGGCGCAGCGCGCCTGGGTGATCTCGACGGGGATTCCCGAGCGGGGAAAGGCCCAAGAACACCGCGCGGCGCGCCGGCTCGCGGTGGTGAAGGATCGGCTGGCCCGGCTGGGCGCGGGGGAGCTCCCTGCGCGACAAAAAGACACAGTCGCTGCGGGAGCCCCCCCGCGCCCAGCTCGACGCTCGGCCGCTCCATCGTATCCGGTGCCCGGTGTCCCCGGCGTCCGGTCGAATTTCACGCGCGAGGGCTACCTCGACGCCGTCGGGCGCGTCATCGAGTACGTCTACGCGGGTGACATTTTCCAGGCGAACCTGTCGCAGCGGCTCCAAGCCCCGCTGGTCGGCACGCCGCTCGACCTGTACCGCCGGCTGCGGAACCGCAATCCGGCGCCCTTCTCCGCCTACCTCGATTTCGGCGACCTGGTGGTGGCGAGCTCGTCTCCCGAGCGCTTCCTGCGGGTGCACCCCGGTGGCGCAGTCGAGACGCGGCCCATCAAGGGCACGCGTCCCCGGGGGCTCTCCCCCGAGCACGACGCGGCACTCGCGCGCGCGCTCGTGGAAAGTGACAAGGACCGGGCCGAGAACGTGATGATCGTGGATCTCCTCCGGAACGATCTGTCGCGCGTCTGCCGCGCGGGCACCGTCCGAGTGCCCGAGCTGTTCGCCGTCGAGCACTACGCCACGGTCCACCACCTCGTCTCCACCGTGGTGGGCGAGCTCGCGCCGGAGCACGACGCCGTGGACCTGTTGCGGGCGGCATTCCCCGGCGGCTCGATCACCGGTGCGCCCAAGGTTCGCGCGATGCAGATCATCGCGGAGCTCGAGCCCACCCAGCGCGCCGCCTACTGCGGCTCCATCGGGTATCTCTCGCTCTCGGGCGCCGCAGATACGAGCATCGTGATCCGCACCTGTCTCGTGCTCGGCAGCGACGTGTACTTCCAAGTGGGCGGCGGCATCGTGGCGGATTCCGATCCCGCGCTGGAATACCGCGAGACGCTCGACAAGGCCCGCGGACTCATCGCCGCCCTCGTCCCATGATCCTGTTGATCGACAATTACGACTCGTTCGTCTACAACCTGGCCCGCTACGTGCGCGAGCTGGGAGAAGAGACCGTTGTACGACGCCACGACGCTACGTCGCACGAGGAGATCGAGCGACTTGGGCCTTCGCATATCATCATCTCCCCGGGGCCCTGTTCTCCGGGCGAAGCGGGGATTTCGACGGACGTCGTGCGGCGGTTCGGGCCGACGATCCCCATCCTCGGCGTATGCCTGGGGCACCAGTGCATCGGCGCCGCGTACGGTGCCGGCATCGTGCGCGCCGGGCGTCCGATGCACGGCAAGGCATCCCGCATCCGCCACGACGGGAGTGGTCTGTTCGCCGGCCTCCCGAACCCGTTCCCGGCGGCGCGCTACCACTCGCTCGTCATCTCCCGCTCGGGGCTCCCCTCCGAGCTGCGCGTCACGGCCAGCGCCGAGGACGGGGAGATCATGGCCGTCCAGCACACGCGCCACCCGGTGACCGGGCTGCAGTTTCACCCTGAGTCCGTGCTCACCGAGTACGGCTACGTCCTCGTCGACCGCTTCCTGCACGGCGTGGCGGAGCGGATCGAGGATCTGCCGAGCCGGGCGGACGGCGTCGGGGGCGCGAGCGCCGCGCCCCCCGAACTCCCAAACCCCGCCGCCGCTCCACCTCCGGTCGCGCTGGTCCGGTGATCATCGAGTCCGTGCTCACCACGATGGACGCTCGCGGGGCGATCAACTTCGCCCCTATGGGTGTCGAGTGGGGAGAAGAAGAGATCGTGATCAAGCCGTTCCTCGAGACCACGACGTTTCAGAACCTCGAGGCGACGCGCGCTGCCGTAATCAACCTCACCGATGACGTGATGCTGTTCGCGCAGGGAGCGATCGCGAACGTCCAGTTTCCGGCAGTCCCCGCGACCGTAGTGCGCGGCGTCGTGCTGGAAGCGGCCTGCTCCTGGCGCGAGGTCGAAGTGCGCACGCTGGACGCGACCCCGCCTCGCGCGCGGATCGTGACTCGCGTCGTGCATCGCGGCATGCGCCGCGAGTTCCTGGGCTTCAACCGTGCCCGGCACGCGGTGCTCGAGGCCGCGATCCTCGCGACCCGCACCCACCTCCTGCCCGCCGACCAGATCCGCGCCGAGTTTGCGCGGCTCCAGGTGATCGTGGACAAGACGGCCGGCCCGCGCGAGCGCGAGGCGATGGCGCTGCTCAGCGAGTATGTCCGCACCGCCCGCGAGGCCGCCCCCGCATGAGCGAAGCGGTGTTCGTCGAGGCGCCGGCACGGCTGCATTTCGGCGTGCTCGATCTGCGAGGTGATCTGGGGCGGCGCTTCGGCGGGATCGGCGCCGCGGTTCCGGCTCCGTCGCTGTTGCTCGAGGCCCGCCCGGCCACCGAGCTCAAGGCCGAAGGGCCCGACGCCGGCCGGGCACTCGAGTTCGCTCGCCGGTTCGCACGGCACCACGGGCTGGACCTGCGGCTCCACTTCTGCGTGCATCGGTCCATTCCCACCCACTCAGGGCTCGGCTCGGGCACGCAGCTCGCGCTCGCCGTGGCGCGCGCGAGCGCCGAGCTGTCCGGTCTCCCTACCGATGTGATGGCGCTGGCCCAAGCAATGGATCGCGGGCGCCGCTCCGGCGTGGGCACGTGGACGTTCGCGTACGGGGGCTTCGTGCTGGAAGGCGGACGGACCGCGGGCACCGAGCGGGTCGCGCCGCTCTTGGCCCGGCTGCCGTTCCCCGATTCGTGGCGCTGCGTCGTCGCGGTGCCGCGGGGAAAACCCGGGCTCGCAGGTGACGACGAGGCGGCGGCGTTCGCGCGCCTTCCATCCCCGAGCGCACGCGACGTCGAGCACGTCGCGCATCTCGTACTGATGCAACTTCTTCCGGCCCTCGCCGAAGCCGACTTGGCGGGGTTTGGAGCCGCGCTGGGCGAAGTGCAGCGCATCACAGGCGGCTGGTTCGCGCCCGCGCAGGGCGGGGTGTTCGCGCCGGGTGAGACGGGCGAGTTGGTCGAGCGGCTGCGGGCGTGGGGCGCGGTGGGCGTGGGGCAGAGCTCATGGGGCCCCGCCGTGTACGGCATCGTGGGCGATGCGGGTGCGTCGCGGGCGCTGGCGGACCGAGTGCGTGCGGCGGTAGCTGCCGGGGGCTTGGTATATGAAGGCGGTTTCAGCGTGGGCGGCGCTCGCGTCTGGCGCGAAGGAAGTGCCGTTTCAGGTCCGAAAGGGGGGTCTTCTCCCGGTGATTGAGTTCACTCGAACGCGTGATTGACAGTCGCTGCAACTCGGGATATAACCTCTGTCCCTAGCAGAAGTCCCGGTGTGAAGGAGTCGGACGATGGTTGTCGCCTGTTGGGAACGCGGGCCCCCCGCTGTCGCGCGGGTCTCCGGATTCTGACGGGCAAAGTTTGTCTGGGCCGTTTTTTTCACATCCTCATCCTCAACATGAGGTCAGCTATGAACCGCTTCAAACTGCTGTCCGGTGGACTCGCGGCGAGCTTGATGGTGCTCGTCACGGCGTCCGCCATCGCCCAGGAGGCGGGCCAATGGACCATGACGGGTCGGACTCCCGACCTGCAGCGGTACAGCCCGCTTACGGCGATCAACAAGGCGAACGTGAAGAACCTCAAGGCCACCTGGACGTTCTCGACCGGCGTGCTGAACGGCCATGAGGGGAACCCGCTGGTGATCGGCACCGTGATGTACGTGCACAGCGCGTTCCCGAACATCGTGTTTGCGCTCGATCTCACCAAAGAGGGCGCGCCGATGATCTGGAAGCATGTTCCGGCCCAGCCGCCCGAGGCGAAGCCGATCGCGTGCTGCGATCTGGTGAACCGCGGCCTCGCCTACCATCCGAGCGGCAAGCTGTTCATCGAGCTGCTCGCCGGCGATCTGCTGGCGCTCGATGCGAAGACCGGCAAGCAGATTTGGCGCGTGCCGAACGCCGACTACAAGACCGGTTCCACCATGACGAACGCGCCGATCGTGATCAAAGACATCGTGATCGCGGGCATCTCGGGTGGTGAGTTCGGCGTGCGCGGTCGCGTGACGGCGTACGACGTGAACAGCGGCAAGGAAGTGTGGCGCGCGTATTCGACGGGCCCGGACGCCGACGTCAAGATCGTCGGCGATGCCAACCCGAACTACGCGTCGCACCGCGGCAAGGACCTCGGCGTCAGCACCTGGCAGGGCGACGAGTGGACGCGCGGCGGCGGGACCACGTGGGGCTGGTATTCCTACGATCCGACGCTGAACCTGTTCTACTACAGCTCAGGCAACCCGGGCAGCTGGAACCCCGATCAGCGTCCCGGCGACAACAAGTGGTCGATGACGGTCTTCGCCCGCAACCCGGACAACGGGGAGGCGAAGTGGCTGTACCAGATGACGCCGCACGATGAGTGGGACTACGATGGCGTGAACGAGAACGTCCTGGTCGACCTGACGATCGGCGGGAAGCCGGTGAAGGCGCTGGTGCACTTCGACCGCAACGGCTTCGGCTACACGATCGATCGGACGAACGGCAAGGTGCTCGTGGCCGAGCCCTTCGGCCCGGTCAACTGGGCGTCGAAGATCGATCTCGCGACGGGCCTCCCGGTTCGGAACCCGCAGTACGGGACCACGTCGAAGAAGAACACCGAGGGCATCTGCCCGGCCGCCATCGGCTTCAAAGATCAGCAGCCATCAGCTTTCTCTCCGCAGACCAAGCTCTTCTACGTCCCCACGAACAACATCTGCATGGACTACGAGGGCGTAGAGGTGAAGTACTCCGCCGGTCAGCCGTACGTCGGCGCGATCGTGCGCATGTTCCCGGGCCCGGGCGGTAACCGTGGCCGGTTCATCGCGTGGGATCCGACCGTCGGGAAGGTCAAGTGGGAAATCAAGGAGAACCTGGCGGCGTATGGTGGCGCGCTGGCGACGGCCTCGGGCATCGTGTTCTACGGCACGATGGAAGGCTGGCTGAAGGCGGTCGATGCGACCACCGGCACGCTCCTGTGGAAGTTCAAGACGCCCTCCGGCATCATCGGCAACCCGATGACCTATCTGGGGCCCGACGGCAAGCAGTACGTCGCCGTGCTCTCCGGAGTGGGCGGCTGGGCCGGCGCCGGTGTGGCGCTCGGCATCGGCCCCGAGGATCCGACCGCCGCGCTCGGCGCGATCGGCGCCTTCGGTGACTACATCAACATCAGCAACGCGGGCGGCACGCTGCTCGTGTTCGGGTTGTAAGCAGTCGAAGGGTAACGCCAATCGCAGTAGGCAGATGTAGCAGTGCACCCGGTGCCGGAGCGAACGCGCTCCGGCACCGGGTGTAGTACTTGGGCACCGCGTTCACCTTCTGACGGACCCGCACGGAGCATGCATGCATTCCACACGGAGTAAACTCGCGGGGGCGCTGCTCGTCGCCTCCGCCAGCGTGGCCCTCATGGCCAGTGCGCAGAGCCGGGCGCCTTCGGACCTCCGGGTCTGCGCCGATCCGTACGACCTGCCCTTCTCCAACAACCAGGAGGAGGGCTTCGAAAACAAGATCGCCCACGTCGTCGCCCGAGATCTGAACGCGACGGTTACCAACTACTGGTGGCCCAGCCGCCGCGGCGTCTTGCGAAACTCCATCCTCGGCGGATTCTGCGACGTCATGATCCAAGCCCCGGTGGGCCTCGATCCCGTGGCGACGACGAAGCCGTATTACCGCTCCACCTACTACTTCGTGTACCGCGCCGACCGCGGGTTCGCCCTGCGCTCGCTCGATGACACGATCCTCAAGCGCCTGAAGATCGGCGTGAACATGATCGGCTACGATTACACCAACACGCCGCCGGCGCATGCGCTCGGCTCCCGCGGCATCGTGGGCCTCGTCGGCTTCGGGAATTTTCTCAATCCCGATCCCAAGGCCGACCATCCCGATGACATCATCAAGGCGGTGGCGAAGGATTCCATCGACGTCGCCATCGTGTGGGGGCCGCTGGCGGGCTATTGGGTGAAGCGCCAGTCCGTCCGGCTCACCATGGTCGCGTTGCCCGACACCGATGCGGTGTCACGCATGCCTTTTGCGTTCGATATGGCGATGGCCGTCCGGCACCGCGACAAGGCGCTCAAGGCCACGCTCGATTCGGTAATCGACCGCCGACGCGCTGAGATCACGGCGATCCTCGACGAGTACAGCGTACCGATGATCCAGATGCACCCGTAGCGGCGCGTTGCCGACGGTAAACCGTACAGTCCAACGAGGGAGACGGGACGTGAGGACGAAGCACTTCGTGCGGGGTGGCCTGTTCGGCGCTTGGATTGCGGCCGCGGTCGTTATCGCGTGGACGCCGCGGGGGGGGCGAGGGGCACAGCCCGCCGCGCCGCGGGACACCGTGCGGGACAGCCTGCTGGTGTCGGATTCGATCTACCAGGGGTGGAAGTGGTGGCACGTCTACTGCTTCCGCTGCCACGGCGAGGACGCAATGCATCCCATCCTTCCGACCGCGCCCGATTTGCGCTGGGCCCTGAGCCCTACCGGCGCGAACTTCCCGCGCGACAGCTTCTTCAATACGGCCTGGAACGGCCGGCCCGCCAAGGGCATGCCGGCGTGGAACGTACTGCTCGATTCCGCAGCGATCAAAGAGGTCTACCTGTACGTGAAGGCACGGAGCGACGGCTGGCTCAAGCCGGGTCGGCCGCACCGGCTCTCCGACCTGCAGCAGAAAAACAAGAGTCCGTGACGGGTCGCGCCGGGATGCTGTCGGGGGTGGTCGTCGCCGTTCTGGCGGCGAGCGCCGCCCCCGACCGCGGCCGCGCCCAGGCACCGCTCACCCGCGAGCAGGTGCTCGCGGCTCTCGCCCGCGCCACCCCTCAGCACCCCGCCGACTTCACCGGGATGGACCTCTCCGGGCTCGATCTGGCGGGCGTCGATTTCAAGCGCGCCAATCTCACCAAGTGCCGCCTGGTGCGCACCAATCTGGCGAAGGCGCAGCTCTCGTCCGTCACCCTCACCGATGCGGTCGCGACCGAGGCCGACTTCACCTCGGCGAACCTGGATGTCGCCGTGGCCTATCGCGTCGACCTGCGGCGCGCCGTGCTGCGCGATGCCAGCGTCTTCGCCGTCATTTTGTACGACGCCGATCTCTCGGACGCCGACTTGTCAGGCGCCCGCCTCATCGGGCCGATGAACAACGCCAAGGCGCAGCGCGCGAAATTCATCAGGGCGAATCTGGGCGTGGACCCCGGGAACCAGGGGATGGGTATCATGCGCGTCGATGCCAGCAGCGTGGATTTCAGCGGCGCCGACTTGACGGGCGCGAACCTGCGCAAGGTGCTGCTGGTGCGGGCCGACCTCACGGGTGCCGATCTCACGGATGCCGACGTAACGGGCGCCGATCTGACCGGGGCGATCCTCAAGGGGATCCGGGGACGCAACCGCCTCCGCGGGCTCGACAAGGCGCTCCACGTGGACCAGGCGATCTTCAACGACTGACCGGGACGTTCCATTGACCAAGCCGACTGGCCGGGGGCGCGCCGCCGCCCTCACCGCACCCCTCATCCTGCTCGGCGCGTTCGACGCGAGCTCGCGGGAGCCGCTGCTCTACGTCAGCAATGAAATCCCCAATACCATCTCCGTCGTCTCGCCGCGCACCAACGCCGTCATCGCCACCGTCCCGGTAGGCAAGCGTCCGCGCGGGATGGCGCTGAGCCCGGACCGGCGGACCGTGTACGTCGCCCTGGGCCAGGACGACGCCGTCGGCGTCGTGGACGTGGCGAGTGGCCAGATGACGCGCACTATCCCTGCGAACCGTGACCCCGAGCTCGTGGTGCTGAGCCCCGACGGGAAGGTCGCGTATGTATCGAACGAGGAGATCGCGCACGCATCGGCTATCGACATCGCGAGCGGCAAGACGCTCTTCTCGACGCCGGTGGGCGTCGAGCCCGAGGGCGTGGGGGTCACGCGCGACGGCACGAAGTTGTACGTCACCGCGGAGACGAACAACACCGTGTCCGTGCTCGACGCGAGAACCGGCCGTCTCCTGAAGACACTGCACGTGGGCGACAACCCCCGCACGGTCGCGTTTACCCCCGACGGCGCCCGCGCCTGGGTGTCGGCCGAGGCGGGTGGGAACGTCACCGTCATCGACGTCGCTAGCGACAGCGTGGTCGCCCAGTTTCCGATCCGCGACGGCAAGACC
>Ga0209268_1000723_pt1 | contig 16783 bp, 15 predicted proteins | sample GraSoiAngelo_143_FD_185900 | JGI IMG/M metagenome (GOLD analysis project Ga0209268, IMG submission 185900) | Grasslands soil microbial communities from the Angelo Coastal Reserve, California, USA - 14_1009_02_30cm (SPAdes) (version 2) | ecosystem: Environmental > Terrestrial > Soil > Grasslands ... | reverse complement strand
TTTAGCGCCCTGTTTGGATTCAACTATTTCTAACCCCTGGCGACAATTAAAAGGTTGCGCGCTGCGAACGGCTGGACATTATTTGTCTCCCCCTCAAAACTGCGGGTGTAGCTCAGTGGTAGAGCACCTCCTTGCCAAGGAGGACGTCGCGAGTTCGAGCCTCGTCACCCGCTCCAAGTCTTCGCGTGGAGCGTAGCCAGAAGCGATGTATCTGTGGCGAAAAATTGCTGAGCCGCGCTGGCTGGGTGCGCACGAAAACATTTTGCAAGCCTGTTCACGCGGGAGACTTGCGATCATCTCGAAACCCGGCAGGAAGCGGCGGCAGCTCGAAATTGCGTGCACATCACGCGATGATTCCCGAAAACTCGTCGAAGAATTTGGCGGACGCGTCGAGAAATTGCCGCGCGACTGGTTACAGCGATTCGCCCGCCTTCACCAATCGAAGCCAATCAAGGTCGGAAAACGACTAGTGATTGCAGGAAAGATCGATTTCCAAACCTCGAAGGCGTTCGGCCTGAAGAAGCCGCGGCTGCTCGTTATTCCCGCTTCCGCGGCGTTTGGAACAGGAGAACATGCCACGACAGCAATGTCCCTTCGTCTCCTCGAGCGCTTAACTCGCGAATGGACGAATAGCTGGTCGCTTGCCGACCTTGGAACCGGGAGCGGAATTCTCGCTCTCGCGGCGGAACGCTTCGGCGCAGGCCGCATGGTTGGTATTGATATCGACCCCAAAGCGATTTCCGTAGCGAAAGCAAACGCACGTCTTAACAAAATCGACAATATCGATTTTAAGTCGGGCGATCTGCGCAAATGGAAGTCCCAGGCGGGAAGAGACATTGTTACTGCGAATCTTTACATCCAGTTGTTGATCGAAATTCTCCCGAAACTAAGATGCGGTCATTGGCTAATTCTTTCCGGCGTGCTGCGCATGCAAGAAAACAAACTCTTTCACGCTCTGAGAAGGAACAAGATTGAGATCGTGAAAGTAAACCGTCGCGGGAAATGGATTGCCGTGCTGGCGAAGGCGCCGCATGCGTCCCGCTTGCGAATTAGCCGAAGGTCAGATTAGAAGTCTACGCGACTTTGGATTTGCGCGAGTAAACTCTGACAGATAGGTTCTTTCAGCCTTGGCGGCTTCGGTTTCTCTGCATTCCACGCGGTTTAAACACGAGCCGCGGCTGAAACAGACACCATGCAGAACGAACAACTCGCCTACGTCGCCGTCACGCCGTACTCGATGCGCAAATCGCGCACCGGCGGCATCGTTGGCCGGCTGATTTCCCGCACAGGACTCGATCTGGTAGGCGGACGCATGTTTGCACCGGGTCTGGAGTTAACCAAGCGCTACGCAGAGACGATCGTGACGGAAACCGATCCGCGTCATCGCGCGACGCAAGAGCTGATTCGCGAGTACGTTCTGAAGAATTTCACAAGTGAGAAAAACGGACAACGCCCGCGCCTTTTGTTCCTTGTTTTTCGCGGCCCGGAGGCGGTCGAAAAGATTCGCGGCACGGTTGGTCATATCGTGCACGAGCGCACCAGCGGCGAAACGATTCGCGACACCTACGGGGATTACATCACGGATGATTCAGGGAAGGTGACTTACTTTGAGCCCGGAGTATTGGCGACTTTCGATCCAAAAGCAGTTGAGCACGATTTGAAGCTCTGGGCGGAATTTTCCGATTCTGACAGCGGAATTTTGGATCGAGTCGTCCCCTTCCCCGCCAACGCGCAAGTCGAAAAGACGCTCGTCCTGATCAAACCCGACAATTTCAGGTTTCCAAATCTCCGGCCGGGCGGGGTCATTGAAGTATTTTCCCGCTCAGGGCTTTCCATCATTGGATTCAAAGTTCATCAGATGAGTGTTGGGCAAGCGGGGGAATTTTACGGCCCTGTGCTGCCGGTTCTTGAGAAAAAACTTGGCCCAAAGAGCGGCCGCGAAAACTGGGAAAGCATTGTCGAATTCATGGCCGGGCGAAAGCCAAGCGAATGTCCGCCTGAAGAACGCGGTGCTCCCGGAACGGAAAAATCGATCGCCATTGTTTATCAAGGCGTGGATGCGGTCCGTAAGATTCGTGACGTGCTGGGCCCGACCGATCCAGCCAAGGCGCCGCCAGGCTCGATCCGGAGAGAATTTGGCCAGACCATCATGATCAACGCTGCGCACGCCTCGGATTCTCCTGAGAACGCCAAACGCGAAATGGGAATCATTCGAATCGACGAGAATAATTTCAAACCTCTGATTGAAAACTTCTACCGCCGCTCATAGTTTGCGCTCCATTTTGAACCATCCCACAACTAGTCCTATCACCATGGAAATTTCCGAACGCGCCGCTCAACTCAGCCCTTCGCTTACTCTCTCGATCGATAGCAAGGCCAAAGCCATGAAGGCCGAGGGCATAGATGTCTGCGGCTTTGGCGCAGGCGAACCGGATTTCGATACGCCCGAACATATAAAAAAGGCTGCGATCGACGCATTGGAGGCCGGCTTTACAAAATACACGCCCAGCGCCGGCATCCCGGAATTGCGTCAGGCAATCGCAGAAAAATTGGCTGCCGATAACGGCCTGAATTATCGCGCTGCGCAGGTTATCGTGAGTAACGGCGCAAAGCACGCGTGCTACAACGCGATCCTCGCCACATGTCAGCCTGGCGATGAAGTCATCATTCCCGCGCCCTATTGGGTCAGCTATCCGGAGATGGTCAGATTGGTCGGCGCTGATCCCGTGATCGTGCCGACTAGTGAGCGCAACTCCTGGAAAATGCGTGCCGAAGACTTCGAAAATGCAATGACCCCGCGCACGAAGATGTTGATCATGAACAGTCCCTGTAATCCGACCGGATCTGTTTATACGCGAGAAGAATTGCAGGCGATTGTCGATGTTGCGGCTGAGGAAGACATTTACATTTTGTCAGACGAAATCTACGAGAAGCTCGTTTACGACGATACAAAACATGTGAGCATCGCCTCGCTCTCCGAGGCGGCCCACGATCTGACGATCACAATCAACGGCTTTAGTAAGACTTACGCGATGACAGGCTGGCGGCTTGGTTATCTGGCAGCTCCGGAGGCTGTGGCTAAAGCGGTCGATTCGATTCAAAGCCATACCGCATCTAATCCTTCTTCTTTCTCGCAGTACGGCGCAGTCGCCGCTTTAAAGGGCTATCAACAACCGATAATCGATATGCGAGAAGAGTTCGATATGCGCCGCAATTACATGTTCGACCGCATCTCAAAAATCTCGAATGTTACTGCCGTCAAACCGGAGGGCGCATTTTACGTCCTGGTGAATATTAGTCAGCTCGGTCTAACTTCGCAAAATTTCGCCGATCGGCTGTTAAGTAAAGCCAACGTCGCGGTCGTTCCTGGAGCCGCCTTCGGCGACGATCGCACTATCCGGCTCAGTTACGCGACCAGTATCGACGTCATCAAAAAAGGGTTGGATCGCTTCCAAGACTTTTGCCGCACATTGTGATCCCTCATCCCGAGTCGCGCAGACGACGAGGGACCTCGCAATCACACGTTGCGGATCTTGCAGCTTTCAAAGCCAGCGCGGACGCTGATGCCACGCGCGTCTTTTCTTGTGCGCCAAGAGCGTTTTTGAGAGGTTCCTCGCTTCGCTCGGAATGACAAGCTAATTGTCTTTCAATGCCCGGTTCTCTCGCGCTCATTCTTCACGCGCATCTGCCGTTCGTTCGCCATCCCGAGCACGAGCATTTTCTGGAAGAAGACTGGTTCTTCGAAGCAATAACGGAATGTTATATCCCGCTGGTGCGCATGATGCAGCGCCTGGTCGATGATCATGTGCCGTTTAAGCTTGCCATGTCGCTCACGCCGACGCTCTGCGCAATGCTGCAGGACAAACTGCTTTGCGAGCGTTACGTACGGCATCTTGATTCGTTAATCGATCTCGCAGCGCGTGAACGGAAACGAAATCGTAATCACCCGTCACTCCGCGAGCTCGCGGACTTTTATTTCAAAATCTTTGGCGAAGCCCGGCGCTTCTTTGTCGATGAATGCAAATGCGATTTGGTTGCCACTTTTCGCGAACTGCGGGAAAGCGGTGGACTTGAAATCGTTGCCTCGGCCGCAACGCATGGCTTGCTACCCCTGCTCCAGGAGCCGGTTATGGCCCGGGACGGTGAGATTGGCGCTCCAGCCCTTGCCTGGTCCACGCCGCCGCGGTCAATGTCCGCGGCTACAGCAGCGCGGGCCCAGGTTTTGATTGGACGCGATGTCTATGTGGATCTTTTCGGTGTCGAGCCCGCCGGCTTTTGGCTGCCTGAATGCGCTTACGATCCGGATCTGGAATCTATCCTGCAAGAAGCAAATATTCGCTGGTTCGTTCTCGACACGCATGGCCTGCTGTTTGGAAAGCCGCGTCCGCGTCGATCGATTTATGCACCTTGTTACACGCCGGCTGGGCCGGCGGCATTTGCGCGCGATCGTGATTCAAGCCGACAGGTTTGGAGCGCACAGGGAGGTTATCCTGGTGACCCTGCGTTCCGGGAGTTTTATCGCGACGCCGGATTCGACCTTCCATTGGAACATTTGGGACCAGTTGCTCACGGCACCCGGAAATTCTCCGGCGTGAAGTATCACCGTATCACGGGAGCCGGTGGCGAGAAGGAGTTATACGATCCAGCCGCCGCAGAAAAAGTGGCCGAGACGCAAGCCCGTCATTTTGTTGCGGAACGCCGGCGCCAGATCCGTGAAGTCGCCGCGGTGGGGTTTGATCCGATTGTGGTCGTTCCCTTCGATGCCGAGCTCTTCGGGCATTGGTGGTTTGAAGGCCCTCGTTTCCTCGAACAATTCATTCGCCGCGCAGCAATCGAGCGCGATTTCCGTCTCTCCACGCCGAGCGAATATCTGGCGGCCAATCCGACGCAGCAAATCATTGAGCCAGCAACTTCAACATGGGGCGAGAACGGTTATTTTGAAGTTTGGCTGAATCCTAGCAACGCGTGGATTTATCCACAGCTGCATGTTGCGGCACAGCAAATGAGTGAAGCCGCGCGTAGGTATGCAAACGAGTGCAGCCCACGCGCTGACCGCGTGCTCAAGCAACTCGCGCGTGAACTCGTACTCGCTCAGTCCAGCGATTGGGCGTTCTTGATTAAAACCGGGGCCGCACCTGAGTACGCGACCAAGCGCACCATCGATCATCTCGCTCGCTTCAACCGATTATGCGATCGACTCGTCACGAATACGGTGGATGAAGAATTTCTACGGGGGTGCGAATGGCGCGATAATCTTTTTCCAAACGTGAACTGGCGTTACTACATCTAGCCACTTGTCATTCCGAGCGAAGTCGCTTGCCCCGTCGTAGCTTTATGCGAAGGCTGGGAGGAATCTCTATCTCTCGTTATCAATTAATTCGAGATGTCTCGGCTCCGCTCGACATGACAACAAAGATCAAAACAGCGATTCTGACAGTGTTCTTGGCTTATGCCGCTCTGGCGCAAAAATCCCAAACGCCGACTCCTTCCGCGATGCCAGAGGAAGCTCCTTCTTTGTCGCCCATTCCGATAGAATCCCTCACGCCGACACCTGCGTCAGAGCAGACGCCTTCAGCTTCCCCCGCGCGAAGCATCCGCATCAGTTTCGTACCACCACCGTTAGAAGGCCGGATCAGTCTCGGAATTTACGATTCAAAAGGAAAGCTACTTCGCGTTTTGCACCACGAAGCAGACCTCAACGAATTCAAAATCGGTGCGGACGCGCTCGTGACACAATGGGACGGGAAAAACGATAATGGCGAAGATTTGCCTGCTGGAAGATATCATGCTCGTGGTTATCTCGTCGGTTCTCTCAGGGTGGAAGATCTCAATCAGGCCGCCGCTTCCCCTCCCGAAAACAACTCGAATGCGAGCGTTAAAGTGAACCTCATGGCAAATCCGCTGGCAAACGACAAGCCAACACCCGTCGAACTCGGCACGGGGTTTGACAATGACGGAAGCTACTTGAAAACAAACGACGGCCTTCGGTTGTTCACGATAAGTAAATCGCCGAATCTGAGTCGTGTATCGCTTATAAGGAAGGGCGATAAATCGGTCGATGTTTGGCAAACGGATGGCACTGTCTTCCACCAATTCCGCATCTCGAATGTGGATCAGATGATGGCGTTCGATTGTGGTGAATTCGAATTGAAATGAGCGACTCCTATTAACACCTCGCTTCAGCGAGATGTGATCCGGGCACTGCATTAAGTAAACCGCTTTAGCAGTTTTTCGAGGAACGTGATGGAAACCGCTCAAGCGGTTGAGAGCCTCATGCCAGCGCCTACCACCCCGCTGAAGCAGTGTGTTAATGAGATTCCGTTGATTGATCCGCACTCGTCGACAACCGCTGGTCACGAGGCAAAATCTCTGCTAGTTAAAACGCCGATGCCTGCTCCTGAGTTTCAACATACAGTTGGTAAGACCGCCAGCTTTAGCGGTACGGCACTGCATACGGGTGACAAAGTCACTCTGAAACTGCATCCCGCGCCGGTAGATCATGGCATCAAATTCAAGCGTAAAGATCTACAGGATGAGCCGACCATCGATGCGAAGATCGAGAATCTCAAAACGGTCGAGCGCGCCACGACTATCGGTGAGGGGCCTGTGCGAGTGCACACAGTGGAGCATATTCTGGCCGCGCTCTCGGCGATGGGCGTGGACAACGCCATCGTCGAGATGGATGCAAACGAGCCACCAATCGGAGACGGCAGCGCACAGCCTTATGTCGATCTCATCAAGAAAGCCGGTGTAATGGCCCAGGAGCAACGGAGAAAATTCTTTGACGTGCGCGAGCCGATGCATGTGGAAGCGAAAACGGGCGCGCTGCTCGTTTTACTGCCGGATGACAAATTTCGCATCTCATGCACACAAGCTGGACCGAACAATCGCTTCGCGCAGTTTCTATCGATGGAAATCACCCCCACGGGCTTCGAGTGCGAGATCGCGCCGGCACGAACATTTGTTTATTACGAGGATGTTGAGCCACTCATGGAGAAGAACTTGATCAAGGGCGGCAGCCTCGAAAACGCGATTGTCGTGCGCGGCGAGGCGGTCTTAAGCAAGGAACCATTGCGTTTTCCAGACGAATTCGTACGGCACAAAATCATCGATATTATCGGCGATCTCGCGCTAGTCGGCCGGCGTATCCGCGGTCACGTCGTGGCGGTGAAGCCCGGACATGCTGCGAATGCGGAATTGGCTCGTGCGCTCGCTCGCGAGCAGACGCGGAGAAGCGCGATGAGCACACCGCGCGCGATCCCAATAGGCGATTCCGGTCTGGACACTGGCGAGGTGATGAACATCCTTCCGCATCGCTACCCTTTTTTGATGGTTGACCGGGTCATCGGCTTCGAGGGCGAAAATAAAATTACGGCCATAAAATCCATCACGATTAACGAGCCGTTTTTTCAGGGGCATTTTCCCGGTCACCCAGTCATGCCTGGAGTAATGCAAGTGGAAGCGATGGCGCAAGTGGCCAGTATTCTATTGTTCAAATTGACGAAGACTTCGAGTCGTGTCGGCTATTTCATGAGTGCGGACCAGGTGAAATTTCGCAAACCGGTTTTTCCGGGCGACACGATTTTCATTCACGCCGAGCTGACAAGAGCGCGTGGCAATCGCATGGCGAAAACGAAGTGCTACTGCGTGGTGAACGACGCAATCGTTTCGGAAGCTGAACTCATGTTCACGTTTCTCGACAAATGAGCGACGGGCGGATTCATCCGACCGCCATTATCGATCCAGGCGCCGAAATCGGTGCGGGAACGATCGTAGGACCCTACTGCGTTATTGATTCCGGCGTTGTGCTTGGCCCAAACTGCTGGCTTCAACATCATGTCACGCTCTGCGGACCGATGAAGGCTGGAGCGAAGAACAGGTTCTACGCGTACTGCTCCATCGGCCAGCAAACGCAGGACTTAAAGTATCGCGGCGAACCGACTTATCTGGAAATCGGCGACGAAAACACGTTTCGTGAATTCGTGACGGCGCATCGCAGCACAACGAGCGAAGGCAAAACGCGAATCGGCAATCGCGGAAACTTTCTCGCTTACAGTCATATCGGTCATGATTGCACCGTGGGCGACGGCGTTATCTTTTCGAATAACGGCACGTTGGGCGGCCATGTTGAGATAGGAGATCATGCCGTGATGGGCGGCCTCACCGCTGTGCATCAATTCTGTCGGATCGGCCGATTTGCGATCACCGGTGGCTGTTCCAAAATTGTGCAGGACGTTCCGCCGTTTATGATCGCCGACGGTAATCCCGCGGAAATTCGCGGGATTAATCTAATCGGATTGGAACGCAAGAATTTTCCGCCCGAAAGCGTGAAGCTAATCAAAGAGGCGTTTCGCCTGATTTACCGTTCAAAATACAACACGCGCCAGGCGATCGAAGCGATGCAGAAAGAATTGCCGCCGACCGAAGAAATCACCGAAATCATCCAATTCATCGAACAAAGCGAGCGGGGAATTATTCGCTGAGATTTCAGCCGCCGCCGCGGACTCGATATTAGAATTCGAGCTTCAATCCGTCGTACGCAATGTGCGCGCCAATGGGAAGCCGGCATTCTGCAGACTGCGGAAGATCGTGGCAGATATGAGTAAAGTAAGTCGATCCAGGCTTTACGCGCGCTGCCGCATCCAGGGCCTGCCCAACGCTCAGGTGTGTGGGATGCGGTCTGTCCCGCAGCGCATCGATGATTAAGACTCTTACGCCAGAGATAAGATCGACAATCGTATCTGGCACTGCGCTGCAGTCGCTTAAGTAGGCGACAAGTTTTCGATTCGCACGCGAGAAAAGATAGCCGTTCACCATGGAGTCGCCATGAGGCACCGACAGTGGTGTGACGAGGGTCTCACCCAGTTTAAAGGGGCCGTGAATTATATGCGCCTCCGGCTTTAGATAATATGGAACCGGATTGCTGGTGTTGAACGCAAATTGAAATACACGCTTCAAATCACGCATTGTTTCAGGCGATGCATAGACCGGCATGGAACCTCGCGCGTGCGAAAAGCGTCGGAGATCGTCAAAGCCCATGATATGATCGGTGTGCGAATGCGTGAAAACGACTGCATCTACTCGGCGAATGTCTTCTCGGAGCGCCTGGGTTCGAAAATCGGTTCCGGTATCCACTACCCAGGCACATTCCGGCGTTTCGATATAGATCGACGAGCGCAGCCGCTGGTCGCGGGGGTCGGGCGACCGGCAGACATCGCAATCGCAGCCAATCATCGGCACGCCTTGTGACGTTCCGGTCCCAAGGAATGTGACCGCAAGTTGGGAGTTGAAAGTTGGTTGTTGAGAGTTTGAAATCGTCAGAGTCGTAACTCTCAGCTCTCAACTAATAACACTCAACTTTCCCATGCCCGCTGTCCTCAGCTTATTGCGAATCAAAAACCTCGCGCTTGTAGAGGAGCTCGAGTGGCAAATGACGCCGGGCTTTGTCGCCGTAACTGGAGAAACCGGCGCGGGCAAATCGATCATCATCGGCGCACTACAGCTTTTGCTGGGAGAGCGTGCGGATAAATCGTTGATTCGCACCGGCGCCGACCTTTGCACAGTGGAAGCGGTCTTTGCAGGTCGCGACCTGCAAAAACTAAATCCAGAACTTGTCGAGGCGGGAATCGAGCCGTGTGAGGATGACCTAATCATCAAGCGCAGTTTCTCGGTTGCCGGCGGCACGCGTCAGTTCATCAACAGTTCGCCAACGACGTTGTCGATCTTGAAAAAGCTCGGCGACGAGCTTGTCGATCTTCATGGGCCGCACGATCACCAATCGTTGCTCTCGCCCGAGACGCAATTGAGCTTGCTTGATTCGTTCGCGCGGGCTGAAGAGGAGCTTGAGGAATATCGGAAGCATTATCGGCAATTACAAGCATTGCTCGCGGAACATGCTGCGTTGGACACGGCGGAAACCGCGCGTGAACAGGAGCTTGATCTTGTGCGTCATCAGGTTGCTGAAATCAAGTCTGCGAATTTGGTCGCAAACGAAGAGGAAGAAATCGAGAAGCGCTACAAGCTCGCGAGCAGTAGTAAGCGGCTGATTGAACTGGCCGGCACGATCGCCAATAAACTTTCCGAAGCAGATGATTCTGTTGTTTCTCAACTCTCCGAAACGCAGCGGCTGCTTCGTGAATTGGAAAAGATCGATAGTTCAATCGCGCATTTGTCTTCGGCACATACAGCAAGTGTGGTTGAGCTTTCCGAGATCGCCCGCGCTCTTTCCGCGTACGCCGAAAAACTTGATCTCGATCCACAACAACTGGCCTCACTGGAGCAACGGGTTTCGCTCTTTGAAACTTTGAAGCGCAAATACGGTGGCTCGATCGCCGACGTAATCGCGTTTGGCGAGCGCGCGGCGGAACGAATGCGAAAAATCGAAGGTCGAGACATCGAGCTGGAGCGTCTTGCAAAAGAAATCGAAAACGTTCGCAAGCACATGAATCGCGCCGGTGAAGCGCTTCGAAAGTTGCGCGCAAAAGCCGCGCCAAAACTTTCCGAGAACATCCGGCGCAACCTGCGGGATCTCGGATTTCGCCAATCTGAATTCGAAGCGAAACTTGCCCCGCTCGATGAACCACGCCCGAATGGATTCGATTCGGTAGAATTACTTTTCTCGCCCAATCCAGGCGAACCGCTCAAATCGCTACGCGCCATCGCGTCGAGCGGCGAAATCTCGCGCCTGATGCTGGCGATTAAATCTGCGCTGGCCGCGCATGATGCGATTCCCCTCCTCGTGTTCGATGAAATCGACACGAATGTAGGCGGCGAAATTGCGCACGCAGTTGGCGCGAAGATGCAAACGCTGGGGCGCGATCATCAGGTGATTTGCATCACGCATCTGCCGCAAGTCGCTGCGACAGCATCTTCACACTTCGTTGTGACCAAGGACGTCACGCACGGGCGCACCTTTTCCAATTTGCACGAAGTGACTGGGAAAGATCGTCAGGAAGAGATCGCGCGAATGCTCGGCGGCAAAAGCGAATCGGCGCTCAAGCTCGCTGCGAATTTGCTAGGTAGGGGCGATTGACCTCAATCGCTCGGGGCGGTTCGCCGAATCGCCCTTACCTGATCGCGGTCAAAGGCCATTATTTCATCACGGACCCGAGCGGCAGCACAGTTTTACCGAAAATTTCGTTCAGCACTTGGGCGAGTCCGGCGTAGATCGCGGAGAAACCGCAGAAGATCCCTTCGTAGCCGGTGAAATGTTTGAAGCCCACACTCGCATTCGTGTAGTCGCCGATCGCGAGCAAGAAGAAAAGAATCGTCAGCGAGCCAAACACGATCTGCCCTGCGACGTGCAGTCGCAACGTGCCGATAAACATAACGGCCGTGAACAAGCCCCACATGGCGAGATAAGCGGCCATGGCCGTGTCATTAGAAGGCGAAGCCCATCCTAGCTTCGCAAGAATGATCAACGTTACGAGCGAGAACCAGAACAATCCGTAAGAAAGAAACGCAGTAGTGGCGAATGTGTTGCCCTTCCTCCACTCCATCGTTCCAGCGATAATCTGCGCAGCGCCGCCATAGCAAATTCCCATTGCCAAAATCATGCTGTTTAACTCGTAAAAACCGGCGTTGTGCAGGTTTAACAGCACAGTTGTCATCCCAAAACCCAGGAGCCCAAGGGGGGCAGGATTTCCGGTTGTGTCTTTGATTTGAGTGACAGATTCATTCATGGCGCGAACAGTCTGGCGAAAGAAGGTTCGACAGCGCAATAACAATATCGGACGTCCCAAAAACGTGCGCTCCCTAACGATTTAACTTGTCGGCACACCAGCGCCGAAATTATGGTGCCACTTCGCATATGATTCAGCGCGACTATCTCATCATCGGCGGCGGCATCGGCGGGGCCAGCGCCTGCGAAGGAGTTCGCCGCCACGACAAGCGCGGCAGCGTGACGCTAGTCGGCGCCGAAGCGTTTCCACCTTACAAACGCTGGATTCTATCGAAGGACTTTTTGCGCGAGAAAGATCCACAGCCCAGGAAATTACTCGAGCCCAATGAGGCCTGGTACGAGAAGCATAACATCGAGACACGATTTGGCGCAGTGGTAACACAGTTTAACATCGATCGGCGCCTGGCAGTGCTCGCCAACGGCGAAAGTATTGAGTTCAATAAGGCGTGCCTTGCGATGGGCAGCCGCCCGGTGCGTCCACTAGTAGCCGGAACCAGCCTCGGCAATGTGATTTATCTGCGAACGATTCGCGATGCGCTTGCGCTAAAAGAGATGGCAACTCTGGAGAAAGGCATCATGGTCGTAGGTGGCGGATTGCTCGCATGCGAGGCGGCGGCCAGTCTTCGAATGATGAAACTGAAGGTCGGTCTCATGCATCGGGATTCCTATTTGTTGAACCGATATATCGATCCGGACACCGGCACCTGGCTCACCGACTACTTTGCAAAACACGGAGTGACCTTGTCGATGGGCGAAAGCCTCAATGGCTTTGAGGGCAAAACTGTCCTGCGCAATATCCAGACAAAAAGCGGCAACCGATTTCCGGTTGGCCTCGCAGTGGTTGCCTGTGGTGCCGAACCAAATCTTGACCTGGTCCGCAACACGCCGCTGGCCGGACCACATGGGTCGCCGGTGACCGAATATCTCGAGACGGAAGAAAAAGGGATCTTTGCGGTAGGCGATCTGGCATTTTATCCCGATCGGATAATGGGCGGCGTCCGACGCCAGACGCATTGGGACAACGCACGGAGCCAGGGTTTGGTTGCAGGCGCCAATATGACCGGCAAAAAGCGCATCCGCTATGAGCAGGTCCCGTACTTTTGGACGGCAATCTTCGATTTGCGGATGGATTTTATTGGCGATTTCAGCGTGTTGCCCACACGTGCTGATGTTCAGGGCACGTACGCAAAGAAAAAATTCACTGCGCGCTACTATCAGGGAGACAAACTCCGCGGGATTCTGCTTTGCCAGCAACCGCCGCGCGACGTGGAAACTGCCAAGAGTCAATTTCGCCAGGCGCAGGGTAAATGATCTGTAGCGGCGCTCTATGAGCGCCGAACCAGGGTTGCGCCGTCAATACACATCTGCCGGAATTTCAAACGCCGGATTGCTTACTCCCGCGAGCTTCCAATCCCATGGCGTGCTCGAGAGATGATGCCACTCTAGTTCGAAGGAAGACGGTAACGAATTGACGCGTTGGTCGAGCACCTCCATCACGTCGTCGTCGGAGCTGTAGAGCGCAATTTTGCCCCTCCACACCGCGCGCGGGCTTGCAATCTGTACGCTCGGATTGGACGCGATGATTCGTGGACCGCGCACATATCGAAAGCCTTCGCGCAGGCGTTCCAGGACGCGCACGCGGTTGTCGCCCCATTGATCCTGATAATCCGCTGCAACGAAATTGGCCGCGGCGTCCCAGTTCTTACGCTCAATCGCCCGGAAAAAGTTCTCGGTGTGACGCCTCACCTGCCGCTCTGGCTGCCACAGCCAGATGAGATAGAGCCCTGCGCAAAGAGCGATGACCAACCCGCCACAAAAACCTTCGCGAAACGAAATCGTCACAGCGAATTGTCCCTGCCGGCAACTCAGGCGAGCCGGCCAGCAGAGCCGGTTATGATTTCTTTGAAGATGGCTCGACCGGCTCCTTTACTGTTCGATCTCGCTCCCAGCCTTCATTGCTGACGCCTGCAACGTGACGGCCATCCCACTTGATGCGGAATTTAAAGTTTTTGTAAGGATCAAACCGCGTCGGATTGACGGAAAATTCAGCCATACTCCAGGATATCTGTTCGGTCGAACGAAAGCAGCGTGATACAAAACCGCGCCGCTCCTGTCAATCTGCGTCAGTTCTATCCCTGGACCGAGACTGAGCCCGCATCGCGCGCGTACCAATCTACCTTGCGCGTCACGTACATTACGATCGCCAGCACAATAAAGAGTGCGATCGCGCCCATGAGCAGCGCGTAATCCTGCTGGCGCAAAGTGATATAGAGAAATGTGTAAACGCCGGCGAGACCTGCGCCAGTCATCAGCGTTCGCGCCCCGCCGCCAAGGAAAAATCGGCAATACCATGTAATCAACACGGTCGATACAACCGCAGCGATCAGGTACGCCCAGCTGAATCCGATAAATTCTGAAATGGACAATAGCAGCAGGTAAAACAAGCAAAGAGCAGCGCCGACCATCAGATATTGAAACGGATGAATTTTCTGTCGCGCCGTGACCTCAAAGAGAAAGAAAGTTGTAAAAACCAGCACAAGAAACAGCACACCATATTTAATCGAGCGTTCGACGTAGCGATATGCGTCCAGAATCGACAAAAGCTGAACACCGAAACGCGAATTCGTAACGGACAAAACACTGAAACGTTCATTGCCGGTGCGACTCGTCCACGATTGCGGATAATCGCGACCGTAATACGACACCTTCCATTTCCCATCGAATCCGTCAGGGCGCACCGACCGTTCCGCAGGCAAAAATGCGCCGCGAAAGGCCGGATCAGGCCAGTTCGATTTTAAAGTAGCCTCATTCTGTACCCCAAAAGGCGCGAAATAGATTCCTTCGCTCCCGTTGAAATCGAGTGGAATGGAAAATTCCGTTTCGCTCGCAATCGGTTGATCGGTACCCAGCGACGCGGTCGCCCCGGTTGTGTATCCGGGAACCTGCGACCCCGGCAGCAACGGGTGCTTGGTGCCGCCCCAATCGAGCATCATTGCCTCGCGTGTTCCTCGCAAATCGTTCACCGCGATAGTGACAAACGCATCCTTCCATTGCAGGTCCTTTACGTCGATCTTGAGTGGACCAAAATCCGGCGCCGAAAACTTGCCGGATAGCGTAACCTGCGCACGGAAAACTGCCGCGTCATAGATGCCGCGATGCAACATCTGTGTCTCCACGTCACCTGCGATGTGCAGCGTTTCTGGAAGAAAATATGCAATCGCTGTACCGTTTTCTTCCACTTCGCGTCGCTCCATCTTCCCATCAGGTGCCGGCACTTCTTTGACCACCTTAAACTTGTATTGATAAGGGATCCCGAGCACCGGCCCGATCACATTTTGTTCGCCACCCCACGACGATGTAATGTCGGCGACCGCTTCATTGCGCCGCTGCAATCGCTCCCGCAACACGCCGGTGATCATCGCCAGCGGGATCAACAGAATCAGAACGAGCGCGCCGACCCCCAGCAACTTGATCATGGTACTATAGCGCTTTCCAAATGAAGGCTGCGATTTTGGCAACGGCGGCGGCGCTGTTTGGCGTTCAGGCATGCGGCGATGTTGAATGAAAGCGATTCATTAGGCAATAAGCTTAATTGGTCGCCTATTGCACTTTCTCCACGCAGCTCATGGCTTACAATTCGTTAGGTTTGTGTTAGCCATTGCCGCCGAATTCGTGCTGCTTCGCGCATGAACCGCGGATTTCGAACTATCTTCGTCGAGGTATTCTCAGTTGAACCGTCTCGCTCAAACAACGACAAACAATCAATCAAACGCCTCCCGCGCCAGTTAATCAATTCCTGGCTGATGCAGTTGAGCCCGGTGCGGGCGCATAAGGACCGAAAAACATCAGCGCTCATCGTCGGATTACGGTGATGTTCCCAATCGAGGATCTTTATTTTGCGAAGAACTTTGCGCAACGGTTCCGGAACGCGTTCCGATAGCGAGTCAGCATACGCGCCGAGATTAGAATGATGAATAAATCCTTTGCCACCGATCTTCAGCGTCCTTCGCAGCTCGTTGAGGTAGCCCGCGACAATTTCGCGCGGCAAATGCACGAATGAATCGAAACTGAACACGAAGTCGACCGAGGCATCAGGAATCATCGACAGTGAGCGGCCATCGTTGAGGTAACAGTGCACATGCGAATCAGCCGCGAAACGCCGGGAACAGGCTTCGATACATTCCCTGGAGGCGTCAACCCCCCAGAGTGTCTGACAATAATTTTTGAGGTAATGAGTCCATCGCCCAAAGCCGGGCGCGATTTCCAGGATCGTGCCAGTTGGGAGGCAATCTCGAATACGCGGCAGAACTGTGCCGGACCATTGCGCGGCGGAACTGCCCCACGGCTCGGACCACTCCTCGCCTGCATCCTTCCAATCGTACTTCGTTGAATGGCTCGGCATACTTCCTTGGCCAAAACGTGGCTGGGGCCGCTATCCTGACCTATCCATAGCCTGCCGCGCTGATTTTACCTGCTCAGCCAAACTAATCCAATAATCACCAATCTCAGACCCTTGAGTCTTGACCCAGTTGTTGTACGCGTGCTGTAGAGACACGCGCAGCTCACAGGAAAGAGCAGCGGCGCAGAGTCTGCGTGCCAATTCTTTAGTGTATTCATCGTGTTGTTTCATGTTGTCTTTCTTTTCTTTTCCCGGCGTACCAAATCACTGAGGTAGGCGGAGACACCAGCGTAGTCGCCGTCCCGCACGGCATAAAGTGCGTGGAGATAGAGGCCGCGTGTCATGCTAATGCTGAGGCTCACTGATTCGTGCAGGTCTTTGCTTTCGGCATCAGCAATTTCGTCGCTCAGTGTTCTTCTCTTTCGGTACTCCTTTTTCATGATTTTCGTGGTTCGTTGAACTGCCATCGGTGCGCCATCCACCTACTTGCGATTCGATGAACGCTCCAACCGGCTCCTTTAGGCTAGGCGCAAACCCACCTGAACATATCTTTGCCCCAACACGGTCGAGAGGATTCGTTCATTTTGAATGTGAGCGCAGTTCGCCTGCACAATAGCGGATATCGTTACGTCAACATTCTCAGGTGGCACTCCAAACGAGAGAGCCAAGCTCCGAAAGTCGGCGATGCTCAGCCCATCATTGTT
>Ga0209268_1000722_pt1 | contig 16793 bp, 17 predicted proteins | sample GraSoiAngelo_143_FD_185900 | JGI IMG/M metagenome (GOLD analysis project Ga0209268, IMG submission 185900) | Grasslands soil microbial communities from the Angelo Coastal Reserve, California, USA - 14_1009_02_30cm (SPAdes) (version 2) | ecosystem: Environmental > Terrestrial > Soil > Grasslands ... | reverse complement strand
CAGCGGCCGTATGCGCTCGACTACATCGAGCGCATTTTTTCCGATTGGAGCGAAATTCACGGCGATCGCGGCTACGCCGATGACGCCGCAATTCTCTGCGGCATGGCGCGCTTCCACGGCGACGAAGTGATGATCGTGGGCCATCAAAAGGCCCGCGACACCAAGCAGAAGGTTTACCGCAATTTTGGCATGCCGAATCCAGAAGGTTATCGCAAAGCCCTTCGGGCGATGAAAATCGCTGAGAAATTTGGCCGTCCGGTTATGACGTTTGTAGATACGCCAGGCGCATATCCAGGACTGGGGGCCGAAGAGCGCGGCCAGGCCGAAGCAATTGCGCGCAATCTCCGCGAAATGGCGCGACTGGAAATTCCGATTATTACGGTCATCACCGGTGAAGGCGGCAGCGGCGGAGCGCTGGCCATTGCGGTCGCCGATCGTGTGCTGATGATGGAAAATTCTATTTATTCAGTAATTTCGCCCGAAGGATGTGCCTCGATTATGTGGCGCGATTCGTCAAAGAAAGAGCTGGCGGCTCAGGCGTTACGCATCACGGCGAAAGATCTGACGGAAATGGGTTGTGTAGACGGCATTGTTCCCGAGCCCGCAGGCGGCGCACAGCTTGACCACGAGGCCGCCGCTGCGCTGCTCGATGCCTCGCTGCAAAAGCATCTGGCTGAACTGAAGAAGCAGCCGCTGAAAGAATTGGTCACCTCCCGATACAATAAATTCCGCAACATGGCGCAGTTCTTCCGTGTGGAAGCCTAGCAGCTTGCTCAAAGCGGTGTTCGGCTGCCTCCCAAGACTTCCGTCATTGCCCACCCCAGTTCCCAAACAGGTACCTTGGTGTGCGCAAGCAGTCTGCGCGCCTATTCCCTCCCGCTCAGCTGCCGTATAATAATTAGTTAACGTCCTCATCTTGTACCTCAAACGGGCGGTAACTCCGCCCCATTCAAAGGAAAGGATCAGGTGATGGCCACCACTGATGTTGCGCTCCGCGAGGCCTTTGGCCGGGCGGAGCCAAAGCACGTCGTCAACAACATGAGTATTCAGGTTGCGACGGTAAACGGTTCCGGTTCGCAGAGTTCCAACAGCGTCCTTCTTCGCAGCATTTTTCAAATGGGAGTACCGATCTCGGGTAAGAATTTATTTCCGTCGAATATCGCCGGTCTGCCTACCTGGTACACCATTCGTGCCAACAAAGACGGCTACATCGCGCGCAAGAAAGAGATCGACTTCCTGGTAGCGATGAATCCAGAGACAGCGCAGGAAGACGTAAGGTCGCTCGCGCCGGGTGCGGCTGTTCTCTATGACGAACCGCTAAATCTTAGTTCTGTTCGCTCTGATCTCATTTTTTACTCCGTTCCTTACGACAAGCTCGTCGCTCCAGTCTGTCCGGAAGCCAAGCTGCGCAAGCTCGTGCGCAACATGATTTACGTCGGCGTTGTGGCGAAGCTGCTTGAGATCGACATGGGCGAAGTAGAGAAGGCGATCCGCAAGCAGTTCTCAAAAAAAGTTAAAGCAGCCAACCTGAATCTGGCGGCGGTGCAAGCCGGATACGATTACGCCACTGCAACTCTGCCTAAACGCGATCCATACTTCATCCAACGTATGGATAAGACGAAGGACAAGATCATTATCGACGGCAACTCAGCCGCTGCGCTGGGCTGCATGTTTGCTGGAGTAACGGTGGTGAGCTGGTATCCGATTACCCCGTCATCGTCGTTGCCCGAAGCGGCCATCGAATACATGAAGCGCTTTCGAGTCGGCCCTGACGGCAAAGCTACATTCGCAATTGTGCAAGCCGAAGATGAGCTTGCAGCCATTGGCATGGTGATTGGCGCAGGCTGGGCGGGAGCACGCGCCATGACGGCAACTGCTGGCCCGGGAATTTCTCTAATGGCCGAGTTCTCTGGGTTGGCTTATTACACCGAAGTTCCGGGCGTCATCTGGGACATCCAGCGGGTTGGACCCTCGACCGGATTGCCTACACGCACCTCGCAAGGCGACATCCTTTCCACCGCATTTCTCTCCCACGGCGACACCAAGCACATCTTGCTTATTCCGTGTTCCGCGGAGGAGTGTTTCAGCATGGCCCAGGATGCGTTTGAGTTGGCGGAGCAATTCCAGACACTGGTGTTCGTGATGTCCGATCTTGATCTTGGCATGAACAACTGGATGGCGGATCCGTTCAAATACCCGGAAAAGCCGATCAAGCGCGGAAAAGTTTTGGGCAAGGAAGATCTTGATCGCCTCGGCGGATTCGCACGCTACAAGGATGTGGACGGCGACGGTATTCCATACCGCACTCTCCCCGGAACCGATCATCCTGGGGCGGCGTGGTTCGCGCGCGGGAGCGGCCACAACGAAAAAGGGCAATACAGCGAGCGCCCTGATGATTACGAGCGCAACATGGAGCGCATCAATCGCAAGTTCGAGACATCGCGCTCATTCGTACCTCGGCCGGAAATCGTGGCGAACGGCAAGTCTAAGGTTGGGATCATCGCCTATGGCACGTCGCACTGGGCAATCGTCGAAAGCCGCGATCAGTTACGCAAGGAATGCAACATTGAGACCGATTACCTGCGGCTCCGGGCGTATCCGTTCACGCGCGAAGTGCATGATTTCGTAAAGCAGCATGACCGCGTCTACGTTGTCGAGCAGAACCGCGATGCGCAGATGCTCAGCTTGTTAAAGCTCGACGTTGAGGCATCTCTCATAACGCGCCTGCGGAGCATCGCTCACATTCATGGGTTACCCATGGACGCGCGCTCGGTGACGGATGAACTTATGACCATGGAGGGGAAGTAAATGGCCACCACAACCACCGGCACTCCGCCACCGAAAACCAATCGTATCGGCTTGGCCGTGATGGATTATCGCGGCGGCAAGACCACGCTATGCGCCGGCTGCGGCCACAATGCCATTTCCGAGCGCATCATCGATGCGATGTATGAGATGGGCGTGAAGCCCGAGCGTGTCGCCAAGCTCAGTGGGATCGGGTGCTCCTCGAAGAGCCCGGCTTATTTCATGGGCCGTTCTCACAGCTTCAACGCCGTCCATGGCCGCATGCCCTCCGTGGCCACCGGAGCAGTGCTGGCCAATCGCAGTCTGATGGCCCTCGGCGTCAGTGGTGACGGCGACACAGCCTCCATCGGCATGGGACAGTTCGTGCATCTCATGCGGCGCAATTTGCCGATAATTTACATTATTGAAGACAACGGCGTGTATGGGCTTACCAAGGGCCAATTCTCGGCCACCGCCGATCTCGGCTCCAAGTTGAAGACGGGCGTCATCAACGATCTTCCGCCCGTGGACACTTGCGCGATGGCGATCACGCTGGGCGCTACTTTCGTGGGCCGTTCGTTCTCCGGCGACAAGAGACAACTGCATGCCATGCTGAAGGCCGCGATCGCCCATCGTGGCACCGTCATGCTCGATGTGGTTTCTCCCTGCGTAACCTTCAACGATCACGAAGGCTCGACCAAGTCTTACAAGTACATGAAAGATCACGACGAGCCCTTGCAGGAAGTCAGCTTCGTCCCTGTGTTCGAGGACATCACTGTCGAATACGATCCAGGCTCGACCGTCGAAGTGACCATGCACGATGGTTCACGACTGCGACTGCGCAAGCTGGAAGAAGATTACGACCCCACAGACCGCATCAAAGCCATCACCCGCCTCAACGAAGCCCACGAAAAAGGCGAGGTGCTGACCGGAGTGTTTTACGTAAATCCCAAAGCCCCCAGCTTTGTCGATTTACTAAATATTACCGAGCAGCCTCTGGCAACGTTGCCAGAGTCGGTGGTGCGTCCGGGAAGGGAAGTGCTGGAACAGGTGATGGAAGAACTGAGGTAGATAAGCAGTCGATAAAGAAAGTTTCAATAGAAAAGCAGTTCTCAGTTGCGAGTTTTCAGTTCTCAGTTCATTTCTTAGGCCCGCTGCTACTCTGCGGTTCTCCGCTGTGTTCCGGGTTCTCTCCCGGCTCCGGAAAGTCTGTGTCCGCCGATTTGATCAGCGGATCCTGGTCCCGATGCCCGAGCTGCCCGCGCAATGAGGTATTGCCCGGCTGATTGGGTTCTTCCTGCTCGACTGCGCCTTTGTGCCGATCCTGATCCTTGTGATCGTCCATAATTCCTCTTCTGGAACCAGAATTGTCTACTTTGGTTAGCCTACGCTGAAACTTTCTCTGGCGAAAGGTGTTAAGGCCGTATATAAGAAAACTCAAGGAGCTTCAATGAAAGGTCTAGCGTTGGTTATTTCTGCCTGTGTTCTACTCGCTGGCATGTCGTGGGCGCAAGGCACTCCAGATCAATCGGCACATCCTCGGGTTAAGCGTCACCATGCCCACAAGGTCGTGAAGCACAAAAATCCCCACAAGAAACACCACACGGGAGCTTAGTAAGCTAGGGCCTACTGCGGTTGCGGGGTTCTCCTGGCAGTGGTGCCCGTAGCTGCAACGCCCAGCTTGCGCAACCGGTCGCGCGCCTGCATTGCCTCGTTTGAGCGCGGATATCGCTGGATGACGTGGCGCAGCGTGCTCACGCCGTCATCTTTCTGCCCGAGCTCGATCAGAGCGAATCCTTTCTTCAATTCGGCCGCGGCAGCTTTGTTTCCGTCAGGAAAATTTTGCAAAACCTGGTCGTAATCTTTGACCGCCTGCTGGTACTTGCCTTCCCGGAATTCAATATCCGCCAAGTAGAAATGCGAATTTCCCGCTAGATCAGTATTGGGATAGTACTTGATGTAATCGGTGAACTCCTGGGAGGCCAGATCGTACTTGGCGGCGTTGTAGTCGCGCAGGGCATTGTTGTAGAGCACGTCCGGAGGCGGCGCTTGCGCCTGCTGCTGTTGCTGGGCCTGCTGCGAAGCCAGGTTCTGCTGCGTCGACTGCATATCCTCTAATTGCTTGCTCACCTTGGCCAGGCGTGCTTTCAGTTCGTCCAAAGTGTCATTCAGAGATTGAATTTGACCTGAGAGCTGGTCGACATGCGCGCCGCTGTCGCTCTGCTGTTTTTGCAGACCATTCTGAATATTGGAAATTGCAGACGTGGCCTTGTTGATGCTGTCCGTGTTCTGGTCCAGCAGGTTCTTCATGATTCCCATGCGCTCGTCGAACGACTGCTGCATGCGTGACATCTGCTGCTGAAGATCCTGCATCTGCGTCTGCAGTTGCACGATGTCCTTGTTCACGGCCCAGGCGGGAGTGAAGCCAAGCCAAAGGCAAGCCATGGCCAACGCGGTTGAATGTTTGAGTTTCATAGTCGCATTCCTAAGATGCCGAAAGTATGACGCAGGCCAGAGTGGAATCGTGTGTCTCTGTACAGGATAGCGCGAATTGAGTAGTACCAGCGTCCTCGCTGGGGCGGGCATCCCCACCCGCCCCGTCCAAATCACAAAAGCGACATCTTACTTCTGATACACGAAGTGCCCGCGCCGATTCTGCTGCCAGCACTGCTCATTCGATTCAGTGCAGAACGGCTTTTCTTTGCCGTAGCTGATCGTCTTAATGCGATCTCCGCTGATGCCGGCCTGCACCAATGCATTGCGCACCGCAGCTGCACGGCTGTCGCCCAGGGCCAGGTTGTATTCGGTTGACCCGCGCTCGTCGCAGTGTCCCTCAACGGTGAAGCGGATGGTCGCATGCTGCTTGAGAAAATCCGCGTCGCCCTGTAGGGAAGCTTGCTGATCTGCGCGAATGTCGCTCTTGTCGTAATCGAAGTAGATGTCCTTCACAGTTTGTGAGAACAATTCTTCTTCAGTCGCGGTGGGCTGTGGAGGCGGAGGCGGTGGCGCGTTCACTGTGACTCGTGCCGTGGCCTGTTGCGTTCCGCCCGGCCCCTTGGCCGTCAACGTATAGGTGGTGGATTCAGCCGGCGTCACTGATTGCGAGCCGCTCGGCTGCACCGCTCCCACGCCCTCTATGCTTACGTCAGTGGCATTGCTGGTTTCCCAAGTCAGCGTCGTGGACTGGCCTTTATCGATCGTATTGGGATTGGCAGTCAGCGATGCCGTGGGTGCGGCAGGCGGTGGCGGTGGGGGTGGCGGTGGTGGCGCTACTTTCTTTTTGCAGGCGCCTAGCATCATGATGGCGCCCAACGCGAATATCAACATCATCCACTTTAGCTTTGGTTGCTTCACCTTCTTCTTCCTCCCTTAGAAGTCATGCGCGTGGCGCGCGCTTGAATTTAGTCGTCGGTCCCCGGTTATCGGGCCAATTTCGTCTGCAGTCGAAGACCGATGATCCATGACCGATACGTGATTTTTCACTTCCAACTCCAGTTCGGTTGCGTATTGCTACCGGATGTCGTTAGCGCCTTTTGATTAGTTCCATCGGCCAGCATAGTCCAAATCTGCATGCCGCCCGAGCGGCTGGATTGAAAAATAATGTGCCGATTGTCGGGAGACCAGTAAGGAAAATCGTTCCGTCCGCCGTCGTGAGTCAACTGCACCCACTGTTTGCTCGCGATATCCATCAAATAGATATCTTGCGCTCCTGGAGCGCCCGGGCCATAGTGCCGAATCCAGGAAAAAACCAGAAATTGCCCATTTGGGGACCAGGAGGGGGACACAGCATAGCCTTGATCCGTGACTTGCTGGGCATTGGTGCCGTCGGCCTCCATGATGTCAATTTGAGGCAGCCCGGTGCGGCCGCTAACCCATGAAATCTGCGCTCCAGTTTTGCGGTTCCATGTTGGTGAGACGTCCGGTCCCTTGAACGAGGTGATGCGTTTGGGGTTGGTACCGGAAGCATCGACGACATAAATTTCCGGATCGCCGCTGCGGGATGACGAAAACGCGATCCTGGTCCCATCTGGAGACCATGCTGGTGAGAGATTGGTTCCGCCGAATCTGGGGAAAGTCACGAGCCGATCAAGCTCCAGGGAGTACATCAGGATCTCCCATCCGCTTTTGGTCAGAGAACTAAACGCGACACGTGAGCCGTCTGGGGACACCCGCGGTGATAGCGAAATCGAGCCGAGATGCGTTAGGGCATGCTGATTCGCGCCGTCATAATCCATGGCCCAGATTTCTTTGTGTCCCGTGCGGGTGCTGACAAAGTAGATCTTGCTTTCCGCGATTCCGGGGATTCCACCGCCGAGGCGAAAGATAATTTCATCCGCGAACTTGTGTGCCGTGATTCGAGCCGCTTCGGTGGTCGCGGCGTCCGAATACTGTTTCCCCAGCACTTGCGGTGAGGTGACGTTCTTCACGTCGTACAGCCAGCCCTGCACGCTCATGCCGTTGCCACTGACGCCGAGATTCCCAAATGCCAGCATGGCCGCGTTCGGAGGCGGCGAACTCCATGTATCGAATTTCACGTCTGTGGGCGCGCCTACCGGCCCGAGGGGATAGAAGCTCTTCGAAACCAAGTCGAAGATGCCAGCGTTGTCAAGGTCATTCCAGAGTGTGTCGTTGAAGGCCTTCAGCAGCTCTGTATTCTTGGGGTCTTGTGACGCAGCTTTGAAATCGGGAACGGCGATGCGAACTTTTTCTACGCCCAGGCCGGTACCCGTACGAATCCAGTCTTGCCCAAACGCTGACGTCAACAGAAGTAACGGAAAAAGCCCGTAAAAAAATCGCTTCATCAATTCTCATGCCCTCTTAAGGTCGCGACCGCTATCAGCTAAAAGCTCGTAGCTATCTTTTGTAATCGAACCAGAACTCAACTGAAACCTTATTTCCCGAATAATCTGATGGCAAGGGACCAAAAGTATCAATGCGCTGCAAGGCGCGAACCGCGGATTGATCGAGCGACGGCACGCCACTAGATTGCTCAACCTCTATATGGCTGGGATGCCCGTCCCGAGTGATGTCAAACACCAGATACACCCGTCGCGCCTCCCCGATGCGCGGATCGATCTCGTATTTCAGCCAATTATCCGAGACCTTCCGGCGGACGGTGTCTACGTACCATCCAAAGCGTGTGCCAAAATCGCCTCCGCCGCCGGTGAAGCCAAATCCTCCCTTTGCGCCCCCGGCGCTAAATGTTCCGTACGGTCCACTGACCGGGCCGCCCTGCCCGAAAGGCACGACATTATTCGCTTCTTCCACCGGCTCCGGCTCGGGTTTCCGTTTGCTCGCGCTGGTCTCATGCTTGGGCTTCTTCTTTGCATTCTTTTCAGGGATCGGGATCGCCTCAGGTTCAGTCACTTCCGGCTTGGGCTTTGATTGCGACACTCCCTTCGATTCATTCGCCAGCACGTTTTGCGTCTGCGTTTGAGGCGCAGGAAGAGGAACCGTAGTCACCAGCGTGACCCCCATCGCTTCGCCCCCACCGCCTGAGCCCCAACCCTGACCGCGTCCGCCAGAAGCAAATGCCGCGTAGAGGATGATGGCGCCCACCACGGCAACGTGCAGGCCAGCGGACCATGCCAGATTGCGGCCCCAGCGTTCGTGCTCAAAGAAAATTTCAGCGCTTGCCTGCATTGGTTTCGAGCGGCTGGGTGACGATGCTCACATTGGTGATGCCTGAACGTTTGACTGCATCCATCACGGTTGCGAAAGCCCCAAAGGGAACGTCTTCATCGGCGCGAACGAAAATCGACTGATGCTGTGGATCGCGAATCTTCTGCCGCAGACGCGCCCCGATTTCATTGATGTTGACCGGATCATTGCCAAGAAAAACGCGCTGCTGTTTGTTAATGCTGATCACCATACGTTCTTCGGTGATTTCCTTTACGGTGCGCGTCTTGGGAACACTGACTTCAATGCCCGACTGAAGCACCGGCGCAGTCACCATGAAAATGATGAGCAGAACCAGAACTACGTCGACCAGGGGCGTGATGTTGATATCGGCGAGAGAGGTTTGGGTGCGTCCGTTGGAAGCCGTAAAGGCCATCACCGCCGCACCTCCGAAGGTTCACGGTAGACGGCCTGCTGACGCTCGACAGCGTTCAGCATCTCCAGTGAAAAGTCGTCACCGCGAGCGGCGAATTCGCGAATCGAGCCACCGATCAGGTTATAGGCTATGACGGCAGGAATAGCCGCCGCCAGGCCCGCGGCCGTCGTGACCAGCGCTTCAGAAATTCCCGGAGCGACCGCGCGCAGGGTAGCGGCACCAGCGGTGCCTAATCCATGAAAGGCGTCAATAATTCCCCAAACCGTCCCGAACAAACCCACAAATGGAGTAACGGCGCCGGTGATCGCCAGCCAGGGCAGATTGCGCTCGAAGCGCGTGAGTTCTTCTGACGCCGCGATCTGCATCGCCCTCTGAATCGCGAGCGGACTCCGAATCAAGCCATTCGAGAGCCCACCCTGCCGCCGGTATTCCTGAAATGCTCCCTCAAACACTCCGACCAGCGGACTCGGGCGAAATTGCTCCGCCACGGCTGCTACATCCTGAAGCCTCTCGGCCTTGCGGAACGCCCGCAGAAACCGGCCGCTCTGCACCCGCGCCCGCCGCAGCACGCTCCATTTGGACAGGATGATTGCCCAGGAAATCAGGCTGAAAATGAGAAGGATCAGCAAAACTATTTTGGCGACTGGGCCGGTTTCACCCACAAGATCAATAATCTCGCCGCCGACTGCGAGCGCCAGCAAATAATACAGAGGCATATTGTTAGGAGAATCCTAAGCTGATTATAGAACAATGATCGCAACTATCTGTGGAAACGAATCCTTTGAATCAACTCAGAGGTTTCGGAACCGGCAAATTCTCCGCCTTGGCGAGTTTGCGTTGACTGTGATCGAAAGTAAGAAGTTGATCCGCCTCTAGAACCAGGGCCGACGCTACGTGCAAGAGATCGAGCGTGCGTGCACCCAGAGACGAGGTTCGCCTTCCGCTTAGCTGTTTCGCGCGCTCCAATACACCGGCGGTAAGCGGCTTAAGCAGGAAAATGCCGGACTCAAGGTCTTGGCGAAAGACGAGAGCTGCTTCTCGAGATTCGGTTCCATTGAGTTCGTGCCGGAACACGCGCAACTGCAGCGCATTGATGAACTCCAGCTCGCCAAGTGCGGTCATTAGTACGGGCAGTGTGGTCCTCCGCATTTGCCTGGCTGCGGTTAGCGAGTTAACGTCGGGGGTATAAAGCGAGACTACAAAACTGGTATCGGCGTAGGCGCTCAATCGCGTTCCCGTTCGCTGGCGAGGAGCTCGGCGCCGCTCACCTTCAGAACCTTATCTCCGTACATTTGCTTCAATCTCGTGAGGAAATCAGGCATCGCTGCTGTTCCCGCCCTTTGCACAGGAACCAGCTTGGCAATCATCCGTTTCCGTTTGGTGATCTGAATCTCCTCACCTTCCCGGAGTAGGTCTTCAACTTCCCGAAAACGATATCGCAGATCCCGGATACTGGCCCTCTTCATGTGATACATTATAGCATCACATTCGGTCACGTCCAGCTGCTCATCTGAGAGTGTGGATCAGAAACATAAAGCCAACTAGTTTGCGTTCTCATGAAAGCCGCGGTTCAGGCCGCGGCTTCTTCTTTTCTGAAAACTGAGAACCGGGAACTGATACCTGTTTTTCATGCTATGCTTCGCTCAATCTCTTAACCCAGGACATTGAGTGCTCGCCGAACTGCGGCTGGAAAACTATGCAGTAATCGATAATGTGGCAGTCGAGTTCGCGCCCGGCCTCAACCTTCTGACCGGCGAAACCGGCGCCGGGAAATCAATTTTGATTGACGCGTTGGCGTTGCTCCTAGGCGAGAAAGCCTCTTCAGATGTAATTCGTGCCGGTGCAGAGCGAGCTATTGTTTCGGCGGTATTCGAGGTCGAGAGCGGCAGTCAGAAAGCGGTCAGCAAAATTCTTGAAAATAACGGCCTCGACTGGGAAGAAGATTCAGTTATCCTACGCCGTGAAATTGCCCCCGGTGGCAAGGGTCGCGCATTTGTCAATAATCAGCCCGCGACGGTAGCCGTGCTTCGGCAGCTCGGGCCGCATCTGGCCACGGTTCATGCTCAGAGCGAGTCTCTGCTCTCCTTCGATGTAACATCCCGCCTCGCCTTGTTGGATCTTTTCGCGGGTAGCCAGATCGATGCGATCAGCCAGGCATTCTCTAAGTGGAAGGGAATTCAGACCCGCATTGAAGAACTCGAGCGCGATGAACAGGACCGTCTGCGTCTGGTTGATCTATGGAGTTTCCAAAAGCACGAAATCGAGGAAGCCAAGCTCCAACGCGGAGAAGATGAGCGGCTCGAGACAGAGAAGCGCGTGCTAGCCAATGCCGAGAAAATCTACGGCGCGGCCATGAATGCTTTCGATCTGCTCTATCAGGGCGATGCGTCCACTTCAGCTAGCCTACGCGCCGCGCAGAAGCATATTGAAGAGCTGGCTGGCTACGAGCCAAAGTTTCAGGAAGCGCTGGCGGCCCTTGAGACCGCCCGCATCAGCGTGGAAGATGTCGGCGCAAACTTACGTGACTATGCCGGCGGAATCGAAGCTTCTCCCGAGCACCTTGCGGAAGTGGAGGATCGGCTTGTGGCTATCGATCGGTTAAAGCGCAAATACGGACCGAGTCTTGTGGATGTGATCCACCACGGCGAAGAAGTGAGCCGCAAACTTTCCGAGATGGAGAATAAAGACGAAATCCTCGGCCAGCTACGGAAAGAACTTGCCGAAGCTGGCGGAGAATATCTTCGCGCGGCTCACATAATCTCAAAAAAGCGCTACGAAGCTGCTCGCAAGTTGGAGAAGCTCGTCGAATCTGAGATCAACGACCTGGCAATGCGGTCCAATTTTCGCATCGAGGTCAGCGGAACCGACGAGGAAGGGAATTGGACGTCATGCGGCTTCGATCAGGTTCTGTATTTGATCTCAACTAATCCGGGCGAGCCACTGCTGCCATTGGAGCAGATCGCGTCTGGCGGTGAGCTTTCCCGTGTAATGCTGGCGCTGAAAGCCAGCGTGGAGGCCGGATCGGCAAAGAAGAAAACCTCCGGCGCGCAACGAACCATGGTCTTTGACGAAATTGATATTGGCATTGGCGGCCGCGCCGCCGAGGCCGTAGGCAAAAAGCTCAAACAGCTCTCGCGATCCAATCAAGTCCTCTGCGTGACCCACTTGCCGCAGATCGCGACATTTGCTGATCTCCATTATGTAATCGAGAAGAAGCAAATCGCCGGACGCACTCGCACTGCCGTCCGTCCCATCACCGGCGATGAGCGCACCGAAGAAATTGCCCGCATGCTGAGTGGCGCGAAATTGACAGATACTTCCCGCAAGCACGCCGAGCAGATGTTGAAGGCGAACGCGTAGGTCGCGGCTCCGCCTCGCACATTAATTCCTGCTCGACTGGCAATAGCCGCCGCAAATGGTGCTGTTCGGCTTTGCTTGAAAAAGCACGCTTTTTTAGCTAAGATGAGTTAGCTAACATGGAGACCATAACCATCCACAAAGCCAAGACCCAGCTTTCCCGGCTGATCGAGAAGGCCTGTAAGGGCGAGGACATCGTCATCGCTCGCGGCTCCAAGCCCGTCGTTCGCCTGGTTGCGATCCAGGATGCGCGGGGAAACAGGAAGCCGGGCGCTCTGAAAGGAAAGATCCAGATCGGCCCGGAATTCTTCGAGCCCCTTCCTCCAGAGGAACTGGATCGCTGGGAATAAGCCTGGGTGCGCCTCCTGCTCGACACACATACGCTGCTTTGGTGGTTTAGCGCGAATGCGTCACTGCCTGCTTCCGCACGGAAGCTAATTGCACATAGGGACAGCAATGTATTCGTAAGCGCCGTTTCTGCTTGGGAAATTTCGACGAAGGTCCGGTTGGGGAGACTGTCGATTGCCAGTGATCTAGCACGTGATTTGACAAGCTATATCGCGCGAGAAAGATTCGAAGCCCTTGGCATCAGTATTGAGCATGGGATTCACGCTGGTTCTTTGCCCGGTCCACTTCGCGATCCGTTTGACCGTATGCTGATCGCACAGGCGCAGATGGAGGAGCTGGTCATCATTAGTAATGAATTGATTTTCGACAGCTATGGCGTCCAGCGACTCTGGTAACGATCAGAAACCGTTCACCACCCAATTCTCCCCGTCTGCTGCTAATCCCAAGCCTTTCTTGAGCTTACGTTGACCAAACGGATGCTGATCCGCTACTTTACTTGCCAAATATCCACGGGAAACGTGTAACCTAGATAAAGAAACGCACAGGCAGGCACATGCACTTTAATCAGGAAGAGAAGACGTTGCTGTTGTTAAAACCTCGCGGCTTTTGCGCCGGCGTGGTACGCGCAATCGATATTGTTCGAATTGCGCTCGAAGCCTTTGGTCCGCCCATTTATGTCCGCAAGGAAATTGTCCACAACCGCTTTGTAGTAGAGGAACTACAAGGTAAAGGCGCGATTTTTGTGGATAGCGTGGAAGAGGTCCCAAACGGCGAACGGGTCATCTACAGTGCTCATGGTGTTTCTCCTGAAGTGCGTGAGGCCAGCCAGCGGCGAAAGCTGCGCGTCATTGACGCTACTTGCCCGCTGGTCACCAAGGTTCACGTAGAGGCTGTGAAGTTCGCCAAGGAAGGCTATTCGCTAATCCTGATCGGGCACCGAGATCATGATGAGGTAATTGGCACGTTGGGCGAGGCACCGATCGTAACTCAGGTTGTAGGCTCACCGGAGCAAGTGGAATCGCTGATCGTGCCCGATCCTGATCGCGTAGCCTATCTGACCCAAACTACGCTCAGCCTTGATGAGACTAAAGACATCATTGCGGCTCTGAGAAATAAGTTTCCGAACATCAAAGGCCCTGCCGCGCAGGATATCTGCTACGCCACCGAAAACCGCCAGGTCGCTGTCAAACAGGTTGCCTCCGACGCTGATCTGCTGTTGGTGGTCGGTTCCGACAACAGTTCCAACTCGAACCGGCTTGTCGAGGTGGCCAGAAATTTGGGCACGAGTTCGCACCTGATTGACAGCTTCCGCAACATCAAATCAGAGTGGCTTGAGGGCGTGAAGACCATAGCCTTGACGGCTGGCGCCTCCGCTCCTGAGTGTCTGGTAGAAGAAGTTGTGAACTTTTTAGGTACCAAAGGGTTCGACAACGTCAAAGAACTCGAAGTCATGCCTGAAAACGTGCGTTTCGGCTTGCCGCCTGAAATCGTGGAGGCGATTGCCAGCGCTCCCGCTGCGGCAGCCGCGGAGTAAGTAAGCTTATATGGAAGATGCCTCCTCCTCACACCAAACATCTGCTATTCCGCAGATGCGTTTCGGAAAAATTGATGATCTCAGCAGCCGGGTCGCGGCGGCTATCGGCGGCGCACGCGACTACCTCTTCTCGCAGCAGCATGAAGAAGGTTATTGGTGCGGAGAGCTCGAAGCTGACACCACACTTGAATCCGACTACATCATGCTACACACGCTTCTCGGTACTGGCGACATGGACCGCTTTCGGAAGGCTGCGCGCTATATTCTCCAGCACCAGAATGAAGATGGCGGATGGCCGATCTACGCCGGTGGGCCCTCCAACGTCAGCGCCTCGGTGAAAGCATACTTCGGATTAAAGCTGGCGGGATTTACGGCAGATCATTCCGCGCTCGTGCGCGCCCGGAAAAAGATTCTTGAACTGGGCGGCGTGACTGAGGTCAATACATTCACCAAGATCTATCTCTGCTTCTTTGGCCAGTACGATTACGATGCCGTCCCGGCGATCCCGCCCGAGATCGTGCTGTTTCCCAATTGGTTCTGGTTCAACATCTACGAAATATCTTCTTGGTCGCGCGCAATCCTGGTGCCGCTCTCAATCTGTTATGCCAAGAAGCCTTTCAAGAAAATACCCGACGAGATGGGCGTAGAAGAGTTGTTCGTCGGGGGACGCGACAAGTCGCGTATGCATTTGCACTGGGATAAGAAACTGCTCTCCTGGCGCAATTTTTTCTTGTCGCTTGACCGCCTGACCCACTGGTTTGAGCGTGTGCACATCCGGCCGCTGCGTTCGATCGCTCTAAAAAAAGCCGAGAGGTGGGTGCTGGAACGCTTCGAGATGAGCGATGGTTTGGGCGCCATTTATCCGTCCATGCTCAATGCCATCGTGGCACTGCGTTGCCTGGGATACTCACTTGACGATCCGCAAGTCATCCGCGCTATTGACGAGTTTGAGAAGCTTGGCATCGAGGAAGCCGAAACTTTTCGCATGCAGCCATGTAAGCCGCCCGTCTGGGATGCGGCTTACGCGCTATTCGCCCTCGGCGAAAGCGGAGTGCCGGCGAATGATCCCCGCATGGTCAAGTGCGCCGACTGGATCTTGCAGAAGCAAGTCCGCACCGTGGGCGATTGGAAAGTGAAGAACAAGAAGGGCCAGCCCGGCGGTTGGTATTTCGAATTCAACAACGAATTTTATCCAGACGTGGATGACAGCGCCATGGTTTGCCTTGCGTTGACCCACGTCGAGCATCCAAACGGCCGCTATCAGCGAGAGTCGGTCCAGCGCGCGATCGATTGGATCTTTTCCATGCAGTGCCGTAATGGCGGCTGGGCTTCGTTCGACAAAAACAACGACCGAATGGTCTTCCAGCACATTCCGTTTGCCGACCACAACGCCATGCTGGATCCACCGACGGTGGATATCACAGGGCGGATTCTCGAGATGCTGGCGGCGTACGGCTACGACAAAAATCATCCCGCCGTGAAACGAGCGCTGAAGTTCATTCGTGATGAGCAGGAAGCCGATGGCTCCTGGTTCGGACGCTGGGGCGTAAATTACATTTACGGAACAATGCTGGTGCTGCGCGGCCTGGAGGCGATAGGCGTAGATCACCACGAGCCCTACGTTCAGCAAGCTGCGGAGTGGCTGCGCATGGTACAGAACGCGGATGGCGGCTGGGGAGAGACCTGCGGCTCCTATGACGATCCGAATACGAAGGGCGTAGGGCCGAGCACGCCATCACAGACCGCCTGGGCGATCATGGGATTACTGGCAGCCAACGACACACGCAGCGATTGCGTGGCCAAAGGAATTGCCTATCTGCTGCGCACGCAAAAGAAAGATGGGTGTTGGGACGAGCCGCACTACACCGGAACCGGCTTCCCGCGCGTGTTCTATCTGATGTACCACATGTACCGCCAATACTTTCCGCTGATCGCGCTGACGACGTATAAAAAAGTCATTGCACAAGAGCAAGGGCAGAATTAGGTATCGCGGTCAGCTCTCAGCCATCAGCCTCCAGTTTTCGCTGAGAGCTGACGGCTAAGAGCTGAGGGCTATGCTTGCTTTCGTCACTGGCGCCACCGGATTCGTCGGCAGTCACGTCGCGCGTGCTCTTGCTGAACAAGGCGCTGAATTGCGCTTGCTGGTTCGCGCGACGAGTGATCCGCGAAACATTCAGGATTTGCGTGCGGAGCGGGTCATCGGTGATCTGCGCGACCCGGATTCGCTCGATCCGGCTATGGCAGGCTGCGACGTAGTTTTTCACGTCGCGGCAGATTACCGCCTGTGGGTCCGTGATCCGGAGCAGATGTATCGCTCGAACGTGAATGGCACCCGAGCAGTTCTGGAAGCGGCACGAAAGAACCGCGTTCGGCGCGTGGTCTATACATCGAGCGTTGCGACCATGGGATTTACCTCGAATGGCCGTCCAGCGGATGAAAGTTCGCCAGTTTCGCTGGACCACATGATTGGTCACTACAAACGCTCGAAGTTCATGGCCGAACAACTCGCAATGGAAGCAGGGCGGTCCGGAATGGATGTGGTCGTGGTGAATCCAACCACTCCGGTGGGAGAACAGGATATCAAGCCGACACCCACAGGCCGTATCATCGTTGATTTCTTGAAAAAGAAATTTCCGGCCTACGTCGATACCGGTCTGAACCTGGTGGATGTAAAGGAATGCGCGCGTGGCCACATCGCCGCTTTGGAGAAGGGAA
>Ga0209268_1000715_pt1 | contig 16989 bp, 27 predicted proteins | sample GraSoiAngelo_143_FD_185900 | JGI IMG/M metagenome (GOLD analysis project Ga0209268, IMG submission 185900) | Grasslands soil microbial communities from the Angelo Coastal Reserve, California, USA - 14_1009_02_30cm (SPAdes) (version 2) | ecosystem: Environmental > Terrestrial > Soil > Grasslands ... | reverse complement strand
CCCGCGGCTTGCTGGTGGAACGATTCCGTTCATACGCAGATATTCGATCATCTGCCCGTAGTGATCGAAGCAATGAGCTGCGGCAAAGGTTGCCAGGAAGAGGCGCGTGGTGGGCCTGCCACTGCTCGAGGTAATCGGTTGGACGAGGTTCGAGCTGTTCAGGGTCGCCACCGATTTGTGGCCGAATGTGAAGGAATCTTTCAAATACTTAATGATTTCGGCCTTGGCTTTCATGTTGTCCGGGCCTTTGCCGTCGTTGACCGTGTCCGGTGGTTTCTCGCCCGTAATCGGCGACCAGAGGAGATAGTTGGATGCGGCGACGTGCTTCAGTTGCTCGGCAAAGGTGCGCACACCTTTGTAGTCGCCGCCGGGGAGGTTCAGTTTCTCTGGAGAAAAATCGAACTTGTCCTCCGGCATCGCCTCGGCTGCTTCCACGACTTCCTTCTCAACAATACTAATCTCGCGATCGATCGCTGACGCGATGGTGGGCGGAGCTGACGGTGACACCGACGCGCCGGCCGCAGGAGAGGTCTTGGCTCCCTGCGCATAAGCTGAAGTCGCAGTGAGGGACAATGCTGCTGTTAGCATTAAAAAGGTTTGGATGTGTTTCATAGGATTATTGTTCTTTCTTTGTTTGAGTTTCTTAGGAAGCAGGGAGAAGATCGATTTTGCGATAATCAGGTTGCTAGATTATTTTTTCGCATGAGCACTGTGACGGAAATCATCGAAGCAGTGAAGCGTTTAGATGAGCGTCAGAAAGGCGAGTTTCTCCAAAAACTTGCCGATGTTGATTTCGACGACGCCTGGGACCGCCAGATCGAATCGGATGCAGCGTCCAACGCGCTGGACAAAATGTATGAACAGCTGACGGGAGGGCACCGGGAGAAGAACGCGAGACCACTCGATGACTTCCTCGACGACCCGAAGCTTTCGTAGCCAATTTGAGGAGCTGCCTCGCGACGTGCGTCGTCTCGCTCGCAAGAATTTTAAGCTCTGGCTTACCGATCCAGCTCACGGTTCCCTTCACTTTAAACGAGTAGGCCGATTCTGATCTGCGCGAGTTGGTTCAAAGCATCGTGCTCTCGCCAGGATCTACGGCGATCACGCGAAGTGGTTCTGGATCGGCGCGCACGATGAATATGAGCGGCTGTTGAAGTCATGAACGCGACCTATGACAGATGGGCTACACAGGCATCGTTACTGCAACCGAGTTGATCGTTGAGTGACGGCTCACCCGCCCCGGCGGGCAGGCTTTGCCGTGGCTACAGGCGTGGCTTGCAATTGATTCGCTCGTTCCCGCTCGCTCACCCCTTCGGGCTTCCCGTCCATGTCGCTCGCTCCCGCGAACTCCATTGTCGAGGCCGACTGCTTCGGTCTACCTAATGAGCAAATCGTATCTCCTTTGGGCCGTCATTGGGATGATTGGCTATTCCGTGACCGCAACGATGGTCAAGCTCGCCACTCAGAGCGGGCGATTCTCCAGCTACTTCGTTCTGATGATTTCCTCCGCCATGGTCGTGGCGACCTCAACCACGATCACCGTCCTCCGCGGAGACATGAAAACATTCTCACGGGACAACCTTGTCAGCGCCGATGGCATGTTTGTGCTCGGTGCGGGCGTAGCCCTGGTAATTGCAGTTGTCTTTTATTTCCTCGCGTTATCCGAAGGACCGACCAGCGTCGTCGTCCCGATCTATGGCATGTTTATCGTTGGCGGCGCTGCGCTCGGACTCGTTTTCCTGCACGAACCGCTCACCCTGCGCAAAGCTCTCGGTATCCTCCTCGCCGCCGTCAGCGTTTATCTTATCGCGGGCCATCCGGCGCGGTGATGCGTTGAAGCGAAGGAAAAGAAAACTGGCCAGAGACAGTCATCAGACTATTTTCGCAAAAGTTAGGCAACATAAACGGCAAAAGCATTCGGATTAAAAATTATGAATAGCGGTCCAACTCTCAGCGTCGGTGCGACTGGTCACGATGTGCGAAGGCTTCAACGTATCTTTGTAATGACCAAGACACTCGCCCCCAGCAATATCACGGGCACTTTCGACGTGACGACGGAACAGGCTGTCAAAGATTTCCAACAAGGCGCAGGTTTGGCGGTGGACGGCATCGTCGGGCCAGCGACATGGCAGGCGTTGCCAGCCGATCCAAATACGCCGGCATTAGCTCGTGGTGCGACAGTCAGTGTCGTGACAGCGCTACAACAAGGTCTCAAGAAGTATTCAACACCTGCGACCGATCCTGGTCCGGTGGACGGTGATTTCGGGCCTAAGACCGAAGCTGCTGTCAAGGCCTACCAACAGGATCGGCTATCCACGTGGATGGGATCGTCGGCGATCAGACGTGGTGGGCTCCCGCGGGCGCCGCGGGTGCCACTCTCGCGTCGCTTTCCGGACTCACGACGCTGTGATTTGAGCGGACGCGCCGCGGCCGCAGTCAGCGCCAGCGGCTACAACCGCGGCTGACACAGCGCTACTACCCGCCTTCGTCCGATTGTACCCGAAGACTACGGCGTGGCAGGCAGCAACCTCTCATGCATCGTAAGCGGCTTATGATGGCTCAGAGACAAATCGAGTCGTATTTAAACTCCAAAACTCTGAAGTCTTCGCGTCGTGCCCAGCGCGCCATGTGCGCAAGAAACGCCCGCGCGTGTGGGAACCGCAGTCAGCCACAGATTAGGAGATTTCGTTTCCTGTCGGGGTTTGGTTTGCGGTCAAAAACGTTTTTACCAGTTCGCCTTCCCCGCACACAATCATTGCAGGAAACCGCTTGAACCATCTCTCGTTTGGCACTTCGGGTTCCGTGTCGAGCCATTCAGCCAACAAGCCGAGTTGATCCGACGAGATTTCACGTGATCGAATACGATCGAGAAGATGATGCAACAATGCAGGCGGAAGGTTCCGCCGCCGAATCTTAGGCATCTCGGCGTTGGCCGTAAAATCCGCGCATTATGAGGTCACGAATTCTTGCCGCTTCGAGCTCGTCACAGGCATTAATCATTTGTTCGGCCAACCCGGACAATTCGTTCCCACTCAGCTTGCGTTCGGCGTCGAGCTGATAGGCGAAACGAATGACACCCAACTGCTCTTTAGGATCGAGTCGCTTAATCTCCTCAATGATCTGACTAGCGGTCATTGATCAAAAGCTATTCCAAACCAAGGTTGCGATCAATTCAACAACACCATCCGATTATTTGATTTTCGTGAGAATGCCGTACGACAGCGCATTCATCTAAATGGGAACCGACTTGCATATCCTGGGAAGGCAAACCCTCAGAGGAAAGGTCTCTCAGCGCCTTGTCGTTAGCGAAAGAAGATCAAGTAAACGAGAACGCCTAACGCCACCACGACCGGCACAATGATTTGCTGCAGGTGTTTCGCATCAAAGGGCCGCGACGGAATTGCTCGCGGTGCGGTAGCACAATGACGGCAATGATGATTGACGATGGAAAGCGCGTAGCCGCAGGTGGGGCAAGACTCCAGTGACACAGGACACCAATCGCAGACATTGACCTAATAGCGAGGAATACCGGGTGGTAGAATTGAAGGGTTGAATCGTTAAAGCGTTGAATCGTTACATCGGTGGCGGAAGAAAACGCGATCAGACGACCGATTTGCGTGGTATCGAGAATTCGTGACGCGGGATACGATCTCATCGTGAACAGAAGCCTCGCGGTCGCCGTGGCGCTTGCTACTACCCGCCCATAAGCGGCTTATGATAGATAATAACGAGGGCCAAATCGCAGCCGATCTGAAGCGATAGCGGCGCCCCACAAACTTCGTGTTTGTCCGCATCGCCTGAATCCTATCTAATCAAAACGATGCAACCAGGTGAATGGAGCCGAGGGATCAGCACATAGAACACGTCGCGACGAAGGGAATGGAGCTTTGGGGAAAGCGACATTGAAGGCAAAGCCGCGGTGGGTAGCGGCGAGTGAGTTGGGAAGCGAACGAGTTTCAATCGCGCGTGTAGACGGCAACGCAGCTAGGGAATGCAAGTCGGCTCGACCTGGCGCAAGCACGGGCAGTGCGAGTGATCAAGGTAAAGCTGTAAGGCTAGCAGCGAGTGAATGGAGCCGCGGGAACGCGAGTGACATGGATGGGCAAAACCGAGAGGTCGAATGGAGCTTTTGGGAAAAGCGACATAGAAGGCAAAGTCGCGAGGGCAGCGGCGAGGAAGCGGGGACGCGACCGAGTTTCAAATGGGCGGGAGCACATGAGTCAACGTGGGCAGCGAGCGAGTTTCAACCCCCTGTCGATGACTACCCAAATAGCTGGCGATAGGAAGCGCTAAGACACAACGTGGCGAAGAAAATCCTTTTAATCGGAGGAATCTGCCTGGCGCTCGCTGTTGGCGCCGTAGTCTGTTTGTTGGTTGCTTTTTTTGTGTCCATGGAAAGAGGCGAGAGGCATCAGCGCCAGATACGGGAGGAGCAGCGCTCGGGGAAATGGGACTTTGGCGATCAGCCGGCGCTGTTTGCTGTCGCTCAAGCGATCGTAAAAAACGATCAAGACGCGATCCGCGCGGCAGCGAAGGCGCTTCCGAATTTGCAGACGCCCGGACGTGACGGCACGACGTTGCTCTACTTCGCCATGACGCAATCGTGGCGGCGCCCTGAATTAGCCGAGGCGGTCAGAACTTTGCTTTCGCTCGGCGCGGACCCGAACTACACCAATGGCAAGCGAGACTCCTTCGCAATGGCCAACGCGGTGCATGCGTCGGCGCCCGTTCTCCGCGCGATGCTGGAGGCGGGTGGAAATCCGAACGCTCGCAATGAGTTCGGTGAGCCAATGATTCTCAAGAACTGGTATTTGGGTTACTACCCGGATCAGGCGCGATCGCGATTTGATCTGCTCCTCGACCACGGTGCCGATGTCAATTCCGCGATGCCGGAGGATGGATCGGATTCTTCGGGTTACCCGTTGTTGCTTTACCGCACGAAAATGGGACTCGACGACAAGCTCGCTTATGCCGATGCGCTGGCCCTGCTCGAGCGCGGCGCCGATCCGAATTGTGGCGGAGCTGACGGAATGACGTTTGGAAAGATGTTAACCGAACACCGTGCGCATTTCGGACGAACGCTCAAACAGCCTCCGACAGAGTTCGCCGCGCTTTGGGACTGGGCCGAGAAACACGGGATCGTCCAACCAGCGCGCTAGAACTACGCGGATGTAGTTGATTTGTGTCCAGGTAAGGTAAGAAAGAAAGACTCGGGCGCTCGCGCTCGTTCCAGAGTGTTGCTGCTGGTGGATGAATCGAACGTCAGCACGCACTGGAGATGCCGCCTTCCCGGACTTCCGGGAAGGCAGCACGTCCAAGAACTATTTCAGTGTAATTTCGCGCATGGTCTTGTCACCCATGATCTCGCGGATTTCCAAGCGTTTGACCGCCAGTTGGCGCTGCTGATCTTCGCTGCCGACCAATTTGGCGCCGATCGGGTCTGTTTTTTCGCGCAGGCCATCCAACGCTGCCATGTTGGGATATTCTATCATGAGCAGAATATCGTAATCCTGCTGGGTAGCAGCGTCGCCGATCAGGATTTTGTAATCCTTAATGATGCCTTGCTTTTTCGCTTCGTCATTGGTGGATTTGAATATCGTGGCAAGGGCTTTGAGATAGTCATCCGACATCCCAGTCTTCGTCTTGACCATTGTGATCTGCCAGACTCCACCTTCCGTGTACGGCGCAGTGGCAGTAGTCCCCGCTGCGGACGCTGAATTTTGCGCGGGACAAACGCTGACTGTGCCTGCGAGCGCGGCGATTATGATCGCCACATTGAATATTTTCGTGAACTTCATTTTGGTTTTCTTTCTTGTTGGTTGGTTATACCCAGGCGGCATGGAACTGATATCCTCCCGTGGCGAACTTTCCTCTTGGAGAGGATTGGCGCACAGACTGGCTCGAGGCTCCGGTTATACCTGGAAATCGCGTTAAGCGATGTCTCAGCGAAGGTCCAGCCCTGAAGCTTTTTTGAGGAAGGCTAAAGATGCGTTGAAACGTCGAGTGACGTAATCGGAGATGATTTTATCAGTACTGCCGACAGCCGCACATAGGACCTTAGTCCAATACGTTTAGGAGTCGCAAAGTCGAGGAGCAATGCCGGAACTGGCAAGCTCACTGCACTCCCCATCGAGGACTGATTCGTTCTCTCAGCGCCTTTTCGTTAGCGAAAGAAGATCAAGTAAACGACAACGCTTAACGCTCCCACCACGGCCATAATTATTTGTTTCGTGGGCCGCGACGGAATTGCCTGCGAGGCGGAGGCAGAATGACGGCAATGATGATCGACGATGGAAAGCGCATAGCCGCAGGTGGGGCAAGGCTCCAGGGGCGTGTGGTACCGATCGCAGACATTGACCTAATAGCGAGGTATACTGGGGTGAAAGGGTTGAAGCGTTCAAGCGTTGAAGCGGACGCAAGAATATGTTGAGAACGTGATACGTAAAGGAATCGCAGCCGCTCCACGAACTTCGTGTTTGTCCGCGTCGCCTGAATCCTATCTAATCCAAAGCGATGGAACCGGGTGAAGCCCTGTCGACCGCCGCCCAAATCGCAGTGGCGCTGGCCGGATTTGCCGGAGTGGTGGTCGCCTTCCGCGAAGGTTCGTTGCATGAATGGGCGCCCATCGACAAGTATCGGTTGTGGCTTCTGCTGGCGAATTCCGCGACCCCGCTAATTTGCTGTCTCTTTGGTATTCTCGTGCTCACCGTTAAACCCGCGCCGGCGTGGATCTGGGGTTGGTGCAGTGTGTTCGCCACTCTTGCGCAGTTACCCTTTCTCATTATCAACGGACGCAAGCTCGCGAAGGTCGGGTCGGAAGTGGTCCGGGATATTGGCACTTATCGCTACGCTTTTTATATCATGGCGATCGCCGGCACTGGCGTAATCGTCTGCCAGATCCTTAACGCGGCTTTCTTGAATCTTTTCTGGATCTTCTTTCTCGGCATCGCGTTTCAGCTCGCCGCAGGCATCCTGCAATTCACCCGTATGATTCTTCTGCCGCCCCACACGAGCAAGACTTAGATTCGCCGAAATCGTATTTGATATTAATGGCGCGATGTCGAGTTTGCACCCATCCGTGAGGGCGCTTGGCTACTCAGTCGCGTGGACGATGTAGCTACCGGCCTGTTTGTCGCGCTCCAGCTTTAGCAGCCCACGCTTTTGCGCTTCGAGGAGGAGTTCGTTGAAGGCACGGAACCCATGTGCTCGCTCGTTGAAGCCGGGGTTCTGACGTTTCATCGCCTGTTTCATTAGTGAACCGCGGATCGGATAATCCTCGCCACGCTCAGCGCGCAGCGCTTCCAGGGTTTTCCTCAGAAGATCGAGCGCTCCGTCGATTGAAGGTCGATGATCTTTACCAGTTTTCGCTGCTGGCGCGGTCGCAGCAACGGTGGGACGTTTCTTTGCTGGCTCCACGCGCACGAGATCGTCGTAGTAAATAAATTCGTCGCAGTTGCTGATGAATAGATCGGACGTGGACCTTTTGACGCCGACACCGATGACCGTCTTGTCGTTCTCGCGCAATTTGCTGACGAGCGGCGAAAAATCCGAATCGCCACTAATAATGACGAAAGTGTCGACGTGACTCTTGGTGTAACAGAGATCGAGCGCATCGACGACCATGCGGATGTCGGCGGAGTTTTTGCCCGACTGGCGCACATGCGGGATCTCGATGAGCTCGAACGCCGCTTCGTGCAGTCCCCGCTTAAACGTCTTGTAGCGTTCAAAATCGCAATAGGCTTTCTTGACTACGATTTGGCCCTTGAGCAGCAGACGCTCGAGCACCTTGCGGATGTCGAACGCGGGGAAGTCCGCGTCATGCGCGCCCAGCGCGATGTTTTCCAGGTCGAGGAACACAGCCATCGTAGCGTCAGAATCTTGCACACTCATCAGGCTATGATGTTAGCGACATCGCGTTCGCGAGACAGCGAAAATTGAGCGAGCAACTTCCGTGGCGATTGTTTCGGGCAGCGCCGCAGTTTTTTTGCGGTCGCCGCGGCGACCGCCGCTACAGCGTGGCAAGCGGCAATCGTTCACGCATCAAGAGCGGCTTATGATAGATGTCGCACCTCAATTGGATCTAATGGATCCTCGGAGTAGCCTGTTAGATGTTGCGATAGATTTCCCGGCGATGACCAATCGCGAGCAGATGAATCTTATTCTGCCGTAAATCGAAAGTGTAAATGATTCGATAGTCGCCGATCCGAGCACGGTACCGATTCGATCCTTTGAGTCGGTAGTGCGGATAGGTCGGTAGTCGTAAGCCGATCTCATCGATCTTCTGTTCGATACGCCCGCGCAGAGCCGGTGGCAGCTTGAGGAAGACGGCGTCGAAACTTGCGTAATAAACCTGGGTTGCTGCGCTCACGGAGCGTCAGGCTCACGCACGCGCGCAGCCTTTCCCTCGGCCATGTCGCGCTCGGCCTGTTGGATAGAGTGTTCGAACTTGGAGGTGAATTCCAGTTCGTCCTCGATGATGTTGTCCAGCCATTCGCGGACTTGTCGGAGCTCTGCCTGCGAAAGCTTGCGCAACTCGCTCTCCACTCGTTCGACCTTGCTCATGAACACATGATTCAGCAGATACATTCAAACTGCAACCTCAACTCATGATGCAGCCGACATCCGTTCGGCTCCTTCGGAACGTGATCAGTTTCTGAAACTGCAGTCGGCGGCCCGCTAAGGCGGGCTACAATGTTTTCGCGGCTGACACAGCCGCCACTACAACTATTCTGCGGTAATCACGAGCCGTTTGACCGGTTGATCTTTGACGAGTCCATCCACAATCTCCGGGACGTCCGCGATCGTGACGCGCCCGTAAAAAAAGTGATCCGGTTCGACTAAAACCGTCACGCCGGTCGCACATTGATCGAGGCAGCTCGATGTGCACACGCGAGCCTCCAGCTTTGCAAGTCCGCGCGCGGCAACCTCCCCTTTCAACGCTCTATACACTTCTTCCGAATCCTTCAGCGCGCAGCATCCTTTCGGGTTGTCGTCAGCCCGACGATTGATGCAGACAAAGAGATAGTGCTTGCGTTGCAAAGCAGAAGGCCGCAGTCAGCGACAGCGGCTACAACAATGAGATGAAACTTCGACGTTCACTCTCAGGTTTTCGCTTTTTGGTTTTGCACGGCTTGTGAGTTGTAACGGTAGTCGCCGTACGATGTTGCCCGCTCCGGAAAGTTCTTCAGCCCCGCTTGATAATACTCCTCAAAGAGCGCGTTCTGCTTCGCAACCCGATCCGCGATCGGCGCCATTTGCGCAAAAGCAGAGCACCCCAACCCAAGAACCAACCCAAAAGCCAGTTGTCGCATATTGGTGCACGCTAGCAGAGTGGCGTCACCACGCACGTTGTGATTAGCGTTGTGCCCCGGAAAAACTGCGAATGCTGTCAGCGTCCATAGAGCCGTGGATTGAACCCGCCTGCAACTTTGAGCGCAGAGACGCTCCGGTTGAAACAGCGATCAGGGGTCCGTCAAACAGAAGGCCGCAATCAGCGACAGTTCCGAAATTCTTTGCCCGCCGCGGCGGATAAACTTAGCGGGCAGGCTACAGGTAAATCGCAGGCGACCTACCTTCGCTAGAAGCTCCGGCATGGCAGGCACGCCTGTCGATACAGTGGGTCCGCTTATGCACCGTAAGCGGCTAATGATACTGCTGTGGAAAGATTGGTTCTCCAGCGGCAGGTTCGATTGCGCCGGCCGGTGTTCCGGCCTGTAGATTATTTGCTCGACTACCTTTGATTCTTGGCTCAGGAGTTGTGAATGGCACAAAGGAAAGAAACACCGTCACCCGCACCTGAACCACCTCCTCCTACCGAAGCTCTACCGAAGGCTGTTGACGCGTAAGGCGGGAGACTGCGTTCAACGCGGGGACCACCACTACCCGCCTGCGTCACGGAATCTCGCGACTACGGCGTGGCAAGCAGCGCATCGCAGGCGACACGCCTGCCGCGACAGTCCGCTCGCTACAATTGCGCGACTCAGTTTGCTCCCTGTTCGAGAAGACGATGCGGATCGATAATAGGCTGGATGGATTCTCTTCGCTTCAGAGTAGTGAGTAGTTCCACGAGGCGCGCCTCGTAAGAATCACACATGGGAGATTTGCCATCTGGCTGGACCCATTCGGGATGTTGGACCCGGAGGTCGTCGTGAATCTTTTGCCGGAGCTCAGTGTACGTGTGGATTTGATGAAATATGGCCATTGGCTTGGCGAAAGGTTCAGAGGTGGTGGCGCGCGATGGCTTATTTAATTTACCGCGCCGATGATTCCGCTGTGTTTTGAGACTAACGAATTTCATAAACGGCCTTTCTTTAGAGGTTGACTCTTCTAAATCCGCCGGAACGAGGAACCATCCTCGCGAGGCGCCTCGAACGGCGGCCTCGCATCAGATGTCCTGGAGCTCCAGGTGAATCTGGAGATCGCGCTAAGCGGTGTCTCAGCGAAGGTTAAGCCTTTCAGCCGGCTGTTCACCCGGCAGAAAGTGCGTTGGGACGTCGGATGACGTAATCAAAGATGATTTTACCAGCAGTGCGGAGAGTCGCAAATAGGTCTTTAGTCCAATGCCGTTTGTGGTGGGATCGCGTCTCAACTCCGAAGTTCTTGACTCATTCGCTCGGGTCGTGATGACCTCAGAATGAGAAGATGGGGGTCGTATCTTTGCAAGCGAGGAGCAGCCGAAAGGCTAATAGTTCCACATGGCCAAACATCGTCGCTCATTTCTTTACCGCCATTCGCTGAGCATGGTTGCGGTCGGGCTGCTCATCGTTTGGATCGTTGGATATCGAATGCTGGATCCTAAAACTCATCTGGGCGCATTTTTTGGAAATGCCGTTGCCGATTGGAGTGGCTCAGTGGTCATTATCCTGGGAACGAAATTTTTGTATGAAGTCGGATCGACTGAGAGCCGGCCGGTTAAAGGGAAAGAGCGTTCCGCGTGGCTCGATTTTCTGCATCGGCATTCGCTTTTGATATTCATCGTGATCACGGGCATTGGATGGGCCTTCCTCTATGTGTCGATGGACGCGGAGAGCAAGTGGGGCCAGGTGGTCGGCAACATTCTTTCTGAATGGGTCCAGATGGCTGGGCTTGTTTTTCTCACCAAGCGCCTGATCACGCTGTAAACGAGCAACACGGCAACAATCCCGCCAATAGCAGCTAAGGGTCCCAGACCGATCGCGACGTTTACGCCAAGCGCAACTGCGGCTGACACGACCAATCCCCAAAAGCCCCACTTCTTCCACCTGAAAAGCGCAATCACACACACCAGGTTAAAGAGACACACAGCGATCAGAACCGGGAATGCCCAGTCCGGGATGTGTTGCGGCGAGCTGCGTTTGATCGCTTCCCTTCCGAGCAGATAGAGGAGCGTCGTTGCAAAGTTCCCGATGATCGCAAGAACGAGATATGTGGCGAGGCTCCCATGGCGTTTCTTTACTGACGGCGATGTCGGTTTCATCACGGGTCTACTTCTTTTTGTGTTGTTCCCGATGACGCGACGCGGAGGATAAGATCCAATTTCCGAAGCAGCCGTTCCTTGTACTTCGTTTGAACGCGTAGGGCAAGAAAAGCCGACGAGCAAAATCGATTACGTTCAAAAACCTTGCTGCAGACAATTCCACTCGGTACACGATAGGAAAACTATGAACTACAACCTCGCCACAATCCTCGCCGTCATCGCGATCCTTTTCGTCCTTCTCACTTACATCACCGGCGCGCCGCTTGTGCCGGTCGCAGTCATTTTGCTCGGACTGGCGATTATTTTCGGGGGAAGCGGATTCCGCCGGGTTTAGCAGAAGACCGCAGTCATCCGCTTTCGCCGAGGCTACAGCGTGACAAGGCGCCGCGGCTACAAACATAATCGCAGGGGACCTGCCTTCGCACCGCTGCGGCATGGCCGGCACGCTTGCCACTACACTCCGCTCGCTTCAAGTCGCATCTGATCTAAGGAAGTAAGTAATGCTCGCTAGAACGGCGCGGATGTAGTTGATTCGAATCCAGGTGCGAAGGAAAGATTCAGATGTTCAGGCTCGTTTACGACTGTTGGTGCTGGTGGATGAATCAAATGTCGGCAGTTCTGTGCGGACAGCGGGACGCGGGCTCGATTGGTTAAAACTCCGGGATTTTCTCGCTGGGCCAAACACCGGACGTGAACTGATCGAGATGGTGGTCTATGCCGGACTGCCGCCTGCCATTGCAACCTGGCAGGATGAGCGTGACAAGAAAAACAAGTTCGTCCATTGGCTCCGCTCCAATGGATTCATGGTCGTGACCAAAGATGGTGCGCCTGCCGAAGAAGGTCATTACAAGGCGAACGTGGACGTGATGATGGCGATCGATGCGCTCGAGCTTTCCATCGAGATGCAGCCCGATGTTGTGATCCTGGTGACTGGTGACGCCGATTTTGCTTATCTCGCCATCAAATTACGCCGGCACGGAATCCGCGTAGAAGTCGCGTCAGTCGCCGCAAATCTCGGGAACCTATTGAGATCCGCTGCGAACGACGTGATCGATCTGGCTCCGCTCTTTCGGACATTCGAGATCAAACAAGTTCAGGATGCGCCGGCGCAGGTATCGCATCGAACGCAGCAGCAACAGCCCAGACGCAGACCTCGGTTTCGTCCTAGTTGAAACTCGTTCGCTACCCACGTTGACTCGCTCCTACCCTCGTCGCTTCACCTTGATCACTCGCACTGCCCCGTGCTTGCGCCAGCTACCCTAGCTGCGTTGCCGTCTACCCGCGCGATTCCCGATCGCGACGTGTTCTATGTCGCTTTCCCCAAAAGCTCCATTGTATCTCGCTTGCTCCCGCTCGCTCGACCGTTACCTCACGGCTTTACCGGCCATGTCGCTCGCCCCAGTCGCTCCATTCCCTTCGTCGCGACGTGTTCTATGTCGCTCATCCCATTCGCTCCATTGCTACATCGCGACAAGCGCGCGAAGGTTGAGGCTTATGGGACACAGCCAAGGCAGAGATAACGCAAAGAAACGCGCAAGACGCCGAAAAAAGACGGAGCGCCTCGCGCTCGCTAAGAAAAAGACAAAGAAATAACGCGCCCTAACTTCGGCTTCTTATTGCCCATCTTGTCTGCTTGCCGCGGTGCGAAATCGGCCGCGCAATAGCGACCGGGCGGTGGGTGACAGCTTCAATACTTCCGGCGCTCTATTCCTTCGATCTGCGTTTGCCATAAGTGCGCGCGTCGGGGTAAGCGGTTCCGAACCATGTTTGGAGGATTGATTGATCTGTGAGCGAAGAAACTGATAAGGACCGGGCAGCTTTGCGCGCAACCATGGTGGCGCGCATTGAGAGCGAGGGCGTGGGATCTTCTACCCACGAGAAGGCGATCATGGATGCCCTAAACGCGATCGACGGAGTTCAAGACGTGATCATCGAGAATGGAGCTATTCATGTCACCTACGATCCGCTGCGAACTACCGAGAAGAAAATCGAAGAGTCGATCCGTGCGAGTGGAAATAGCGTGACCTCAGCAGAGACCGACAGCGAGATGCCCGGTCCGGTCACGATTCATGGGCGCGCGGCTACGCGTGAGGCGACCAAGGGCGAGTGAATTCTGAGCAAAGTTTGGGTAGACCAAGCCAGGCCGCAGTCAGCGCCAGCGACTACAGGTGCGGTCGCTCGTGAGCGGCTTACGATGTGACGCTGGAACCTGTCGTACTCTGAGTTTGAGCAATTGAAACGTTGAGCGAAGCTTCGGGCCGTGAAAGACCTTACCCAAGGCTCCGTGACCCGACATTTGCTGCATATGTCGGCGTTTTTGGCCATGAGCATGGTGGTGCAGACCCTCTATTTGCTGGCAGATCTTTACTGGGTAGGACACCTCGGAAAGGAAGCGATCGCTGCGGTCGGCGTCGCGGGCAACATCACGATGATTGTGCTGGCGCTCACCCAGATGCTGGGTGTGGGAACAACCACGTTAATCTCACAAGCCGCAGGCCGAAAGGATCAGCCACACGCAGAACTGGCTTTCAATCAGTCTTTCGTCATGTCGATAGTGATCGCGCTGGCGTTGGGCGTTGTCGGATTCATTCTGCGTCCTGCCTATTGCGATTGGCTGAGCGCAGATGCAGAGACAGCGACATTGGCAAAAGCGTATCTGCTCTGGTTTCTTCCCGGCCTGTTACTTCAATTTCCCCTGGTAGCACTGGGTTCCGCGCTGCGCGCGACTGGGATCATCAAGCCAGCCGTGGGATTCCAAGTGCTCAGTGTGTTCCTCAACATCGTGCTCGCCCCACTGTTGATTTTCGGAATCGGTCCGTGGCCAAAACTCGGGGTGACCGGCGCGGCGCTTGCTACGTTCATTTCCATACTGGTCGCCGATGTGCTGATCGTGATCTATTTCGAAAGGAAATATCATTATCTGCGTTTTCGTTTTCCTCTGTTTCGCCCGCAGACAAAAATTTGGGGAGGAATGTTACGGATTGGTGTGCCAGCCGGCGCGGAGTTTTTGCTGCTCTTTGTGTACATCATGATCGTTTACGCGATCATCCGAGGCTTTGGACCAGCGGCACAAGCGGGGTTCGGAATAGGCGCACGCGTGATGCAGGCGTTTTTTCTGCCGGTGGTTGCGCTCAGCTTTGCCGTTTCACCCGTAGTTGGCCAGAACTTCGGCGGCCGCCGCGCCGATCGAGTCCGGCATTCCGTCTATTCTGCAATTGGCATCGCATCATTGATGATGCTGGTGCTCACGTTGATCGCGTTCCTCGTGCCCGGGACGTTGATTCGCATTTTCTCGCGCGACCCGCGAGTCATTGCTTTCGGCAGCGAATACCTTCGAATCGTTTCTTTGAATTTCATTTCAGCGGGAATTGTTTTTGTCACGTCCAGCATTTTCCAGGGAATAGGCAATACGTTGCCGCCGCTGTTTAGCTCGATGACGCGGCTGATCTTGTTCGCCCTGCCCGCGATGTATATCTCGCGGAGGCCCGGTTTTGAGATCACCTACGTGTGGTATCTGTCCGTCGGGTCGATCATCTTTCAGATGTGCGTCAATCTCCTGCTGCTCCGGCACGAGCTGCGAAAGCGACTTCGATTCGATGAACCGGAAGATTTTATTCCAGCGAGCGCGACCGCGTCATAGTTTGCGCGGATTCAACTACGCGTACCTTTTCTCTCCGACCGGGTGATGGCGCGAAGAATTGAAACCCTAGCAGACTGACGAACACCGCGACGCAAAGCCAGGCGAACCAATCGCCGGCGCGGGTGTAAAACGTTTCCTCTCGCGAAACGTTTACCTTTCCCGTGATCGACACGAAACGGCCGGGCACTGTGGCCGCTTCCGCCAGAATGCGGCCGCGGTTGTCGCTCAGGGTCAATAACCCGTTACGCGCCGAACGAGCGAGACCGAAACCATTTTCGACGGCGCGCAGAACGGCCATGCGCCCGTGCAGCCAACCATCCAGATTGAAGTCCCAGGCAGGCACCAATAGCAGATTCGCGCCCTCGGCTGCGTATTCGCGGCTGAGCTTGGGAAAATCCATGTCCTTGCAGATCTGAAGTCCCCAACGCCCCGACGACTCATCGAGAATGACTCTTTTGTCGCCGGGTTTTTCGGGTTCCACACCAGGGATGAGATGATGCTTGTCGTAGTTCGCCTCTAATTTTCCGTCGGCCGAATAGAAACGGGAAGAGTTGAACGCGGCGGATCGCGTTTTTCGAACAAGCCCAAGCACAATCGCAGTGTGTTTATCATTCGCAGCAGAAGAAAAAAGCGTGTCCACTTCTGCTAACGCGCTCTCGCCGAGACGGCCAGTTTTTTCCGGAAGCACAACAGCCTGCGTTCCAGCCGGTGTAACCCGGCGGATCTCATCTGCATACTCGCGGAGCAATTCCAATGCTTGCTCTTCAGAGCCGAGATAAACCCTCATCGGCACGTCTTTGGCGATGAGTGTCACCGCCATCGATTGGGCCGCGGGATTCGATTGCAATCGCCATTTGCCAAAAACAAGCGCTGCGCAAATGACCAGCCCGACAGCGGCCGGGAGCAGGCGCCGCTGCCATCGTTCTCCCGCTCCGCTCAACAAGGCTGCCGCAGCACCTGCAAACAGAAATACGATGAAGCTGATTCCCCAAATGCCGGTAATCGCAGCAATCTGGATCACGGGGAGACAATTCATTTGCGTGTAAGCGAGATTGCCCCATGTGCTGTGAGGCGACGCCATCGCGGTAAGATATTCGTACGCCACCCAGTAAGCGGGAAAAGCAAGCGACGCGAGGAAGAGCGATCCGCGGCGAATGAAACTGCGGACGAATAGAACGCCGAAGCCGAAAACCACAGCAGGAACTACAAAATAGAGAATGATGATGCGCGGTGGCAGTTCGATCGCATGCTTGACGTAATTCCATTGGCTCATTTCGCCCATCAACCACACGATCGCGCCTAGAAAGAAAGCAGTGCTGCCGTGAAGTCGTGGCGCAATCGCAAGGACTGGAATCGGCGCCAACCAAAGCGCCCACCAAATTGGATGAAGACCAGTGCCGAGATATGCGAATGCCGCAGAAACGACACCGGCCGCCACAACGAGAAGAAATTTACGAGATACCATTCGAGCCGCCAAAGTGTGGTTGTTAATCGCGTTTGTGCCAACGCACGATTTGATAATAGCAACCCATTTACTTCATTGGCACGGTATAGTACGACCGACCTATGAAAGCTACTTGCCGTTTCGTTCTGCGGCGTTGTCTTTTTGCGAAATCAAAGATGTCGCACAGCGCTAGCGTCGGGTGACTAATGTTTCTTCATTTGCTATTAGCGCGTCAATTCGCCTTCCCTTCCGAAGGGAGAGGTAAGCGAGGGTCGCGGCTTGAGTTCTATACTGCTTTAGATCCCTTCACCTCAATCCTCTTCCCTTGCTGCAAGGGGAGAGGATTGAGTAGAAACACAGAGCTTTTATCGGACTTTGTATATAGAACCAGTTGTAACATATTGAACTGGAGTCCTTGAGCCACAATGAGCGACAACATCAAAACGCGCG
>Ga0209268_1000711_pt1 | contig 17026 bp, 20 predicted proteins | sample GraSoiAngelo_143_FD_185900 | JGI IMG/M metagenome (GOLD analysis project Ga0209268, IMG submission 185900) | Grasslands soil microbial communities from the Angelo Coastal Reserve, California, USA - 14_1009_02_30cm (SPAdes) (version 2) | ecosystem: Environmental > Terrestrial > Soil > Grasslands ... | reverse complement strand
CGGAGGCGGTGCGCGTGCCGAAATCGACGCTGATGATGTCCCACCGCATGTGGTGGTTGCTAGCTGAAGCGCTGAAGTTGGGGGAGAGCCCGGCGGGCCTTGCCGCCAGCATTGTCGAGGCTGGGGTTCCCCTCTCACATCCAAGGGCGAGGCTGATCAGCGCAACGCCCGCGAGTCCTGCGCTCAAGGTCCGCGCATTCATTGTGTGTTCCTCCTTCCGCGTGTTCCTCCTATTGCGTCCGGTCAGTCAGTGTCAATAAGGCCGTTCGCGTGCAGAGGCGGCGCACGGGCCATGCACCGGTGGAAACACCTTCGCGATCGAATCGGAGCTCGGAGAACGGCGGAAACCGACTCGGACACCGACGCCGGTGTGGAGCCAGCGGAAAGGATCGCTGCACGACGCACTGCTGACACGCCTCGAGACCTCGCAACGGCGACTGCGCCCGCGCCGCACCCTGCCGGGTGTCGCAAGGCTGCATCGGCGCCGTTCTTGCGCGCGCACCTGCGGCGTTACTCTGGTAGCCTCGGCCTCCCACGTGCAAGATAGGGACCAGGGCTTTCGGTTGGTCGGGAGGCGGAGCGTCGGGCGCGCGGATCTCTCAATCCGGGAGGGGCTTGAGGGCGAGGGGGCAACTCGTTTGCGGAAACGGCATCGCCACTCGCGGCTAGCCTTCCTCGCAGTAGAGCGCTGTCAAAGCTGCCGCACTCTTGAGACAGCGGCTGGGTCGCGCAGGCGAGATCAGGCAGTGGCTTCCTTCCCTTGACTCTATACCAAGGTATGGGTGTATGAGGCCTAGCGCTCCAAGGTCGCCCGCTCCCATTTCCCCAACTCCGCCGCCGCTTCGTAGGTGCTTTGAGCAAATGCGAGGAGGCTCGCGTCCGGATCGGAGGCACCGCGCACCGCCTCGTACGGCAGGATCCACTCGTGCATGCGCATATCGTAGCCCGCAGCCGCGGGAGCGATCACGGCATCCGGGCAGCCCGGCGGCTCGGGATACGCGTAGGCATAGAATGCAGGCTCCGGAATCGGCGTGCTTCCTCCGCCCAGCCACCAGCCGACACTGATGCACTCGCGCGAGTACGCCTCGCGCGTCACGGCATCCGAGAGGTTCGGGATACCGCCGGGGTGCCGTGGGGCGGTGCGACCGGAAAACCGCGTGTAGGCGAGATCGAAGCTCCCCCACCAGAAGTGGACCGGGCTGCACTTGCCGAGAAACCGGCTCCGGAACTGCTCGAGCACCCGCTTGATCTGAACGAGGACCTGCCACAGCGCCGCGGCGGCGGCAGGATCGTAGGAGCGATGGATGGTGTCCGCCTCGAAGCGAATCGGATCCGGCACTTCGACGGGCATCGTCCAGATCCGCGCGTGGATGTCCATGCGCGCCAGCGCATCCATGACGAGGCGGTAGAACTCGGCCACGGGGCGCGGCTCGAGGGGGATGGTGGTGCTGCATCCGTCGGAGCTCTCGACCACAAAGTGATGCGCCGCGAGATCGAAGCTGATCACCACGAGGCGATTGCCGACCGTGAGGGGAAGCGTGGCGAGCCCGCGCGGCGTCACTTGCAGCGCGGTGTTCCAGTAATGGTTCGTGAGGTCCGAGAGAGCGAGGGTGAGCTTGCCCACGACCTGCGTCCACAGGTGCAGCGTCGTGTACGTATTCCGCCAGCTGTCGAGCGGGAGTGGCGGCCACGCCGCGGCAGGAACGACCTCTTCAGTACTCCGCGAAGGCATCGTCAGGATAGCAGTACAGCCAGCGCTCACCCGGCTCGGCGGAAGCGATGACCGGGTGACCGCTCGCCCGCGCGTGTTTGGTGGCGTGGCGGTTGGGCGAGTTGTCGCAACACAGCGTCGTGCCGCATTCCTGGCACGTGCGCAGATGGACCCACGACGCACCGATCTTGACGCATTCGTCGCACTCAGCGCGCCGCGGATGCTTGATCGCGGTCATAGCCGTTACGTGCGCGCAGGTTTCAGTGGCCTTCATGGTGGTCCTCAAACATAGCCGCGTGATCTTCGAAAGGTAGCTGCGCGCAGCCCTTGCCGCCCCTTGCCGAGTCGGCGCATAATATGCCCTCCTCGGCTGCGCGAGCCGACTTCCAGCAACGCGAACGGGCGACGGACTGCATGGCGAACACCGCTTACACATCCACGCAATCCCAGCCCCACGGGGCCCACACCTTCTTCAGAAAGCTCAATGGCCCGTGGCACAGGCGGACGCTTCGGGCGTTCATGATCATCGTCATCGCCCACTGGGCCGAGCATCTGGTGCAGGCGTATCAGGTGTACGTGCTCGGGTGGCCGCTCCACCAGGCGCGCGGCGTCCTGGGCCAGGCGTTCCCCTGGCTCGTGCACTCCGAGGTGCTGCACTATGGGTATGCCCTGATCATGCTGGTCGGGATTTGGATGCTGTTGCCCGGCTTCGTGGGCCGGTCGCGCACGTGGTGGCTCGCGGCGCTGGTGATCCAGTTCTGGCATCACATCGAGCACGCGCTGCTCCAGGGTCAGGTCATCGCGGGCCAGACGCTGTTCGGGGCCTCCGCTCCCGCGAGCATCGTGCAGCTGTGGATCCCCCGGCTCGAGCTGCACCTGGTGTACAACGGTTTGGTTTTCGTACCGATGATCGTGGCCATGTACTATCACCTGTTTCCGAGCGCGCCCGACGCCGCGCGGATGCGGTGCAGCTGCGCGCTCCGTCCGCACCCGGCCACGACCTGACCCGGCGGCACGCTTCCCACGACACACCTGTGGCAACGCCGCGACATTCCCCGGCGTGATGAGACAGAAACTCAGCCCTGACGCGTGATGACACCGCTCGAGCACCCTCCTCTGCAAGCGGTACGCACGATGCGTACAAAGGAGGTCTCGATGTTACCCATCTCGCGCCGCACGTTCTTGACGACCGCCGCCACCGCGGCCGGCAGCGTCGCGCTCGGATGCAGCGATCGCCCGATCATCGCGCCGCCGCGCGCGCAGCTCATAGGTGGCCTGTTGCCCGACCCCGCGGCATCCGGCATCGAGCACTTCATCGTGTTCATGATGGAGAACCGCTCGTTCGACCACTTCCTCGGCTGGCTCCCGGGCGCCGACGGCATGCAGGCGGGGCTGAGCTACGCCGATAGCGCCGGCGTAGGCCACGCGACGTTTCCCCTCGCTCCCGACTTCCAGGGCTGCGCCTATGCCGATCCCGACCATTCCTACGCGGGGGGACGGGTGGAGTACAACGACGGCGCGTGCGACGGGTGGCTGCGCGTGAACGACGTCTTCTCCATCGGTTACTATCGCCAGCAAGACCTCGCCTTCCTCGGCCACGCGGTTCCCGACTGGACGTCCTTCGACCAATACTTCTGCGCCATTCTCGGCCCGACGTTTCCCAATCGCATCTACCAGCACGCCGGCCAGACCGACCGGATTGAAAACAGCTTCGAGCTCTCGCAGCTGCCGACGATCTGGGACCGGCTGGCCGCCCGGGGGGTGTCGGGAAGGTATTACTACAGCGATGTGCCGTTCCTGGGGTTGTGGGGCGCCAAATACGCGCCGATCAGTCGCACGATCGATGCGTTCTATGCTGACTGCGCCCTGGGGACGCTGCCGGCCGTCGCCTTCGTCGACGGGAGTTTCCTGCAGGAGCTGACTGGTACTGGAGCGGACGACCATCCCCACGGTGACGTCCGCGCCGGCGAAGCGATGATGAACCGCATCTATGGCGCGGTGACGGGCAGCCCCGCGTGGAGGAGCACGGTCCTCATCATCAACTTCGACGAATGGGGAGGATTCTTCGACCACGTCCCGCCGCCCCTGGCGCCGATTCCCCCGGCCGACCAGACGGCGGGAAACGCCGATGGGCGGCGTGGCTTCCGCACGCCCACCGTGCTCGTTTCACCCTTCGCGCGCCGGACGCACACGTCCCACGTCTTGTACGACCACACCTCCGTGCTGCGGATGATCGAGTGGCGCTGGGGGCTGGACCCCCTCACGGTGCGCGACGCGACGGCTAACAACCTGGCCGACGAGCTCGACTTCACGCAGGTCGATCCCGCCCCGCCGCCGGTCTACTCCGTGCCCGAGGTCATCGGGGCGTTCTGTCCCGTCCAGCTCCCCGGCCTCGCAGTGTCGGCCCTGCCGAGTCCCCGCTCCGTGCGTGCCCATTGGGCGGGACTGCGCGCGGTCGCGCGTCGGAACGGGTGGAGGACGTAGCGAGGCTCAACGGATCACGAACAACTGCGCAATCGTGCCCTATACTTCACACAACGGCACAACCAGTTGCGGGCCATGCGCACGTCACGACGCGTCCAAGACCGATTTCCCATCGCCCCGCCGATCGAGCCGATGCTCGCCAAGTTGGCTGAGGCGCTGCCCGAGGCGGGGGCCTTTCTGTTCGAGCCCAAGTGGGACGGGTTCCGCGCCATCGTGTTTCGCAGCGCCTCGGACGTCTACATCCAGAGCCGCGACCTGAAGCCGCTCGACCGTTATTTTCCGGAATTGCACGACTCGTTGCTCGAGCAGCTGCCCAAAGGCAGTGTGATCGATGGCGAGATCGTGATCACGACGCCGCGCGGGCTCGACTTCGACGCACTGCAAATGCGGCTGCATCCCGCCGCCTCGCGCGTGGCCAAGCTCGCGACAGAGACGCCGGCCAGCTTCGTCGCCTTCGACCTCCTCGCCTCGGGCGGGCGCGACCGGATGGCGGCGCCGCAAAGCGAGCGCCGGGCGCTGTTGGAGAAGCTGTTCGCCAAGTTAGCGGCGCCGCTCCATCTCACGCCAATGACGCAAGACCGGGGGCTCGCGCAAACGTGGCTCGAGCAGTTCGAGGGCGCGGGCCTGGATGGCGTCATCGCCAAGGCGACGGCGCTCACCTACCAGCCGGGCAAGCGCGCCATGATCAAGGTCAAGCATGCGCGCACCGCCGACTGCGTGGTGGCGGGATTTCGCTGGCACAAGACGGGGAAGGACGCGGTCGGCTCCCTGCTCCTCGGTCTCTACGATGACAGCCGCACGCTGCAGCACGTCGGCGTGACTTCGTCGTTCACGATGGCGATGCGGAAACAGCTCGTGAAAGAGCTCGCACCCCTGCGCAAGAACGCCCCGGACAAACACCCCTGGCGTGAATGGGCGCAGGCCGACGCGCGCAACACCCGAATGCCCGGCGGGCAGAGTCGCTGGAGCGCCGGCAAGGATCTCTCCTGGGAGCCGCTGCGGATCGAGCGAGTGTGCGAGGTGAAATACGACCACTTGCAGGGCGACCGCTTCCGCCACGCCGCGACCTTCCTGCGCTGGCGGTCGGACAAGCGGCCCGCCGCCTGCCGCTACGATCAGCTCGAGGTCGCGCGTCCCTACCAGCTCGCCAAGGTCTTCTCGTCCGGGTCGCGGCGCTCCTGACGCGGCCGGAGTTTCGGCGGCACGTGCTGCAGGTTGATGCGGATCCGCGTCCAGGTAGACGAGCGGCCGCGCATGGAATCGACCAGCACGTCGGCGGGCTCGAGAAACTTGGCCGCTCTCGGGTGACGCGCCTTCCAGCGTTTCAGCCCCGCGAGCGCGTCCTGCTTGCGCTTGGCCCGCGCGATCTCGATCAGCGGGTACTTGGCAGCGCGGGCCCGGGACGGCTGCACCCGTGGGGGCTCGCCACGCTGCTTTTTGAAGTGCGGCGGCCACGGCGCGTCGCCCAGCCCGTCACGCTCGTGCCGCACCGATAGCTCGAGCAAGCTCTCCAGCGATCCAGGGGCCTCGTCTATCCCCTCGTGGCGATCGCCCAGCTTGGCGAAGCGTGTGGGCATGGTGGCGAGCGTGAAATCGGCCGGCTCGGCGCTCGCCACTTCGTCCCAGCTGAGCGGCGCCGAGACCCGCGCCTCGGGCGTGGGCCGCACCGAGTAGGCGGAGGCCACGGTGCGGTCTTTGGCGTTCTGGTTGTAGTCCACGAACACGCCGTGGCGCTCTTCCTTCCACCATTTGCTCGTCGCGAGCGTAGGTGCGCGGCGCTCCACGTCGCGCGCTAGCGCCAACGCCGCGCGGCGGACTTCATCGAAGGTCCAGCGCCGTTCGATGCGCACGAGGACGTGCATGCCTCGCGAGCCGGACGTTTTCGGCCAGCCAGTGAGCCCGAACTCGTGCAGCGTGGTTCGGACCACCTCCGCCACAGCGAGCACCTGTGGCCACTTCACGCCGGGCACGGGATCTAAGTCCACGCGCAGCTCGTCGGGATGGTCGAGGTCGTCGGTGCGCACCGGATGCGGATGCAGCTCCAGACAGGCGAGGTTAGCGAGCCACACGAGCGCGGCGGCGTCGCGCGGCACGACCTCTTCCGCCGTGCGGCCCGACGGGAAACGCAGCGTGACGACCTCGATCCATGGCGGGCGTGACTCCGGCGCGCGCTTCTGATAGAAGAACTCCCCGGTGATGCCGTTGGGGTAGCGCACCAGCACGTTAGGCCGGCCGCCGGCCCCACGCAGCGCTCCCTCGGCCACGGCGAGGTAGTAGCGCACCAGATCGAGCTTCGTGTACTTGGGCTTCGGGAAGAGCACTTTGGTGGGGTTCGAGACGGCGATCTCGTGCCCCGCGACGACGATCAGCTCGGCTTCGGCGCTCGTGCGCTTCGGTACCCTGCGGCGCAATTCCGGCATAGCTTGAAAAGAATATATGTCGCCCGGTCACCAGATCTTCCTGCTCTCGCCCGCCAATTGCGCGGGCAAGCGCGCTGGGTTCCTGCTGCGGAAGGACGCCCGCTCGGCGTTGGCGCAGCGGCTGCGATCGCGCGACGGTGCGACCATTGGCGAGGTCTTCACCTTCATGAGCGGGCTGTACTTTCGGGGCAAGCTGGCTTATGCGTCGGCCTTCGCCAAGCCGCCGCTCGACTGCGCCGGCGTTCAGGTCATCGTGCCGGGTCGGGGGCTGTGTCCTCCCCGGACCGTCGTTGATCTCGCCGGGTTACGGGCGATCGCCCGGATTCCGGTCGATCCCGCCGATCGGCGCTACACCGGCCCGCTGCGGCGCGATGCCGCCCGCCTGGCCGAACGCCTGCACCCGACAGACGCTGTCGTGCTGCTCGGCAGTATCGCGACGGCGAAGTACTTGGAGCCGCTGAAACAGGTGTTGGGACCTCGCCTGCGCGTTCCCCGGGAGTTCATCGGGCGAGGCGACATGAGCCGGGGCGCCCTCATGCTCCGGTGCGCCGCCCTAGGCCGCGAGCTCACCTACATCTGACGGTCCCTTTCCTTCGCCTCGACGATCCGGCGTGTAGATTCGGCGGTTTGTAGCGCCCCATAGGGGCGCACGCGCGCGCCGAGCGCGCCCTCTCAGGGCGCGTTCAAACGATGCGGGTCGCGCGCATTAGACGGCATGTGGGCTCGGCCTCCGAGCCCGAGCCGTCCCCTCACTAGGGAGTAGGACAATGCTGACGGACTCAAAGGCGTTTTCCGGCTTCTCGGTAAACGACATCCAACAGGCGAAGCAGTTCTACGGTCGCACCCTAGGCTTGAAGATCTCTGAATCTCACGGCTTGATGCATTTGCACCTTGCGGGTGGCGCCACCGTGCTGGTGTACCCCAAGCCCAATCACACCCCGGCGACCTTCACCATCCTCAACTTCCCAGTGGATAACATCGAGAAGGCGGTAGACGACCTCACGCAGCGCGGCGTGCGTTTCGAGCGGTATGACGAAGGCGCGCTCAAGACCGACGCACGAGGCATCTTCCGTGGCGGGCCGCTGATCGCGTGGTTCAAAGACCCGGCCGGCAACATTCTGTCCGTCCTCGAGGATGATCACGACCGCTATGAGGACTGAGGCCGACGCGCCGTCAGGCCGCGGCCCGCTCCTCGGAACCAGCCTGCTGTTATTTCTGGTGAGCGCGGCGGCGACTCTCCACTGGTCCCGCTCCATGGCGGGCGGGATGGCGATGCCGGGCGGCTGGACCCTGTCGATGGTCTGGACACTGATGCCGGCCCAGACCTGGGCTGGCAGCGGTGCCCGATTCGTTGCGATGTGGCTCGTGATGATGGTGGCGATGATGTTGCCGCCGCTCCTGCCGATGCTCGCCAGTATCCCGCGGAACCAGCTCGCCGCCCTAGCGGGGGTGGGTTACTTCTCCGTGTGGGCGCTGTTCGGCGCAGCCGTCTACGCCCTCGGGAGCGCCGTCGCCCGTACCGAGCTCGAGTGGCCGGCGGTCGCGCGGCTCGTCCCGCTGGCCACGGGCGCTGCGCTGCTCGTCGCGGGGGCGGTGCAGCTGAGCGCGTGGAAGGCCCGCCAGCTCGTGCTGTGCCGCACATGCGACCCCCCGGAGAGCCGTGGGAGCGCAGGGACGTTGCTGCACGGTGTCCGCTACGGGGTGAACTGCAGCCGGTGCTGCGTAGGTCTGATGGCCGTCCTGCTCGCCGGCGGGATGATGAACAGCGCCGTCGTCGCAGCGGTGGCGGTCGCCATCGCGGCGGAGCGGCTGGGGCCCCGGCCCGAACGCCTGGCCCGCGCGATCGGCGCGGCGGTGATAACGATCGGAGCCGTGGTGCTCGCTCGGGCGGCATGACTCCCAAAGCACCTGTCGCCTGGCGATAAGCCCAGCGGGGTGCGCATGGTCGGGCCGGCGTGTCGATTCTGAGGCTCCTCGTTCGACGCTTCTATGAAGCCGGGATGGGCCCGGCGCACCCAAACCAAAAGGAACTGAGCACGATGCGATTCATGATGCTGGTGATCCCGAAGGGGTACGAGAAGGCGGGGGCGGACTTCGCGCCCCCGGCCGAGCTTGTCGCCAAAATGACCAAGTACAACGAGTCCCTCACCAAGGCCGGCGTCCTGCTCGGGCTCGACGGGCTGCACCCGCCTGTCAAAGCCGCCCGCATAAGCTTCTCCGGTGGCAAGACGAAGGTGACCGACGGGCCGTTCACCGAGGCGAAGGAGGTGCTCGGCGGCTACTGGATGATCCAGGTGAAGTCCCGAGCCGAAGCGATCGAATGGGCGAAGCGCGCGCCCATGCTGGACGGCGACCTTATCGAAGTGCGCCAGGTGCAGGAGATCTCGGACTTTCCACCCGACGTTCAGAAGGCCGCGGGGAGGTAAGCTGCACTAGCCGACGTGGGAAGGGGAGTGCGAAATTCGTCAACTAGTATTCCTCGCACTGGGGAATGCGTAGATTGTCCGCCGTCATTCGTTGGGCACGTCATGAAAGGAGTCAGTCATGAGCGGTGTACGGGTGCTGGTGGGTACCCGCAAGGGTGCGTTCATCCTGGCGGGGGACGGCAAGCGCAAGCAGTGGAACGTGAGCGGCCCGCACTTCGCGGGCTGGGAGATTTATCACATGAAGGGATCGCCCGCCGACCCGAATCGGCTGTATGCGTCACAGACGAGCGGGTGGTTCGGACAGATCATCCAACGCTCCTGCGACGGCGGCAAGACGTGGGAGGCGCCCGGCGGCGGAATGACCATGGAGCCCGGCCAGATGCCGAAGGGCGAGAGCAATAAGTTCGTCTACGACGCGTCGCCGGAAACGGGCAAGCCCCTCACCACGCACCAGTGGTACGACGGCACGCAGCACCCCTGGGAGTTCAAGCGCGTCTGGCATCTCGAGCCGTCGCTCTCCGATCCGGACACGGTGTTCGCCGGGGTGGAAGACGCGGGGTTATTCCGGACGGGCGACGGTGGCAAAACGTGGCAGGAGCTCGCCGGGCTGCGCGGTCACGGTACGGGGCCCAAATGGCAGCCGGGCGCCGGCGGCATGTGCCTCCACACGATCCTGCTCGATCCCGCCAACCCGCGCCGGATGTACGTCGCCATCTCTGCCGCGGGCGCGTTCCGCACCGACGACGGCGGCAAGACGTGGAAGCCGATCAACCGCGGCCTGCACTCGCAGTACATTCCCGATCCGAACGCCGAGGTCGGCCACTGCGTGCACCGCATCGCGCTGCACCGCTCGCGGCCCAACGTGCTGTTCATGCAGAAACACTGGGACGTCCTGCGCTCGGACGACGCCGGCGACTCGTGGCGCGAGGTCAGTGGGAATCTGCCCACCGACTTCGGGTTCGTGGTCGACGTGCACGCCCACGAGCCGGAGACCATCTACGTCGTCCCCATCAAGAGCGACTCCGAGCATTACGTGCCCGACGGGAAGCTGCGCGTGTACCGCAGCCGCTCCGGCGGCACGGAGTGGGAGGCGCTCACGCAGGGGCTGCCGCAGCGCGACTGCTACGTGAACGTGCTGCGCGACGCGATGGCCGTCGACTCACTGGAGCCGTGTGGCGTGTACTTCGGCACCACCGGCGGGCAGGTGTACGCGTCCGCCGACGCCGGCGACAGCTGGGCGCCCATCGTACGCGATCTTCCCGCCGTGCTGTCGGTCGAGGTTCAGACGCTGCCATGATTCGCGTGGTGCTCCCCCCGCACCTGCGGACGCTGGCGCAGGTCAAAGGCGAGGTGAAGCTCGACGTCCCGGGCCGGGTCACTCGGGGCGCGGTGCTCGACGCACTCGAGGAGCGCTATCCCATGTTGCGCGGGACCATCCGGGACCACGTCACCGCGCAGCGACGGCCGTTCCTGCGATTCTTTGCATGCGAGCGGGACCTGACCCACGACCCGCCCGATGCCCCGCTGCCCGAAGCCGTGGCATCGGGGGCGGAGCCGTTTCTCGTGATCGGGGCGATCGCCGGCGGGTAGTCCTCACCCCCTGACCCCCTCTCCCTTCGGGAGAGGGGGAACGACATGAGTCCCCCCTCTCCGGAACGGAGAGGGGGACAGGGGTGAGGACCCCTAAAACGGAGAGGGGTCATGGGTAGACCTCTTGGACAGGGACCTAACAGTGTAGGGAGCCACATTCGTGAGATACATGCTGCTGATCTACCTGGACGAGCAGGCCCTGAGCCAGACCGAGCGAGAGCAGTGCTACCGCGAGTCCACCCAACTGGCGCACCAGCTCGACGCCGCGGGCCAATATGTCGCCGCCGCCCCGCTCGAGCCTACCGCCACGGCGACGAGCGTCCGGGTACGCCAGGGCAAGCGCGTGGTGACCGACGGCCCGTTCGCGGAGACCAAGGAGCAGCTGGGCGGCTACTTCCTGGTCGATGCGAGCGATCTGGACGAGGCGATCGCCATCGCCGCGCGCATTCCCATGGCCCGGCGCGGCACGATCGAGGTCCGGCCGGTCATCCACATAGCGGACCTGCCGGCGGATTAGCGCGCGCCGCGACAGCCGGCCGGGGTCGGCGTGTCGATTTCGCCGACGCCCGTTCGACGTGAGGGTATGAGGGGAAGTCCGTGAAATCGGTACGCTCGCGCGACGGCACCACGATCGCCTACGACCAGCTGGGAGCGGGACCACCGGTCATCCTGGTCGACGGCGCGTTCTGCAGCCGGTCGTTCGGGCCGATGCCGAAGCTGGCGCCGCGCCTGGCGCGGGACTTCACGGTATTCATGTACGATCGCCGTGGTCGCGGCGACAGCGGCGATACGGCGCCCTATGCCGTCGAGCGGGAGATCGAAGATCTCGACGCCTTGATCCGCGAGGCCGGAGGGTCGGCGTTCGTGTTCGCCATCTCCTCCGGCGCGGCCCTCGCCCTCGAGGCGGCAGCGAGTCGCCTCAACGTCAAGAAGCTGGCGTTGTACGAGCCACCGTTCATGGTCGGGAACCCGGCGCACGTGCCGCCCGTGGACCATCAGACTCAGCTCGTTCGGCTGATCGCCGAGGGGCGCCGTGGTGATGCCGTCAAGTACTACATGAAAGACATCATCGGCATGCCCGGCCTGCTCGTAACAGTGTTCCGCTTCTTGCCGATGTGGCCCAAGCTCAAGGCGGCGGCCCCCTCACTCCCCTACGACTCAGCAGTCATGGGAGACTTCTCGTTACCAGCCAGTCGGGCCGCCTTGCTGAAGCTGCCGACGCTCGTGATCAGCGGTGACAAGAGCATGCCGGTGCTGCGCCAGGCGGCACAGCGGCTCGCCGAGGTCATCCCCGGTGCACAGCTCCGCACGCTGGTCGGTCAGACCCACAACGTCGCGGCGGGGACCATGGCCCCCGTGCTGACGGAGTTCTTCGCCTCATGAAAAAGTTTGCCTCGGTGCCCGCCTACCTCAGGGCGGTCCCACCCGCCCCGCGGGCCGCGCTCCAGAAGCTGCGCAAGACGATCAAGGCCGCCGCGCCCGAGGCGACCGAGGTCATCAGCTACGGGATCCCGATGTTCAAGCACCACGGCATGCTGGTGGGCTACGCTGCGTTCAAGGATCACTGCAGCCTCTTCATGAGCACCAACATCACGAAGGCGCTCAAGAAGCAGCTCGCGTCGTACGCCACGTCCAAGGGCACCATTCGCTTTACCGCCGACAAGCCCCTCCCCGCGACGCTGGTGCGGAAGCTCGTCAAGGCGCGTATCGCGCAAAACGAGCACAAGCGGTGACGCCATCCGCCACGCACAGCGCGATCGACGCCGTCTGGCGGATCGAGTCCCCCAAGCTCATCGCCGGGCTTACGCGGATCACCGGCGACATCGGTCTCGCCGAGGACCTCGCGCAGGATGCGCTCGTCGTCGCGCTCGAGCGCTGGCCCGAGTCGGGCGTCCCGGACAATCCGGGCGCCTGGCTCATGGCCACCGCGAAGCATCGCGCGATCGACCAGCTGCGCCGGGGCAAGATGCTCGATCGCAAGCATGAGCAGCTCGGTCACGAGCTCGAGGCCCGGCGGGACGCGGCAGTGCCGGATCTCGACGCCGCGATCGACGATCACATCGGCGACGACCTGCTCCGCCTCATGTTCATCGCCTGCCATCCCGTGCTCTCGACCGAGGCGCGCGTGGCGCTCACGCTGCGGCTGCTCGGAGGACTCACCACCGACGAGATCGCGCGGGCGTTTCTCGTGCCGGAGTCGACGGTCGCACAACGGATCGTCCGGGCCAAGCGGACCCTGCGCGAAGCGCGCGTCCCGTTTGAAGTCCCCCGCGGGGCCGAGCTCACGGCGCGCCTGGCGTCGGTGCTCGAGGTCATCTATCTCGTCTTCAACGAGGGCTACTCGGCGACGGCCGGCGACGAGTGGGTGCGGCCGGCGCTGTGCGAGGACGCGCTGCGGCTCGGCCGGATTCTGGCCGAGCTGGTTCCCGACGAGCCCGAGGTGCACGGCCTCGTGGCGCTGCTGGAAATCCAGGCGTCCCGCCTGCACGCTCGCGTCGGCCCTGGGGGTGAGCCCGTCCTGTTGGCCGATCAGGACCGCGCGCGCTGGGACCAGCTGCTCGTGCGTCGCGGGCTCGCGGCGCTCGAGCGTGCCGAGCAGCTCGCCGGTGCCCTCGGCCCCTACGCGCTCCAGGCCGCGATCGCCGCCTGTCACGCGCGAGCGCGCACCCCGGAGGAGACCGACTGGACCCGCATCACGGCGCTGTACGATGCGCTCGCCCAACTCACGCAATCCCCCGTCGTGGAGGTGAATCGGGCGGTGGCGTACACCATGGCCTTCGGCCCGGCGGCGGGCCTCGAGATCGCCGACGCACTCCGCTCCGAGCCCGCACTCGCGAATTACCACCTGCTGCCGACCGTGCGCGGCGATTTCCTCGCCAAGCTGGGCCGCTTCGAGGAGGCGCGGGCCGAGTTCGAGCGCGCGGCAGCGCTCACGCGCAACGGCCGCGAGCGCGACCTGCTCCGCGCGCGCGCCGCCGCGTGCGCACGCGGCTCGACGCCCAACCATCCGCAGGAGTGCTGATGCCCCCTACGAACGGCAAGATCTGCTATATCGAGATGCCCGCGGTCGACATCCGTCGTTCGGCCGACTTCTACGCCAAGGTGTTCGGCTGGGGGATCCGCCAACGCGGCGACGGATCCACCGCATTCGACGACACCACGGGCGCGGTGAGCGGCGCCTGGGTGCTCGGCCGGCCGGCGTCCCCGCAACCGGGCCTGCTCATCTACATCATGGTGGACAGCGTGGCCGCGACCATCGACGCCGTATTGGCGCACGGCGGCGCGCTCGTGCAACCGATCGGGGGAGACGCGCCTGAGATCACGGCACGGTTCCGCGATCCCGCGGGGAACGTGATCGGCCTGTACCAGGAACCCGCTCGCTAGCGCAGCGGCAGCGCGATGATCGTTCATCTCGTGGACGGCACGTACGAGCTGTTCCGCCAGTTCTACGGCCGCCGTCGCGCCAACGAGGGCAAGGATGCGCCCTTCGGCGCCGTGCGTGGCGTGCTGCATTCCGTCCTGGAGATGATCGAGCAGGGGGCCACGCACGTCGGCGTAGCAACCGATCACGTCATCGAGTCGTTCCGCAATCGCCTCTGGAGTGACTACAAGACCGGAGAAGGCGTCGAGCCTGCCCTGCTCGCCCAGTTCCATCCCCTCGAGGAGGCGCTCACCGTCCTGGGCGTGGTGGTGTGGCCCATGATCGAGCTGGAGGCCGACGACGCGCTTGCCTCCGCAGCCTGGATCGCCTCCCAAGACGACCGCGTGCAGCAAGTCTGCATCTGGACGCCCGACAAAGATCTAGCGCAGTGCGTCCGCGGCGATCGGGTGGTGCAGGTCGACCGTAAAGCACACAAGATCCGCAATGCGGCAGCGGTGCGTGACAAGTTCGGCGTCGAGCCCGGCCTGATCCCCGACTTCCTCGCGCTCGTGGGCGACGCGGCCGACGGGTATCCCGGCGTTCCGGGGATAGGCGCGGTCACGGCAGCACGGCTCCTGAACCAGCACGGCGTCATCGAGCACTTCCCGCCCACCGTCCTCGGGGAGCACCGCGACCGGGCGCTGCTGTTCAAGCAGCTGGCGACACTCCGGACCGACGCGCCGCTCTTCCGCGACGTGGACGAGCTCGAGTGGCGCGGCCCTACCGACGCATTCGCCGCGTGGACGGAGCGCTTGGGAGACGCAGGCCTGCGGGAGCGCTGCCTCAAGGCAACACAGGCTACGCGCCTGTGCTAACGGCTTAACTAGGAGGACTCGTGACCGATTCCGCTCTGGCGTCTCGCTGGCGCTCCGCGGCGCCGTACCTGCACAGCATCCTCCGGATCGTCGCGGCCTTCGTCTTCACGCAGTTCGGAACGGCCAAGCTGTTCGCGTTTCCGGGCGCCATCATGCCCGGCGGTGGCACAGTGCCCGTCGCCTCGCTGCTCGGCCTGGCTGGCGTCCTGGAGGCCCTCGGAGGTCTGTTCCTCCTCGTCGGGCTGTTCACCCGTCCCGTCGCCTTTCTGCTGGCCGGCGAGATGGCGGTCGCCTATTTCATCGGGCACGGGTCGCACGGCTTCTGGACAGTCCTCAATCAGGGCACGCCCGCCGTGATCTACTGCTTCGTTTGGCTCTACATCTCGGCCGCGGGCGCGGGGCCGTGGAGCCTGGATGCCAAGCGGGGGAGGTAAGCCCCTCGATCGCTCCATCGTCGAGGGTCCGCTCGCTCGCGCCGTCTGGATGCTCGCTTGGCCCACGATGCTGCAGAATCTCATCGGCGGGCTCCAGGGGATGGTCGATCACGCCCTGGTGGGGCATTTCGTGGGGTACGCCGGGAACGCCGCCATCGGCGTGGCCATCCAGATCTTCATCGTCGTCATCGTGTTCGTCATGTCGGTGTTCAGCGGGATGGGGGTGCTCGTGGCTCGCTTCGCCGGAGCCAACGAGCCCGAACAGGTCAATCGCACCGTCTACCAAGCCTTCCTCGCGGCCCTGGCGCTCTGGGGATTGCTGCTGGCGCCGCTGGGCTGGTTCCTCGCGCCCTCGCTCCTGGGCGTGGTGAACGCTGCGCCCGCCGTCCGCACCGAGGCGTTGCCGTTCCTCCGGATCATGTTCGTCGGCAGCATCGGCATGCTGCTCTTCTTCATGGTAGGGGGAGCCCTGCGGGCGGCAGGCGACGCGCGCACGCCGCTGTGGTTGGGCGTTCTCCTCACCGTACTGAACATCGCATGCAATGTCGCGTTCATCACGGGTCTGGGACCATTCCCGCGATTAGGCACTGCCGGCGCCGCGGTCGGCACCACGGTGGCGGGCCTCGTGATCAGCAGCGTCGCCGTGTACTGGTTGATCTCGGGAAGGCTGCCGGTCGTGTGGCACCGCGGCATGGACTGGCGGCCCGACTGGGGCATCATCCGAGCGCTGTTCCGCTTCGGCCTCCCGACCGGGTTCCAGGGAATCGCGATGAACGTCGCGGGTGTGTTGCTGCTGCGGTTCATCGGCTCGCTGGCACAGAGCGCCGAGGCCCAGGCCGCCTATGCGGTCGGCTACACCGAGCTGTTTTCGTTCATCACATGGACATCGGTGGGGTTGATGGGCGCCGCCGCCGCAGTCGCCGGTCAGAACCTGGGGGCGGGCCGCCCCGAACGCTCAGTGCACGGCGTGCACGTCGCCGCCGGACTCGGGCTCGGGCTCGCGGCGGCGATCGGCGTGCTCTTCATCACGATCCCGCGCTCCCTGCTCGCGCTGTTCGGCATGACCGACCCGGTCGTCGTCGGCCTCGGGGTGCAACTGCTCGGCTTCCTCAGCGTGTCGGGGCTGTTCGTCACCGTCGCGCTTACCTACACGGGGGGACTCCAGGGTACGGGCGACACCCGCTCGCCTCTCTTCATCTCGATCGTCTCCCAGGCCGTCGTGCCGCTCGGCCTGTGCGCGTTCTTCCAGGCGACGCGCGGCTTGCGCCCCGCCGATATATGGACGGCCATCTTGCTGGGCCATATGACGCGCTGTGCGCTGAGCGTTGTGCGGTTCCGTCAGGGGAAGTGGCGCAGCATCCGGGTGGAGATGGCGTCCGCACACTCCTAACCCACCGCCGGCCGCCGCGCACGCAGCAGTCAACCTCTGACGAATCGCCTGCATATGGTGTCGCCTTCCGCCAGGAACGCCTCGAGCCGCGCCCCAACAGGTAGCGAGCCGTGACGCCACCAAATGAGCTCCCTCTGGGCACCCGCCAGCGAGTGTCCGAGGTGGGCCACGAAGTAGGCACGAATCTCAGGTGTGAAGAGCGCCCCGACCGCTGCGGCATCGTCGCCGGCAAGTACGTATACTCGAGCGAACTCAGAGGTGGTGCCGGCCCAGAGGGCACGCTCGTCGGGTCGAGCGAGCCAGCTCAAGAGCCAATCCGCGCCTCGTGTCCACAG
>Ga0209268_1000710_pt1 | contig 17031 bp, 15 predicted proteins | sample GraSoiAngelo_143_FD_185900 | JGI IMG/M metagenome (GOLD analysis project Ga0209268, IMG submission 185900) | Grasslands soil microbial communities from the Angelo Coastal Reserve, California, USA - 14_1009_02_30cm (SPAdes) (version 2) | ecosystem: Environmental > Terrestrial > Soil > Grasslands ... | reverse complement strand
TACCTCTACTTGCGCGAGCGCCTGCCGCTGTCCGCGCGGCGGTGGCTCAACCGAGTCTTCATCCTCTTCAACATCCCCTGGGGCATCGTTGCCGTGCGGATGTTCACCGGCAGCCTGTGGGGAATCAGTCGCGTCCCCTACATCGCGCCCTTCATTGCCTGGCAGCTTCTTGGTTGGATCTTCTGTGCTCTGGTTGCACTCTATATCCTGGGAAAAGCGGTGCGTGGTGCGTGGTACGTGGTGCGTGACCGTCTCGTTCGCCGCCACGCACCACGCACCGCGGACAACGCACGGATGTCACGTCGCCAATTCCTGGCCCGCGCCACCTACGCTTACGGAGCCATCGGAGTCGGCTTCTCCGCCTACGGCATTTGGAGCGCCGAGCGACTCCCCGCGCTCACGCGCCGCACGTTGCTCTTTCCAGACTTGCCGCCGGGACTCGACGGGCTCCGCATCGCGCATCTCTCCGACGTGCATGCCGGCATTCACATGTCCGAAGAGAGAATGCGTGGGATCGTCGCGCAGACGAACGCGCTGGGCGCCGATCTGATCGTGCAGACGGGCGACATGATCGACATCTCCCAGTCGTACATCCCCGACTACGTGCGCGCGTTTCGGGACCTGCACGCACCGCTGGGCGTGGTCACCGTGCTCGGCAACCACGACCGCTACACCGGCGAGGACGCCGTCGTTCGAGGTGTGCGCGATGCGGGCCAGGTGTTCGTGAAGAATGGCGCCCACGTGATCGAGCGGGGCGGCGCCGCCCTCGCGCTCATCGGGATCGACGACCCGCGTAACTGGCGTGCCGATGATCCCCAGGACGATGACCTCGAACACGCCTTGCGGCTCACGCCCCCCGCGAAACACGCGTTCCGCATCCTGCTCGCTCATCGCCCCGGGGCCTTCGATGGCGCCGCGCCACGCGGCATTCCCCTCACCCTCGCCGGCCACATTCACGGCGGCCAGTTCTACGTGCCCGTCGTGGGCTGGTCACCAGGCCGGCTGATCACGAAATACGTGATGGGGCACTTCACGCAGGGAAGCAGCCAGCTATACGTGAGCCGCGGGATCGGTGTCGTGGGAGTCCCGTTGCGAGTGTTCGTGCCGCCCGAAATCGCGTTGTTCGAATTACGACGAGCGTAATCGAATGGTTTAGGTAGGGGCGCAGCATGCTGCGCCCCTACTCCTCCCTCTCAGGCGCTAATCGCCTTCCACGCCGCGTCGATCACCAGCCGCACCCCGGTGTCCCCCGCCTTCCAATCGCCGGCTACGACCTTCTCCAACGCATGACGAATCGTGGCCAACCAGACCCCTGCCCAGATCTCGACCGCCCCGGTTCGGACCGAGTTCTGCGCTTTGCCCTCAGCAACGATGCGCTCCAGCACGATACGAAACTCGCGCGCGGTCTTGCGGCTCTCGTCATCGAGCACGGCATCGAGCCGCTCTAACAACCCGAGCTTGACGACGGCCGTGTCGTGCTCGGCTCCCTCGAGCAATCCATGCGCGACCGCCGTGAGCTGGGCGCGCGCGGCTCTTGCATCGGGATTACGCACCGCCTCTTGTGCGACCTTGGTCGCCCACCGCTGCGCCGCGCGATATAGCTCGTTGACCAGTTGCTGCTTGCTCGCGAAATGCCGGTAAATGGTGCCTTCGGCGATCCCGGCCTTCTTGGCGATCTGCGCCGTGGTGGTGTCGTGGTAGCCGCGGGTCGTGAACAGCTCCAGCGCCGTACGAATCAGGCGCTGGCGCGTCAGCTCCGCGGCCCCGACATGTGGCGAAGGCTGTGAGGGGTGCAACACGGTGGCCGAATCTACTAGCTTTCCGCCGCTTCATCCCCAACCATCATCGGAGGCGTGGACTCGGATGCGCATGCTCGTGCTCGGCGCTGGGCTGCAGGGTTCTGCCTGCGCGTTCGACCTGCTGCGGCACCCGGAAGTCGAGCGCGTCACCCTGGCTGACCTGCAGCCGCACCGTGCGCCCGCCTTCCTTAAGAAGAGAAGGGGGAAGCGGCTGGTCACTGCCCGCCTCGATGCAAAACGTGCCCCCGAGCTTCGCAAGGTGATGCGCGGGCACGACGCCGTGATGAATGCGTTGCCCTACTATTTCAATTACCCGGTCGCCAAGGCCGCCGTCGCCATGGGATTGCACTGTGCCGACCTGGGTGGCAATACCGAAATCGTCCAGAAACAGAAGACGCTGCATGCCGCCGCGCAGCGGAAGCATGTCTCGGTGATACCCGACTGTGGTCTCGCCCCCGGAATGGTCAACATCATCGCGGCCGAGGGCATTCGCCGCGTCGGCGAGGCCGAGAGCGTGAAGATCTTCGTGGGGGGGCTGCCGCAGAAACCGGAGCCGCCGCTCAATTATCAGATCGTCTATTCTCTCGAAGGCGCGCTTGACTACTACACGACGCCCTCGTGGGTGCTGCGCGAAGGCCGGCCGGAGCGCGTGGATGCCCTGTCGGAGGTCGAGGCCGTCGAATTCCCCAGCCCGGTGGGGACACTCGAGGCCTTCCATACCGGCGGCGGGATCTCGACGATGCCGTGGGCGTACCGCGGTCAGGTGCGCACCATGGAGTACAAGACGCTGCGATATCCGGGACATGTGGCGATCATGCGCCCGATTCGCGAGCTGGGGTTGTTATCGCTCGATCCGGTGACCGTCAAGGACGTGACGATCGTGCCGCGCGAGGCGTTCATCGCGACGGTGTCCCCGCAGCTGACCAAGCCCAATAGCCGCGATCTCGTCGCGCTGCGCGTTGAAGTCCAGGGGCGCAGCGGCCGGGGCGTCGCTTGGCAGCTGCTCGACTACTTTGACGAGGCCACGGGAATCAGCGCGATGATGCGGGCGACCGGGTTTTCACTTGCGATCACCGGTGTGATGCAGGTGGATGGCCGGATCGAATCGACTGGCGTCTACACGCCGGACGAGGCGGTGCCGTTCCAGGCGTATGTGGACGAGCTGAGCAAGCGGGGCGTCGAGATCCGCGAAGTGACGGCCTAGAAACTCCACGTCGTCGCGAAGGTGACGAGCGTCCCTTCCGTGCCCTTTCCCAGGAAAAACGTCAGCACGGTATTCCGCATGACTGCGGCGCCGACGCCGCCGCCCCAGGCCTTGTGCAGGCCCTCGCTCGTGAGTCGGACCGTTTCGCCGGGTCCGAACACGCGTCCCGCATCGTAGAACGCGAACAGCTTCACCTCGAGCAGGCGCGGCGCCCACAGCAACCCGTACCGGGCCTCGACGCCTCCGACCAGCTTGCCGGGCCCCACAAAGCGCGCGTCGTAATAGCCGCGCAGCGAGCGGTATCCACCCACGGCGACGACCGGGCCCTCACTCGTTTCCATCGTGAGCTGCGCCGAGATCGGCGGCGAACCGGTCATCCGTTCGCCCGCGACGCGCGCGGCGAGGATCAGGCGTTCGAAAGGGTGAGCGTAGGCCCGGATCGCTGCGGTCGTGCGCGTGTACCCACGCCCCTTCCCGACGAGTGCCTCCGCGAGGATGCCGCGGTGCGGGTCCGCCTCGAGATCGCGAGTATCGAACACGATGCCGGCGCGTCCGACGGCATCATTGAACGGGCCCACACTGTCTCGCCGATACAGCGTCACTCCCGGGAGCGCGCGAAAATCGGTGTGATCGAATGTGGCGCCGCCGAGCACGCGCAGCGGGCCGATCACGCGGCGCTGGACGGTGAGTCGCGCGCCGTGCGTCCGCCGGCTCACCCGATAGAAGTATGACCGACCGATGGTGCTGTCGCGGTCGTACGTGGTGTTGTTGCCTTGACCGTAGTAGCCCAGGCGGTTGGCGCGCGTCAGACTGAGCGTCAGACCCAGGCGCCAGCCGTCCCAATACGCGGGCGCCTGCGCATCGAGCACGAACGCGTAGCTGCCCTTGGTGCTGGCGCCCACATCGAGCGCGACTCGCCCGAAATTCGGCTCCGGCCGTTCGGCGAAGCCCGTGGGACTCGACCAGTCATAGTGCCCGGCGGCCCAGAATCCGTCGATCGAGCTGTAGGACACGTATGGGTACAAGTGATCGACCCACTCGTGCTGTTGTTTGGCCGCGGTCTGCGCCGCGAGCGGAGTCGCCAGCGCGACGAGGAGGAGAATTAGGCGCAGGTAAATAGGTAGGCCGTGTCGCGAATCTTGGCGTCCGTGCCGTCGTGGACTGCGAAGTGGTTGGGATAGAGCGACGCGGCCCCGAATTCTCCGCGCTTGGTGACGGCGTAGAACACCAGGTCGAACTTCGGTTTACCCTGCGCGTCGAGGAGCCGGGCTTCCGTTTCGGCAACGACGCGCTTGAGCGTCTCGAGACACGCGTCGGTCGGCTTCAGGCCGCGCCGCAGGTGCTCGACGGTCAGAAACCCGCCGCACACTTTGATGTTGGCCTCGCCGAGTCCGGTGGATCCCGCGGCCCCGACATCGTTGTCGCAATACTGCCCCGCACCGATGATCGGTGAATCACCGACGCGGCCCGGAATCTTCCAGGACAGTCCGCTCGTGGTCGTGACCGAAGACAGGTCGCCCTGCGGCGTCACGGCGTCGCAGTTGATGGTCCCGGTTTTCGTGACGACCAGATGATCGGAATCGGGCACGTCGAGGTAGTTATCGGTCGGGCTCAGGTTGGCGCGCCAGCGCAGCCACGCTTCGCGCGAGTGTTCGGTCAGCAGATCTTCTTCCTTGAAGCCGAACGAGAGCGCGAATCGCTTGGCGCCCTCGCCAACCAGGAAGATGTGGCTCGTGTACTTGAGGATGAGCTTCGCGACCTCGGATGGGGTCTTGATGTTCTCGAGTGCACCGACCGCGCCGGCGCGCTTGGTGGGTCCGTGCATGCACGACGCGTCGAGCTGTACCACGCCTTCGGCATTTGGCAGACCGCCATAGCCGACCGAGTCGTCGTTGGGATCGAGCTCCTGGATCTTGACTCCCTCGACGACGGCGTCGAGTGTGTCGGCGCCCTGGAGCAGCATGTCGAAGGCTTTTTGCACGGCGCGCAGGCCATTGGCGCTCGCGATCGCCACCGGCTTCGCCGCCCAGCGCGATTGGGGGGGCAGCGGCCCTGGTGGCCGCATCGGATGGGGAATGTCCAGCACCGTACGCGCGGCCATGCCCCCGGCGACAGAGCCCAGGAACTCGCGACGCGACCAGAATTCAGGCATGCACGGTTTTACCCACTCGTCTAGCGACTGTCAACTTGCTATCGTTTGCACCCCGTGGACATTTCGCTCGTGGTGCCCGCGTACAACGAGCGGGAAAATCTCGCGCCGCTGCTCGCGGAGATCGCAGCGGCCCTCGCCGGCCGGAGTTACGAGGTCATCGTCGTGGACGACGGCTCGAGCGACGGGTCGGTGGCAGCGCTCAAGGCCTTGCGACAAGGCTATCCCCAGCTGCGCGTCCTCGCCTTCGAACGCAATGCCGGCCAGACTGCGGCGTTCGCGGCCGGCTTTCGGGCGGCGCGCGCGCCGATCGTCGTCACGTTGGATGCCGATCTGCAAAACGACCCTGCCGATATTCTCACACTCGTGGATACCTTGCAGCGCACCGGAGCCACGGCCGTTGCCGGCTACCGCGCCACACGGCATGACACGCCGTGGAAGCGCCTGCAGAGCCGGATCGCCAATGGCGTGCGGAACCGGCTGAACGGCGAGGTGATTCGGGATACGGGGTGCTCGCTCAAAGCCTTTCGCACCGATGCGGTGAACGCCTTGCCACTGTTCACCGGAATGCATCGTTTTCTACCGACGTTGATCAAAATGCAGGGTGGCACCGTGACCGAGGTACCCGTCGGCCATCGGCAGCGGCAGCACGGCGTGACCAAGTACGGTATGTGGAATCGCGTGTGGCGGTCACTGGTGGACGCGTTTGCCGTGCGCTGGATGCAGCGCCGCGCCCTGCGTTACCGCGTCAAGGAGGAGGTCTAATGGCGGATGCCTCGCACGAGCAATGGCTCGCGCAGATCGATGCCGAACTGGATGGCGAGCTGTCACTGGTCGAGCGCGCCGCGCTCGCCAAGCATCTGGCGACGTGCGGGCACTGCGCCGGTGCCCGCGCGAGCCACCTCGAGGTGCGCGTCGCGTTGGCGCGGTCGGCGGGCAATCCGCATGCGTTCGTCGTGCCCCGTCCCGCGATCCGCGCCGGTACGCTCGCCCTCTGGGTCGTGATCGCGCTGGGCGCGGGTGTCGTCGGAGGGTGGGTCGCCCACCACCAGTGGGGTGGGCCGGGCAGCGGTGCCACGCTCGAGGAATCGCGTGGGACTATCGTCGTTCACTAGTATTCTCGTGGCGCTGACCGCTGTCCAAGCACCGGGCACACGGCTCACCTATCGCATCCGCGTCATCGAGCCTGCGTCGGTCGCGCCGCGCATTCTCGCGAGTGGCGCCGTCAGCGGTCCGCTGGATAGCGACATGCGACTTACACTCCGAACCGACACCGCCGAAGTCGAGGCGCTCTTTCAAGTGACGCCGCTCGGCGATACGGCGACGCTCGCCGGCGAATTCTTCGCGCGCCGCCAGGTGGGACGCTCACGGCGAGGATTGCCGCTGTGGGAGGAAGACACCTACCGGCGCCGCGTTCGATTGGCGTGGAGCGACACGGTGCGGATCTACCCGTTCGGCGCCGGCAAGCGGGGACAAGATGCGAAGGGTCTACGCGTGGAGCTGGTTCTCCAGCGGGAGTTCGCGGGTGGCGAAGCCCGTCCCGCGGAAGCTTTCGAGCTCGGCGATTCCACGCGCGACTTCCGGCTCGAGGCGGTCGTCCGGCCCAGACGAGCGCGGGTCATTCTCAACATGGTGCGCGGAGACACGGTCAGCGCGCCACGGCCGATGGATATGGTGCCGGACGAGCCGCCGCGCCTCGTGCAGCTCGTGCTCCGGGGGCGCGCGACCACGCTGGTGCTGAGTCTCACGCGACCCGATCCGGCGCGCTCGGCACGTGAGCGCGCGCTCGCGCTCGACGCCGACGTCGTCTGCCTCCGTGTCGCCCGTCCCGCTGACACGGAGCCGCTCGGCACGATCTGCGGACGGCTCAATAACGTCGGGCGACAGCTCGCGCTGCCCACGGGCGACACGCTGACCGCCACGTTTGTCTGGCCGGGTTGGCGCTGAATGGGGAGGGCGGGGGGAGCTCCGCGCCGCAAGCGCCTCGATCCGGCGATCTTCCACCTTCCCGTCGAGAAAATGCGGGAGGGCTATTACTCCGACAAATACTTCGTGCGCGCGCGCGATCTCTTACGCAAAGACAAACACCGCCCGCGGGTGACGATGCAGGTGTTCGGCAAGGCGCACGCCTACCTGGGCGGCATCGATGAAGCGATTGCGATTCTGAAGCTCTGCGCCGAGAGCTGGGAAGAGCTGGTCGTGCACGCGCTCTATGATGGAGAGGAAATCCAGCCGTGGGAGACGATCCTGCTCATCGAGGGGCCCTACGACGCCTTCGCGGTGCTCGAGACGCTCTACCTCGGCGTGCTGGCGCGACGCACGCGCGTCGGTACCAACACGCGGCTGGTCGTCGAAGCGGCGAAGCCGAAAGAAGTGATGTTCTTTCCGGCCCGCCACGATCACTGGCTGGTCCAAACGGGCGACGGCTACGCCGCCCACATCGCCGGCGCGATCGGCGTCTCCACCGATGCGCAGGCGTCCTGGTGGGGCTCCGAAGGCATCGGCACGGTGCCGCACGCGCTGATCGCCGCGTATCACGGCGACACCGTTGTCGCGTCTCGGAAGTTCGCCGACCAGAGCGATCCGGCGACTCGTCTGATCACACTCGTGGACTTTGACAACGACTGTGTCGGCACCTCGCTCGCGGCGGCGCGGGCACTCGGCAACCGACTGTACGGCGTCCGCCTCGACACCTCCGAAACCCTCGTCGACAAATCGGTCATTCCACAGATGGGGACGTTCAAGCCGACCGGCGTGAGTCCGCAGCTCGTCTGGAACGTTCGGCGCGCATTGGACGCTGAGGGCTTCAAACAGGTGCGGATTGTCGTCTCGGGCGGCTTCACCGTGGACAAGATCCGGCTATTCGAGGAGCAAGGCGTGCCGGTCGACGCTTACGGCGTGGGCTCGAGCCTGTTCCAGGGTCGGTTCGATTTCACGGCCGATGTCGTGATGCTCGAGGGAAAGCCGTGCGCCAAGGTGGGCAGATCGTACCGGCCTAATCCGAGGTTGGAACGGGTAGAGTAGGGGCGCACCTTGCGTGGCACGTTGCGTCTGCATAATTTTCCGCTCGAATGAATAATCATGCATCTATCCCGGTCGGCGTGCTGGGGGCGTCCGGCTATGTCGGTCAGGAGCTGTTGTGTCTGTTGCACGGCCATCCGGACGCCACGGTCGCGTTCGCGACCGCCGAGTCGGCGGCCGGCGAGTGGGTCGACGGGCACGAGCTGATCAAGGCCGACGATGCACCGTGGCAGGAGGCGGAGATCATTCTGTCCGCTCTGCCCCACGGCGTCTCGGCGCGCTACGTCCACGAGGCGCGCGCGGGCGGGAAGCGCGCGGTCGATCTGTCGGCCGACTTCCGGCTGTCGCCCGATGCCGTGTATGGCCTCACCGAGTTCACGCGTCCCCGGCTTGCCGATGCCGAGCTGGTGGCCAATCCGGGGTGCTACCCGACGGCCGCACTGCTCGCCCTGATCCCGCTCGCGCAGCTCGGGCTGATCGATCCGTCGCGTGAAGTCATCATCGACGCGGCGTCTGGCGTCACCGGCGCCGGCCGCAATCCGAAACGCGAATTGCTGTTCGGGGAAGTTGCCGAAGACTTTCGCGCCTACGCGATCGGCAACACGCACCGCCATCTCGCCGAGCTGAAGCAGTCGCTGTCACGCGAGGGCGGGTTTACCGGCGACCTCGTCTTCACGCCGCATCTCTTGCCGGTGAAGCGCGGCATCCTCGAAACGATTCACGTGCCGCTGACCCGCGTGCTCGATCAGGCCACCGCGGAAGGCCTCTACAGCGCAACCTACGACGCCGAGCCGTGCGTGCAGGTGATGCATGGCGCGCTGCCGTCGCTCAAGGATGTCGTCCATCGCAACCGCGTCGCGATTGGCGTCGCGGAGGTCGTCGACGTGCGCCGGCCGCGGCTGACGGTGATCGCGGCGATCGACAACCTCGTGAAGGGAGCGGCGGGGCAGGCGATTCAGAACATGAATGTGATGCTCGGGCTTCCAGAAACGGCAGGACTGGCATGCTGATTCACAGGCTAAAGCCCACCCTGCAGGGTGTGAACCACCTGTGCTAACGCGAGTCGTCAAGATCGGCGGCCACGAGCTCGATCGCCCCGACTGGGTGGCCGCTTGCGCCCGGGCTCTGGTAAAGCTCGGCCCGTCGGTCGTCGTCCACGGCGGTGGGCAGGCCGTCAGCGCCTGGTCGCGCCGGCTGGGCCTCCCGGTCGAGCAGCGGGACGGCCTGCGCGTGACTACGCCGGAAATCGCGCAGCTCGTCGAGATGGTACTGGGGGGGCCGGTGAATCGGCTCCTCGTGAGTGCGCTCCGCGCCGCTGGGCTCGATGCCCTTGGACTGTCCGGCGTAGACGGTGGCCTGCTGACAGCGCAGCCGCTTCAGAACGGAACGGCACTGGGCGAGGTGGGCGAAATCGTGAACGTGCGGGCGTCTCTTTTGCACAGCCTGTTGCTGGCCGGACTGACGCCGGTGGTGGCACCCGTGGCGCCGTCGGTCACCGCCCCGGTCCGGCCTCTCAACGTCAACGCGGACCAGGCCGCCGCCGCCATTGCCGCGGCGCTCGAAGCACAGGAGCTCCTGTTCGTGTCCGACGTCCCGGGCGTGACGATCGAAGGGGTCACGCAACCCACTCTTGCGGCTGCCGAAATCGAGACAATGATTGAAGGAGGCGTCGCGACGGGCGGCATGGCCGCCAAACTGCGCGCCGCCGCGCAAGCCTTGCGGGCGGGTGTTCGGGCCGTACGGATTGGCGATCTCGACATGTTCGAGCATGCCACCGCCGGCACCCGCCTGCTCGCGGTCCCACCCGCTTCGGCCGTCCAACCCGCGTGACACTGCCGCTGACCTCGTCGGACGCCACGGGACTCCTCGGCGTCTACGCGCGCGTTGGCCCGCTGTTCGTTGCGGGCGAAGGATCGGACCTCATCGCCGAGGACGGCACGCGCTATCTCGACTTCGTCGCGGGCATCGCGGTCAACGCCCTCGGCTACAACAGCCCCGTGATTCGGGACGCCGTGCTGCACGCGCTCGACTCAGGACTCATCCACGTCTCGAATCTCTATCGCACCGAGCCGGGTGAACGGCTTGCCGCGGAGCTGACGAAATCGTTCGCCGGTCAGGCATTCTTCTGTAATTCGGGCGCCGAGGCAAACGAGGGCGCCTTCAAGTTCGCCCGCAAGTGGTCGAAGAAGACCGACATCGTCGCGTTCAGCGGCTCGTTTCACGGGCGCTTGTTCGCGTCGCTCGCGGCGACCGATCGACCTGATTATCGGCGCCCATTCGAGCCGCTCCTGGCCGGCGTACAGATCATCCCGCTGGGCGATCGCGATGCGGCACAGCGCGCCATCACTGCCGAGCGCACGGCGGCCGTCATCATCGAGCCCGTGCAGGGCGAAGGGGGCGTACGTCCCGTCGCGGCCGAATTTCTGGCGTTCCTGCGCGAACGCTGCGATGCGTGCGGCGGCGCGCTGATCTTCGACGAAGTGCAATGTGGTCTTGGGCGCACGGGGACACTCTTTGCGTCCGAGCCCTCGGGTGTCGTTCCCGACATGTACACGCTGGCGAAGCCCCTCGGGGGTGGATTGCCGATGGGCGCCATCCTGGTGAGTGACGCCATTGCCGCAGCACTCGCGCCCGGTGACCACGCGACCACGTTCGGGGGCGGGCCCTTCGTTGCCATGGTCGCGCTCGAGGTCGTGCGCACGATCGCCGAGCCGGAATTCCTTGCCGCGGTTCGCGCCAAGGGCGAATGGTTGGGCGCGCGGCTCCGCGCGCTTGCCACGCGCAGCACGCGCGTGAAGGAAGCGAGAGGCCGCGGGCTGATGTGGGGCCTCGAGCTCACGGAAGCCGCTGCGCCGTTCGTCGCCGCGGCCCGGGAGCGTCATCTGCTCGTCCTCACGGCGGGCCCGAACGTCATTCGCATCGTCCCGCCGCTCACGATCACGCGTGAGGAGTTGGAGCGGGGCGCCACGATTCTCGAAGAGGTGCTTGCGTGACCAGCTTGTCCGTCGGGACCGCGACGAAGCTTCGCCCGGCCACGCTCGCGGATGTCGTGGCGATGGAAGTGCTGATGGCCCCGTTCGTCGCGAGCGGTGACCTCTTGCCGCGGTCGAACTATGACCTGTGCCGGCACATCAAGGAGTACGTCGTGGCTGAAACGCCCGATGGCAGTCTGGTCGGCACGGGCAGCCTCAAAGTCTACAGTACTGCGCTCGCGGAAATCGCGGGACTCGCCGTGCGAGACGACCAGCAGGGACGCGGCGTCGGCAAGGCACTCGTGGAAGCGCTGCTGGTGGACGCACGCGCGCTCGGCTTGAATGAGGTTTTTGGGTTGACGCGCAAACCCCTGTTCTTCATGCGACTTGGCTTTCGGGTCGTGGAAAAAGAGCAGTTCCCGCTCAAAGTCTGGGCCGACTGCGCGCGCTGCCCGCGCCAGCATGCCTGCGACGAGGTGGCCGTCGCGCTCACGTTGTAAGGTGCTGCTCGGTTGACACCCCCCGCGTCTCCCGGAGAGATTCCCGGTTGCCGCCCCTTCCTGAGGAGTGCATTGGATGGCCGTAGCATCCCCTCGCGTCATTTTCTGGGACGTAGACACGCAGTATGACTTCATGAAGGCAGACGGCAAGCTGTACGTGCCGGACGCCGAGCAGCTCATTCCCAATCTCAAGAAGCTCACCGACTACGCGCACGGCCATGGTATCTGTATCGTGGCCAGCGCCGACGATCACGTGCCCGAGCACGCCGAGATCTCCGCCAACCCCGATTGGAAGACCACCTTCCCGCCTCATTGCCTGCACGGGACGCCGGGCCAGCGGAAGATTCCCGAGACCACCTTGCGAGATCCCCTCGTGATCGAGCCAGCGCCGCAGGACAGCGCGGCGCTTGTGACAAAGGTCCGTAACCATCGCGGCGACATCCTTTTTCACAAGCACCGGTTCGATGTCTTCTCCAATCCCAACGTGCTTTCCGTCCTCGACGTCCTCAGCCCGCACGACATCGTGCTCTACGGCGTCGCGCTCGATGTCTGCGATAAGTACGCCATTGAAGGCCTGCTCCAGCACCGGCCCCACGTCCGGCTCTTCGCCGTCGTGGACGCCATGAAGCCGATCGACCGCGACGTTGCCGAGCACCTGCTGAAGGAATGGGGTGAGGAAGGGGTTCGGCTGGTGAAAACGAGCGAGGTGGTGGTAGGTGGGCTCGTCGAAGAGCTCGAGCGAGCCAGCGCGTGACATCCACCGCATCTGTTCCGACCCACGCGGTGGCCGTCCCGACATTCGGCAAGTTCTTCCTCCCTGGACCCACCGACGTCCATCCCGACGTCCTCGAGGCGATGATCCGCCCGATGGTCGGACATCGCTCGTCGGCAATGGAAAAACTGCTCCAGGGCGTCGCGCCGAAACTCGCCGCGGTATGTCGCACGGCGCGGCCGGTGTTCATCGGCACTACGTCGGCGACGGGATTCATGGAGATGGCTGTGCGCAACGGCGTACGCCGCCGGGCGCTGTCGCTGGTCAACGGGGCCTTCAGTGAGCGGTTCGCGGCAATCGTCGGCGCGTGCGGCAAGGAGTGCATCCGGCTCGACGTGCCGCTTGGCCAGGCGATCGAGCCGGACATGCTGCGCGATGCGCTGAAACGCACGCCCGTCGACGCCGTGACGTGCGTTCACTCCGAGACATCGACCGGCGTGCTGCAGGACGTCGCCGGCTACGCCGAGGTCGTCAAGGAATTCGATGAGGTCCTCCTGCTGGTTGACGCGGTCACCTCGATGTGCGGCTCACCGGTGGAAACGGACGCCTGGAAGCTCGATTTCGTCTTCACCGGCTCGCAGAAGGCGCTGGCGCTGCCGCCGGGCCTGGCGCTCGGTGTGGCGTCAGAGCGGCTCGTCAATCGTGCCAGGACGCTCGAGGATCGCGGCGCCTATTTCGACGTCATCGGCTTCCTCAATGCGACGACGAAGTTTCAGCCGACCAACACGCCGGCCGTCTCGTTGCTCTACGCGCTCGACGTGCAGCTCGGGCGCATCGAGCGCGAAGGCGGCATCGACGCGCGTTGGCAACGGCATGACGCCATGCGCCGGCGCGTCGAAGCGTGGGCGGCTGAGCATGGCGTGAGCTTCCTGCCGCGCGACGGCCGGCACAGCTGGACAGTGTCCTGCCTGCGGCTCCCCGAGGGGAAGCACTCCAAGGACGTGGTCGGCGCCTTGAAGCAGCAGGGATGGACGATCGGTGCCGGGTACGGCGCGCTCAAGGATTCGACGATCCGCATCGGTCATATGGGCGATCACACGGTCGCAGCGGTGGACGAGCTGCTGCCGCTGATTGGCCGGGCGCTGGAATGACGTGGCGCGTGGTCGTGGCCGACCGCGTCGCCGGTAGCGGCCTCGAGCTCCTTTCCAAGACGCCCGACATCGAGGTCGTCGATGTCGCGGGGAAGCCGGCGGAGCTGGATACGGCCATCGCCGGCGCGCATGCCCTCATTGTCCGCAGCGAAACGCGTGTGACGGCCAGTTTGATGGCGCGCGCGCCCCATTTGCGCATCGTGGCGCGCGCCGGCACGGGCGTAGATACGATCGACGTGCACGCCGCCACGCGCCGCGGGATTGCGGTCATGAATACCCCGGGCGCCAATACCGTCAGCGCGGGCGAGCATGCGATGGGGCTGCTGTTGGCGCTCGTCCGGCGCATTTCCGACGCCGCGGCGGCACTGCGGCGCGGCGAGTGGGATCGCAAGCGATTCGAAGGTACGGAGCTCCGCGGCAAGACGATGGGTGTCGTGGGGCTGGGCCGGATCGGCGGGCACGTCGCCCAGCTCGCGCGCGCCTTCGGCATGCAGGTCGTGGGGCACGATCCGTATCTGCTCCCCGAGCGGGCGAGCGAGCTGCACGTTCGTCTCTTGCCGCTCGACCAGCTGCTGCGCACGGCGGACGTGGTCACGCTGCACGTCGCGCTGACGGACCAGACGCATCATCTCATCGATGCCAATCGCCTGAAGCTGATGAAACCGACCGCGGTGCTGATCAACACCGCGCGCGGTGAGCTGGTCGATGAACTCGCACTCGCCGACGCCATCAAGGAGAAACGGATCGGGGGGGCGGCGATCGATGTGTTCGCCATCGAGCCGCTGCCCGCGGACTCGCCGCTCCGGTCGCTCGATCGCGTGATCCTGACCCCGCACCTCGCCGCCTCGACCTCCGAAGCCCAGGAACGCGTGGCGATGGAGATCTGCGGCGCCGTCCGCGAGGCACTGGTCGCTGGTGACCTCTCGTTCGCGATCAACGTGCCAGGGATGGGCGGAGACCTGCTGCGGCGGTTGGCGCCGCTCCTCGATCTGGCGCGCCGCCTCGGCCGCCTCGCGCTGGCCCTGGCGGATGGACCGGTGAAAGCGGTCGAAGTCGCGTACGGCGGCAAGGAAGAAGCGGCGCAGCGACCGGTGCTCGTCTCAGCGCTCGAGGGGCTCCTTGCGGCGATGAACGCCGGCCCCGTGAGCCTGGTGAATGCGCAGGTGCTGGCCGAAGAGAAGGGCATGAAGCTCGGCACGAAGACGGGTGCACCGGAGGCGGGCTTCGAGACGTCGATCGGTGTGAAGGTCGACACCGCCCGGGGACGCGTGCGCGTCACCGGAGCGCTGATCGGCGGCAGCCACGGCCGTGTCATCCGGATCGACGACTATCACGTTGACGTCGTTCCCGATGGCTGGATGCTGGTGATCCGCAACCGCGACGTGCCGGGCGTGATCGGCCGAGTCGGATCGGCGCTCGGCAGCGCCGGCATCAACATCGCGAGCTACCACCAGGCGCGCCGGTCGTCGCCGACCGCGGATGGCGGCCCGGCGGACGCGCTCGCCGCGATCAACGTCGATCAGGCGCTGACCAATGGGGTGCTCGACAAGCTGCAGACGCTACCGGACGTGGTGGACGTGCGGCTGGCGAATTTCGGAGATTAGCCGCCCTTTCCCCCGAGCAGGCGTGTGCGTCAGCTAACTCTCGCAGTCATTGCCGCGCTCCTGGGATGCCGTCCTCGAGCCGGCCAATCGAGTCAGGACCCAACCCTGTTCCGGGTGGTACCCGGCCAGCAATTCGGTGCCATCGCTCCCACGACCAGTCATGCGGACCTCGTACGAGTGTTCGGTGCAGGCAACGTCCACCAGTCTCGGGTGCAGTGCGCCGAGGGTTCGTGCGACGAACCAGGCACCACCGTCGTGGTTCCAGGGTGCCCCGATACGCTTGAAGTGTTCTGGGAGGACACGGTTGCCCTGAGCCGGCCATCAGTCGTCACAGCGGCCGTCAGCCTCGGGCAGTACGGTGACTCCATTCGCGGATGTTGGAGGACGGAGCAGGGACTTGGCATCGGGACCACGCTTCAGGAACTCGAACGCTTCAATGCTGCACCTTTCCAAATCGCGCCCCTGGGAGAGTGGGATTACGCAGGTTATGTCGGGCCGTGGCTTGGCGGCCGTCTCGCCAACGTCCTCGACGTCGCGTCCGGTCCGCGGATCGGACTCCGCGTAGACTTCATCACGAATCGAGACCTGACCCGGGCGCAGTACGACAGTCTCTCGGGGCGAAACCGAGACTCCTTGCGTTCCGACGAGCCGCTCCTCCGGCGACTGAATCCCAGAGTCGTGGAGTTCTTCATGAGCTTTGCGGCTCCGGCGCAGCGGGCCGCGGCTGATACGATGCCATCGGCTCAGCTCGTGACGATCAGCGGCCCAACACTCCTCCTCGCTGTCCCGCGCCCCGCCCCGGACCAGTCAGAAGAAGCGTCGGAAGCCGGCGATGATATGGGACACTACTTCGCACGCGCCGCCGAATTCCTCGAGCCACGAGGTGTCCGCGCACTCGGCATCACCACGGACACCTTGCGGCTGAGACAAAAGGGCAAGGACTCGATCGCGACCGTCGTCCTGAACCGGCCCCGCTACTTCTTTGTCGTTCCGGGCAAGCCGCCGCGCTCGTTGAGTGAGTTTGCGACCGATGACGAGCTGATCGCGATGGCGGCGGACTACTTCTGGGGCGGCGTGGTGCCGCGGTGAATCCCACCGATTGGGAGCTCTCATCATGGCCAACCTTTGGGCCGATGCGATGCTGTTGAGCCACATCCACGAGTACTTGGAGCGAAGCAAATGAAAGTCTTCGTTGGTCTGCTCGCGCTGTTCGCGTCCGTGCCCGTGGCGGCGCAGGTGCCGGACAACGTCAACGAGATGATGCGCCGCATCTTCGCATCCGCGGACTTCGCGCCGCAGCGCTTCGGACCGGCGCGGTGGATCGAAAACGGTACGGCCTATACGACCGTGGAGAAATCAGCGGCCGACTCGGATGCGTCTGATATCGTGCGCTACGAGACCGCCACGGGCAACCGCAGCATCTACGTCTCCGCGCGACAGCTCGTGCCCTCCGGTACGAGCGGCGCGCTCGACATCGACGACTACGGATGGTCGGCCGACGGCAACCTGTTGCTCCTGTTCACCAACACCCAGCGGGTGTGGCGGCAGAACACGCGGGGCGACTACTGGGTGCTCAACCGGAAGACCGGCGCGTTGAAGAAGCTCGGCGGACCGAACGCGCCGCCGTCGTCGCTCATGTATGCCAAGTTTTCGCCCGCCGGCGACCGTGTGGCCTACGTGCGACAAGGGAACTTATATGTGGAGCGACTTTCGGACGGCGCCATCACGGCCCTGACGATCGATGCGGATTCGCTCCACGTGAACGGCATGACCGATTGGGTTTACGAGGAGGAATTCGACCTCCGCGACGCGTTCCGCTGGTCACCCGACGGCTCGAAGATCGCCTACTGGCGGTTCGACATGACGGGCCTCGGCACCTATTTCCTCGTCAACGACACCGACTCCCTCTATCCGAAAAT
>Ga0209268_1000700_pt1 | contig 17177 bp, 17 predicted proteins | sample GraSoiAngelo_143_FD_185900 | JGI IMG/M metagenome (GOLD analysis project Ga0209268, IMG submission 185900) | Grasslands soil microbial communities from the Angelo Coastal Reserve, California, USA - 14_1009_02_30cm (SPAdes) (version 2) | ecosystem: Environmental > Terrestrial > Soil > Grasslands ... | reverse complement strand
AGTTCTCGTACTCCGACATCCGCGCCATTCGCTTCACCGGGAAGGACACCGCGGCGGGGACGTCCTACGAGGCGTGGCTGCGCCGCAAGGCCGAGGCCGGTTCACGACCGGACGCGTGACGCACGTCCTCGTCTTCACGGCCATCGACGTGGAGGCGCGCGGTCTCGCTCGGCACCTCGGTCTGGCCCGTGTCGAGCGCACCCCGTGGCCCCACTATCGAGCGGGCTCCCTCGAGATCGCCTGCGTCGGCGTGCGGGCGAACCAGCTCGAGGAGCGGATGACGGCCTGTGGGTCGCCTGACGTTCTGGTGTCGGCTGGCGCATGCGGTGCGCTGGCGCCCTCACTTGCGACCGGCGATCTCGTCGTCCCCGAGGCCATCGTGAGCCACGACGGAAGCCGCCACGCCACCGACGCCCTTCCGGGCCTCGCTCGTGCCGGCACGCTGCTGACCGTGGCCGAGGTGGTGGAGAGCCCGGGAGCGAAATCGCGGCTCTGGATGGAGACCGGGGCCGCCGCCGTGGACATGGAGTCGGCCGTCATCGTGGCGTGGGCGCGCTCGCGCGGGATCCGCGTCGCCGTCGTGCGAGGCGTCTCGGACAGCGCGACCGATGCGGTTCCCGCCGACCTTGCCGCGCTCGTCGACGTCGGCGGCCGCGTGCGAGCCGGACGCGCGATCCGGGCTGCGCTCGCTCGCCCGGGCGCCCTTGCCGACGCGATGCACCTCGGCCGTGGGACCGCGGCCGCTCTCAAGACCGTCGCCGCCGCGCTGGCGCGGGTGGCCCGCCGAGGATGAGCACGTCGTCGGGAGCCGCGTGTGCCTGACGTCCTCGTGACCGGGGCGACGGGCTTCGTGGGCAGCAACGTCGTGCGCGAGCTCCTCAAGGACGGGGCGACGGTGCGCGTGCTCGCGCGGGCCCGATCGGACCGCCGCGCCGTCGCCGATCTTCCCGTCGAGGTGGTCGAAGGCGATCTCTGCGTGCCGGCCTCGCTGCGCGGCGCCGTGGCCGGGGTGACGACCGTCTTTCACGTCGCCGCCGACTATCGGTTGTGGGCGCGCGATCCCCAGGAGCTCTACCGCGCCAACGTCCAGGGCACGCGGGCCATCCTCGAATCCGCCGCCCAGGCCGGCGTGAAGCGGATCGTCTACACCTCCACGGTCGGCGCGCTCGGGATCCCCACCGACGGGACGCCGGGGACCGAGGACACGCCGGTCAGCCTCGGTGACATGGTCGGGCCCTACAAGGCGTCCAAGTTCCTCGCCGAGCAGGCGGCGCTCGAGTTCGCGCGCGCCGGGTTGCCCGTCGTCGTCGTGAATCCCTCGGCGCCCATCGGCCCGTGGGACGTCAAGCCGACGCCGACCGGTCAGATGATCGTGGACTTCCTCGAGGGACGGATGTTCGCCTCGCTCGATACCGGCCTCAATCCTCGCGGCCGAGCGTGGCCGCGTCGGCGAGAAGTACATCCTCGGCCACGCCAACGCGTCGCTGATCGCCATCTTCACCCTGCTCGGCGAGATCACCGGGGTGCGGCCGCCGCGCTTCAAGATCCCGTACGCCGTCGCGTGGCTGGCCGCGGCGGGCATGGAAGGGGCCGCGCGCCTGTCGCGCCGTCCACCGCGCGTCTCGCTCACGGCCGTCCGGATGGCCCGCAAGCGCATGTTCTTCAGCCCGGCCAAGGCGGTGCGTGAGCTGGGATTGCCCCAGACCGACGTGCGCGAGGCCCTGCGTGACGCCGTGGAGTGGTTCGGAGCTCACGGCTACACGCGCGTGGCGCCCGCCGTGAAAACGGCGGCGTCATGACCGGCGCCAACCTGGTCGCGCGGCTGACCCGGCGAAGCCGCTCGAACTTCTACTACGCCTTCCTCGCGCTGCCCCGGCCCCGCCGCGACGCCCTCTACGCCGTGTACGCGTTCTGCCGGACCGTCGACGACATTGCCGACCTCGGGGCCGAACAGGGCACCGATCCCCGCGTGCTGCGCGAGGAACTCGAGCGCTGGCGGTGCGAGGTCGCCCGCTGCTACGAGCCGGGATCGGGGCCAGAGCATCCGATCGCCCAGCGCCTGGCGTCGGCCGTGAAGGAGTTCAGGATTCCGCGCGAGCCGCTGGAGGCGATCATCGACGGCGTCGCCATGGACGTGGCGGGCGTCCGCTACGAGACCGCCGACGACCTCTATCCCTACTGCTATCGCGTCGCCTCCGCCGTGGGGCTGGCGTCCATCGAGATCTTCGGTTACACCGACCGCCACGCTCGTGACTACGCGGTGAACCTCGGCATCGCGCTCCAGCTGACGAATATCATCCGCGACGTCGGCGCCGATGCCCGTAGCGGCCGTGTCTACATCCCGCAGGACGACCTCAGGGCGTTCGGCGTCGCCCCGGACGATCTGAAGGCGGGGCGTAGCAACGCCGAGTTCGTGCGCCTGATGGCGCATCAGGCCGCTCGCGCTCACTCGTTCTACCGCGCGGCTCACGACGCGTTTCCACGGGTCGATGCCCGCTCGCTGGTCGCCGCCGAGATCATGGGCCGGATCTATCACGCGCTGCTCCGCGAGATCGAGGACCGCCGCTTCCCGGTGCTGGACGAGCGGGTGACGTTGCCGGCGCGCCGCAAGATCGCCATCGCGCTTCGCTGCTGGACGAGCGCGAGGCGAGCGGTGAAATGATCGGGGCCGTGCGAGCCGAGCCGTCCGACGGCGAGGCGAGCGGTGAAATGATCGGGGCCGTGCGAGCCGAGCCGTCCCGCGCGTGGCGGTGCGAGGTGAGGCCGTCCGCCGGACGAGCCGAGCGCTGAAATGGCCGAACATTGGCGAGCGGTGAAATGGCGGCAAATGAGAGGGCGGGCGTGAAAGCCGCCGTGTTCCGGGGCAACGGCAGGATCGCGGCCGAGGACTGGCCGCGGCCAACGATCGGCGCGGGCGAGCTCCTGCTCCGGTTGCGCGGTTGCGGGCTCTGCGGCTCCGACATCGCCAAGATCGTGGCCCCCGACACCAAAGCGCCCGCGGTCTTCGGTCACGAGCTCGTCGGCGACGTCATCGAGGCGGGAGCCGGCGTCCAGGGCATCGCTCGGGGTGATCGCGTCGTGGCCGCCCACCACGTGCCGTGCGGCGAATGCCATTACTGTCGGCGGGGCAGCGAGTCGATGTGCCGCGCATTCAAGGAGAGCCATCTCGACCCCGGAGGCTTCGCCGAGTTCGTCCGCGTGCCCGCCACCAACGTCGCGCACGCGACCTTCAGGCTGCCGGAGCGCGTGAGCGACGAGGCGGCCTCGTTCGTCGAGCCACTCGGCTGCTGCGTGCGGGCGACGCGCAGGACGGGAGCCCGGGCCGGCGACACGGCCGTCGTCGTGGGGCTCGGGTCGATCGGCTGCCTCTTCGTCCAGCTCCTGGCGCGCACGGGCGCGACGGTGGTCGGGATGGATGCCTCGCCGGGGCGCGTGGAGATCGCGCGAGGGCTCGGGCTGCCGGCGATGTCGATGAGCGAGGCGAACACGGCGATCGCGCGACTGAGTGGCGGCCGCGGAGCCGACGTCGTGCTGATCACGGGCGGCGCGGCGAGCGTCCTCGGCTGGGCCGTGACGGCGGTGCGCGACGGCGGGAGCATCCACTATTTCGCCGGTGGGCCCGGCGACGCGCTGCCGGTGGCGCTCGAAACGCTCTATCATCGCGAGCTGACGATCACCGCGACCTACTCGTCGTCGCCGGCCGATCTGTCCGAGGCGTTTCGTCTCGTGACGACCGGCGCGGTCACGCTCGAGCCGCTCTACACGCACCGCCTGCCACTCGATCGGCTCGACGAGGGTGTGGATCTCATGCGCACCGGGCGCGCGCTCAAGGTCTACGTGACACCATGAGGGCCCAGGTCTTCCACGGTCCAGGCGACCTGCGTTTCGAGGACGTGCCGTGGCCGACGCCCGGCCCCGGCGAGATCGTGGTGAAGATCGAGGCGGCTCTCACCTGCGGCACCGACGTGAAGGTGCTGCGTCGCGGTCACCCCGTGATGATCCCGCACGTGCCGACGGTATTCGGCCATGAGCTCGCCGGGACGGTCACCGCCGTCGGTGCGGGCGTCGCCACCGTGCGCGAAGGCGATCGTGTCGTCGCCGCCAACTCCGCTCCGTGCGGAGCGTGCCCGCCGTGTCTGTCCGGGCGCGCCAACCTCTGCGAAGACCTGCTCTTCGTCAACGGCGCCTACGGCCAGGCCATCGCGCTGCCTCGACGGCTCGTGTCGCGCAACGTCGTCACATTGCCGTCCAACGTCCCGGCCCGGCGTGCGGCGTTCGCGGAGCCGCTCGCTTGCGCCCTGCTCGGCATCGAGCGCGCTCGCGTCGAGTCGGGTCAGACCGTCGCGGTCTTCGGCCACGGGCCCCTCGGTTGCCTGCTCGCGATGGTGGCCGCTAGCCGCAAGGCGCGAGTGATCATCATCGGCAAGGCGGGCTGGCGCTTCAGCCAGGTGCAGGGGCTGCGAATCGGCGAGTGTCTCGACGCCACGACCACGGCCGACGTCGTGGCCGAGGTCAAGCAGCTGACGCGGGGCCGGGGCGCTGACGTCACCGTGGACGCCACTGGTGTTCCCGAGGTCTGGGAGCAGGCGGTCGCGGCGACGGGCCGCGGAGGGACTGTGGTATTCTTCGGTGGCTGCGCGCCGGGAACCACGGTTCGCCTCGACACGCGCCAGGTGCATTACGACGAATTGACGCTGGTCGGTGCGTTTCACCATACTCCAGACCTGATCCGGCGAGCGGTGGACCTGCTCGAGTCCGAAACGCTCGACCCGGATGGGTTGGTGACACATCGCATGGGGCTGGCCGACGTTGGACGCGCCCTCGACCTCATGTCGCGAGGTGAAGCGTTGAAGGTCCTGATCGAGCCATGATGCGGCTCGCGCTCGGGCTCGTCGCGCTGATGTCGCTCGCCGTCGCACTGCCCGCGCACGCCTTCGATCCCAATCTGACGTTCCAGAAGGGGACGTGGATCGCGTCCTTCGAGGGTGGCGGCGGCAAGCAGAACGACCTCGAGAATCACGGGCGGCAGTCCGACATCGAGCTGTTCTACGCGGGCGCGCGTCTGAGCTACATGCCGTGGGACACGTTCGCGCTCGGGTCGTTCTTCTACGGCACGTTCGAGCCCGGGCTCGAGGCGATCTATCAGCATTACACGAAGCCGAACGGGACCTACTACGCGGGCCTCGCGCTGTCCGGTCGGTATCACTTCCTGTCGCTGGGGCGGTTCGTGCCGTACATCGAGGTGCTCGCCGCGGCCGGCGGCACCAACCTCAAGGTCATGGAGATCAACTCGAGCTTCGCGTTCTGGCTGGCCGGCGGCGTGGGCGCGTCGTACTTCGTGACCGACAACGTGGCCCTGTATGCCGGGTACCGGTTGATCCACGTCTCCAACGGCCACACCTCGGACCCCAATCGTGGTTTCGAGGCGGATACCGGTGTGGCGGGCGTATCCTTTTACTTCAAGTAGGAACGTGATGGTCACCCGGATCGGAGAGATCGTCCTGGCCGGCCCGCGCGGCTTCTGCGCGGGCGTCGAGCGCGCCATCGACATCGTCGAGCAGGCGCTGGAAGTCTGCGGGCCTCCTGTCTACGTGCGCCGCGAGATCGTTCACAACGGCTACGTCGTCGACAAGCTGCGGGCCAAGGGCGCCATCTTCGTGGACGAGCTCCACGAAGTGCCCGACTCGGCGACGGTCATCTTCAGCGCCCATGGCGTGTCGCCGGCCGTGCGCGAGGAATCCACGCGGCGCGGCCTCCGGGTCATCGACGCCACGTGCCCGCTGGTGACCAAGGTCCACCTGGAGGCGATCAGGTACGCGCGCGAGGGCTTCTCGATCGTGCTGATCGGTCACGAGGATCACGACGAGGTGATCGGCACGCTCGGGGAGGCGCCCGACCGCATCCACGTGATCGACAGCGCCGCCGAGGTGGACGCGCTCGACCTGCCCGATGCCGAGAAGGTCGCGTACCTCACGCAGACGACGCTGTCGGTGGACGACACCCGCGACGTCATCGACGCCCTCCGGCGGAAGTTCCCCAAGATCGTCGGGCCCTCGCGCGACGACATCTGCTACGCCACCCAGAACCGTCAGGCGGCGGTGAAGACGGTGGCCGGCGACGTGGACGTCCTGCTCGTCATCGGCGCCGCCAACAGCTCCAATTCCATCCGGCTGGTCGAGGTCTCGCAGTCGACGGGCACGCGGGCCTACCTGATCAACGACATCCGGGACGTGCGCCGCGAGTGGCTGGAAGGCGCCAAGCGCATCGGGGTGACGGCGGGGGCGTCGGCGCCGGAAGTCCTGGTCACCGAGGTGGTCGAGGCGCTTCGCAACGGCGGCGCCACGGTGCGCGAGGTGAAGGTGGGCGAGGAGAACGTCCGGTTCGCGCTGCCGCCCGAGCTCGAGCAGATGGCGCGCGAGCGGGGCACCACGCTCCCGTCGCGGCCCGTCATGCGCCAGTCCATCTGACCCTGTCACACGTCGGAGTCGTCCTCCTCCTCGTCCTGGCCCTGGCGGTCCCCGCGGCGTCGCCGGTCGCGGGTGCTTCCGTCGGTGAGCGGACGCTGCTCGACAACGATCGCTTGATGATGATCGAGTTCGTGTTTCCGCCCGGCTTCCGCGGCGACGAGCACGCCGCCGTCGCCGACGAGCTCGCGTACGTGCTGGACGGCGAGTTCGCCGTGGTGACGAAGGGCCTCGGCAAGCGGATCCTCCATCCCGGCGAGGTCGAGTACGCCCGGAAGGGGACGCTCCACTATTCCCTGAACGAATCGCCGCGCCCGGCCCGCGTGCTGGTCGTGCTCCTCAAGGACCACTGAGCCATGCGTCTGGTGACCTATCGTCGCGGGCGGGCGGCGGCCCGTGTGGGCGCGCTCGCGGACGACGTCGTATTCGACCTGGCCGCGCTGGCCGCCGATCGGGCGAGCGAGCAGGGCGCCGTCCGGCGCGGCCGCGGTGGATTTCCCAAGACGATGCTCGCCCTGATCCAGGGCGCGACCGACGCGTGGAACGAGGCGCGCCAGGCGCTCGACCACGGCCTCGCGCTGCTCGGCCGCGAGGGCCTGGACCGGTTGGCCGAGCGCCGTCTGGCCTCGCCGCTCGCGCGTGTGCGACTGGAGGCGCCCATCCCCCGGCCGACTCGCAACGTCTTCTGCCTCGGCCGCAACTACAAGGAGCACGCGGCCGAGCGCGGCGCCGAGGCGCCACCGCACCCGGTGTACTTCACCAAGGTCCCGGAGTCGGTGCTGCCGCCCGCGGGCAAGGTCGTGCACCACTCGGTCACCAAGGAGCTGGACTACGAGGTCGAGCTGACCGCCGTCATCGGTGTGGCTGGCCGCGACATCCGGCGCGAGCAAGCGCTCGCCCACGTGTTCGGCTATACGATCATCAACGACGTGACGGCTCGCGATCTGCAGAAGCGCCACGGCCAGTGGTTCAAGGGCAAGACCCTCGACACGTTCTGTCCGATGGGCCCGGTGCTCGTCACCGCCGACGAGATCCCCGATCCCCAGGCGCTCGCCATCACCCTGCGCGTCAACGGCGAGACGCGCCAGTCGAGCCACACCTCCAAGATGATCTTCCCGGTCGACGAGTGCATCAGCGTGCTGTCGGAGGGCTTCACGATCCTGCCCGGCGACGTCATCGCCACCGGCACGCCCGAGGGCGTCGGGGCCGCGACCGGGAAGTTCCTGAAGGTCGGCGACAAGATCGAGGCCGAAGTGGAGAAGATCGGCGTGCTCGCCAACCGGGTCGTCGCGCCACCGGCCGACGGCGCGTAGTCACCGCATGAGCTTCGTCAGCCACGTCGAGTGCACGGTCTGCGGTCGGCGGCACGACGCCAAGCGCGTGCTGACGGTCTGCGAGGCCTGTGGCCAGATGCTGGCGGTTCGCTACGACCTCGAGCGCGTGAAGTCCGCGGTCAGCCGGGACGATCTGAAGACGCGTCCGCCCGGGATGTATCGCTTCCGCGAGCTGACCCCGCTGGACGCCGGCGAGGAGCCGGTGACGCTCGGCGAGGGCGGCACCCCGCTCCTGTCGCTGACGCGTCTGGCCGCTCACCTCGGGTTGCGTCACGTCCTGGCCAAGGACGAGGGCCAGAACCCGACGGGGACGTTCAAGGCGCGCGGCCTCGGCATGGCGATCACGCGGGCGCGCACGCTCGGCGCCCGGGGCTTCGTGATTCCATCGGCTGGCAACGCAGGTGGCGCCGCGGCGCTCTACGCGGCTCGGGCCGGACTGCCCTGCGGGGTGATCGTGCCGCGCGGGACGCCGCCGGCGGCCATCGCCGAGGCGCTGATCGCGGGGGCGCACGTGTTCACGATCGAGGGCTCGATCGCCACCGCCGGCCGGATCGTCGCGAAGGTGGCGCCACAGCTCGGCTGGTTCGATCTCTCGACGCTGAAGGAGCCGTATCGCCTCGAGGGCAAGAAGACGATGGGCCTCGAGCTGGCCGAGCAGCTCGGCTGGTCGATGCCGGACGTGCTGCTCTATCCAACCGGAGGTGGCACGGGGCTCGTCGGGATCCCCAAGGCGTACGAGGAGCTGCGCGCGATGGGCTGGCTCACGGGTGAGCTACCGCGGATCGTCAGCGTGCAGGCCGAAGGCTGCGCTCCCGTCGTCAAGGCATGGCGGGACAGCGCTGAGACGACGGCGCCCTGGGACAACCCGGTCACCGACGCTCCTGGCCTGCGCGTGCCGTCGCCGTTCGCCGGGCGCCAGATGTTGCGCGTGCTCCGTGACACGAAGGGCGACGCCGTCGCGGTGAGCGAGGCCGCCATCGCCGACGCCCAGCGCCTGCTGGCCCGGCTCGACGGCGTCTGGACGGCGCCCGAGGCCGCGGCGACCGTGGCCGCGCTCGCGGAGCTGAAGGGGCGGGGCGCGGTGAGCGCTGCCGAGCGGATCGTGCTGGTGCTGACTGGCGCCGGGATCAAGAACGCCCCGCCGCCGCTGCCTGCCGCCACCGACCTCTCCGGCACCGACGACGCCGTCGTCGCTCAGGTGGTGCGCGCGCTCTCGCGGCCCTGATGCTCTAGTTGGGGGGACCCGTCCCGCTTCCCCCCAAACCCTCCTCGTCGCGTTGCGCGTGAACATCCGGGCGGCTTCACGCGAACGAGTTCCCCCAAGTACTTGTGGTAGGATCACCGCCACTTCAGGTCGACCGCAGGAGGCCCGTGCATGATCGAGACCGCGAAGATTCGCAACGTCGGTGTCGTGGGTCACGGCGGTGTCGGCAAGACCTCCCTCGTGGAAGCGCTGCTGTTCACGGCCGGCGCGGTCACCCGGCTCGGCAAGGTGGACGACGGCTCCACCACCACCGACTTCGATCCGGACGAGATCAAGCGCAAGATCTCGATCAACACCGCGGTGGCCTACTGTGACTGGAAGGGCTACCACGTGAACGTCGTGGACACCCCGGGGTACGGCGACTTCATCGCCGACGCCCGCGCCGGTCTCCGAGTGGTCGAGGCGGCCGTCGTGGTGGTGGACGCCGTGGCCGGCGTCCAGGTTCAGACCGAGAAGATCTGGAAGTTCGCGAACGAGTACGAGCTGCCCCGCGCCGTCGTCGTCAATCGCCTCGATCGCGAGCGGGCCGACTTCTATCGCACGCTGGAGTCCATCACCCGCCGGCTCAAGGGCCGCGCGGTGCCGCTCCACATCCCCGTGGGCGAGGAGCACGCGTTCCAGGGTTTCGTCGACCTCGTCAAGATGAAGGCGACGCTCTACACGGATGGGAAGCCGCGCGAGGCCGACATCCCCGGCGACATCGCGGACCGGGCCCGCGAGTACCGCGAGAAGCTGGTGGAAGCCGCGGCCGAGACCGACGACGAGTTGCTGAGCAAGTATCTGGAGTCGGGATCGCTCGAAGAGCCGGAGATGCTCAAGGCGCTCCGCGCCGGCATCACCACCGGCAAGATCATCCCGGTGCTCTGCGCCGCGGCGGTCAAGGGCATCGGCACCCAGGCGCTGCTCGACCTCATCGTTCACGAGTTCCCGTCGCCCGCCGATCGCGCCGAGGTGGTCGGCACCGACCTCAAGGCCAAGCAGGCGGGCGCACGCGCGCCCGACGCGAAGGCGCCGGTGACGGCGCTCGTGTTCAAGACGCTGAGCGACCCTCACGTCGGCAAGCTGTCGCTCTTTCGGGTCTTCAGCGGCACGTTGAAGACGGAGTCCACGCTGGCCAACCCCGGGCGCGGCGGCAAGGAGCGGATGAGCCACATCTCGTGGCTCCAGGGCAAGACGTCGAAGAACGTGGAGAGCCTCGGTCCCGGCGAGATCGGCGTGGTCCAGAAGCTCAAGGAGACCCAGACCGGCGACACGCTGGTGGAGGAGGCGCACCCGTTCGAGCTGCCCCGCATCACGTTCCCGGAGGCGGCCATCTCGTTCGCCATCCAGCCCAAGACCCGGGGCGACGAGGACAAGATCTCCAACGCGCTGGCCCGGATCGCCGAGGAAGACCCGACGATCCACCACCACTTCGACCCGGAGACGAAGCAGCTCCTGATCTCGGGCGTCGGCAACCTGCACGTCGAGATGACGGTCGAGCGGATGAAGCGCAAGTACAACGTCGACGTGACGCTGCTGCCGCCCCGCATCCCGTACAAGGAGACGGTCAAGGGCCGCGCCGAGGGCCAGGGCAAATACAAGAAGCAGACGGGGGGACGGGGCCAGTACGGCGACACCTGGCTGCGCGTGGAACCGATGGCGCGCGGCGGCGGCTTCGAGTTCGTCGACGACATCTTCGGCGGCGCCGTGCCGCGCAACTTCATCCCGTCGGTGGAGAAGGGCGTGCGCGACTGCATGAAGCGCGGCATCCTGGCCGGCTATCCGATCGTCGACCTCAAGGTCACGCTGTACGACGGCTCCTACCACGACGTCGACTCGTCGGACATGGCCTTCCAGATCGCGGCGTCGATGGGGTTGCAGAAGGTCTTCATGGACGCCCACCCCATCCTGCTCGAGCCGATCATGAACGTGGAAGTCAACTGTCCGACCGACACCACCGGCGACGTCATCGGCGATCTGAACTCGCGGCGCGGCCGCATCGCGGGCATGGAGCCGGCCGGGGAGACCGCGGTCGTGCGCGCGCAGGCGCCGATGGCGGAGATGCTCACCTACGAGCCGTCGTTGCGCTCGATGACGGGCGGCCGCGGCGGCTATTCGATGGAGTTTTCGCATTACGAAGAGGTCCCGGCGTTCCTCGCCGAGAAGGTGATCAAGGAGGTGAAGACGGAAAAAGAGAAACAAACGCACTGAGTGCTTGACACGTCCGACCACGGACGTTTAGATTGCGCTCGGATGGATTTCTTGCCGAGCTGGCCTCTCGCTAGCTCGTCGCCGTCTCCGCTCGACCGTTGTGTCCCACGTGAGCCCGTCGGCGTTTCGCCGACCATCGGAATCTCCGAATGCTGTCCGACCGACGCCGCGGTACGAGACAGCCGCGACTGGGTGGTCGTCTGCGGTGCACACGGGAATCCCCGAGGCCGGCGGCTCGGGCGCCCGACACGCGAGGGGGAAGCCTGAGGATGAACATGACGGGGACCGGCACGATCGGCACGCGGCAGCAGGTGGAGCGCTGGATCGAGGAAAGCCAGTACCTCCTCGGACGCGTCATTCCCAGTGTCTTCGACGACAACCAGCGGCTCCGCGAGCGAGCGGCCGCCTCCGACGCGGAGTGCGACCGGATGCGCGAGGAGATCGCGACCGTGCGCCGGGAACTTCACGAGGTCCAGCTCGAGCTCAGCGGACTCCGTGGCCAGAACGACGACCTCCGGAGCCAGCAGGCGGTCGCCGAATCGCTGAGTCGAGCCGTCCACCACATGACCGAGCTGATGCAGCCGATGAACGAGATGGTGACCCGGTTGCACGTCGTCCAGCCGGCTGTTGAAAGCGCTTATCAATAACAGCGTCGCCAGGTAATGGGCGTGGGCTGATCCCGGCGCTCTGACATTGAGTTGGGAGGGGGCACAGGAGTGCCCCCTCCCAAACCCACCCCTTCACGCGTTTCGCGACAATGGGGGTCGCTTGCGCGAGATAGTTCTACGGCCGTGGGAATTCTGGAAGCGTAAGCTGCTCTCCCGGTAGAATCCCGCGCGATGGCCCGTCTGTTCAGCCCGCAGTATCGGCTCGTCTTCGGACAGCCGTGGCCGGTGTGGGCGGCCGCGCTCCTCGTCGCGATGGTCAACGTCTTCCTCTTCGCGTTCGATCGCCCGTGGACGGCGTCGGACGGCATGCGGAACTGGGGTGACTGGGTGCTGACCGGCGTCGGCGTCGTGCGGCGCCCCGATCTCATCGTGCCGTGGCTCTATTCCGGCTCATTGTTGAATCTGGGCGTGCTCTTCGGCGGGCTGGCCGCCGCGCTGCTCAGCCGCGAGTTCGCCGTGCGCGTGCCGCCGCGCGGGGAGCTGGTCAAGGGCGGCCTCGGCGGGCTCGCGATGGGCGCGGGCGCCATGCTGGCGCTCGGCTGCAACATCGGCGGGTTCTTCTCGGCGACGAGCGCGCTCTCGCTCTCCGGCTTCGGCATGATGCTCGGCCTCGGCGTCGGCGCCTTCCTCGCCATCCGGTATCTCATGTGGGAGGTGGCGCACCGTCCAACGTGGTCGATGGGCCGGGGCCGCGTGCTCGCGGCCGCGCGCCGCGAGAAGAGCCGTCAACCGATGGTCGGCGTGGTGATCCTGGCCGCGCTCGTGCTATTGCCGTTCCTCTACGCGCGGACCGGCTACGCCCCGCAGGGGATCTTCCTGCTCTTCGGCGCCGCCTTCGGGATGATCTTCCAGCGCTCGCGGTTCTGCCTCGTGCGCGCGTTCCGCGAGCCGTTCCTGAGCGGCAACGCCGAGCACACGCGGGCAGCGGCGCTCGCGGTGATCGTCTGCACGCTCGGCTTCGCGATCCTCAAGTTCACCGATCTCAAGGACAAGTCGGAGTGGGTGTTCCCGAGCGCGGGCGCCGGGGCGCTGGTTGGCGGTCTGCTGTTCGGAATCGGCATGACGCTCGCCGGCGGCTGCGGCGCCGGCTCGATCTGGCGCGCCGGCGAAGGTCAGCTCAAGCTCTGGATCGCCATCGCGGGCTTCGCGCTGGCCGCGTCGTTCACCCGGCTGGGCCTCACTGCCGCCGGGCTCGCCGGCAAGCTCGGGGCCGCGGTGTTCCTGCCCTCGGCGTTCGGGTGGGGCGGAGCGGTCGTCCTCGTCATCGTGGTCATGGCGGCGTGGGCCGCGGCCGCCACCTGGAACGAGGCGTCCGGCCGGTTCAGCGCGCTTCAATGAGAGGAGAACGGCGATGAAGGCGATGGGGCGACGTGAGTTCCTGCGAACGTCGGGAATCGGACTGGGTGTCGGCCTGCTGGGCGGTGGGTGCGCCACCGCGATGAAGGGTGATTTCGCACCGAAGACGGCGCGCCGGGTCGTGGTCGTCGGCGGCGGGTGGGGCGGCGCGACCGCCGCAAAATACGTGCGGCTGGGCGATCCGACCATCGAGGTCATCCTGCTCGAGCCCAACCGCCAGTTCGTCTCGTGCCCCTTCAGCAACCTGGTGCTGAGCGGCGTGCGCACGCTCGACAGCATCACCTTCGACTACTCGGGGCTGCGCCGTCATGGCGTGCGCGTGATCCACGAGATGGCGAGCGCGCTGGATCCCGCGGCGCGCCGCGTGCGCGTGGGCGAGGGCTATCTCGAGTACGACCGCGCGGTCGTCGCTCCGGGCGTCGAGTTCCAGTGGGAGCTGGTCGAGGGCCTCGCCGAGAACCAGGACAAGGTGCTGCACGCGTGGAAGGCCGGGCCGCAGACCCAGGCGCTGGCCGAGCAGATGCGCGCCATGCCCGACGGCGGCGTGTTCGTCCTCAGCATCCCGCCCGCGGCGTATCGCTGCCCGCCCGGGCCGTACGAGCGCGCCTGCCAGGTGGCGTGGTACCTCAAGCAGAGCAAGCCGAGGTCCAAGCTCGTCATCCTCGACGCGAACCAGAACATCATCTCGAAGACGGCGCTCTTCCGGGCCGCCTGGCGCGAGTATCCGAACATCGACTACCGCGCGTCGAACAAGGTGGTGAAGGTCGACCCCGGCGCGCGCGAGGTCACGACGGACTTCGGCGACAAGGTGAAGTACGACGTCGTGAACCTGATCCCGCCCCAGCGGGCAGGCACCATCGCCGTGCAGGCCGATCTCGTCGGCGCCGACAAGCGCTGGTGCGAGGTCAATCACCTCACGTTCGAGTCGGCCAAGGCGCCGAACGTCCACGTCGTGGGCGACTCGACGATCGGCCTGCCCGTGCCGAAGTCGGGGAACGTCGCCAACGCCATGGGCAAGGTGGCGGCGGTGGCGATCGTCCACCAGCTCAACGGCAAGCAGCCGCCCCAGCTCGCCCCCGGCAACACGTGCTACTCGTGGGTCAACGACCGCGAGGCGATCGCGGTGGTGAACACGTACCGGATCGAGAACGGCAAGGTCGTGCAGATCGAGCAGAAGCTGACGCCCGGCCAGAGCGCCGCGGTGGCTCAGAACTCGCTCGGGTGGGCACGGTCCATCTGGAACGACGTGGTCGGATAGGAGGAGACGCCCATGCAGGTCGTGATCGGTATCGCTCTCGTCCTGGCTGCGGCGTCCGTCGCCGGCGCCGGCCCGCTCGACACCCCCGGCGCCATGAAAGCGCTCAACTGCTCGGCCTGCCACGGCTTCGCCGGCCAGAGCGCCGGCGACACCATGCCGATCCTGGCCGGGCTGTGGCCGGAGTACTTCAAGAAGGCCATCGCCGACTACGCGTCCGGCAAGCGGCCGTCGACGGAGATGGAGCCGTACGCCAAGCAGGTGATCCAGTTCGGCGTCGACGATTACGCCGTGTACTTCGGCGGCCTCAAGCGCGAGCCGACCAAGATCGCGGTCGACGCCACCGCCGCGGGCCGCGGCCGCGCGGCGGCCCAGCCGTGCGTCATCTGCCACGGACCGGATGGCCGTGGCGATCGCGCCAAGCTCATTCCCGATCTCGCCGGGCAGCCGCCCGGCTATCTGAAGAACCAGATGATGCTGTTCCGCGAGGACAAGCGGAGTCCGGGCGATCCGAGCCTCAAGGCGATCAAGGAACTGATGAAGTCGCTGTCCGACGACACGATGAGCGACCTGGCGGCGTACTACTCGAGCGTACGGTGACTTGACGCGGCCTGGATTCTGGATACAGAATCCAGGCCACATGCCCAGCCCTCCCGTGGCCCCGCTCCGGCGGCGGCGCCTGGTGGACGACGCCACCCAGACGCTCCGCGACGCCATCCTCGACGGCCGCTTCACGGCCGGCGCTCGGCTGCGGCAGACCGACCTCGCCGACCAGCTCGCCATCAGCCGGACTCCGGTCCGCGAGGCGTTGGGCCGGCTCCAGCACGAAGGCCTGGTCGAGTTGCTTCCCGGTGGCGGCGTCCGCGTGGCGGTCCTCGCGCTGGAGGAGGCGGCGGAGCTCTATGACCTGCGCGAGGTGCTCGATGGTCTCGCGGCGCGTCTGGCCGCCCAGCGCGCGGCGCCCGCCAGCTTCGCGCGGCTCGAGAAGTCACTCGACCGCATGGCTCAGTGCCTGGCCCGGAACGACGCCAACCAGTGGTTCGGTGCTCACGTCGCCTTCCATGAAGAGATCTTCCGGGCGAGCGGCAACGCGCGGCTCATCGCGCTGTCGGCGATGGTCAGGCTCAGCATCCAGCGATTCCACCCGGTGCTGCTGCGCACGCCGCATCGCCTGGCCGACGCCGACCGCGAGCATCGTGGGATCCACGCCGCCATCGTCGCCGGGGACGGAGAACGCGCCGAATTGCTGGCCCGGGCTCACATCGCCGGCGCCAAGGAGATCGTGGTGAAGGCCATCGCCCAGGGAGGCACGGATGGCGCTGTTCAAGCTTGAGAAGAAGGCGCCGCGCGGGCCCGCCGGCAAGTGGGACGTGGTCGTCGGTGAGGACATGTGCAAGGCCTGCGGGTTCTGCCTCAGCGTGTGCCCGACCGACGTCTTCGCGTGGCGAACGACCCCCAACAAGATCGGATGGTTCCCGATGATCGTCGCCCACGAGGACAACTGCGTCGGCTGCATGCTCTGCTATCAGATCTGCCCGGACTTCTGCATCGATGTTGCGATCAAAGGTGGAAACAATTAATGGCGACCGTCGAGCACGCCGTGAAGGAGACCCTGGTCGCGCCGTGGGAGGAGTGGGCCCGGCGCGAGATCAAGGGCCGCCGCCTGCTGGAGGCCGGTACGTACGCGATGACCGAGGGCGCCATCGCCGCGGGCTGCCGCGTCTTCGCCGGCTATCCGATCACGCCGGCGACCGACATCGCCGAGTACATGTCCAAGCGCTTGCCCCAGGTCGGCGGGTATTACATGCAGTGCGAGGACGAGCTGGCCGGCATGCACGCCTGCGCGGGTGCGAGCCTCGGTGGCCTCAAGGCGATGACGGCGACGTCGGGGCCCGGCTACACGCTGATGCACGACGCTTACGGCTGGTCCATCACCAACGAGATCCCACTGGTGATCGTCGATGCCATGCGGGTGGGGCCGATCAGCGGCATCACGGGAGCGCCGGGCCAGGGCGAGTTCTACATCGCGCGCTACGCGAGCCACGGCGGCAACTTCGAGACGATCGTGCTCTCGCCGTCGTCGGTGCAGGAAGCGTTCTGGCTGACGATCGACGCCTTCAACCTGGCCGAGCGCTTCCGCACGCCGGTGACGATCCTCACCGACCAGGTGATCTCGGACATGTGGGAAGACCTGTTCATCCCCGACGACTACGACGGCCTCGACTTCGTGATCCCGCGCAAGCACAACCTCATGATGCCGTTCTATCCGGTGGGCAGCGCCGACCTCGACGTGCCGCCGAACGTGATCGGCCACGGGACCGGCGTGTGCGTGTCTGCCTACACGCATACCGAAGAGGGTTACGACATCGAGGAGATGGAAGCGCAGTGGGCTCAGACGTTCCGTCTCGTCAACAAGATCCGACATCATCGCGTTGACCTCACGCGCTACGAGACGCTCGGCCTCGACGACGCCGACGTCATCGCGGTGGCCTACGGCGCCAACGCTCGTACGGTGAAGACCGGGGTGCTGGAAGCGCGGCGGCGGGGCGTGAGGGCCGGGTTCGTCCGACTCATCACGCTGTGGCCCTTCCCCGACGAGCTGTTCGAGCGCGATGCCCGGTACGTCGTCTGCGAGCTGAACTACGA
>Ga0209268_1000699_pt1 | contig 17195 bp, 15 predicted proteins | sample GraSoiAngelo_143_FD_185900 | JGI IMG/M metagenome (GOLD analysis project Ga0209268, IMG submission 185900) | Grasslands soil microbial communities from the Angelo Coastal Reserve, California, USA - 14_1009_02_30cm (SPAdes) (version 2) | ecosystem: Environmental > Terrestrial > Soil > Grasslands ... | reverse complement strand
GATGGCCGAACAGCAAGCGTTGATGGAGGCCCAGCAAAAGGAGATGCAGAAGGTCGCCAAGGCGAACGACGAGCTCGAGGCCCGCGAGCATCGGTTCGAGACCGCGAAGGCCGAACTCGAGGCGCGGGCGAAGGCCTTGGAGCAGCGGGAGAAGCGACTCAAACAACTGGCGGAGTCGTTGGAGCGGGAGCGGACCGAGTCGAAGGCGATGATGAAGAAACTGGAGGCGGAAGGAGAACGCGTCTCTCAGAAGGAGGCGACGATCGAGGCCCTCGTGGCCCGGACGGTGTCGAAGGAACGGGACGCGATCGAGGAGCAGGCGAAAAAGGTGCGCGCGATGGCCGCGGACCTGAAGGGGAAGGACAAGACGGTCGAACGAGGACGCGTCCGGCTCCAGGCCCTCCAGCGGGAGCTCGAGGTGCGCCAGGCCGGCCTGGAGAAACGCGACCATGCGATCCGCGAGCAGGAAGGGCAGCTCGAACGGCGCCGCGAAGAACTCCGCCGGATGCGGGAGCAGATCGAGGAACTTCTCTGATCATCCTCGGCCGAGCGGCTTCGAAGGCGTCTCCTCCGGGCTCCGGGTCGGCCAACCGTACGCGTGCATGAAGAGGAATGCGGTGCCGAACAACGGCACGAAGATCAGGGAACTGAGCAGGTGGTACAACGTGAACGGAACCTGGGCCTCCAGCATCGTGGCGAGGGGGACCCCGAGCGGACGCGTGAGGAACGCCCATTCCCCGGTCGCGGTCCACAGGTCGTACGCGATCGTGAGCGGCACGCTGATCGTCGTCAGGAGGGCAACGGACTTCACGCGGAAGAGCACCCGGGGACGGAGTCGGCGCCCAAGGAGACCGACGAACACATATCCGGAGACGACGAAGAACGTGATGCCGGCCATCGGGCCGACCATGTATCCGCGATAGGTCGTGCCCCACTCGAGGGGCTGCAGGACGGCGAGGGCCGACAACGGCACGAGGACCGTCCACCATCGTCCGAGCAAGGACCCCGCGAGCAGGCTCGCGACGAAGACCGTCTCGATGTTCGCGTACGCCCGCATGACATAGGTCCCGAGGATCGCGAGGAGGATCAGGAAGACGCCGAGGATTCGGGTGCGATTGTCTCCCAGGCCCGCGTCGAAGGTGGCCCGCCATCCGCGCGACATCATCCCTCCTGAGGAACGGAGAACGTCCACAGGACCGCGTCGCCGTCGTGCAAGACCGCGTGGTCCGCGGCGACGGTTCCATAGATGCCGTTCACCCAATATTGCCAGTAACTGCCGCCGTCCCCGTTAGTCGATCCGTTGATCGACGTGACGAAGATCCCTTTGGGAATGGCGTACGGTACATATTCGATAGGGAACCCGAGCCGGACGGAGGCCTCTCGCAGGAGGTCAAAGGCCGTGTTGTTCGTCGTTGTGAGCGGCCGGTACCGGATCGTCGAGGACGCTCCTCGCACGTCCAAGGTCGCGGCATGAACGACGGACGGCGTCACCGAGGCGGGCTGGAGCAGCAGGGTCGTGGCATACAGGCCCGCGATCGCGGCGATCAGGATGACGGTGAAGGCCACCGCTTGCCATCGCTCCCGGCGTTCAAGGAACACGACGGGACCTCCGGCGGAGGATCAGGAACACACCCACGACGACGGCGATGGCCACGGCGGCGATGGCTCCTCCGACGATCATGAGACCGGTCGCGTCCAAGAAGGGGGCGCTTTCGAGGGGTGGTTGCGCGAGCGCATACACATGGCCGTTGTCGCTCGGAGCATACACGACGCCATCCGCCACCGCGGGGGAGCCGAGGATGTATTCCGCTGGCGTCGGCTCGAATGTCCATTCCTGGGTTCCCGTCGTCGCGTTGAGGGAATACACCGTTCCATCGGCGGTGTTCGTGGAGAACACGAGATGGCCGGACGCGAGCGTGAGGGAGGACTGCACCGGCCCGTTCGGGGTGAAGCTCCACTTCACGGATCCCGAAGCTCCAGAAAGTGCCACGACCCGACCGGGGCTCCCGAACGCGCCGCCCCCGACGAAGGCGGTGTCGCCGGAAACCGCCGGGGACGAGATTCCGGCATCGACGGCGACCTGCCAGGAGATGGATCCGGTCGTGCGGTTCAAGGCATACACCTTCCCATCTTTGGCCGGCGCGATCACGTTCGGACCGAGGATCGCGGGGGAGGCCGCGACCGAGCCACCCGTCGGGACAAACCATCGCTCGTGTCCCGAGACCGCATCGAGGGCAAGGACGCCGTACGGGGGGTCGAACGTGACTTGGCTCGTCGTGTTGTACCGTCCCATGACGCCCACGTAGACGGCGTCGCCGACGACGGCCGGGGACGACAGATGGATCGATGCCGTCGGGTGTCGCCACGCGATCGTCCCGTTCCCTTCCCACAGCGCGACGACTTCGCCGTCGCCGCCCGACTCGTTGAAGGTTCCGATGAAGACCCGATCGAACGCCGGCTTGGGAGAGGACGTGATCCCGCTGAAGGACGTGCTCGCGAGGAGGCGCGTCTCCCAAATCGCATGGCCATTCGTCGCGTCCAGTCGGATCACGGTGCCTGCCGCGGTCCCGACGTACAACGAATTGTTGTAGACGGCCGGGGACGAAAAGCCTCGTGCGTTCGTGTTGTTCCAGAGAGGGGCCCCGGTCATGGCGTCCAGCGCGAACAAGCCTCCCAGCGTCGTCACGAAAACCTTGCCGAAGGCGACGGCAGGCGTTGAGCCGATCTCCTTCTTTCCAGTGTCCCGATCCCATAGGACGCCAATCCGATTCGGTGCCGACGATCCCGCGAGCCCGGAATTCGACAGGTCATTTCGGAACTCCGTCGCGGGCCATCGATCCTCGGGGGTCGGCACCGGCGTCCGAAGCGCGTACGGCGGCGTCGTCGTGAACGCCGGATCGTAGAGCGCAATCACGTCTCCATCCCGGACGACCAAGCTCGAGATCCCTACTTGCGCGAGCTCCCATGCACGGGAAGAGGTGTTCCACTGGAAGATGCCCACCAAGCCCGCCGGCGGATGGCGGTCTCCCATGTCGGAGATGCCGGCGCCGTATTGGGTCCATCGGGCCGACAGGGCGATCCCGTTCGAAGAGGCCGCATGCTGCACGGCGTTCCAGGTCGCGTTCACCGCCTGCGCGTCCGCGACCGTCTCGTCCGCCCACGCGTACGTCCCGTCGCCGAGGTCGAACAAAATCGAGAACCGCACCGAGGAGCCCTCGGCGATTCCGGAGAGGCCCGGAACCACCGCGAGACAGAGCAAGGCCGCGCCGAAAAGGGCGAGGATCCCCGCCGTCAATCGCACCTGATTCTCCTCCTCAAGTTCGCTTGAGAATAGTCCGATGAACTTGAGTATTTAAGAATTTTCGCGCGGCCTTTTTCATAGCCCTCTCCATACAGGGACGATGGAGTTGCTGCGGAATCTCCGGACGAGCACCCGCCTCCTCTTCTTGTACGAGGTCACGACCAGCCGTCACACGCGTTTGCGCACGATCGGGGAACGGCTCGGCATGACGATCCAAGGCACGTCGGAATACGCCCAGGGCCTGGAGGAAGATGGCCTGCTCTCCTTCGCCAACGGCGAGTACCGGGCGACGAAACGCGGCATTGAGTTCCTCCACGACCGGATGCATGAACTCCGCGGCTTCGTCGACCGGGCCGGTCGGGAAATGGCCTTCGTCGAGACGACCTCGGCGATGGCCGGCGGAGCGGTGCGGCGCGGGGACCGCGTCGGGCTGTTCATGGAGGAAGGCTACCTGGTCGCCCATGTGGACCGGACCTCTCCTTCGACCGGCGTCGCGGTCCATGACGCATCGAAGGGCGACCTCGTCGCGGTGAGAGATCTCGAAGGGATCGTCGCCCTGCGGCCCGGTCGGATCGTCCTCGCCCGGATTCGGTCCCCGGCGTCCGGAAAGCGCGCCGGGCGCGGGCCGTCCTCTCGACGCTTGCCGCCGTCGACGAAAGAGTTCGTCGTCGCCGCCCTCGATGTCGCGGGCCTCGTTGCCGCGAAAGAGCTCGGCTTGCGACCGCGGATCGAGTTCGGCGTGCTCCCCGCGGTCGTCGAGGCTGCGGAGAGAGGTGTGGGCGTCCTCCTCCTGCTCCCCGAGGACCGGGTGGCCGAGGCCGTCCGAACAATCGAGGCCGCGAACGCTCGGCTCGAGGACAAGATCCCGTACGAGAGCACGACGCTCGGTTGAATCATTCGAGGACGGACACCGCGTCGAGGCGACCGTCCCCGTCGCGGTCCTGCCCCGCGACGACCCGATAGAAATCCTCGCCCGGGGTGAAGCCATCGAGGACGTCGTCTGCGAATCGCGTGAGGCCGAGGATCGCGGCCATCGTCCCGACCGCGTGGAGGCCGCTGAGGAGGACGATGACTCGGTCCGCGTTCCACGGATTCCGGACCTTCGCGATCAGTCCGACCTGCTCGTCCGCATACGGTCGGCGGGTTCGGGACGACTCCATCCGCCAGACCTGCTTCCAGTCGAAGTTCACCGCGAGATGCGGATTCAGGTCCATCGTGATGATGTTCGCCACGGGCCCTCCGACGAGGATCATGTCTTCCTTGCCGGGCCCGAGGGCCTTGACCTCCGTGTCGAGGCGGACCACGAGGCCTTTCGGCGCGGCGAACAGTCGCCCGAGGAAGAAGCCCAGCTCGACCGCGTAGGGGGAATCGCGGGCGGTCGTGTTGAAGGGTCCGTGTGTATAGGGGGAACCGACGACGATCGAGCCTGCGAACGTCCCGTCGCGGGTGAATTCCTCCAGGAATCGGGTCACGGCTCCGGCGTGGGCCAACATCGGCGAGGACACCGGGCTGCCGCGTCCTTTCAGGACGATCGCGAACGCGTCGGCCGTCGGGGCGAGGATCCGCGCGGACGCCCCTCGCTTCGGTTCCTCTCGGACGACCTCGAGGAATCCCGCGGCCTCCAGGCGCCGGACGTGGTAGTACACCTTCTGCTCGTGGACCTTCAGCCGGGCGGCGAGGGCGTTCGGATAGTCCGGGGCCTTTGCGAGTTCCTGGAGGATGCGCCACGCCAACGGCGAGGCGACCGCCCCAGCCCGTTCCGGCCGATCCAGGAGTAGGGCCTCCCGCCCCACGGTCCCCTGAGCACTCTCCTCAATGAGCCACCGGCGGACCACGCGGGATGCAGGAGTTCTCATCTATTAAGGATTTTGTAATGGTTATCGGAGAGTTTTAGGAGAGTCTTTAATACCCGACAATCTTTGGCAGAGGACATGCAGTTCGGGACTTGCCCATCCCTTCCCTTCGTCGAGGCGTCGATGGCCTACTTGTCGGACATGGGGAGGCGGGCCCAATGAAAGCGGTCATCCTGGCGGCCGGCGAGGGCGCGCGCATGGGCCCCTTCACGGCCTCGGTCCCGAAGGTCATGATCCCCGTCGGGAACCGACCGCTCCTCGAGTCGGCCATACATGCCCTCGTCGAGAACGGGGTGAGAGATCTCGTCATCGTCGTCGGGTATCGGCGCGAACGGATCCAATCCCATTTCCAGGACGGCAAGGCGTTCCACGCCCGCATCACGTACGTGACCCAGACGAAGCAGCTCGGCACCGCCCACGCGGTCGCCGAGGCCCGGCCCCACTTGGACGGACCGTTCCTCGTCCTGAACGGGAGCAACCTGGTCGACGGGCGGTTCGTCGAGGACCTCCTCGGGAGCGGCGGAAAGCCCGCGGTCCTGATCACGCAAAGCGAGCGACCACGATCCTACGGCGTCGCCACGGTCGAAGGGGACCGGCTCGTCGCGATCACGGAGAAGCCCGTCGAGATGATCTCGAACCTCATCAACACGGGAGCGTATGCGCTCGACGAGCGGATCTTCGAGGAAATCGATCGGCTCGCGAAGGACGGGAAGCATGATCTGCCGAGCGCCGTCTCGGCCCTCGCCGAGCGGACCCCGGTCCTCGCGATTCGGACCGAAGGCACGTGGGTCGACGCCCTCTATCCGTGGGACCTCCTCCGCCTCAATGCGACGGCCCTCAAGGGAACCCACGAGGTGCGGTCCGGGACGATCGAGCCCGCGGTAACGATCCGCGGGCGCGTGTCGATCGGCGACGGCTGCGTGATCCGGTCCGGCGCCTACCTGCAGGGACCGCTCTCCCTCGGCCCCGGCTGCGAGATCGGCCCGAATGCGGTCCTCCTCCCGTCGACGAGCCTCGGGAAGAACGTCCGCATCGGCGCGCACACGAGCGTCGCGAACTCGATCCTGATGGACGACGTGATCTTGGGCCCCGCGAGCGTCGTGCAGGACGGGGTCATCGGGTCCGGCGTCGTGGCCCGCGCGGGCCTCCTCGCGGCATCGGGGGCCGGGGACGTCCAGATCGAGGGCGAGTGGCATGCGGTGCCGCAGTTGGGGGCCCTCATCGGGGAGGACGTGGAAATCGCGAACGGCGCGAGCGTGGCCCCCGGCACGATCATCAACGAGCGGGCCCGCATTGAATCTGGGGCGAGGCTTCGTGGCACGATCCCCTCTGGCGCGGTGGTCCTGTAGATGTGCGGGATCGTCGGATACGCGGGCCGGCGCAACGCGTTGCCGATCCTGCTCGACGGGCTCAAGCGCCTCGAGTACCGCGGGTACGATAGCGCGGGGGTCGCGATCGTCGGGAGCGGCCTCCAGGTCGTCAAGGACAAGGGGTTCATCGCGAACCTCGAGGCGCAGCTGCCGCCTCTGATCGGTTCGACCGGATTCGCCCACACGCGCTGGGCGACCCACGGCGCGCCGTCGAAAGTCAATGCCCATCCCCACACCGATTGCACGGGGAAGCTCGCCCTCGCGCACAACGGGATCATCGAGAACTACGCCGCCCTCCGCGAGAAGCTCGAGTCGCGGGGCCACAAGTTCGTCAGCCAGACGGACACGGAGAGCCTCGTCCACCTGATCGAATCGTATTACGAAGGGAATCTCGAGGAGGCGACCCGCAAGGCCCTGCACGACGCCCGCGGTTCCTATGCAATCCTGGCGATCCATGCGGACGAGCCGGGCAAGGTCGTCGGCGCCCGGAACGAGAGCCCGCTCGTCGTCGGCGTCGGCCCCGACGAGAACTTCCTCGCGTCCGATGTCCCCGCCCTCCTGCGGTACACGGACCGCGTGCTGTACGTCATGGACCGCGAGATGGTCGTCATCACGCCGAACGAGGTGTCGATCCAGGACCTGGAAGGGAAGCCGATCCACCGGGACCCGCAACGGATCACCTGGTCCCTCGAGGACGCGGAGAAGGGCGGCTTCGACCATTTCATGCTCAAGGAGATCCACGAGGCGCCGAAGGCGATCCACGAGACGCTGCTCGGGCGCCTCGCGAACCTCGAGGTCGACGGCTTCCTGTCGCAGGGCGTCACGAGCGTCAAGCTCGTCGCCTGCGGCACGTCCTACCACGCGGCGCTCGTCGGCAAGTACGTCTTCGAAGAGATTGCGCGCATCCCGGCCTCGGCGGAGCTGGCGTCGGAATATCGGTACAGCCAAGGTCCCTCGGAACGCCCGCTCGTGATCCTGATCTCGCAGAGCGGCGAGACCGCGGACACCGTCGGCGCGGCCCGGGAGGCCCGACGCCGCGGTTCCAAAACGCTGTGCATCTCGAACGTCGTCGGCTCGAGCCTCACGCGGGAGACGGACCAGACGATCTACACGCGGGCGGGGATCGAGATCGGCGTGGCGGCGACGAAGACGTTCATCGCGCAGCTCGTGGCCCTGTACCTGATCGCCTTGAAGCTCGGACAGGATCGGGGGGCCCTCGGCTACGACGAATTGGACCGCCTGAAGGACCAGCTCCGTTCCCTCCCGCGGGCCGCCCAGTACGTGCTCGACCGGGCCAATGAGATCCGCAACCTGGCCAAGAAATACGGGAACGCGAGGGACGTGTTCTACATCGGCCGCCATGCGAACTATCCTGTCGCCCTCGAGGGGGCCCTGAAGCTCAAAGAGATCTCGTACATCCATGCGGAAGCCTACGCCGCCGGAGAGCTGAAGCACGGACCTTTGGCCCTCGTGACCCCGGCGACTCCCGTCATCGCCGTGGCCGTCCAGGATCCAACCTACGAGAAGATGCGCTCGAACATCGGCGAGGTCTCCGCGCGCGGTTCGCCGGTCCTCGCGATCGGGACGGAGGGCGACAAGGAGCTCCCGAAGTTCGTCGACGACGTGTTCGAGGTCCCCAACCTCCCGTGGGTCCTCTCCCCGGTCCCGGTCAGCGTCGCCCTCCAGCTGTTCGCCTACGAGGTCGCGAAGATGCACGGCTGTCCGATCGACAAACCGCGGAACCTCGCGAAGAGCGTCACCGTTGAATGAACTCCCGGTGCGCCACCGCCCGGCGGAACAACCGTTATAGACGGCGGCGGTTTCTGTCGGCCATGCCGAGGATCGAGGTCGTCCGCAAGGACCGCTTGACCGCAGGGGCCGTGACCCAGGGCATCCGTCGGGACCGAGCGTTCGATCACGAGAACGTCGTCGTGGCGCGCTCGCAAATTGCCGTCGGAACGATTTCGAATTGGCATCATCATGGAACGCGACATCTGTATGGATTCCTCGCGTCGGGGCGGCTCCGGTTCGACTATGGCCGCGACGGAAAGGAGGCCGTCGAGCTCGCGCCCGGCGATTTCTTTCACGTCCCCCCGGGCCTCGTCCACCGGGACGTGAACGTGAGCCAAGATGAGGTCGCGGTCGTCGTGAACCTGAGCGTGGGCATCGGGCCCGCGGTCGTGAACGTGTCAGGCCCGCAAAGTTAGGCGCCCAGAATCCCTCCGTGACAGAGGTGCGCCTCCCTCCATCGAGCGTCACCTTCGAGCCAGGCCGAATGGATCGCGGCCTTGCGGGCGCCTGAGGCGACGTGCGACGTCTCGGACCACGTGGAGCCCGAAGGCAAGGAACCTCGTCGCCTGCTGCCGAGCTCGCTCGCGGATCGCCTCCCGCGAAAGGAAGACGGCTTTGAGCCCTTGCAATTCCTGTTTCGGCGAGAAAAAGGTGTACACGGGAATCCCGACCGCGAGGAGCGCGATCGAGATGGCCATTTGCACCGGATTGACGAGGAGGATCAGGACGATGGAAAACACGGCCCCGAGGACGGGGATCCCGAGTCGGCCGCGAATCCTCGTGGCCACGGTCGGATGCTGCCTCCCAAGGAAGAGGGCGGCGAGACACGTCGCGAAATAGGCAACCGCCAGGAGGAAGACGGAGGAATTGATGAGAGCGGCCAACCCGCCGAGAAGGCTCGCGACGTACGCGGCGGCGCAGAGGATCACGATCCCGGCATACGGGGTGCCGAACCGGTTATGCGTGCGACTGAACACCTTCGGAAGGAGTCCGTCGAGGGACATCGCGTAGGCAAGCCTCGAGGTTCCGATCGTCCCCGATTCGTCGGCCCCCGTAATGGAAAGGAGCGCGCCGACGCCCACCACGACCGCGACGACGGCGGCGACGAACGCCGGGGACGCGAAGATGGCGGCCGCCGTATCGATCAGGGGACTTCCCGACATCGTGAGGATCGGTCGGCCGATCGAGGCCAAGACCACGAAGTTCGTCAACAGGTAGAACGTGATCACGATGATCAGGCCGAGGACGATGGACCGGGGAATCGTCCTCTCGGGCGTGCGGACTTCGTCCGCCGGCAACGTGGACAGTTCGAAGCCGGCGTACGCCCAGAAAATGAGCACGAGCGCCTGGCCGAATGCGTGGACGTCCCCCGCGAAGAACGGGGTCAGGTTCGCGGAGATCTTTCCCGGTTGAACTCCGAGGAACACGACCCCTCCGAGGATGATCAAGACGAGGGGGCTGAGCTTCGCCACCGTCAGGAGATCATTGAGCCTCCCCGCCTTCTTGACGCCGACGACATTGGAAAGGACGACGATCGCGATGAAGGCCGCCTTGAGCAGGATCTGTCCTCCCTCATCGACGCCGGGCACGAGGGCCATGAAGTACTGAACGAAGGCGACGGGGAACACCGCGAGGGAAAACCATTCCGCCAACAGGAGACCCCAACCGACCATGAATCCGGGGAAGGGCCCGGAGACGGCCCTCACGTAGGCGTAGGGACCGCCGACCTTTGGCAGGTACATGACGCAATAGGCGAAGGAGAGGGCGATGACGCTGGCCATGACCCCGGCCAGGATCCAGACGAGCAGGGAGGCGGGACCCACCAGACGGGCTCCGATCGCGGTCGCCACGTACACGTCCGCCCCGATGATCGATCCCACCACGAGGCTCGTCACGTCGAAGGTGCTGAGCCGCTGGCCCGGGGCGCCGGTCTCGACCGACATCGTCCGCATGCTGGAGCCGGCATGCGAGGATCGGCTTATTCGTTATCCGTCCCATTCGAGACGAATCGTCCGATCGGAGGCCGACCTCATCATCGGCGCATCATGCCGTCTGGTTCAAACTCGGCAGGGTCGGCCGACACCCGTGTGAGACCTCCCGCCGCGGGCTCACGGGACGGCTTCTCGCCGCGCGTGACGACGTAGGCGCCGAGCAGGATGAGGCCGCCGCCCGCCAACGTGAACCCATCGAGCGCGTCGTGCAAGAAGAGAAAGGAGAGGATCGCCGCGACGACGACCTCGAGGAGGATCAGGAGCGCCGAGATCGTCGGCGAGATCGTCCGCATGCTCGCCACGTACAGCATGAGCGGCCCGAAGGTCGGCACGAGGCCAAGGTACACGATCCCCAGCCATCCGGTCTCGCTCCGCGGGATCGGGGTCGAGAAGGCGAGCAACGGGACCGTCGCGACCACGGCGCTCGTCGCGAGGATGCCGGCGGTCAAGGCGATGGAGTCCCCACCGCGGTCGACGCGCCACTTGACGCCGGCGACGTAGAACGCCCAGATGAAGCCCGCGAGGAACACCAGGAGGTCGCCGACGAACTGGCCTCCGCCCAAACTCGCGGGGTCCAATTTCGTCGCGAGGACGACGACCCCAAAGAGGCCGATCAGGATCCCCGCGACCTTCTCACGGCTCACGGTCTCCCCGAAGAAAAGGACCATGAGGATCGCGATGAAAACGATATTCACGTTGACGAGGAGGGCCGTCTTCGACGCGGTCGTGAGGAGGATGCCTTCGTTCTGGAGGTCGAAGCCGATCGCATTGACGGCCCCGAGGATCCACACGATCGGCTCCCGGAAGATGCGGCGGTCGAGGCGGCCCATCGCGGCGAGGACGAGCAGGCCGAGGGAGGCGCCCAGGGCCATCCGGGCGAAGGTGAGGAAGAGCGGATCGACGGTGTCGACCGTGAGCTTGCTCCCGGGGAAGGAGGTGCCCCAGAGGACGCTCGCGAGGAGGATCAGGGCGACATCCCGTCGACGGGAGGCCATCGGACGGCCCGAGGAGGCGATGGGGCATATGCGTTTCGCCGGCGGCAGTCCGCGTCCGTCGTGCCGCCTTTATGTCCCGGCCGGACGCTTCCCCCGCGCCGATGGCAGGGGAGCAGCTTCTCCTCGACTTCGCGGTCATCCTCATCGCGGCCGAGATCGGTGGATCCGCGTTCCGCAAGATCCGCCTGCCGCGGGCCGTCGGGATGCTCGTGGCGGGCATCGTGCTCGGGCCCTTCACCCCCGGGTATTCCGTTCATCAGTCCGCGGTCGCAGACCTGGCCGTCCTCGGGGCGGTTTTCCTGATGTTCACGACCGGGCTGTCCTTCGACATCCGCGGCTTTCGGAAACTCGGCGCATGGCCGTTCCTGCTCGCGATTTCCGGTGTGGCCGTGTCGTTCCTCGGAGGATTGGCGCTCGGCCTCGCGTTCGGCTGGGCGTTCCTGCCCGCGACCTTCCTCGGGCTCATCCTCACCTCGACGAGCACGACCTTGAGCCTGAAGCTCCTCGCGGACTCTGGTTACGGAGCGGTCCGAGGGGCGGACCTCATCACGGCCTCGATCCTGATCGACGACATCGTCGCCCTGTCGCTGATGACGTTCGTGGTGGGCCTGGCGTCGCCGTCGCCGCTCCCGCCGCTGTACGTCCTCGCCGGGCTCCTTGGCATCCTGGGCCTCGCGGCCCTGCTCATCTTTGTGGGAAGCCACGCCCTCCCGCCGGTCCTTCGCGCGACGGACGCGGTCTCGCCGAGCAGCGTGATCATGGTCGCGGTCTCCTTCGGCCTGCTGATCAGCTTCGCCTTCGCCGTCCTCGGCTTGCCGCCTCTCGTCGGCGCCTTCTTCGCAGGGAGCATCGTCGCGAGCACGGAGTACGGCCCGCGGGTCTCCCGCCACATCACGCCGGTCGCCGCCGTCTTCATGGGCGTGTTCTTCGCGAGCATCGGATTCCTGATCAACCCCTGGACGATCCCCGGCGTCCTCCTCCTATCCCTCGCCGCCACGGGCGTCGCCGCCGCCGGGAAATTCGTCCCCGGCCTCCTGATCCTCCCACGGGCGGCTGGAGTTCGGGCGGAGGCGGTTTGGCCCCTCGCGGCGTTCCTGATCCCCCGGGCCGAGATCTCCCTCATCATCGCGCAATATGGGGTGACGAACGGGGTGACCGGCGATCTCCTCCCGATCGCCATGGCCGTGATGATCGGCACCGCGGTACTCCCCACCCCGATCGGCGAGTGGGCGAAGCGGCGGGCCGCGGCGGAGGAGACGGCCCAGACCGACCCCACATGAACGCCGAAATAGCTTAAGCCCCCTTGACTATTCCACGGCGTTGGGTCGAGGAGGAACCGGATCGCGGATTGGTCCTGTCTCAGGACCGACCTCCGGCCCGCGATGAGACAAGGACGGGTCGTGGAAAGATGTCGGAACCAGGTCAGGCGGAGGCGCCGCCCCCCGCGCCGCGAAGTCGGAGAAAAGTGCTGGCGATCGGGATCGCCTTCCTCGTCATCCTGGTGGGGGTCGCGGCCGCTGCGGTCTATTACCTCACGTTGCCGACGCCTTTCGGCGGGACCATCAAAGTGGGCTTCACGATTTCCCTCAACGGCCAATATAACGTCGAGGGGAAGAACTCGCTCCACGGCATCCAGACGATCCTCAATTGGATCAACGGGCACGGCGGCGTCACCGTCCAAGGCAAGGTGTACAACTTCAGCCTCGATTACTACGACGACCAAAGCATGATCGGAAACATCGGGACGTTGTACCCACGCATCATCCAGCAGGACAACGCGACCTTCCTGCTCGCCCCTTACAGCAGCCCCCTCACCACGGCGGCCGCGCCCCTCGCGGACAAGTACGATCGGGTCATGTTGTCGCATGGCGGGTCCTCCGACATCATCTGGACCGGATCGACGCGGCGAAACTTGGTCGAGGTCCTGAGCCGGGCGTCCATCTACCTGAAAGACGCCGTAGATTGGCTCCACACGAACCACCCCAGCGACAAGATCGCGGCGCTCTACGCGGCCGATTCGTTCTCCACCAACGCCACGCAGGCGGCCATCCGCTACGCGCAATCGTTGGGCATGGCCGTCGTCTATAACCAGTCCTACCCGACGAACGCGCAAGACCTCTCAACCCAGCTCACTGCCGCGAACAATGCGGGGGCGGACGACCTCATTGGAGGCGGGCACTACACCGATGGGCTGTTGATCATGGACAAACTCAAGACGACCTGGAACGCGCCTCCCCCGAAGTTCATCTCGCTTCTGGTCGCCGTCACGGAGCCCGCATTCCAGACCCAGCTCGCGGGCAGCGCGAACAACGTGACGGGTCCATCCCAGTGGGAGACGGCGGTGTCGTACAGCCCGTCCTTCGCCCAGTCAGCCGGACTGAGCTGGTACGGGCCGACGCCGGCCGAGTTCACCCAATTGTACAGGAGTCTGAACAACGGGGATGTGCCGGCCTACCACGCGGCGGAAGCGGGCGCTTCCCTGCTGGTCCTTGCGAACGCGATCCACCTGGCGAACAGCTTCAACACGACGGCCGTCCGGGCGCAGCTGGGCAACATGCACATCATGGACTTCTTCGGGGAATTCCAGATCGACTCTCGCGGCCTGCAGGTCGCGCATTCGATGGTCCTGGTGCAGTGGCAGGCCGGAGTGAAGAAAGTGGTCTTGCCCGCGACCATCGCGGACGGGTCGTGCCAGTACCCGTACAGCGGCGCGTAAGCCAGGGGCCGGGGAGCCCATGGCGGACTTCGCGGCGCTCTTCCTCGCAGACCTGGTGCTCGGCCTCCTGCTCGGCTGCGTCCTCGCCGTCATCGCGCATGGACTGAACATCATCTGGGGCGTCGCGAAGGTCGTCAACATCGCCCATGGGGAATTCATCATGCTCGGGGCGTACGGAGCATATTTCCTCTACCTGTACGCCGGATTCAATCCCCTCCTCAGCGTCCCAATCGACGCGGCGATCGGCCTCGCCGTTGGCGTGGGTTTCTACTTCGGCTTCCTGCACCGCGAGCTGCGAGGCAAGGAATCGATGGGCCTCCAGAGCGAGCTGGTCACCCTCGTCTCCACGTTCGGGCTCTCCCTGGTCATCGTCAACGTCGCCCAATCGATCTGGGAGCATCCCGTCGGAATCTTATGGAGCCCCGGGTCGGCGCAGATCGGGCCCGTCCTCGTCCCCTTCGGAGGCCTCTATGTTGCGGTCGTCTCCGTTGCCCTGATCGCCCTCACGGACCTGTTTCTCACCCGGACCTATCTTGGCAATGCAATCCGAGCATACACCCAGGACATCCCGGCGACGCAACTCATGGGGATCAATCCGACCTTCGTGGCCGCCGTCGGGATCGGCATGGGATTCTCCGTGACGATGGCCGGCGGGGCCCTGCTGACCGTCTGGCTACCAACGGGGATCGATCCTACGAGGATCGGAATCCTCTATGCCCCGATCAGCTTCGTCATCGTGGTCCTCGGCGGACCCGGAAAGATGTGGGGCAGCCTGGTCGGAGGCTTGACGATCGGCCTGATCATCAACGTGGGCCAGCTGTTCCTCGGAGGGAACATCGCCCTGGCCACCGCGGTCGCCGTCCTGACGCTGATCCCGATCCTCCTGTTCCGGCCCGAGGGAATCCTTCGATGAGGCGACTTTCCCTCCGGGCCCTGGGGCCCACGCTCTTGGGAATCCTGGCCTTCTTGGGAGTCCTCGCCGCCGTCGCGGGCTGGATGCCGTTGGTCCTCTTGACCTTGGTCATCAACCTCTTGATTTTCGCGGCCCTCGCGTACTCGATCAACTTCATCACGGGCCTGACGGGATACGTGAGCTTCGGGCATGTCCTGTTCATGGCCGTCGGAGGCTACGGCCTCGCCTACGGCGTCGGGACGCTGCATTGGCACCCCGTCGCGGGGGTCGCCCTCGGGGCCCTGGTGAGCCTCGCCCTCGCCCTGGGAATCGGCGCCGTCACGTTGCGCTTCCGCGGCGTCTACTTCGCGATCGCGAGCCAGGTCACGGCGCTCGCCGGGTTCTACATCGTCCTCGAAATCCAGGAACTCGGCGGAGGCCAGGGCATCGTGCTCAACGTCGGGTTCGAGCCGATTGCCTGGTTCTACACGATCTGGGTGATCCTGGCAATCGAGGTCGGGATCACGTACTGGATCACCCACGGGCGACTGGGGTACGGCATCCGTTCGATCCGGGCCGACGAGGATGCGGCGAAGACCCTCGGGGTCCATGCGGCGGCCCTCAAGCTCGTGCTCTTCGCCATCAGCGGCCTTTTCGCGGGCGCCGCCGGGGGCGTCTATTACTGGCAAGGGTCGGGGATCTTCCCGAACGATGCGTTCTCCCTGACCTTCTCGTTGATCATGCTCGCGATGATCGTGATCGGGGGGCTGGGGACGCTCCTCGGGCCCCTCTTCGGGGCCTTGGCCGTGTACCTGTCGTCCCAATACTTCCTGACCGTGCTCATCGGCTTCGAATTCGTCATCATCGGCCTCCTCGTCATCGTGATCGCCCTCTTCCTTCCGGAAGGGATCGTCGGGACCCTCCGGAAGTACGTGCCGGAACTCCGAGGGCTGATCGAATGAAGCGAGCGCTCGCCGTCTCGAACGTCCACAAGTCCTTCGGCGGCGTGCGCGCCGTCCGCGGCGTCTCCCTGGCGCTGGAGGAGGGGCACGTCCTTGGGCTGATCGGGCCGAACGGATCCGGGAAAACGACTCTCTTGAACCTGATCGCGGGACTCGCGAAACCATCGAAGGGAGAAATCACCCTGGACGGCCGGCGGATCGACGGTCTGGCGCCCCATCGGATCGTGGCGGCCGGGATCGCGAAGACCCACCAGATCCCCCGGCCCTTCCTCTCGATGACCGGCCGGGAGAACGTTGCCGTGGCCGCCCTCTATGGAAGCAACGAGACGCGGGACCTGCCGGAGGCGATGGAGACGGCGGGTCGGGTCCTCGGCCTCGTTGGCTTGGCGGGCAAGGAAGACGTCGCCTCGTCCAGCCTGACGGTTCAGCAACGGAAGCGGCTCGAATTCGCTCGGGTTCTCGCGACCGGCGCACGGATCCTCCTCCTCGATGAGATCTTCGCCGGACTCTCGCAGGACGAACTCCGCGATGCGGTCGCTCTGTTCGCGCGCTTGCAGGGGGAGCTGGGATTCGGAGCCCTCGTCGTCGAGCATGTGATGCGAGCGGTCCTGACGGTGTCGCAGCACGTCGTCGTGATGGAGGAAGGCTCGAAGATCGCGGAGGGACCGCCGCAAGAGGTCGTGCAGAATCCGGCGGTCATCGAGGCCTATCTCGGACCGGAGGCCGGCCGTGCTCCGCCTTGAGGAAATCACCGCGGGTTACGAAGGCACCCGGGTCCTGCGGGACATCGGGCTCGAGGCGAAGGAGGGCATGGCGACCGTCCTCATCGGGCCGAACGGGGCCGGGAAGTCCACGACGCTGAAGGTGATCAACGGCCTCCTCCGCCCGACCGGGGGACGGGTCGTGTTCCAGGGGGAGGACATCACGAAGATTCCGGCCCACGAACGGGCGGCCCGCGGCATCGCGTCGTGCCCGGAAGGTCGACGCCTCTTCCCCCTCCTGACCGCGGAAGGGAACCTGCGCCTCGGTGCCTACTCGCCGCGCGCCCGCGCCTCGGCCGAGGAGACCCTGGCCTCCGTCTACGACCTGTTCCCGCGTCTCCGCGAACGCGCGAACGTGAAGGCGGGACGCCTCAGCGGGGGGGAGCAGCAGATGGTCGCCATCGGACGGGCCCTGATGTCGAAGCCCACGATCCTCATCCTGGACGAGCCGAGCTTGGGCATCGCCCCCAAACTGGTCTCCGAGATTTTCGAGAAGATTCACGAGCTGCGGAAAGGAGGCTTGACGGTCCTTATGGTCGAGCAGAACGCGTATCAGGCCCTTC
>Ga0209268_1000693_pt1 | contig 17264 bp, 16 predicted proteins | sample GraSoiAngelo_143_FD_185900 | JGI IMG/M metagenome (GOLD analysis project Ga0209268, IMG submission 185900) | Grasslands soil microbial communities from the Angelo Coastal Reserve, California, USA - 14_1009_02_30cm (SPAdes) (version 2) | ecosystem: Environmental > Terrestrial > Soil > Grasslands ... | reverse complement strand
TGTTCGTTTTGATTCGCAACCACGCTGGAAGAAACAAAGTTTACTTTGCTGGCCTGCAATTGATGAGCTGCAGCATCGGCACCTGACGTTGAAAGGATGGTGTGCCGGTGAACAATATCATTGGCATGTTCATCCGTGGGGAAAGGCCGTCCGTCGCGGGGCGCGAGGTACTCCAGCAACTCAATCCCGGGTCCACTATTTGCGCGCAGAGCTGTGATGCGCAAATGGGCGCCAAATACGTTGTTCAGATGCTCCTGCTCTGTTCCATAATTCTCGCTCTCGCCGGCCACGCGCATTCCGAGCAGGTCGCGGTAGAACTTGAGGCTGGCCTCGGTGTCCCACACCACGATGGCCGTGTGATCGATGCCGAGGAAGAGTTTGCCGGTCGGCCGGTGCCATTTTTCTGCGCCCTTATCCGGTGGGAACTGAAGAATCTCTATAGGATGCTCATCTGGATCCTTGAAGTAGAAGGCCGAAATACCGGCTGCGTTCTTGTTCCAGTCCGGAAGTCGCTGCGGCCCTGATGACGCATGTTGCACTTTCGCTTGACGCAGCCGAGCGTAGGCTTTATCCATGTCGCTGACGATGATCGCTATATGCTGAAACCAACGATCGTTGCTACGGGAATCAACGGGGATCGGCCGTCCTTTTGGCACCAGGTATTCCGCAAGCTCGATGAACTCGTCGCCGAGCCGCATTCTTACCACCCGCATTCGCAACCCGAACACACCTTCCAGATGCTCGTAGTTTTCGCCAGCGACTTCAGTGTCGGATACCTTCTCGAACGTTAGCACCTTGGAATAAAAATCCACTGCGCGATCCATGTCGGAGACCGTGATTCCAATAGCGTCTACGCCCTGGACGAGCGGGTCGCGTTGTGCGGAGGAATGGCTGGCAAATGCCAGTAAGGCAAGAAATAAGGCGGCATGAATTCCGCGCTGACAGGTTCGAATTATGCGTTTCGAGGACATTCAGTTTCTCCCCGCTCTGCGAGGATTGCGATTTCCCTCAGCGGCCGAAAACCGCAAACCGACAGCAGATTCCTCACCGCTAAAGCGGTTCCGAATGACAAACAAAAAGGGTTTAGCGGGACCAGTAAACCCACGGCCTTCCCAAATAGCTTTCAAACCAGACCTTATGCGCAGCCTGTGGAAGCCGTGCCCTATCACGAAACTCTACTAGTCTGCAGTGCTAACCAGTTCCTGGTTTCGTGACTGTCTGGCACTTGTTGCGCCTAGGCGGTCCAGCAAGTGATCGCCCACGCGCAGGGCATTCGCCATGATGGTCAGCGCCGGGTTTACGGCTGCGCTCGACGGGAAGAAGCTTCCGTCCACGACATAAAGATTGTCGAGGTCGTGGGCTTTGCAATTCGCATCCAGCACCGAGGTCTTCGGGTCATTTCCAAAGCGAATCGTTCCGTTCTGATGAGCAACTCCGGCGAGTGGGATCTTCTGTCCGACGTAAAGGTTGCGCGCGAACAATCCCTGGTGGCATTCGTGGCCATGAATTGAGCAGTTGGTCTGTTTCATGGCCTGCTTGAGCTTTGCTTGAAGCCGTTCATGTGCCTCCAGGTTGTTCGGCGTGTAAGTCAGAACGATCTTCCCGTCGCGGTCAATGGTTACCCGATTATTCGGATCGGGCAGATCTTCCGAGGTGAGCCAAAAATCGAGCGAGTGCTTTGCCATCAACTCCAGAGTGAAATTCGGGGCGAGCGCCGGCGCGCCCGCTTTCAGTGTGATTGCGTCCAGCTTCCCGACGAACGAGATGTGCCCCATCGGGTACTCGAAGTCTTTCGAGCCGAAGTAAAAGTCATTCACCCCCAAGGTCTTCTGGAAAATTGTGGGATTCGGACACTTGGAGATCGCCATCATCACTGAATTTGTATGTCCCATGTAATGGCGTCCCACGACGTCCGAGCTATTGGCCAACCCACGCGGGTGCTTGTCATCGGCCGAGCGCAACAGCAGCGCGGCGGAGTTGATGGCGCCGCAAGAGACGACAACCAGATCTGCGGAGTATGTCTCCAGACTGCCGTTGCGCTCCACAAGCACACCTTTTATTTCGCGTCCGGATGAATCGGTTTCCAGCCGCTTCACTAGCGAATTTGTCAGCAAAGTTACGTTGGGATATTTGATCGCTTCATCCACGCACACAACCTGTGCATCGGATTTAGCGCCGACGAGACACGAGAACCCGTCGCAGGTGTTGCAGCGAATGCAGCGACTCTTCTGAGGATTCTTCTCGTCGAGCATGACCCCAACCGGAACGTGGAAGGGCTTCAGGCCGGAGCGCGCAAAGTCATCGGACAATTGCTGAATACGTGGCTCGTGGCTCACAGCCGGCCAGGGATATGGGGAGTTGGCCGGCGGTTCCGTTGGATCCTCGCCGCGATTGCCGTGCACCTGATAGAGATTCTCGGCCTGAGTGTAGTACGGCTCCAGGTCGTCATAGCTGATCGGCCACGCCGGCGAAATTCCGCCGTGGTGTCGTAGCTCACCGAAATCTTCTTTGCGCAACCGGAACAGCGCGGCGCCGTAAAACTTGGTGTTGCCGCCCACGTAGTAATTTGTGTGGGGGTGCAGTTCCTTGCCATCCTTATCAAGCCAGGACTCTTTGGTGTTGTAATGGGCGTCCACGTTGACGACCTGGGGATCCCAGTTCGCTTTCTCACGCGGAACATAGTCGCCACGTTCGAGAATCAGGATCCGCTTACCGGACGGGGCCAAGTGGTAGGCGAGCGTTCCGCCACCCGCGCCGGTTCCAATGATGATTATGTCGTAACGATTGTCGGTCATGATGCGAATCCTCCATTTGCTCCGCAAAAGATGCAGCGTTTGTTGTTATCGTGGTGTAGCTTGCAGCACTTCACTGCGAGCCGTCCTTTGCGCCAGAGGTAAAGCTCGGCGGCGGTCAGCATGCCGAGCGGGGGTGCGGTGAGATAAATCCACAGCCCGTTCCAGACTTCCGCAGAAAAGCCCGAGCCGAACGTCCTCGCAGGATTCATGCTCATCCCGGAGAACGGCGCCTCCAGCGTGATGTAAGTTGCAACCAGCAGGCCGGCAAACAATCCCGTGTAGCGATCAAGCCGGTGATGATTTGAAAAATAGAGAACGGTGGACATTAAGCCGAACGCAATGATGAACTCCGCCAGGAGAGCAACCCACGGCCCGTGCGGTCCGGGAACTGTGACCACGTACCGAACCGCGGGATGGGAAATTTCTTTGCTCAGAAACTGCACGACGAATAGGACACCGAGAACGGCGCCGGTGAACTGCGCCGCTATATAGAAGAGGGCATCCCATAACTTGACCTTTCCCAGCCGGAAAAAAGTAAACGTCACAGAGGGATTGATGTGCGCGCCCGACTGTTTGCCCCAGGGCGAATAGATAATGGCGATCGCCGTCAGCCCCATCGACGTTCCCATCAACATTCGGCGAAAAAATTGCGAAGTGATGGCTTGGCGCACGGGCGAGTGCGGAAACTCATACAGCGCACCAAAAATACACGCTGAAACCATGAATGCACCGAGCAGGCCCGCTTCCATCAGGTACTCGGGCCAGTGAACCCGTAGAGATCCCAATGGGCCCAGTTTGGGCGGTTGCTCGAAAGATGCCGCAGCAGGCGGCGTGGGCATTGTCGCCAGGTTTTGCGCGTTTGCCACCAGGTTTTGCGCGGTGCAATTCATGGGAATCTGTGCGGTGTGATTCTAATCTTTGGCGAAAGTGACAGGAAAAAAGCTTTGTAACACTGCTGTGGTCTCGGCAGGAATTGGGAATAGTGGGTTCTGTGTCCGGCGAGATTGCCCTTGGCCAGATGCTCATGATGATCTGAAGAGTTGCGGTTTTGGGAAAAAGGAAAAGACCTGGCGGCACGAGTGAAGGCGTGCACGGAGGAATCTGCTTTTCTGACTCTTTCTTCAGCCTTCTAGAGTGCCGGACGCGATGCCACCGCCTGCATTCCGGCGGCCACTGGCTCATAGTCTTTGTGGTAGATGTCGACAATAGCCTGTCCGATGATGCGCGTGCGGGCTTCGGAGTGGACATGCACCGGGAAAGTGAACGGACCGAAGTCGGCGTAATCCTGCGCGAATTCGATTCTCTTGACGAAGAAAGAAGGCGATTTCACCGCCCTGCCCTCGGCACGCACCAGGCTGCCGGTGTGGGCGTCAAGGTAGATGTGGCCTTTGAACAGGCCAACACGTTTCTTGTGCGGCTTTAGTTGGTAAACGTGCAGCAGACGGCCATCGACTTCTTTGGTCCCTTTGTAGGAAAACTTGTAGTTCGCTGGAGTGATCGCGGTCTGCGAACTGTCTTCGTTTTGCACATGATTCACTTCCGACTGAAGAAGTCGCGTGATCACGTTGCTCTTCACAAAACCATCCCCGGTGAAACGCAAAGCTTTGAATACCAGACTGTGGGGCGCTGTGTAATGGCGGCGAAGCTCGTATTCCCCGCGTTGCGAAGTCTCGGGAAGCTCGGCGCGAATCAGCGTCGTCGAAGAGTACTCTGCTAAAGCGGCAGCCTGTTGCGCACTGCGGCGCTGATAAGTCTCCAGCGCCAGCTCGGGTGCCATGCGCGGCAACTCTACCGGTGCAATGAAGGCAGATGGACGGCGATCCGAATTAGCAAAGAGCGCTGCCATAAGACTGTCGCTCGTGGGGATCAGGAATCCGTGCCCGCTATCGGGTGAAGGACCGGAGGCAATCAGAACCGAGTTCTGGCCGACGGCAATACCCGCGAGGCAAAGCCAGAAAAATAGAAAATTAAGAAAATTGCGATTCATAAATCATGAACTGGAATCTACCCTTATACCTGATGCTTTATCTTGAAAAAAGTAACAATAGTAAGACCTGGCTTGCCCCGCAGTACCTGCACGGATAGCGCAGATTTCAAACGTACTTAAATCACCGGGTTCGATTTTGGGAGCCGCAACTCAGATTCAGCCCACTTCTACTGTGGCGCGGGCGGCGGTGCCTGTGCCTGCGCTGGCGCTGGGGGAGCGCCTGTGTTCACCAGATCTTTTAATTCCTTGCTCGGCTTGAAGAATGGGATTTTCTTCGCCGGCACTTCCACACGCTCGCCTGTCTTCGGGTTGCGTCCAACGCGAGGCTTGCGCTGGCGCGTGCGGAAACTGCCGAAGCCGCGAATCTCGATCTTGTCGCCTACGCGCAGAGAGCGCACGATGCTGTCAAAAATCGTCTCAACAATCACTTCGCTATCTTTGCGCGTCAATTCTGCCAGCCGGGAGACTTCATCGATCAGATCCGCTTTAGTCATACGCCTCCGTCAAAACTGTTATTAGTCAGTGGTCGGTCGTTGGCCAAAAGCCGATGAACCCCATTTAACGACATTCGGCTGCCCTTTTGGACTGCATAACCTTCTCAAATTTCAGGGGTTTTATGCAAGTGGCATTTACAGCCACTGAGGCGTCGACGGGTTTGCGATCGGGCAGTTATTTCCAAAGATAGTAAAACCCGGTGTGCTGATCCAGCAGCTTCTCGCGGCTGGGGAGCCATTCGGAAACATCACCGAAGAGCAGATCGAGCAAAGTCTTGCGGTCTTTTTCCGGATGCACCAGCACCGGCTTTCCGGAGATGTGGACGGATTTAGCGGTGTCATCTACGGCGGCTTCAAAGTCGGCGACCTGATCGATGAGTTTCATACCCAGCGCTTGCTCGCCGGTCCAGACTTTACCGTTGGCGATGGCTTTAATGTCATCGAACTTCGCTTTTCGTCCGTCTGCCACGGCGCGGATGAACTGGGTGTGCATGTTGTCGATAAGCGATTGCAGATATTCCCGCTCAACTGGGGTCAAGTCGCGCACGGGAGAGCCGGTATCTTTGAACTCGCCGGCTTTCATGGTGATGTCTTTCAGCTTGGCCCAGTGCAGCAGGTCGCCGTAGTTCACCCACTCCGCGATTACCCCGATGGAACCGACAATGCTGCCGCTATCGGCGTAGATTTTGTTGGTCGCCGAGGAAACGTAATATGCGCCGCTCGCACCCACCGTCTGGATCGAAGAGACAATTCGTTTTTTCTTTTCGTCGCGGATGCGCTTGACTTCGCGGTAGATTTCTTCGGAAGCAGCGACACCTCCGCCGGGTGAATTTACGTGCAGAATGATCGCTTTGATGGAATCGTCATCGCCGAATTTCTTGAGCTGCTGGACGACCGTGTTCGGATCGATAATGACGCCTTCGAGATCGACCACACCGATCTTGTCGCCAAAGCCGCCAAGCGCGCCTCGCTCGCCGCCAGCGTGCAGCGTGAGATACACCAGCGTGAAAACTGCCAGCACGAAGAGGAAAAACGCTCCTCCGCCAATGATGATCCAAAGCCAGGTGCGCGAACGACTGTTATCTGCCATAGATGGGAATAGTGTAGCAAGTTTCGCATTCCCAGTTTTGTGGAAGTGGTCTTATAAGTGGTTTTGGGGAGGCGGCTTGAAGTCGTGCCCTTGCCAAAGTACATCGTTCCCACAGGACACGAGGAACGAACTTTTTCCGCTGTCTGTTATCCAGTTGCCCGATGAGGGAGGACCTAGCTTTGACCGAAGCCTCTAAGCTTCGGTTCGGACCGGAAATCGTTTAGTATCCCTCGCATGTACGCGGCCGCTCCTCAGATGAGTGCGGGCGAAGTGCTGAGCGCATTTCATCATCCGAGGCAGCGGACTCGATCATGTCTTCAGTCCGGCAGTGGGCGGCGAAACAAGAGGATGATTTAACAGTGCTGGTCTGCGATTACGTTGGGGACGGAGCAGTCGAGCAGGGGAAAGAAAGTTAACGCCGTCAAATAGGCGAATGTTTTTCTAATCAACAGTTGGCAATTGAAAATCGCAGATTGACGCTTGCACCCTGAACTCAAGCACGCTGCGCATCGTCCATGGCCGCTTCCTTCCGGACCGTGGGTGATGGCGCAGACGTGGCATGATCTGCTCTTCGCGCACTGGCCCGTTGAGACTGGCGCCTTGCGGCGGCTTATTCCGCGCGACCTGCCCCTCGATACTTTCGAGGGCCGCTGCTGGGTCGGTATTGCGCCGTTTCACATGAGTCATATTCATGCGCGCGGCTTGCCGCCGTTGCCGGGACTCTCGCGATTTCCGGAATTAAACGTACGCACCTACGTGACGCTGAACGGGAAGCCGGGTGTCTACTTCTTCAGTCTGGATGCCACAAGTCGTCCGGCAGTGTGGGCAGCGCGGCGTTTCTATTGTCTTCCATATTTCTATGCCAGCATGTCGGTCGTTGCGCGGGACGGTTGGATCAATTACGATTCACGCCGCCGGTCCGGAAAAGCAGAATTCCGGGGACGTTTTCACGCGATCAGTGAACCGCGTCTTCATGAAAAAGGATCTCTCGAGAACTGGCTGACCGAGCGCTACTGTCTTTACACGACCAGAAGCAGCAGAGTGTATCGCGCCGAGATCCACCATCAGCAATGGCCATTGCAAGATGCCGAGGCAGAGATCGAAGTCAACAGCATGGCCTCAGCCGCAGGGATCACTCTTCCGCAATCCCCTCCCTTGCTCCATTTTGCACGTAGGCTCGACGTGCTAATTTGGCGATTGCAGAAGATCAGCATCTAGCTCTCAGCGCCTCGTGCCGAGGCGGATGGAGCTCTGGCCGATGTCTGACTGCAGAAAGCTGAGTGCTGATAGCTTTTTCAGCAGCTCTCGAGTTTTGTTGCGAGCTACCCTGCATTGCCATATGCTGCGCCTGATATGCCGCAGGGTTCTGAACAGTTGCTGCTTGAGCTTTTTGCCATCTTTGTAAGTGCCAAGGTAGTCGGAGAAATATTCGAGCGCCTGAACCTTCCCGCAGTGCTGGGCGAAATTCTTGCCGGTATCGGTCTCGGACCGTACGCGCTGGGTTGGATTATCCCAACCGACACGATTCATTCCGTTGCCGAAATTGGCGCTATCTTCGTTCTTTTCAGCGCGGGTCTCGAAACCAGCCCGCGCGATCTTATCAGCGTAGGCCGCAAATCGCTGTTAGTTGCTGGCGCAGGAGTCGTGGTTCCGTTCATCCTGGGCTTCGCGTATATGAAGGCACGCGGCGACGTTACCCACGAGGCTGTCTTCGTGGGCGCGGCCATGGTGGCCACCAGCGTGGGGATCACTGCCCGCGTGCTCGGTGACATGCGCGTGCTCTCCACGCGCACGGCAAAGCTCATTCTTGGCGCCGCAGTTTTTGATGACATTCTCGGGATGGTGTTGCTGGCGGTTGTTGCTGGCCTTGCCTCCGGAAGCCTGGAATGGCTCCATCTGGGAATCCTGATCGGTGAAGCTGTAACGTTCGCGTTGTTCATGATCTTCATCGCGCCGCGCCTGGTGCGCCGCATTGAGCCGCAGATGGAGCGGCTATCCACCCAGAACGCATCGCTTATCGTGGCTCTGGCCATTTGCCTGCTGCTCTCATGGCTGGCGGCAAAGATCGGGATTGCCGCTATCATAGGGGCCTTCTTCGCAGGGCTGATGTTCGCCGACTATGCTCCGCGGTGGAACCTGCTGCCTCGGGTTGCAGGAATCACCGAATTCCTGGCACCCTACTTTTTCTTCGCGATCGGCGCGCGGCTCAATATCCAGCTATTCAGCGGGGACGTGCTGGTTGCGGCAATTATGATTTCACTGCTGGCTATCATCTCTAAGGTGATCGGCTGTGGGCTGCCTGTTCTGAACGAAGGCTGGCCGACGGTGTTTCGTGTGGGCATTGGCATGATGCCTCGCGGCGAAGTCGCGCTTATCGTGGCACTTGTCGGATTGCAATCCCGAATTGTGACTCAGTCGACCTACGCCATCGTGGTATTCATGACGGGAGTTACAACGCTGCTTGCGCCCCCGCTTTTGCGTTATTTGTTCCGCGACGAAATACCTCAGGACGAGGAAAATGCTGAAGTCGCGTCCGTCCAGTTATAATTCCGGCTTTCCGATGCAAGGAGAATTTCATGTCCCTTTCAGGACGTGTAGCGCTGGTCACCGGCGCGTCGCAAGGAATTGGCAAGGCCTGCGTTCTCAAATTGGCGGAGCGTGGCGCGACTGTAGCCGTGGTCGCGCGGAATGAGGAAAAGTTGAAAGAACTGGTGAGTCACATCAGCGGCACTGGCGGCAAGTCGGCTGCATTCCCGATGGACGTTGCCGATGAAGAGCAAATCAAGAATACTTGTAAAATAGTCATCGCTGAATTTGGCAAGATCGATATTCTGGTCAACAATGCTGGAATCACCCGCGACCAGCTCGTCATGCGCATGAAACGCGCCGACTGGGATGCGGTCATCAATACCAATTTGACTTCGGCATATCTGTGCACTCAGCAGGTCATCAGTGCGATGCTTCGCCAACGCTGGGGAAGAATTATCAACATTACATCCATTTTTGGTCAGATCGGCCAAACCGGCCAGGCAAACTATGCCTCTTCCAAAGCAGGACTCATCGGCCTTACCATGGCAATTGCCCGCGAAGTTGCTTCGAGAAACATAACCTGTAACGCCGTAGCTCCGGGATTCATCGAAACTGCGATGACGGCCGCGTTACCGGAAAATCTCAAGCAGGAGGCGGTGAAACTGATCCCGCTTGGGCGCGTGGGTGCTCCGGAGGATGTGGCGAATGCGGTAGCATTTCTTGCTTCCGAGGAAGCGTCCTATATTACGGGTCATGTACTGAATGTGAATGGGGGGATGCTCATGGGGTAGCGCACGCGATTCCGCGGCTGACGATAGCGCCAGCAAAAACGCCCGCACAGATCGCGCAAGTCCGCGAGCTTTTTCTCGAATACGCCAGCTCGCTTGGCTTCAGCCTGTGCTTCCAAAATTTCGATCAGGAACTGGCCGGACTTCCAGGCGACTATGCGCCACCCGATGGCCGGCTGATGCTCGCTCTATATGAAGGCGAACTGGCAGGATGCGTGGCCCTTCACAAGCTGGACAGCGAAATCTGCGAGATGAAGCGGCTGTATCTTCGGCCTAAATTCCGGGGCAAAGGCCTGGGGCCCGTGCTGGCAGAAAATATCATCGGCGAAGCTCGCCGGATTGGCTATAGGCGAATGCGCCTCGACACCGTCGAGCCAGTGATGAAAGACGCAGTCGCCATGTACCGTCGCCTTGGGTTCAAGGAGATAGCGCCGTATCGCCCGAATCCCATGCCGGGTACGTTATACATGGAGCTCGAGTTATGACAGTAGCGCCGGCGTCTCGCCGGCTGTTGGGCGGGCGCCCTCGCCCGCCTTGCTTGAACGACTACAAGTTGCGAGGTTTTATCATGAAGACTCTTCTTGCTCTTATCCTTTGCTCCGCGCTTTCTTCCTTTGCCGCGACCAGCAAATCAGTCTCATACAAAAGCGGCGATGAAACTGTCCAAGCCATGCTTTATGCACCCGATGGCAAAGGCCCGTTCCCCGGTATTATTGTGATCCACGAGTATTGGGGGCTGAACGATTGGGTAAAAGAACAAGCCTCAAAGCTGGCCGACCAGGGCTATGTCGCGCTGGCGATCGATCTGTACCGCGGCAAAGTCGCAACTACACCCGATGAGGCGCACGAGATTATGCGCGGCGTTCCCGAAGACCGGGCTAAACGTGATTTGCATGCTGCGTTCGAATTTCTCAAATCTCAAGCCAACGTGAAAAAAGACCGCATCGCTTCCATCGGATGGTGCATGGGCGGCGGCTATTCACTTGATGTTGCCCTGCAAGAGCCCACGCTCGCGGCGGACGTCATTAACTATGGCCATCTCGCGGTTGACGCCGAGTCATTGAAAAAGATTAACGCTCCAATCCTGGGAATTTTCGGCGGAAAAGACCGTGGCATTCCCGTCGAGGACGTGAAGAAATTCGAGCAGCAACTGAAGCAGATGGGAAAGAAGGTCGAAATCATTATCTATCCTGATGCGGGTCACGCTTTCGAGAATCCAAACAACAAAGATGGCTACCGTGCCGATGACGCCGCCGATGCATGGAAGCGCACGGTCGAGTTCCTAAAGCGAACACTTAAGTAGTGCGTGCAGTTCACGTGACGTGCTCCCTTAGCGGATGATCCGTCGCGATTAATAAATGAACCTCTTTCTCCGGGGAGAAAATCTAACTAGCTGGTGAATTCGCCTTCGAAATCCGCGCCGAAAGCTGGGTTCAATGTCGAGAGGCTCCGCACGATCATCCCGGAAATTCGGGAGCTTATGCGGCCCCGCCGAGGTTTGCTCGCGGTGGGATTTTTATTGATGGCGATCAACCGCGTCTCGGGGCTGGTGCTTCCCTACTCGACGAAATTCCTCATCGACACCGTCATCGCCAAACATCACGCTGAGCGGCTGCGGCCGCTGGTTATTCTGGTTCTGTGCGCAACCATTATCCAGGGGATTACTTCATTCTCGCTGACGCAGTTACTGTCGAAGGCAGCGCAACGCTTGATTGCCGAGCTGCGGCAAAAAGTTCAAGTACATATCTCGCGCCTTCCGGTTGCATTTTATGATTCCAATAAGACGGGCACGCTGGTGTCGCGAATTATGAGCGACGTGGAAGGCGTGCGCAACCTGCTGGGGACGGGGCTTGTGGAGCTTGCCGGCGGCCTCATTACGTCTGGCATCGCGATGGTGGTGCTGTTTCGCATCAGCCCGCTGATGACGGTGATTGCCTTCACTTTCTTGCTTTGCTTCGGCCTGGCGCTGAAGAAAGCTTTTGGAACGATCCGCCCAATTTTTCGCGAGCGCAGCAAAATCAACGCCGAGGTAACCGGACGGCTGTCAGAATCGCTCGGCGGCGTGCGTGTGATCAAGGGCTACCACGCAGAGGAACGTGAAGAGGCGGTTTTCGCCTCGGGAGTGCGGCGTCTGCTGGATAACGTCATGCGCACGCTTACCGCGACCTCTGTCATGAGTCTTTCCGCCAGCTTGTTGCTCGGAGTAGTTGGCGCGGTAATCATGTATGTCGGCGCGCGCCAGATTATGGCTGGCACACTGACCATCGGCGGATTCTTTACGTACACGCTGTTCCTGGGCTTCCTGGTTGCGCCCATCATGCAGATGGTCGCGATTGGCACTCAGCTTACTGAGGCTCTCGCTGGTCTTGAGCGCACGCGCGAGATTCTGCGGGAGCGGCCGGAAGATCAGGACCCGAATCGAACCGTGCTGCTGAATGATGTATGCGGCAACATTGATTTCTCGCGCGTCAGCTTCAGTTACGATGGCAGCCGTACTGTGCTGAACGACATCTCGTTCCATGCGGAGCCGGGTACAGTGACCGCTTTGGTGGGCTCTTCTGGATCGGGGAAATCAACAATCATCGGCTTGATTTCAGCCTTTCATACTCCGTCGGAAGGGAAAGTGTTAGTCGATGGCGTCGATTTGAGCACGGTTCGATTGGATTCTTATCGCACCCGGCTCGGAGTAGTACTGCAGGAGTCGTTTTTATTCGATGGGACGATCCGCGAAAATGTAGCGTACTCGCGTCCGGAGTCGAGCGAAGAGGAAATCATGCGCGCCTGCCGGATTGCGCGGGTGGACGAATTCGCTGAGAGCTTTCCCGATAAATACGATACGGTCGTAGGCGAGCGCGGCGTGAAACTTTCCGGCGGACAAAGGCAACGCATCTCAATCGCGCGCGCGATTCTTGCCGAGCCGCGAATCCTGATCCTCGACGAAGCTACATCCAGCCTGGATTCGGAATCGGAAGCGATGATCCAGCACGGGCTTTCATATCTCATGCAGGGCCGGACAACTTTCGTCATAGCGCACCGGCTTTCCACCATCCGCCGCGCCGATCAGATTCTAGTTGTGGAGCAGGGGCAAATCGTCGAACGTGGCACGCATGAGCAGCTCTACGCCACTCAGGGACGCTATTACGATCTCTATACCAGGCAGCAAGGACTGGAGCAGAATCTGTTCCTGGCGCCGGGAGAAGGAGATGCGGTGTTGGCCGCCGCCGGCGAAAATGGTCGTGAAAAAAATGGCGACTCGGATATTCAACCCGCTGACGCCCTGCGGCTGATAAGAGGCGAGGTGCGGTAGAGTTTTGGCGGCCGGTTAAGATTATCCTTCAAACCTCAGTTATTCCGAATTTTCCACAAGAAAATGCCAACTCCATATTGACGTAATCCGGGAATGCTGATAATTCCCGGTTCCCCATCGTTTCTGAAATTGTTGGCAACAGCAGCACTTTCACGTATGGGTATACGGGATCGATTAAGGTCATAATGGGCGTCTCCGGCCCTACCTGCGATTCCTGCGGAGCAGCTTCCGGTGGCAGCTTCGTCTTCGATGTAAACGGGAACCAGACGCAGCGCACCGACGCAAACGGAAATGCCACCAACTACACCTATGATGCCAGCGGCAATGTCGCCAGTAGATCCGTTCCATTGGCCAACGGCACCACCCCAACCTGGAACTACGCATACAACTCTTTCGGGGAAGTGCTGACCGCTACCGATCCGCTGAACCACACGACTATCTCGCTCCACTGAACGATGGCATGTTTCCGAAGTGATTCTGTGTTCGTGGAACCGCGTTCTTTCGAGAAATAGAATCCATCGCGGAGGAGGTTGTACTCATGGTTGACAGGAATCCAGCCCATCAACGAAGCTCTTGGCCTCTTTTGTCGGACTCGGACTGGTCGGGTTGGTAACAGGAGCGCTTGCAGGCTACTTCGGCTATTCCTTCGCGGTCGTAGCCAAAAATCCCCTCGTCAGTGTCGCGGATGATTCGGGTGAGCAACCGTTCGATCAGACGTACAGGGAAATGGCACGGCTCGCCGGCCTAGAAATAGTTGCTGGGAAATGTGATTCTGCGCCGGACCCGAGGATTATCGATCAAGAAAAGCAACTCATAGACCAGATCGAGGTCAGTGCAAAGAAGGCGAATCTGGACCCGCCATTGAGCATAGCTCGCGCAGTCGTCGCCTATCGCGGTTCTGCCGTTCAGCAAGAGACGGCGTTCCTTCAGAGGGCGGGATGGAGCGATACGTCGTCCGATCACTTCGCGAATATCGTGCGCGATCTGGACGGCTGCCAACCGCACAGCGTTGCCCCGAAGGAGAAGCAACAATGACACGCGGTCTAAAGCTCGGATTCGTCCTTGTCGTCGGGTTGATAGCAGGAATTTCGGTTGGCGTCCTTTACGCCAGGCAGACCATCGGCACGAGTTCGAACTGGATGTCCCAGTGGGCAGCCGTCGGAACGTATGCTGAACTTACCAATCTTCAGTACCAGTACGCGGATGAGGCACATGCAAGAGCGGCACTGTCAGACTTCGTCAAGTTCGCAGAGCAGTTGAGGGCTAAGGGGACGATATCCGACCCAAAGACCTTTGGGTTCGATGTAGCTCTCGCCTATATGCGTTTGGCGATGCTAGACCGTCGCGCCGGGAACATGGACGGCTACCAGGCAAATCTGTCCAGCGCTCAGGACGCACTCAAAGCGGCTGGTTCCGAACACACGTCCGCCGATGAAATGGAACGATTCGTGAGTCAGCACGAGCCTCACCGGTAAAGGAAGCAGCCGGCCGACGCCCTGCGGCTGATTAGAGGAGAGGTGCGGTAGAGCTTTGACGATCGATCCTCCTCGACATCCTCTTTGTTAGTCACAGACCCAAAAATGAAAACCAAACTGCTCGGTGCGATTGCAGTTCCGATCCCACCGCAGCGAGGAAACTTTTGATGCCTGGGCTTGAACCCGGACAGTTGGACGTGGAGCAGTCTTCGTGATTATGCTTATGAGGAGCCAGGACGGGTGAAACTAAACCAATGACCAGTACCAAAGCTCAAGCGGATTGCCATGCGCAAGCGCGAACTACCCCGCCCTTGCAAAAGGCGCAAGAGCGGGGCACCCTCACGAGTTGTGGCGGACTCACGAAACATGGCGAAGGCCGGGCCACCCGGCCCTCTTCTGACGAATCCGAGGCGGATTGGAGGCATCGCTTGTGACATTGACACCGGCACATAGGGGTTCTGTTACTCGTTTGCATTCTGCCGATGTTGAGCAGCTGTCGTGAGATTCCCACTTCGGTCAAGGTGGGGAACGGTCCCTCATTCTCGTTCCACGGAAGTGGACGGCTAGCATCGTTTAGAATCTATGGCCCACAACCGGGGTACAAAATCGCAACACCATTCGACGCGAAGTCACTGGTATGGCGCGTACAGCCTACAGAAGGGTATTTCAAGGGTGCTCGGGTCGAAGGTTTGAAGATCGAGTACGGCAGTATTCCGGTCGGGTACACGCAGGCGATACCAAACAGTGGAACCGCCTCTGCGCTGCCTCCGGGGCAAGTCTATTATTTCTTTGCGGAAACGACGAATGCGCCCCCAGCCGAGGGTTTCTTCTACCTAGATGGGACCACGCCAATTCAGATCAAAGTTCCTGGGTTGTGTCAGAGCGGGTTCGTCGGCGACGTGAAGGCACTGAAATGCTGAACCAGCGAGCCCTATACTGAGCCGAGCAATCTGGAACAGTTCGTCCGAGAGAACCGAGTGCAGTGAAGTCAGTCTGCGCCGCACAGTGCCAACCTCAAAGCGCTCATTTTGCGCCCCATCTTGTCTTCTCCTGGGCCGTGCAGCTCTTAAAGCGCAGGCACCCTGATATGTTGAAGCGGACTCACAACATGCCGAAGGCCGGGCCACCCGGGTACGCTTTTTGCTCGGAGTAATGCCTGTCACGCCAACCCGCCAGAGCCGCTAACCCAAGTTTTTCAATTACCTTAGTACTCCTCTTGCGCGTCGTCGGTACTCTTTGCGGACCCGCCGAATGCCTGGACAATATCACTCTTAAGCATCAGTTCGCTCGCATCCTTTTTGATGCAGCGGTGAAAGCTCTTAGAACTGGACACGGATGATCGAAGTTCTAAATAGAACGAATCGTATCTTCGCCTGGCTGCGGTCTAAGAAGGTTCGCGGGCAGCAGATGATGCGCATCATTGCAACGATGGCAGTCACCTTGACGTTCCTCGCCCTGTCCAAGTACGTGTTCCACTCTGATCTTCGGCTAGGCGAGATCGCATTATTCGTAGCCTCAATGTGGGCCTTGGCTTTCGTGCTCGATCGATCGCAGACCGAAAAAGTGGCCGCCCAAAATGCCTTGCCTCAATCCGGAAAGCTCTTGGAGCAATCGCAAAAAATGGAGGCTATTGGCCGCCTCGCCGGCGGAGTGGCGCACGATTTCAACAACCTGCTCGCAGTGATTATCGGCTATAGCGATCTACTCTTGGAAAGTCTCGGCTCATCTGATCTCAATCGCGCGAAGGTTGAACAGATCAAACAAGCCGCAAGTAGCGCCGCTTCGCTGACGCGCCAGCTCTTGACGTTTAGCCGCCAGCAAGTCATTCAGCCGGTTGTCTTGGACATCAACCAGACCGTCAGCAATACGGAGAAGATGCTCCGGCGCCTGATCAAGGAGAACATCGAGTTCACGGTGGAGCTGGATCACAACCTCGACCGGGTAACGGCAGATCCCGGGCAGATTGAGCAGATTGTCCTAAACCTGGTGGTCAATGCGCGCGATGCAATGCCGAATGGCGGCAAGCTGCGCATCCAGACGAGAAACGTACGCTTGGAGGGAGACCCCGGGGCACACGTGCCGAGCGGACGCTTCATCCTGCTGGAGGTGACCGACACGGGAACTGGTATGGACCAGCACACCCAAGCGCATATCTTTGAACCATTCTTCACCACGAAGGCGGTGGGCGAAGGAAGCGGTTTGGGGCTGGCGACGGTCTATGCAATCGTGAAGCAGAGCAATGGCCATATTGAAGTACAAAGCACGTTGGGGCAGGGCTCGTCATTCAAGATCTATCTTCCTGCTACGAAGCAAGCGGGCGCGGATCACGAGTCCGGCAAAGAAACGGCTAGGCTTGCTTTTTCGGGCGCGACCGTGCTTGTGGTCGAAGATGCACAACCGCTTCGTGATGTGATTTGCGAAACCTTAAGGGCGTCTGGCTGTACTGTGCTATCCGCACGAGATGGTCAGGAAGCTTTACGTATGGTCGGCGAACGAAAGAGTGCGTTCGATCTCCTGCTGACCGATGTGATTATGCCGGGAATGAACGGCCCGGCTTTGGCAAAGGAAGTCCGTTCGCTACGCCCTCAGACGAAAATACTCTACATGACCGGCTACAGTGGCGAGTTTATCCAAGCGGACATGTTGACTCCCGGCGTGTCGTTCATCCAGAAGCCCTTCACCTCGGTCGATCTCGAACGCAAGATTGGAAAGATGTTGGCCGACAAACTCCGTGAAAATTCGCCAGACTCCACTTCTTCGCCAAAAACTACTTCCGCTTCAAAGGCGTTGGCAGCGCGA
>Ga0209268_1000690_pt1 | contig 17289 bp, 16 predicted proteins | sample GraSoiAngelo_143_FD_185900 | JGI IMG/M metagenome (GOLD analysis project Ga0209268, IMG submission 185900) | Grasslands soil microbial communities from the Angelo Coastal Reserve, California, USA - 14_1009_02_30cm (SPAdes) (version 2) | ecosystem: Environmental > Terrestrial > Soil > Grasslands ... | reverse complement strand
CTACAGAATGCCCAAGCCAATGCACAGCAGCCGAAGAAAGTTGTAGTGGACGACACTGAACCGCCAAAGAAGCCGGTAAAGAAAAAGACGACAAAGGCACCCGCTACTAAGCCAAATCCAAACCCAGCCACCACAACGCCCCAGCCCCAACCAAAGCAGCAGTAGCAGCCGCCACATGAAATTTCGGCCCTGCTTTGTAATTGTGTAATCCTTCAACCGCAGCCGCACCTTTCCTCCGTAACTCTTTGTGTTCTCTACGGTGTCCAAACCACGCGCTGCAATCCGGTGAAAACAGATGAGTTCTATGTCCTGGAACTCAGGATGATTCCGTGGAGTCTAACTAGAGTAGGCGGGGCTTCGCTATGGGCAATGAAGGCTACTTTTCGGGCGGGCTTCGGGTCCGGAAAGAAACTATAATGAGGGTGACGCCATGAGAGTTATGGCGGGGGCAACCACCTTGGGCGATCTTGCAGGCGCGATAGCAATCCGGAGCCAGGAATCGGCGATCGTTGCCGAACTCAAGGCTGGCTCCGAGGACGCCTACGCCTGGCTGATCGGCCAATTTCACCAACCGATTTACAGCCTGGTATACCGCATCGTCTCCGATCCTGCTGATGCCGCCGATACCACACAGGAAGTCTTCCTGAAGGTCTTCCGAGGAATGAAACACTTCCACGGCCAGTCCAGCCTGAAGACCTGGATCTACCGCATTGCGGTGCATGAAGCTTCGAACCGCCGCCGCTGGTGGTACCGCCATAAGGCGCGCGAGACCTCGATGGAGCCGCCGCTGAGCGATCCCAATCCTGGCGTCTCAGCTTTGGAAGACGCCCTCATAGATCCCGCTGACTCGCCTTTCGAAAATGTGGTGCATGAAGAGATCAGGTCGCACGTCGAAGAAGAGTTGCGTAACGTCTCCGAACCCTACCGCACCACCGTAATCTTGCGCGACCTGGAGGAAATGTCTTACGAAGAGATTGCGGAGATCACTGAAGTGTCGCTGGGAACAGTGAAATCCCGGCTGACCCGCGGAAGGGACGCGCTGCGCCAACGATTGACAGATTATGTTCGCGAAATTGGACCGCAGATCGGCTTGCAGGCCCCCGAAGAAGATGAACCGTCAAGTGCAGACTCCCGGGTTTCTATGCGTGGCAGGAGAATCGAGGTGATGCCATGACGTGTGCCCAGGCAAAATCTTTATTCTCGCCTTATTTGGACGGCGCGGTGACCGGCACGCAGATGCATGCAATTAGTCAGCATCTGCAATTCTGTGCTTTGTGCCGGCGCGAATACATTTCTCTGCAACAGACTCAGCAATTGCTGGCGAAGGTTGGCTCCAGGAGAGCTCCGGCCGACTTGGCGCTGAAACTCCGGGTTGCCGTTTCCCAGGAAGCGGCGCATTCCCGTCGTCCGTTGCTCCAGAATTTTTTCGTCCGCTTGGAAAATGCACTGAATGCTTTCATGGTCCCGGCCACCGCGGGTTTGGCTACAGCGGTGGTGATTTTCATCCTTCTAATGGGATTCCTCGCGCCTTTGCAGGCCGACAATCCCGATGTTCCGCTCATGCTCTACACGGCTCCGCAATTGCAGCAAGCGGCTTTTGGCACAGCGCTCGATTCCATCAGCGACGATTCACTGGTAATTGAAGCCTATGTGGACTCGAATGGACGGGTGCAGGATTACCGCATTCTCTCGAATCCGACTGAGGCCAAATCGTTGCTGCCGCAGGTGAAGAACATGCTCATCTTCACTACCTTCCGTCCTGCGACGTCGATGGGCAGGCCGACCTCCGGCAAGGCAGTGTTGTCATTCTCGAAGATCAGCGTGCGTGGATAGGACGTCAGGCGTCGGACCTTAAGACCTCAGCCTTCGGGACGTCGGACTTCACGAACTTGATCGCCTTCCAAGCCCGGCATTTACGACCGTGCTCGCGCCGCCCATCGGTGAGCTGACCAATGATTGACCGCCTGCGGGGAAGCCCTTAAACTGAGGACAGTCCGCAATTCTCATCCATCCTGCGGGAGGTTTCCCTGAGTCGCAGTTTTCGACGCGTGCTCTTTGCGGCGATGTTCGCCCTACTGGCGGAGCTGTGTTTAGCTCAAGATCAAACCCAAACCGCTCCTGATTCCCCTCCTGCTCAGGATCAGTCGCAGCCCGCGAAAGAACAGCCGGCTCAGGACCAGCCGTCATCAACTCCGGAGGCGCAGGAGCCGGCAAAGCAGCCGCCGGCCGCCCCACAGCCGAAACCCACGCCTCCAGCCGTGCCCTCAAACCAGCCAAGCGTTCAACTAGATACGAGCGAGACGCTGTTCACGGTTTTAACCGCCATGAACGTTTGCGGATACGATGAAGAGTTGGGATTTTCTGATCCGCTGCGCGAGCAGATTCGCGGCGAGGTCTCGCAGGCCATTCAGCAGTCTGAGGAAGCCAAAGAAACCGCCACCGCGATGTGCCAGTTCTACGAGCAGCATCGTCAACCGGATTCTTCTAAAACGCTGGCGCAGTATGTTTCGCTCGCTCTCTATTTGAATGCGCCTCCGGCTTTGACTCCAAAAGTCAAAGAGGCCGATCTGCCCCCTGATGCCGCGCGGCTCACCGGAGTTCCTCCCCTCATCCAGAGGTTCTACGAAAAAGCGGGTTTGCACGACATCTGGCAGCGGCATCGCCAGGCCTACTCGGCTCTGACGGCGCGTTATCACGAACCGCTGTCGAAGACGGTATTTGACACCGAGGTTTATTTGAAGTTTCCGTCTGCGGCCTATCTTGGACGGCAGTTCACCGTCTACATCGATCCCATGGGCGCTCCGGGTCAAACCAACGCGCGCAACTACGGGTCCGACTACTATGTTGTAATCTCGCCGGGCAAAGGCTCATCACTCAAAGTTGAGCAGATTCGCCACACTTATTTGCACTACCTGCTCGATCCATTGGCGTTGAAGTATCCCGCGACCATGAAGCGGCTGGAGCCGCTGCTGGCAACTGTGAAGAGCGCGCCCATCGATGAGAGTTTTAAAAGTGATGTATCGTTGCTGATCACGGAATGTTTCATCCGGGGAATTGAAGCGCGGCTTACGGGTTCGGCCAAGACCCCTGAAGCCGAACGGCAACAGGCTGTCGACAATTCCATGCAGCAGGGATTCATTCTCACGCGCTATTTTTATGATGCATTGCTGCAGTTCGAGAAGGATCCTGCGGGCCTGCGCAACGCCTATGCAGATTTCGTCGGCAACATTGATGTGGGTAAAGAGCAAAGGCGTGCGCGCCAGATTCAGTTCGCCAGTGTTGCCGATCCTGAACTGTTACATTTGTCGCGTCCCACACAGGGCAAGCTGCTCATCACCGCCGAACAGCGGCTTTCTGCCGGCGATGCCATGAGCGCGCAAAAACTCGCTCAGCAGGCGCTGGACGAAAAAAGCGAGGATCAAGGCCGCGCGTTGTTTATCCTTGCGCAAGTTGCGACAATGAATCGTGATATACAGGGGGCGCGCAGTTATTTCCAGCGCGCTCTCGAGGTCGCGCAGGAGCCTAAAGTGGTGGCCTGGTCGCATATCTATTTGGGAAGAATTTTCGATTTGCAGGAAGACCGCGAGGCAGCGTTGGGTCACTATCGTGCCGCGCTGAACGCAGGCGCAGCGCTGCCTGAGGCTAAGGCCGCTGCCGAACGCGGAATTCAACAAGCTTATGAGCCGCCCAGCCATCCACAATGATCTTAGCCGGAAGCGATGAATCAATCACTCAAGGAGACCGCATGAAACAAGCAGCGATGCTGGTCATAATGCTGTCATTGGCCACTTTTCTCTACGCCCAGCAGCAGACGCCTGCCACACAGAATCAGCCGGCGGGAAAACTGGGTTCAACGTCACAAGGCGCGCAGCCGGCGACACCAGCGCAGGGTGCAGCCGCCCAGCCGGCTCAGCCGCAAGGGAAACGTCCGCCGCAAGCCAAGACTCAGCCAGAATTTGACGCGTACAAAGCCGCTACGGCGAACACCAGCGATCCAGCAGCCTTAGAAAAAGCAGCCGATGATTTCGCAGCTAAATTTCCCGACAGCGAATTGCGGCCCATACTGTACCGCACGGCTATGCACAGCTATCAGGCCGCCAACAATGCCGACAAAATGCTGGAGATGGGCCGCAAAGTTCTGAAGTTTGATCCAGATGATCCTGAGGCGCTGGTTGGCGCAGCCCAGGTGCTCGCCGAGCGCACGCGAGACACTGACCTTGATAAGGATCAACGCCTCGACGAAGCCACGAAACTGGCACAGCATTCGCTCGAAACCGTGGATACCGACATCGCAATTCCTGCGGGCACACCGCAGGACAAGGTTGACGCCTACAAAGCTTTTTTGCGTTCGTCTGCGTATGCAATCATCGGGACAATCCAGTTCAATCGCGAAAAGTACGCCGATGCTGAAGCCTCCTTGCGGAAATCCATCGACGCTGACCCTCAGAATCCCGATCCCGTCGCGATTTTCCGGCTGGCTGTAGCCCTCGACAAGCAGGATAAAGTTCCAGAGGCGCTGAAATATGCTGAACAAGCGGTATCGCTCACGAAGGAGGGCACGGCCGTCGGCACTGCCGCGCGAAATGAGCGGGACCGCCTGGTTCAATTGAATCGTGGGGCTGCTCCGGGCGCGAAACCTCCGGCCAGCGCGCAGAATCCGACTCCACACTGAGGTGCACTTTCTGTTCGGCACCGTCCTGCATACATGAAGTCACGTGAAATTACCGCGTTGGAAGATGTGCTGGGCCATCGCTTCGCGCACCCCGAATTGCTGGAGCAAGCGCTTACGCATAGTTCGCAGGCGCGTGAGATGGAAGCGGCTCGGGCACCCGATCGCGTCTCTGATCGGGTCTCTGATAATGAGCAGCTGGAATTCCTGGGGGACGCGGTGCTGGGTTTTGTAACTACACAGGAAGTGTTCCACCGCTTTCCCCATTTCCGCGAGGGAGAACTTTCAAAACTTCGTGCACACCTGGTCAGCGAAAAACATCTAATCCGTGTAGCACAGGCCCTGGGGCTGGGGCATTATTTGCGCCTCGGCCGTGGAGAGGAGAAGAGCGGCGGGCGCAATAAGACTGCTCTTCTTGTTGACGCTCTTGAAGCTGTGTTGGCTGCGCTGTACCTGGATGGCGGACTGGAAGCGGCTCGGCCATTTATTCTGGCGCAAGTCGTTGCTCCCGAATTGGAGCGGATTGCTTCAAATGGCAGCATGCTTCCGGTAAACGATTACAAATCGGCGCTCCAGGAAAAATTGCAGGCGACGGGGCGTCCGCAACCGCAGTACGTGCTGGTAAAGGAGCGCGGGCCAGAGCATAACAAGACATTTACGGTTGAGGCGCGCTTGCAATCGCGCGAGGCGAAACCCGAGTTCATAGGCCGCGCCGAGGGTTCTACCAAGAAGAACGCGGAACAGGATGCCGCCCGCCAGGTACTTGAGTATTTGGCCTCCCGACCAGAATCTGTAAACGGCGACCTCAGGCGTGTGCGTAGCCGATCATGAGTGCAGAAAAGCACCAGCCCGATTGGACGACCTCCCTGCAATCCCTGCTGGCGACAGTGGTGATCGCGGTATTCGTCATCACCTTCATCGTGCAAGCATTCCAAATTCCCTCTGAGTCCATGGAGAACACGCTCCTGATCGGGGATTATCTGCTGGTCGATAAACTGCGTTATGGCGGAAACAGTGTCTGGGATCATTTTCTTCCTTATCGCAAAGTGCATCGCGGCGACATCATCGTTTTTCGATATCCGGTCAACCCATCCCAGCATTTCGTAAAGCGGGTCGTGGGGATTCCCGGAGACCACATTCGCCTAATTAATCGGCAAGTCTACGTGAACGAGATTCCGCTTCAAGAGCCCTATGTTCGTTACAGTTCGCGCGTGCATGATGCCTTTCGCGACGAGTTTCCACGGCTGAACATTCCCGTGCCGGGCCTCGAAGGCGGGTGGTGGCTGCAAATGAAAAAACTGGTTGACGACAACGCCCTGATTGTTCCCGAAGGATCCTACTTCGTCCTGGGAGACAATCGCGATGAAAGCCTCGACAGCCGTTATTGGGGTTTTGTGCCGCGCGAAAACATAATCGGGCGCCCGCTGCTCATCTACTGGTCGCTTCGCAATGCCGACCCGGAATGGCCAATTTCTACGACTCCGGGTGATAAACTCTTTCATTTCGCCTATGCTGTGACCCATTTGTTTCAGATCACCCGCTGGGATCGCACGTTTCGAGTCGTCAACTGAACCGCAGGAAGGGCTCTGGTGGCTAAGAAAGTAAGCAAGCAGGAAGAAAAGCCGCGCGAAACCACCGTTGAGTTTCTCGCTTCTTTGGCGGCTGTGCTGGTGACCGGCCTGTTCATCATCACTTTCGTTGTGCAGGCTTTCGAGATTCCCTCCAGCTCCATGGAGAACACGCTGCTGATCGGAGATCACGTTTTTGTCAATCGGGTGCAATTCGCGCCGCGCACGAATTGGGTAGGGCCATTGCTGCCTTATGGTCAAATCCACCACGGCGACATCGTCGTCTTTCTTTCTCCCGCTCAACCTGGGCTTTATATCGTGAAGCGCATCATCGGAATCCCCGGAGACCGCATTCACCTGCGTGACGGCGCCGTCTATCGCAATGGTGAAAAGCTGAATGAACCTTATGTCATCCATAGCAGCGGCGAGTACAATCCTTATCGCGACAATTTCCCGGCAGTGCCGCCCTCCGATTTCAATAACGTGACCCCAGCCTGGCAGCTGACGCTGCCGCAGCACATCCAAGGGGACGAGTTGGTTATTCCGCCCGATAGCTACTTCGGAATGGGCGATAATCGCGACGTCAGCCTCGACAGCCGTTTTTGGGGCTTCATCCCTAAGGAAAATGTGATCGGGCGCCCCATGTTCGTCTACTGGTCATTCGAGACGCCGCCCAACCAGTATCAGCACACGGCAGTAAGCGAGCGATTGGGTTTCCTGGCGCATGTGGTTATTCATTTCTTCGACGAGACCCGCTGGCGGCGGACTTTGAGGATGGTACGTTGAGACTTCCTCGCTCCAGACACCGTGCATTATTGACAGCCATAGTGGTGCTCCTGGGGCTGTTTCTCGCCAGGCCAGGAGTTCAAAGTCTGCGCGCGAAAATTGTGCGTTCGATCAGCCTTGCTCTTGGCCGGCAAGTCGAGGTTTCGCATGTGAGACTCCGGCTACTGCCTCAGCCCGGATTTGATCTCGAAAATTTTGTGGTACACGATGATCCCTCGTTCAGTGCCGAGCCCCTGCTCCGTGCGGGCGACGTCACCGCTTCGCTCCGGCTAATTTCGCTGCTGCGCGGAAAACTGGAGATCGCCCGGCTGAGCCTAAGCGAACCCAGTCTCAACCTCGTGCACAACCCCGACGGGCGCTGGAATGTCGAAGATCTGGTGGAGAGGGCTGCCAAAATCCCCGTCGCCCCAACCGGTAAAACAAGAACCGAACGTCGTCCAGGCTTTCCTTATATCGAAGCCGATCGCGGTCGAATCAATTTCAAATTCGGCCAGGAAAAGAAGCCCTATGCGCTGACAGAAGCAGATTTCGCCCTCTGGCAGGATTCGGATAACGTCTGGAGCGTCCGCTTGAAAGCGCAGCCCGTGCGGGCCGATTTCAATCTGTCCGATACCGGCATACTTAAACTGAGCGGATCATGGTATCGGGCCCCGAGTCTCCGACAAACGCCGCTTCAGTTCAGCTTGCAATGGGATCACGCTCAGTTGGGGCAAGCCTCCAAGCTCGCTTACGGCAGTGACAAAGGATGGCGCGGGAGTTTAGCCGTTGCCCTCCTTCTGACCGGCACGCCAGCGGCCCTGAACATAAATACCGATTTTTCCGTGCAGGATTTCCGCCGCTATGACGTATCCGGAGGCAATTCTCTTCGCTTGGCGGCGCACTGCGCTGCACACTACAGCTCTATTGACCACTCGATATCGGATCTCAACTGCCGGGCGCCTATCGGAAGTGGGCTGGTAAATATCCGCGGAAACATTGCCGCTCTCATCGGCAATCGTAGCTATGATCTTGCTCTGGCTGCCCAGGATGTGCCGATGCAATCGCTGGTTGCATTCGCTCGTCATTCGAAAAAAGATCTTCCCGCCGATCTCGACGCTCGCGGCACCGTGGATGCGAACGTCTCTGTGCGTCGTGAGCCAGGATCAGACCGGCCTACGTGGACAGGCGAAGGCGAAGCGCTGGAATTTACCCTGGCATCAGAAATTACAAAGACTCAATTCGATGTGGATCGGATCGCCTTTGCGGTTTCCTCAGGAGGCGATCTGCCGACACATTCCACTCAGCGACGTTCAGCCTCTCCGAGCGAGATTTCCCCCGAACCGCGCCTGGAGATCGGCCCATTCAACGTGGCGTTGGGCAGACCGGAATCCGCGGCGGTGCAAGGCTGGATTTCCCGCTCCGGCTACAATCTGACCCTTGCAGGAGACGCTCAGGTGCGCACCCTGCTTCAGTTGGCGAGGACCGTCGGCCTGTCTGCCGCGCAACTCCGCGCAGACGGAGCTGCCAAAGTCGATCTTCAACTGGCGGGCATGTGGTCGGGGTCGGCAAGCCCACGATTTACGGGCCAGGCGCAGTTACACTCAGTGCGCGCCGGATTACGCGGTATAAGTGAGCCGCTCGAGATCGCGTCAGCCAATCTTCTTTTCTCTCAGGATGAAATTCACGTTCATGGCCTGACCGCCTCTCTCGCCGGCAGCACGTGGCGGGGATCACTAAGTTTGCCACGGCCCTGCGCGTCACTCGACGCATGTCCTGTCCAATTTGATATTCACACGAATGAACTGTCCGCGCCCCGTCTCGTGCAATTGTTGAGCCCTCTGTCCCGCCGGAAGCCCTGGTATCGCTTTCTCTCTTCTACGCGGCCGGAGGAAACCTTTTTTACTGCTCTCCGCGCCACCGGAAAGCTCACGGCAAAAACTGTGGTCATGCCGCGGTTGGTCGCTGATAAAGTCTCTACCGATGTTGAACTCGATGGCGGCAGGCTGCAGCTTACTGGCTTGCACGCCGAGACGCTCGGTGGCTACCACCTCGGCGAATGGAGCGCTGATTTCGGCGTCAAGCCTCCTGTGTATCGGGGAACGGGCACTTTGCAGCGAGTTTCTCTGGCTCAGTTCGCTGCTCTAATGAACGACGGTTGGATCACAGGCACGGCCAGTGCCACATATCAGATAAGAGCTTCCGGCTTGGATGCTTCCGAATTGTTTTCTTCCGCGACAGGGGCGCTGGACTTCGATACGCACGACGGCGTCCTTCCACATGTGGCGCTTGCGGTTGGTAGCGGACCTCTGCACATCAATCGCTTTTGGGGCCGGTTCATTCTTCGTGATGGCGGTCTCGAAATTCAGCAGGGCAAACTGGAGACTCCGGGCAGCATCTATCGGCTTAGTGGCACCGCATCTCTGAGCCGCGCTCTGGACATAAAGCTTTTCCGCGATGGCGCCCGTGGTTTCAAGATTTCCGGCACGCTGGCGGAGCCTCATGTCGAGCCTGCTGCTGCTCCGGAGACCCGAGCCGCCCTGAAACCATGAGGACCGTTCTGGCGTTTTGTTTTATTCTTCTTACTCTTACTCTCACCGAAGCTGCCGCCGCCCAAAACAAACCATTACAAAACTCCGCCGCTGTCGCGAGCATGGATCGCAAGTTGCAGCGCATCGAGACTAATGGCGCATCGGCGCATCCGGATCAGACGCCGACTGAGTTCACCGAGGAAGAAGTTAATTCCTACATCGCCTCGGGAAGAATTCAGCTTCCGGTGGGCGTGCAATCGGTCAAATTTCAAGGCGAACCGGGAATTATTACAGCCAACACGCGGGTTGATTTCGATCAGCTCAAGGCGGGAAGGCGCTCCTCGAATCCACTCCTGGGCATGTTCTCAGGAGTGCATGATGTGATTGTTCAGGCTCACGCCCACGGCAGCGGAGGGCAAGGGATCGTGAACGTAGACTCGGTCTCGCTCGATGGAGTCGAGATTCCGCGATTTGTACTGCAATTGTTTGTGGAGAAATACCTTCAACCGAAATATCCAAACATTGGGCTCGATTCGCGCTTTGCTCTGCCAGATCGGATCGACACGGCTACCGTGGGCCGGCACAAGCTGACAATTACGCAAAAATAAACTGCTAGACATTTTCAATTTGTCAGAATGCATTGAGCATATGTATAATCATATATGCGATATGAGGATTCCTAAGACATTCACTATGGACGAATCTATTCTCGCTGCCGTTGAGCGCACAAAGGGAAAGCGTTCCACGAGTGAGCGCGTCAACGAACTCCTCAAGCTCGCTTTGGAGCAGGAGCAGCGTCAGGCACTGGAGCAAGAGGCCGCACGCTTTTACTCGGTCGCCAACCGATCGGACAGGACCGAAGAGCGTGCTTTTCAGCAAGCTTCTCTGCGTAGGATGAGAAGAGAGTAGGTCCGTGAGGGCACATGCACCCACATGGCGGTTTCCGAGGCGTGGCGAAGTGTACCGCGTCCAACTCGATAAAGATCGCCCTGCGCTAGTCATCTCGAGCGATGTGCTGAACCGTCACGCGCTCGATGTTTGCATTGTTCCCATCACGTCTGTGGAACATCGCAGATTTGCGCTCAGGGTTTCATTTCCTATCGGTGAAGGCGGTTTGCATCGGCCCTCTTGGGCCAAGTGCGATCAAGTGACCACAATCGAGCAGCAGGAGCTGAAATACCCGTCCTTAGGACGGCTGACCAGCACCACGCTCGCAAAGATTGAGGCAGCTATCAAAATAGCTCTCGAACTCAAGTAGCTCACCTCACTGTACATATCCTGCGCCGCGCAATACTCTCCCCGGCAACGCTCCCGTCATCTTGCCTTCATCAATTACGGGCACTCCATTCACCAGCACGTATTGCATTCCCTCTGACAACTGATTGGGATTTTCAAACGTTGCCAGATCGCGAACTGCCGCCGGATCGAAGATCACTACGTCAGCCCACATACCAGCTTTCAAAACGCCGCGGTCAGTCAGTCGCATGCGTTGCGCCGGCAATGCCGACATCTTCCGGATCGCGTCCTCCAACGGCAGTTTTTTCTCTTCACGCACATACTTCCGCAGAATACGCGGAAAGGTTCCATAAGCGCGGGGATGCGGGTGTTCTTGCCCGAGAATCCCTTCTGGCGATGTACCGGACGAATCGTTGTCAATTGAAACCCAGGGCTGCTGGAGCGCGAGCGCGACGTCCGGTTCTGACATCCCAAATACCGCGACATTGGTGAATGCGTTATCTTCGATCAGCAGATCGCACAGCGCGTCAATCGGATCCTTATTCCAAAGTTTGGCGACTTCAGCTAGTGTCTTGCCTTGAAGCGGCAGCAGCTTCGGATTTTGCACAACACCGATCAGAACCGATTCCGGACCGGGAATCTCCTGCCATTCGTTGTCCCAATCTTTCGATGGCGTCATCATGTCTTTGCGGATGCGCGCGCGAGTCGCCGGGTCCTTCAGCCGCTCAATCATTTTGGCGTCGCCGCCATCGTGCGCCCACGGCGGAATGAACGCGGAAAAGCTGTTGAACCATGCCGTGTAGGCGTAAGTATCAGCTGTGACATCCATACCCGCCTCGCGTGCGGCATTAATTTTCGCGACGACTTCAGGCATGCGCCCCCAATTGTTCTTGCCCGCCACTTTGATATGCCAGATCTCCACCGGAATGTGTGCCTCGCGGCCGATGCGCAGCGCTTCGTCGATGGCCGTCAATACGGCATCGCTTTCATTCCGCATGTGCGTCGCGTAGATTCCCCCAAATTTCGCCGCTTCACTTGCCAACGCAATGATCTCTTCGGTCTTCGCGTAAGGAGCAGGGGCATACTCCAGCGACGTCGAAACACCGACTGCGCCGGCGCGCATGGCCTCCCGCACCAGTTGCTTCATTTGCTCGAGTTGCTCCGGCGTGGGCTGCTTGTCATCGTCGCCCAGCACCATGCGGCGGACTTGGGTCGCCCCAACATAGCTGGCTAGATTGATCCCCATGCCTTGCTTCTCCAGCCGCGCGAAGTATTGCCGCAGCGTGCGCCAGTCAGGTGTGACGTGATAATGAGCATAGCTGGGCCGGTCATTCTGAATGATGCTGTCATTCAGCGGCGCAGCCGACCCGCCTTCGCCCGTAATCTCTGTGGTGATGCCCTGGTAAATTTTCGACGGCAACCGTGGATCAACGAGAATCGTAGTCTCCGACTGACCCAGCATGTCGATGAATCCCGGAGCCACGACCATTCCACGGGCATCGATGGTGCGCTTCCGTGCGGCCTCACTCAGATTGCCAATGGCTGCGATCTTGCCATTGCTGATTCCGATATCTCCCGAATACCATGGCGAGCCAGTGCCGTCGATGATGTGACCGTTTGTGATGACGAGATCGAAAGACGGCGCTGGTTTTTCTGCGAAGCTCAAGCTGCACGTCAAAAGAAAGATAAGAGAAATCACTGCGACGAAAAAAATCAGACCCCTTTTCATTGGTTCGGCCTCTCTTTTTATTTACTTTGCGGAAGCAACGGCAAGTGCCCGTTCCCGCCAGCCCAGACCCAATCCAATCAATCCCCAAACGGCCAATGCGAGCCATTCGTATCCACTGAAATGGCCGGGAATTGCAGGCACAATCTTCATCAATATCATTCCCAAGCCAACTGCCACTCCAATTGCCGCAACCAGTCGTTCACGCGGAGCCGGGTCCATGCGGTAATAGGCGGCGCAGGCCGCCAGCCATCCCGCTGCAGACGCCACCGATCCAACTTCTGAAATCGGCACCAGGATGGCATCGCCAAGAAACATACATGCCGCGGTCGCCACGCCGACGCAAATCACCGCAACCGATGGAGTTCGATTTCTTGGGTGCACGGCCGCGAGCTTGCGTTCCACCAGTCCTCGACGCCCCATCGCAAAGAGTAAACGGCTAGCAGCGACAAGATTTCCATTGAATACCTTAAAAAGGGACAGAAGTGCCGCGGCCAGAATGACCCGGACAATCCAATGTGAACCGGTGGCATACTCAAAGGCGACGGCTGTCATGAACTTTTCACCCGTCAATCTTCTCCAGGGAGCGGCGTATGCCACCGCTGCAATTACGATCGTGTAGAAGAGAATCCCCACAACAATTGCCATCCAGATTGCTGTGAAGAAGCCACGTCCGCTGAATCCCGGGCTGCGCTCCTCCGCCGCCTTCGCTACCGATTCGTAGCCTGTCATGTAATAAGGAACGACCTGCATGACCAGCAATACGGAAACAAAACCGCCGTGAGTAAAAAGCGGGGGCAAATTTGCCGCCGACCCTTTGCTCGCTCCGAAAGCCACGAAGACAACAAACAGCGCAAGCGTGCCAAACGTGGTCCAGTTCTGAAAAGTGGCGCTCAAGCCGATGCCGCGATAGTTCAACACAGTCAGCAACGCAATCAAGCCGAGTCCGATCACGAGGTGCGGCAAGTACACAGGCCGGCCCACGATTCGATATAGTTCGAGTGAATCCAGCGAAGGAAAAATGTAGCCTGCGATTTTCCCAATGGCCACCGCCTCCCATGGGCAAACGATGAAATAGGAGAGCACCATCATCCATCCTGTGGCGAAGCTGATTGCCGGCGGAAAAACTTTGGCAGTGTAGGCGACTTCACCCGCCGCGTCAGGCATGGCCATTACAAGCTGTCCGTAGACGTAACCGATTGGAAGTAGCAGTGCGCCGCCAATCGCAAATCCCAGAACGCCACCGAGAGCGCCGCCGCGTAGCAGCCAGTCGTCCATCACGACCAGCCACCCAACGCCCACCATCGTGCCCCAACCGAGGGTGAAGTAATCAACAACGCGGAGTTTACGGGCAAGTTCGGTCATGAGTCGTCTGGGGACTCGGGTCTATAAATTTCTGACGAAAGGTCGAGTTTGGGTGGTGCCGCGCTTTAATGTGTGCGTGAGAACCTCGTTGCGCCCTTCGGGCGCGTGATCGTGGTCCACCTTGCCCCCGACTCACGTCCGGGGCTAGAATATTCCGCTCCTCCGGAGCTCATTCCTGGTAGCTCCGTCCCACTTGCTCTTCCCATGACGAATTCTCAGGCACACACTTTAGCGCTGCGATGAATGTGCCTTTAAGATGGCTTTAGCCTCTGAGGTGCGCAATCTGTGGATCTCTGAGTCCAACATTCCATCAAAACAGGCACAACAGCTCAAAGAGCAAATTCGCTGCCAGCAACGAAGTAATCTCACCGTTGTCATACGGCGGCGAAACCTCCACCAAATCGCATCCCACCAGCTTCAATCCTTTCAGGCTGCGTACCAAGTCAAGAATCTGCGCGCTTGAAAGTCCCCCTACTTGGGGCGTGCCCGTACCCGGCGCAAAAGCAGGGTCCACTACGTCAATGTCCAGTGTGATGTACGTGGGGCGATTCCGGAATTTCTTCAACTGCCGTGTCACCAGTTCCACGCCGCCGCAATGAAATTCCTCGGATGTGATGATCTGAATCTTGTGCTCATGGGCAAAGTCGAAATCTCGATCGGAATATACCTGCCCGCGCAATCCCACCTGCAACGCAAATCCCGGTTCAATCAGTCCTTCTTCAACTGCGTATTTGACCGGAGTGCCGTGGGAATGCGGACTGCCGAAGTAACCGCCCCAAGTATCGCCATGCGCATCTAGCTGAATAAATCCGACCGGCCCGAAGTGTTTGTGAATGGCGCGCAAAATGGGCAATAGAATGGAGTGATCGCCGCCAACGCACACCGGGCGCGCTCCAGCGCGAAGCACCTCGCCCAGTTGCTCGGTAATTCGCCGGTACGTGTCTTCGATGGAAAGCGGATTAATCGAAAGATCGCCAAAATCGGCGATGCGCCATTTCTCAAACGGATTGATCTTCAACACCGGGTTCCACGGGCGGATCATTGCCGACTGCACGCGAATGTTGCGAGGACCGAATCGCGGTCCGGGCCGATAGGTGGTGCCGCCGTCAAAGGGAACGCCGATCAGCGCCAGATCCAATTCTTCTGCGTGCGGGATATGCGGCAAGCGCATGAACGTCGGCACACCGGAAAATCGCGGATAGACCAGCGCGTCCACCGGCATGGGATGCGGCTTAGAACGCTTTTTCGCTTTCATACAGTGGCGCGGAATTATAAAGCATTGTGTGTGTGGCGCGGACACTCTTGTCTGCGCAGAGGCAAGTAGCTGAGCACGCCCTGCTCGCCTGCCAGGATTGGCTCCCACTCACCAGCTCCCGGCTCAGCCTGCCGAATATGCTATGTTCTAATTCACGCTGACGAAGCGAGGCGAAGATGCCCCGATACGAATATCGAGTTCTGAACCCGACGCCTTCGGCAGAAAAAGCATTCCTGGCATGGGTTGATCGTCTCGATCAGGAGTTCATGAATCCCGATCCTGAACACCGCAGCAATTTCGTCCGTGATGCTCTCCATGAACTCTATCTGGGCCGCCCTTATTCAACCCCGAATCCCTCGGCTGGACTAGCCGAGCAGGCGCTGGTGCACTCCTTCGATCCGCGCAACGCCACGCTCGAGCCGGAATATTACGGGGACGTCGATGCAGTGAAATACGCCGAGCGCAAGCCGCTCATCTGGTTTTGGATGATGTACGACCGCTCCCCTGTGGGATTGAACCACTGGTTGGGCTTTCGGGTGCGCGCCATGCTCGCCCGTCACGTCTTCAAACATTGCGGCATGAACGTAAAGATATTCCACGGCGTGGAAGTCTCTTTCGGATACAACCTGACCGTTGAAGACGACTGCGTCATCCATAAATATGTTTTCCTCGACGATCGCGGAGAGATCATCATTCATGAAGGGTCTTCAATCTCTGACTATGCCAACGTCTATTCCCACGCTCACGATTTGAACGATGGCATGATCGTCAGCAATCACAAAACCGAAATCGGCCCCAAGGCGCGCGTTACCTATCACGCGACCGTGCTAAGCGGAGTGAGAGTTGCTGAGCATGGCATGGTGGGTTCTTTAGGAGTCGCGGCAAAAGATGTACCACCGTTCAACGTCGTAGCCGGTATCCCTGCCAAAACGATCAAAGTGAAGTCGATTGCGCCGGAAGAAGTACAGAAGGCCGCGGAAAAGAGCTCGTGACGGGAACGCTGGTTGTGCTTTGCGACCTTTGACAAACATGCCAGTGAGCGTTACTGGTGTAATTGCGATTTTTCAACAGTAATCCTTATCTATAGGCTAGTCCTGCTTCCTCTTCTTGCAGCGCTCCAGTACGCCTTGCCGACCGCCGCAAATTCCACTTGTGGAGGGAAAATCAGCATTGCAGCTGGCGTGGTGAATTCAAGACAAGTTGACACCTAATTTGCCGGCTCTTACACTTTTCCACCAGCCGGGAAAGCCTTCGCGCCCGGCGAACTGTCAAGAAGGAGGTAGGGAGCAATGAACAACATCGTTCTAGTCCACGGTGGATTTGTGGACGGCTCTGGCTGGGAGAGCGTCTACCAGATCCTCAAGGAGGACGGCTATAACGTTAGCATCGTCCAGAATCCTACGATATCGTTAGAGGACGACGTGGCGGTTACCAGGCGCATTCTTGCAGCGCAAGACGGGCCGGCAATTCTCGTCGGCCACTCCTATGGAGGAGCCGTGATCACCGAAGCCGGAAACGATCCCAAGGTTGCGGGGCTCGTGTATATCACCGCCTTTGCTCCGGACAAGGGCGAGTCCGTGGCCACGCTTATCAAGGATCCGCCGCCCGGCGCGCCCGTACCGCCGATATTGCCGCCGCAGGACGGCTATCTGTTCCTCGACAGGGTGAAGTTCCGCGCCTCCTTCGCGGCGGACGTGGACGCGGAAAAAGCCGCGTTCATGGCCGATTCCCAAGTCCCATGGGGCGTGGAGGCTCTCGGCGGCAAGATCAGCGAACCGGCGTGGAAGGCCAAGCCGAGCTGGTACCTGATCGCTACCGACGACAAGATGATTCCTCCTGATGCGCAACGTTCCATGTCCAAGCGGGCGGGCTCTACCGTCGTTGAGGTCAAGGGTAGCCACGCCATCTATGTGTCGCAGCCCAGGGCTGTCGCAGCTCTTGTCGAACAGGCCGCCAAGAGTGTGAAGACCGCCGCCGCTTAGTAACTCTGGGGATTGCCGCTCGATACGGCCCCGTGTTGGTCGCGGGGTGTGGTGTGCCCGAGCATTGCCGCCCGCACTGCGGGTCGGCGGTTTGCGCGATACTGCTGTTAACAGGCGGTTACATCACTTATCCCAAATCCAACAATGAGGTCCGGATTGTGAGCTTGGGCCACCCATAAGACGACTAGTTGGCAA
>Ga0209268_1000688_pt1 | contig 17331 bp, 19 predicted proteins | sample GraSoiAngelo_143_FD_185900 | JGI IMG/M metagenome (GOLD analysis project Ga0209268, IMG submission 185900) | Grasslands soil microbial communities from the Angelo Coastal Reserve, California, USA - 14_1009_02_30cm (SPAdes) (version 2) | ecosystem: Environmental > Terrestrial > Soil > Grasslands ... | reverse complement strand
AACGTGAGGTGCCCACCGACGTAGGCGCCGACCAGCACGATCAGCCAAGCCACGGTCGAAAGCACGATCGCACCCGGTCGCAGCCCTGGCGCTCCCAGCCGCATGCCGAGCGAGACCAACTCGATCAACAGCACCGCTGTCATGGTCAGCCCGTGGACGATCGCGGTCCGCCGCTCGTGACCGTCTGTCTCGTGGAAGTCGGTATAGCCAGTGAGGGCGGCCAGGATCGCGCCCGCCACCCCGATGGCAAGGGCGAGGTCGCCCGCCACCGCGGGGAGGCGCCCCGTCGCGACGAACAGCCAGTCGGCCAGGACGCCCACCGTCCACGCCCCGACCGGGATATCGGTCAGCACGGGGTGGAGGGGATGGCCGAGAAAGCGCGTCCCGTGCATCACGTTCTTGATCGCCTGACCCGGAGCACCGAGGGCCTCGTATGAGACGCCGACCGCCTTCTGCACCGCCACCGCGACGCCATCGAGCCAGGCCTGGCTGCGGATCAGCTGATCCAGCCGCCGCTCCCGCGTGCGGCTCTGGCGGATCAGGCGGCTGATGCGACGGCTGTCGATCTCCATCTTGTAGCCGGAACGCGGCCTCAATCCGGAAACGCAACCGCCCGGAAACTTACTTGCGGTTGCCGCCCGGGGGCAGCGCCCGGCGGTAAGGTGTCTGCATGCCCGAGAAGGAGATGGGGGTCGTCGGTCTGGGCACCATGGGCATGAACTTGGCCCGCAACCTCGCCTCGCACGACGCCCGGGTCGCGGTCTACAACCGCACGCATCGCCGCACCGAGGACTTCATCGCCGCCCACGGAAACGAGGGTGACTTTGCGCCGGCCGCGACCTTCGAGGAGCTGGCTCGCGTGTTGAAAGCGCCGCGCGCGGTGCTCGTGATGGTGAACGCCGGCCCTCCAGTGGACGAGACGATCGAAGCCCTGACGAAAGTCCTCGAGAAGGGGGACACGATCATCGACGGGGGCAACTCTTTCTTCCAGGACACGCAGCGGCGCGCCGCCGCGGTCGAGAAGATGGGCCTCGGCTACATCGGATGCGGCGTTTCGGGTGGGGAAGAGGGGGCCCTGCACGGGCCGAGCCTGATGCCCGGCGGCACGCACCAGTCCTACGCACGCGTCGAAGAGATGCTGACGGGCATCGCGGCGAAGGTCGAGGGCGTGCCCTGCTGCACGTACATCGGGCCCGACGGCGCGGGCCACTTCGTGAAGATGGTCCACAACGGGATCGAGTACGCCGACATCCAGCTCATCGCCGAGACCTATGACCTGCTGCGTAACGGTTTGGGCCTGCCCCCAGACGAGCTGGCTTCGGTGTTTCGGGGATGGAACGAGGGCCGGCTGCAGTCGTACCTGATCGAGATCACCTCCTATGTCCTGTCGAAGCACGAGGACGGCGCCGGCGCGCCCCTGGTCGATCTCATCGAAGACGAGGCCGAGCAGAAAGGCACGGGCCGTTGGACCAGTCAGTCGGCGCTCGAGCTCGGCGTCCCTCTCACCGGCATCACCGAGGCGGTGTTCGCCCGCACGCTTTCGAGCCAGAAGGCGCGTCGTGTGAAAGCGTCAGCCATCCTGGCTGGACCAGCGGCGGGGAAGGCCGGAGCCGGGCTGGTCGATGACGTCCAGGAGGCCCTGTACGCCTCGAAGATCGTCGCCTACGCGCAGGGCTTCGAGCACCTGGCGGCCGGCTCGAAGGAGTTCGAGTGGAACCTCGACCTCGGCGCGCTCGCCACCATCTGGCGAGGTGGGTGCATCATCCGGGCCAAATTCCTGGACCGGATCAAAGAGGCTTACGAGCAGGACTCGAACCTCCCGAGCCTGATGCTCGCCCCTTTCTTCCAGGAAGCGCTCGCCACGGCGCAGCCCGCCTGGCGGCGCGTCGTCAAGACAGCGGTCGACCAGGGGGTCCCGATCCCCGCCTTCGCGTCCTCGCTTGCGTACTACGACGGCTACCGGCGCGCCCGCGGTCCCGCCAACCTGATCCAGGGCCTGCGTGATTACTTCGGCGCCCACACCTACCACCGCGTCGACCGCGAAGGCGCTTTCCACACGCGCTGGGCGCAGGATGGCGAGGAAATAAGAACGGACGCTTAGGCTAGGGCGCCGACGGCTCGCGGCCATAGAGGGTCGCCACCAGCCCGTACAAGCCGACCGCCACGACCAGCCAGACGGCCAGCGCCGCCACCAGTCCGGGCACCACACCCCAGCGGGTCGCCGCGAGAGAGACCACGATCGCGAACGCGATCATCGCGATCGCGCCCAGGATCGCTCCGATCGAGTCGACTGACGCCGCTTCTTTGCCTTCCTTCTTTTCGATCAATGTCAACGAGGCCGGCAGGATGGCAGGAAACCCAAGCCAGACCCCGCCGAGCACCGGACCGAACTTCATGCCGATGACGCCGGCCACGAGCGAGATCCCGGCTCCGAAGCAAAATCGGATCAGGTAATCCCGGACGCGATGGGTTCCGACCTCTCCGGGGTCGATCCCAGGGATGAGACCGGCGCTCATCTCAGGAAGAGCCAGTAGATCAACGCCGCGGGGATGATCCAGGCCGCCCAGGCCACGATGCTGCCCGCGAACGCCCCCAGCTGCTTGACCAGGAAGGCGGCGGCCACGCTGTAGAACACCAGTCCGATCGCGCCCGCGATCATCCCCCACGCGTACTCCTGGTCTTTGGCCGGCCCCGTCGCGAGGCCGCTCACGAGCAGGCTCGCGGTCGCGACGGATGGCGCCGCCGAGAAGAGTCCCGCAAACGTCTTGGGCTTGAGCGTGTCGCTGAGCATCGCGAACGCAACCACGAGAGCGCCGCCCGCGATGACACGCACGGCAAGGAGCGGAACGTCTTTCATCTACGCGGCCTGGGCTTTGCGTCCGTTTCGCCGCAGCAGCGCAAGCACCGCCGCCTCATCGGCCCTCAGCCTCGCGTGGGTGCGCGCAATCGCGACGCCGAGCGCGGCCTCGAGGCCGCCCTCCATGTAGGTCTCGATCACGGCAGGGTGGACGTACGAGCTGCGGCACACGGCTCTCGTGTGACCGAGCTTTCGCGCCACGCTGTCGATCGCGGCGATCACGTTGCGTTTCGCCTCGGTTTCCGACTCGAAGCCCACGGCATCGCGGAGCGCGCTCGCGGCGAGCACGGTGCCTGCCCAGGTGCGGAAGTCCTTGGCGGTGAAGTCTTCCCCCGTTACCTCGCGCAGGTAATCGTTGACGTCGTCGGAAGTCACGCAGCCATGTTCGCCATCGATGTCGACGTACTGGAACAGGCTCTGACCAGGGAGGTCTTCACAACGCTTGATCACGCGAGCCACGCGCCGGTCCGTGATCCCGACCTGGACCTCGACGCCGCTCTTGCCCGTGAACACGAACCGCACGGTGGCGCCCCTCACGTCGACGTGACGGCTGCGCAGCGTGGTGAGCCCGAACGATTTGTTCTGCTTCGCATACTCCTCGTTGCCGATGCGGGCAAACGTGGTCTCCAGGAGCCGGACGATGGTGGCTACGACCTTCGCTTTGGGCAGGCCGTCGCGCCTGAGGTCTCGCGCGACGCGGCTCCTGATCCGCGGCAGCACTCTCGCAAAGGCGGTCATCCGGTCGAACTTGTTGGCGTCGCGGACCTCGCGCCAGCGGGGGTGATATTTGTGCTGCTTGCGGCCGCGGGCATCGCGTCCCGTGGCCTGGAGGTGGCCGCGCGGCCGCGTCGTGATCCACACGTGCTCCCAGGCGGGCGGGATGACCAGCGAGCGGATGCGGCCGAGCGTGGCTGCGTCGCGGATGAGCTTGCCGTCGGGCCCGACGTAATGGAAGCGCCTGCCCTTGCGGACACGGCGGATGCCTGGTTCGTCGTCCGTCGTGTGAACGAGCCCGGCTTCCTGGGCCGCCTCCGCCGCAGGGTCAGGGAGGACGGCTATGCCGCGGTCGGTGGCGTTACTCCGGGACCGCCCCACTCGAACTGCATCGCCGTCAGCAGGCTCCGCTTGCGGGCCCAGAGCCTGGTGATCAACTCCTCCCGCGAGGTCAGCTCGTTGCATTGCAGCCCCAGCTGCCAGAGGCTGGCTCGAACGTCGACCGGAAGCACGTCGTCACACCGGTAGGGGCGGGCGATCTTGGAGAGGACTTCCCCCAGCTGATCGAGGAGTCGCTCGTGTTCGCTCATGTAATCGAAAAACGCTTTTCGGGCGCGGGCTACCGGCTCACCTCGGCACGGGTTTCGATGAAGGCCCGGACGGCCATCTCGAGGTCGCCGCGGGAATGGGCGGCCGAGACCTGGGTTCGGATCCTGGCCTTGCCCTGGGGCACGACCGGGTACGAAAACCCGACCACGTAAACCCCTTTCTCGAGCATGGCCGCGGCCATCCGGCCGGCCAGCGACGCGTCCCCCACCATCACCGGGACGATCGGGTGATCGCCCGGCAGGATCTCGAACTCCTCCTCCGTCATGCGCCCCCGGAAGAGCTTGGTGTTGTCGGCGAGCCGCTGACGCAGCTCTTTTGCGTTTCGCAAAAGCTCCAGTACCTTCAGGCTCCCGGCGACGATGGGCGGGGCGACCGAGTTCGAGAACAGGTATGGGCGAGAGCGCTGCCGCAGCATGGCGACCAGCTCTTTGCGCCCCGACACGTAGCCGCCGCTCGCCCCGCCTAGCGCCTTGCCGAGCGTGCCCGAGATGGCGTCGATGCGACCCATCACGCCGTGGTGCTCGTGCGTGCCCCGGCCGTTCGCGCCGATGAAACCGACGGCGTGCGAGTCGTCGACCATGACCGTCGCGTCGTAACGCTCCGCAAGGTCGCAGATCTCCGGCAGGGGCGCCATGTAGCCGTCCATCGAGAACACGCCATCGGTCACCACCATCCGGAAACGCGCACCTGCGCTCTCCTTGAGCTGGCGCTCGAGGTCCTCCATGTCGCGGTTCGCGTAGCGAAAACGCTGCGCCTTGCAGAGGCGGATGCCGTCGATGATGCTGGCGTGGTTGAGGGCGTCCGAGATCACGGCGTCGCGTTCGTCGAGCAGCGCTTCGAAGATGCCGCCGTTGGCGTCGAAGCAGGACGAGTAAAGGATCGTGTCCTCGGTCCCGAGGAACTCGGTAAGCGCCTGCTCCAGCTCCTTGTGCACCTCCTGCGTGCCACAGATGAAGCGCACCGACGCCATGCCGTAGCCCCAGCGGTCGAGCGCCTCCTTGGCCGCTGCCACGACCTCGGGATGATCCGCGAGGCCCAGGTAGTTGTTGGCGCACAGATTGAGCACCTGCCTGTCCATGACGGCGACCGTCGCGCCTTGCGGGGAGCCGATCACGCGCTCCGGCTTCTCGAGCCCCGCCTCCCGGATCTCCTGCAGCTGCTGAGTCAGATGCGATCGCATTCGTTCGAACATCAGTTACTCCAGTCCAGAACAACCTTGCCGCACTGTCCCGAGTGGGCGACGGCGAACGCCTCCTTGTACTGCTGATAAGAAAAGCGGTGGGTGATCACCGGCGAGATGTCGAGGCCGCTCTGGACGAAGACCGACATCTGGTACCAGGTCTCGAATATCTGCCGGCCGTAGACGCCTTTGACGGTGAGCATCTTGAACACGACCTGCGACCAGTCGATGGCGAACTCATGGTCAGGCAGGCCGAGCACCGCGACGCGGCCGCCATGCGCCATGTTGCCGATCATGTCGCGCATCGCGCTCGGCTGGCCCGACATCTCGAAGCCGACGTCGAAGCCCTCCTTCATGCCCAGCTCGTCCTGTGCCTGCCGGAGCGTGGTCGTGCGCACGTCCACCGCCCGGGTGACGCCTGCTTTGCGCGCGAGCTCGAGGCGGTAGTCGCTCACGTCGGTGATGACGACGAAGCGGGCCCCGTTGTGGCGAGCCACCTGGGCAGCCATGATCCCGATCGGCCCGGCGCCGGTGATCAGCACGTCCTCCGCGACCAACCGGAACTGGGTCGCGGTGTGGACCGCGTTGCCGAACGGATCGAAGATCGACGCCACGTCGAGGTCGATCTTGGTGAGGTGCGGCCACAGGTTGCCGGCCGGCATGACGATGAACTCGGCGAAGGCGCCATCGCGCTGGACTCCGATGCCGACGGTGTTTGCGCACAGGGCGCGGCGGCCCGCCATGCAGTTGCGGCAGCGGCCGCAGACGATGTGGCCTTCGGCACCCACGATCTCGCCGGGAAACACCGACGCCACGCCTTCGCCCAGCTCGACGACCTCGCCCACGAACTCGTGGCCGACCACGAGCGGAGGCTTGATGGTGTGCTGGGCCCACTCGTTCCAGCTGTCGATGTGCAGGTCGGTGCCGCAGATGCCTGTGCGGAGAACGCGAAGCAACACCTCACCGGGCCCTGGCTCCGGTTGGGGGACGTCCTGCAGCCACAGGCCTGGTTCCCTCTTCGCCTTGACCAGGGCCTTCACTCTGTCGCCACTTTACAGATACGTTCGAAGTCAAAAAAACTCGCCATCGCACGCCGCGACGGCGATATCGCCGGCATAGAATTCCGCCTGCGGCTCCGTCTTGGACCGCTAATCCACTGGTGTGCCGGGAAGGCTGGTCGGCAGGAGGTCGACGGCCGTCCTGATGAGCAGCGCCCAGGGCTTTCTTCTCTTCTTGATCGTGCTTGGGGCGGCGGCGACCGCGCTCCGTCTCGTCTCGCGCACCACCCCGACCGTCCCGTATCCCGTGCTGCTGGCGATCGGCGGCATCCTGATCGGCCTCCTCAGTCCACTGACAGGGGGCCTTCGCCTGCCGCCGGTCGGGCCCGACCTGATCCTGCTCGCCTTCGTACCCGGGCTCGTCTTCGAGGCGTCTCTGGCGCTCGACCTCGAGGAGATGCGGCGTCGGGTCGTGCCCATCAGCCTGCTGGCCACGGTGGGCGTGTTCTTGACGGTCTTGCTGATCGGCGCGATGGCCCACTACGGCCTCGGCCTGGATTGGGCGAGCGGATTTCTGCTCGGCGCGATCGTCGCCGCCACGGACCCGATCGCTGTGGTGCAGCTCCTCCGCCAGATCGGTGCCCCGCGCGGACTCGAGGCCATCCTCGACGGCGAGAGCCTCTTCAACGACGGCACGGGCGTGGCTGTCTTCGCGGCTGTGCTGGGCACGATCCTCTCCGGTCATCCGTCGCTCAATGACGCTGGATTGCGGTTCCTCTACGTGACGGTCGCGGGTATTGCCATCGGCGCTGCGGCCGGCGCAGCGGCGGTCGTCTTCCTACGCCTGGTGCGCGAAGCGGAGCTCGAGATCCTCATCACGCTGGTGCTTGCCTACGGCTCGTATTTGGCGGCCGATCTCGTGCATGCATCGGGTGTCGTCGCGGTGGTCGCGGCCGGGATCGTGGTCGCCCGGTACGGCAGCCGGACCGGCAGGCTGCAGGGCACGCAGCTGCACGGCTTTTGGGGCCTGCTCGCCTTCGTCCTCAACGCAATTCTTTTCTTGCTGGTCGGGATCGCGCTACCGGCGCAGCGCCTGGCCGCCTTCGCGGGGCTTGCCCTGGGCGCCTACGTGATCATGCTCGCCGCACGCGTCCTGCCCGTCTACGCCCTCCTCGGTCTCGCCGACGTCAAGGGCACATCGATCCCGTGGAGCTGGAGGCACATGACGCTGTGGGGCGGGCTTCGGGGCGCGCTCTCAGTCGCGCTTGCGCTCTCGGTCGCCGCCTACCCACAGGTCAATCCAGCCGTCTCCGTGATCGCCTACGGGATGGTGGTGCTGTCGCTCGTCATCCAGGGTGGGCTGCTCCTCCCCGTGGCCGACCTGCTGCGCCTGCGAGGCCGACCTACCGACGCGCGGCTTTAACGCTGCAGTCCGGGCAGACGCCCGTGAAGAGAAGCTGGTGGCTCGTGACGACGAAACCGGTGCTGCTCTTGACCGAACGCTCCGCGTCCTCGAGCACGCAACCCGGCACCTCGACGACCCGGCCGCATGAATCGCAGCGGATGTGCTCGTGGTGGTCCTCTGACATTTCGTAGTGGACCTTGCCGTCGCCAAGGTCGATGCGCTTGATGGCGCCTTCCTTTTCCATTCCGGTCACGGCGCGAAAGACGGTCGAGTAGTCCGCGCCGCCCAGTGACTGGACAACGGCTTCGTGGAGCTCGTCGATGGACCAGAGGTGCTTCTGCTCCGCCTCGAACAGGGTGCGTACCTGGTCGCTGACAGGGCTGGGCCTCGCCATCGCCGTCAAGCTTACGCGCACTTGACTTGCGCAATCAACTTGTGCAAAGCTCTTGCGCATGGGGAGATGGCTCGCTCCGGCTATCGGTGTGCTGCTGCTCGCCGCCTGCGGGGGTACGACCTCCACCGCGGCGTCGAGCATCGACGTGGTCGCCGGCGAGAACTTCTGGGGCAGCCTGGTCACCCAGCTGGGCGGTGCGAAGGTCAGAGTGCAGAGCGTGGTCACCGACCCCAACGCCGACCCGCATGAGTATGAGAGCAGCACCAACGACGCCCGCGCGTTCGCCGAGGCCAGGCTCGTCATCCTGAACGGCGCTGGTTACGACGACTGGGGCCAGAAGCTGCTCGACGCGAACAAGGCAAGCAGCCGCGAGGTCATCAAGGTCGCCGAGCTGGTGGGCAAGAAGGAGGGCGACAACCCACACTTCTGGTACAACCCGGCCTACGTGACGCAGGTCGCGGACAAGATCACCTCGACGCTCAAGTCCATCGACGCGCCGGACGCGGGCTACTTCGACCAGCAGCGCTCCCGGCTGACGATCGCCTTCAGGCCTTACCTGGAGGCGGTCGCAAACATCAACCAGAAGCACTCAGGAGTGCCGATCGGCGCGACCGAGAGCATCTTCGCCTACATGGCCACGGCCCTCGGTTTGAACCTCACGACTCCGCCCGAGTTCATGAACGCGGTGGCCGAGGGCAACGACCCACCCGCGAGTGCCGTCGCCACCTTCCAGGGCCAGATCTCCGGGAATCAGATCAAGGTCCTCGTCTACAACGTGCAAGCTTCGACCGCGGTGACCACGAACCTCAAGGCCCTCGCCGCGTCGCGGCACATCCCCAACGTCGGCGTCACCGAGACGCTTCAGCCCGACAACCTGACGTTCCAGGACTGGCAGTTGAAGCAGCTGCAGGGGCTGGAGGCTGCGCTGAAGTCGACCAGCTGACCGACGGAGCGATCTCGGCTCGCAACCTCGACGCGGGCTACGCGGGCCGGAGGGTTTGGTCCGACGCGACGTTTGCCATCGAGCCGGGGTCGTTCACGGCCATCTTGGGCCCCAACGGCTCCGGCAAGACCACCCTCATCCGCATGATCCTGGGCCTCCTGCCGCCGGCCGGCGGGCGGCTCGAAGTGTTCGGTCGCACGCCGCGGCGGGGCGATCCGACGATCGGCTACATCCCGCAGCGGCCTGGTTTCGACCCCGAGCTGTCGATCCGAGGCCGCGACTTCGTCGGTCTCGGCGTCGATGGCTGGCAGTGGGGCGTGCGCCTGGTGGGACGCGCGGAGGCCATGGCCGCGGCCGACGCTTCGATTGACTCCGTCGGCGCCCGCGAGTATGCGAATCAACCGCTTGGCCGCCTGTCGGGAGGCGAGCAGCAGCGGCTGCTCCTGGCCCAGGCGCTCGTCGGCAGCCCTCGTCTGTTGTTGATGGACGAGCCGCTGTCCCACCTCGACATCCGCAACCAGCGAACGATCGTGCAGCTCATCCGCGAGGTGGCGAGGCGGCGCGGACTGACGGTGTTGCTGATCGGGCACGACGTCAACCCGCTGTTGCCGCACGTCGACCACGTCCTCTATGTCGCCGCCGGAAAGATCGCGATGGGCACGCCCGACGAGATCATCACCACCGAGCGCCTGTCTGAGATCTACTCCGCGCCGGTCGAGGTGATCCAGGACAGCCACGGCCGCGTTTTCGTGGTCGGTCTCGAAGAGGAGACGAGCCATCCTCATGCTTGACGTGGCGCTCCCGTTGACCATCGTCAATCCGACCCCGAGCTGGAATCCGCTCGAAGACCTGGCCGTCCTTTTCCACTACGACTTCATGGTCCACGCTTTCCAGGCGGGAACCATCGTGGCCATCGTGGCCGGTTCGATCGGCTACTTCGTGGTGCTGCGCGGATCCTCATTTGCGGCGCACGCGCTTTCGCACATCGGTTTTGCGGGCGCCGCCGGCGCGGTGGTGGCAGGGCTGAGCCCGGTGGTCGGCTTGCTCGCGTTCACACTGGGCAGCGGCGTCGCCATCGGCGCCCTGGGCAACCGCCTGCGGGGACGCGACGTGACGATCGGGATCGTCCTCGCCTGGACGCTCGGGCTGGGCGTGCTGTTCATCTCGCTGTATCGCGGTTACGCCACCGAGGCTTACGCGCTGCTCTTTGGCGAGATCCTCGGCATCAGCGAGCGCGACGTGCTCGTGACGCTTGTCGCCGGCGTGATCACGATCGTCGCCTTGGTCACGGTTTATCGCCCGCTGCTCTTCTCCTCCGTGGATGAAGAGCTCGCGAGCGCCAAAGGCGTTCCCGTCACCGGGCTATCGATCGTTTTCATGGCCATCCTCGCGGTGGCCGTGACGGAAGCGGTCCAGGTCGTCGGAGTGCTGCTCATCTTTGCCCTCATCGTCACGCCGGCGGCGATCGCGATCCGCTTCACGAGCCATCCTCCGCATGCGATCGGGATCGGCGTCGGGCTCGCACTCCTGTTCACCTGGCTGGGATTGAGCATCGCTTACTTCTCACCGCATCCCGTGAGCTTCTTCATCACGTCCCTGGCCTTTGCGACCTACGTGGGTGTTCGCCTCTCGGAGCCGGTGCGGCGGGCGCTCCGCTAAGGTTCTTCGGGGATGTGGCGGCGGGTCGGGATCGTCTTGCTTTTGATCGTCGTCGCCCTGGCGGCGTTCAACTACCTGCGCCCGATACCAGCGATCGCCGCCACGCCTTTGCTCCACGCGACTGAAGTCGCCCCGGGCAATGCGCCCGCCCTGCCATGGCCCGCCAAGGGATCCGCCGCGGTCGCGGTTTCCGGGCTGGGTTTCGTGGGCACCTCGGGCAACGAGCAGGCGATTCCAGCCGCGAGCGTGACCAAGGTGATGACTGCATTGGTCGTGCTCGAAGACAGCAAGCTGAAGAAGGGCGATTCCGGCGCGAACATCACGATCGGCGACGCCGACGTGCGCTCGTACCAGGCAGACCTCGCCGACCAGCAGTCGGTCGTGAAGGTGGAGCTGGGCGAGCAGCTGACGCTTTTCCAGGTCCTCGAGGGAATGCTGATCCCGTCCGCGAACAACCTCGCCGAGACCGTCGCCCGCTGGGATGCCGGCTCGATTGATGCTTTCGTGGCCAAGATGAACAGCCGCGCCGGCCAGCTGCATCTCACGCATACGAAGTTCGCCGACACCAGTGGCGCATCCGCCGCCAGCGTGAGCACGCCGACCGATCTCACCTCTCTCGGCATGGTGGCGATGCAGAACGAGGTCTTCGCGCAGATCGTGGCGCGGGGCCAGGCCGATCTGCCTGTGGCAGGCACGGTTTACAACGTCAACGGCGTCCTCGGCCAGGGCGGGAACATCGGGATCAAGACCGGTTCCGGCCTCAACGCCGGCGCGAACTTCCTGTACGCGGCGAACGCGACGGTAGACAACCGCACGATCGTCATTTACGGCAGCGTGATGGGACAGCCGACGCTCCAAACCGCGTTTGCAAGCGCGCAAGCCCTGATCGCCGCCACGTCAGCGGCCCTCCATGTGCGACGGGTCATCGCCCGCAACCAATCGGTGGCGAGCTACACGACACCCTGGGGCGAGCAGTCAGACCTGGTCTCCACGGTGGACGTGGACCTCGCCGAATGGCCGGGCATGGTGCTGCGGCAGCACCTCGACGCCAAGCGCATCGTCATCGAGCGCCCGGTGGCGCCGAGCACACAGGAGGGGACCGAGCACGTCGTGCTCGGGGACTACAACTTCGATGTGCCTCTGGTGACCGCCGACCCGCTCTATCCGCCGGGTCGCCTGTGGAGGCTGACCCGGATCACGTTCTGAGCTCAGCGTCTTCCTTCGGATGCCGGGGCCCCGCCATTTGGTCTCGTCGCGATCTAGCTCCAAGCCTCGGTGCGGCGGCCTCCGGGCCGCCGCATCATGCGTAATACTCAAGCTTTGATGGGATTCATCTCGCGCGGCTTCCGCGGCAAGCGCAGGGACACCGCCTCGAGCTCGCGCGTTCCGCCGGGCCAGTACGTGGTGAACGATTTCCCGGTGCTTTCGGCGGGGCCGACACCACGCGTCAATCTCGACCAGTGGACCTTCTCCATCGAAGGCGAGATCGACGAGCCGAAGCGCTGGACGTGGAAGGAATTCCTCGCCCTCGCGTCCGAGACCGTGACCAAGGACATCCACTGCGTGACGAAATGGTCAAAGCTCGACACCACCTGGAAAGGCGTATCGATCGACACCCTGATGGAGGGCGTCGAGACGGCGGCGGAGTTCACGACCATGTTCTCCGACGGCGGCTACACCACGAACCTGCCGCTTGACGATATCACCGGCAACAAGGCGTGGCTCGTGTATGAGTTCGACGGCCAGCCCCTGCATCCCGAACACGGCGGACCGGTGCGATTCCTGGTCCCTCACCTTTACTTCTGGAAGAGCGCGAAGTGGGCGAGGGGGATCCGGCTCCAGAAGGAAGAGCACCCGGGGTTCTGGGAGACGAACGGCTATCACATACGCGGAGATCCTTGGCTGGAACAGCGGTACTGGGGAGACTGAGCTGATCCCGACGAATTCAGAGGCGTCGCCTTGAATTCGCGGGGACCCCTCCTTTGGCAGCTCGGCGAGCTCGCCGAGATCGTCCAGGAGACTCCGCGCGTGGCAAGCCTCTACCTCGACGTGCCGGATTGGCCGGGTCACCTCGCCGGGCAGCACCTCGACGTTCGGCTCACCGCCGAGGACGGGTACCAGGCCGAACGCAGCTACTCGATCGCATCGCCGCCTGAAGACTCCCGGCTTGCGCTGACCGTTGAGCGCCTCGACGATGGCGAGGTTTCGCCCTATCTCGTCGGCGAGCTGAAGGTGGGGGACAAGGTCGAGCTGCGCGGGCCGATCGGCGGGTATTTCGTGTGGCGCTGGGGAGACGATAGGCCGCTGCTGCTGGTGGCCGGAGGATCAGGCGTCGTGCCGCTGATGGCCATGCTTCGCCATCGCTCGGCAGGGTCGCACAAGACCCCGGCCCGTCTTCTCTATTCCTCTCGTACGTTTGTCGACATCATTTACCGCGAGGAGCTCGATCGGCTGATCAGCGCGAAAGACGGATTGACCGTCCACCACACGCTGACGCGTGACAAGCCCGCCGGCTGGACAGGGTTCACGAGGAGGATCGACGCCGAAATGGTCAAGGAGGTCGCGTGGCCAAGCGCGCAGCAGCCCGCCGTGTATGTCTGCGGACCGACGCCTTTTGTGGAGGCCGCAGCCACCCTTCTGGTCGGCATGGGTTATGAGCCGGGCTGGGTCAAGACAGAGCGCTTTGGAGCGACTGGAGGAGGATGACGATGCTGCAATCCGAGATGAAAGTCGACGGCAACGCGATCGGGGGCCTGCTGCGTGAGATCTTCACGATGGAGATGACCACCGCCGAGACCACGTGCGGCCACTGCGGCGCGGTCAACCCGATCGGCCGGGTGGCCGTCTATCTCCATGCGCCCGGAACGGTGGTCCGATGCCCGGACTGCGATTCAGTCCTCCTGCGCATCGTGCACGGGCGCGGCCGCTACTGGGTCGACCTTACGGGGACGCGCTGTCTGGAGTTTGCCGAAGGCTGAGCTAGGTTCCAGGCCGCTTCATCGCCCACGGGCCGTACTTGATCACCCCGATCAGGAGCCAGACGAAGACGCCCAGGCTCGCCAGCGCGAAGAGCTCGCTGATTGCCACACCCCAGATTGGGACCGGTGATGTATCGGGCCTGGCGAAGTACTGCAGGTTGGTGAGCGCGCCCAGGCCGCCCAGCGCGCAGAGCACCAGCGCCACCCAGAACATCCAGCGCCAGCCGAGGTAGCTGCCAAGCGCCGCGACCAGCTCGATGAGCGCGATCCCGACCACCACGGCGAAGGCGAAAAAGATCGCGATCCCGACGATGGTGTCGATATCGGTCCCTTGTGGGATCGCGGTTCTGTTGGCCCGGATCACCCGCACCATCGTGTCGTGATTGACGTAGAGGGCCGAGGTGATGATTGAGAAGAGAGCCTGCGCGGCAAACAAAGCGGCGGCGGCCAGCTGCATCGGGCGAGTCCACGATGTCGGTTCGCGCGTCCCTTTGGGGATGGGGACCCACTGCTGGCCGTCCCAGCGAAACTGGCCGTCGGCGGAGACCTGGCCGACCGTGGCGCTCGGGCTCTGGCTCAAAGCCGCCTTAGGGTAATGCGAACCGGTCGGGCATGCCTCGGCTGCACACAGCCGGTCACTGATTCATACTTTGGCTACAAAACACAGCCAGACGGTCGAATGTACGGCGACCCCAATCGCCCTTCCGACCGTTGACGTACTGGACGTTCGCAGAAGACATCGCAGTAATCGATAAGCACCTCGGAGGTTTCCCATTGCCTGTACATCCGCCGGTACAGCAGCAGATCAAAGGATGGTTCGACGCGGTTCTCGCGCTTGGCCTGAGGGTCAAGGACCGGGAGGCTCGAGCTCATAACCTACGCGTGGCCAGGCTGTGCGTTCACATCGGCCGCCAGATGTCGATGAGCGCGTACGAGCTCCGCCTGCTCGCCCGCGCGGGCTTGATGCACGATATCGGCAAGCTCGCCATCCCGGACACGGTGCTCGGCAAGCATTCGCCGCTGGATGAATCCGAGTGGAGCCTGATGCGGACTCACCCCGAGATGGGGCTGACCCTGCTGGATCGAGCCGGCCAGTCGAGCCGCGAGACGCTCGCTGTGCTCTATCACCACGAAAGACTTGACGGAAGCGGCTATCCATACGGCCTGAAGGCCGAGGCGATCCCGATCGAGGCGCGCATCGTCGCCGTCGCCGACACCTACGACGCACTCACCTCAGACCGTCCGTACCGCGGGGCGTGCAGCCAGGCCGAGGCACGCCGGGTGTTGATCGAGGAAGCCGGCACCCGCCTGGATCCGAAAGCGGTGTCAGCGCTCTTCACTGTGCTCGACCACCACGTCGAAACGTTCGCATCCTCCTCGAGGGTGGCCCTGGCTTTCTAACGCGTCGCTGAATCCTTCACCATGAAAAGGTGAAGTTCGGCGTGGCGATCTTTCCCACCGACTACGCAATCTCGATGACCGAGCTTGCCCCGGCGGCTGAACAGCTGGGCTTCGAATCGCTGTGGGTTGCTGAGCACTCGCACATCCCGACCAGCAGGCAGTCGCCGTGGCCCGGCGGGGCGGAGCTCCCCAAGCAGTACTGGCACACAATCGACCCGTTCATCGCCCTGACGGCGGCCGCCCTGGCGAGCAAGACGATTCGCGTCGCCACCGGCATCTGCCTTCTCGTCGAGCGCGATCCGATCCACACTGCCAAGCAGGTCGCGAGTGTCGACCAGATCTCGAACGGCCGGTTCATCTTCGGCATCGGCGGCGGCTGGAACCGCGAGGAGATGGCCGACCACGGCACCGAATTCAGCCGCCGCTGGAAGCTGCTCCGCGAGAGGGTCGAGGCGATCAAGATCATCTGGACCCAGGACGTCGCGGAGTATCACGGGGAGATGGTCGACTTCGGACCCATGTGGGAGTATCCGAAACCGGTGCAGAAGCCTCACCCGCCGGTCATCCTCGGCGGCAGCGGGCCGCGGATCCTCGAGCGGGTCGTCCGCTACGCCGATGGTTGGATGCCTAACCGCGGCGAGGTCGTCGAGCGAATTCCCGAGCTGCAGCGATTGGCTGCAGACGCCGGGCGCGAGCGCATCCCGGTCACGTACTACCCGAAGCCCGGCGCCGAAGAGATCGAGCGCGTCGCCCGCTCCGGTGTCGACCGCTGCATCTACTACGTCCCTCCGGACGGCCGGGACGCAGCGCTTAAAAGGCTCGACGAGCTGGGCAAGATGGTCCGTCCCTATATAGAGGACTAGAAATCCGGTGGGTTTAGCGGCCTTCGAGCACGGTGGGCGCCCGCGCGTTGCGGTGGTCCTCGGAGGTCAGTCCCTCGCGGCGGTCACCGGCAGGTTGAAGTGGAAGTCGGAACCAGCGCCTGGGTCGCTGTCGACCCAGATCTTGCCGCCGTGCATCTCGATGATCTGCCTCGTGATGGCGAGCCCGAGCCCCGTGCCGAGGATCTTGTTGCTCGTCTTCTCGTACCGCTCGTAACGGCTGAACAGCCGCTGGATGAATTCGGGTGCGATGCCGACACCGTGGTCGCGGATGCTGACGTCGACCTGGCCATCACGCGCGAGGCTGCTGACCATGATCTCTCCACCGTCAGGCGAGTACTTGATGGCGTTGCTGAGCAGGTTGGCGACAACCTGTGCGATCCGATCCGGATCGCACTGCACGATCGGCCGCTGAGCATCGAAGTTGCAGACGATGACGTGCCGTGCGCTCGAAGCCCGGGCCCTGCCGACCGCGTCGTCCAGCAGGCCGTTGAGGTCGACGGGCTGCAGGTGGATCGTCAGCCGCCCGGCCTCGATGCGGTCGAGGTCGAGCATGTCGTTGATCATGCGGTTGAGCCGTTCGGCGTCTTTGTTGATGTCGGCGGCGAAGCCCTTGGCTTCCTCCAGGGAGACATCTTCGTCGCGGATCATCTCGCTGAATCCTGAGATGCCCACCAGCGCGGTGCGGAACTCGTGGCTGACCAGGGAGACGAACTCGCTCTTCAATCGATTCAGGCGTTCGAGGCCCGCGAGATGCGCGGCGGCGGCCTCGTTGGCTGCATGCTCCGCGTCGGTGTCCTCGTACATCGCGAGGAAGTAATCGATCCGGCCCGCGGCGTTACGCACCCCGGTCGCGCTCCAGTGCAGCCAGACCTCCGAGTTGTCACCGCGAATCGCGCGGCTGTCGGATTCGACCGTGTCCACGGAGCCGTTCCAGAGAGGCTGGAAGATCTGAAAGACCCGTGCGAACTCATCTGGGTGGAGGTACTTCGCGACCGGAACTCCGATGATCTTCTGCGGGTCGGTGCGCAGCAGAGCTGCCATCCGCGGGTTGACGTCGACGATGTTCATATCCGGGCCGACCCGGGCGATGCCGAGCGGGGCGTGGTTGATGATTTCGTCGAGCAGGTTGTTACGCCGCCCCAGCTGAGTTTCGGTGTGCTGGCTCTTGTGCAGCAGATCGAGCGAGTCGCGGTGGGTCAGGACCTGGTTGGCGACGAACAGGATGCCGATGCCCGCGGCGAGCACGGTGGAGAACCGGTCCATGTTCTGGTCGATCAGCGCGAGCCTGAATGCCGTGAAAGCGGCGGCG
>Ga0209268_1000687_pt1 | contig 17410 bp, 16 predicted proteins | sample GraSoiAngelo_143_FD_185900 | JGI IMG/M metagenome (GOLD analysis project Ga0209268, IMG submission 185900) | Grasslands soil microbial communities from the Angelo Coastal Reserve, California, USA - 14_1009_02_30cm (SPAdes) (version 2) | ecosystem: Environmental > Terrestrial > Soil > Grasslands ... | reverse complement strand
GACGGACGTCACGCTGTCTTGGGCGACGCTTGCTGACGCCGCCAATCAGGCGGGGATTTCGCGGCGCTACGGCGGGATCCACTTCGTGCAAGGGGATCTACAGGGTCGCCGCGGCGGTCGCCTGGTCGGAGTGCAGGTATGGGCGAAGGCGCTGACGTACTTCAACGGCACCGCGAATCCGTAACCGTCGGCCCTCACGGAGTGAAACGACCGCCGAACTGACGGCGGGGCCGAGAATACGCGCGAGCCCGTCTATCGGTCCGGCAGCGTCTCGTACATGGCGCTGGCTACGACGACCCCCGAGACGAAGGTCAGCGCTGCGATCGCGCCGATGGCGAAGGGCATGGTGAACGCGTCCGACAGGAGCCCAGCGGCGAGCGCGCCTGTGGCGTAGCCGGAGTCACGCCACAGCCGGTAAACTCCCACGGCACTCGCCCGCCAATCGGGGTGCGCGACGTCCGACACGGCCGCGAGTAGGGTAGGGTAAACCAGTGCGGTCCCGATTCCCAAGAGCATGGCGCCGGCCATCCAGGACGCGAACGAGCGGCCCATGACAAAGGCCGCGATGCCGGCCGCCTGCACCCACATCCCGCCCGCGATCATCCACTTCCGTCCCCAGCGGTCGCTCAGTGCTCCGGTCCCAAGCTGCCCTATTCCCCACACCAGCGGATAGGCCGCGGTCACGACGCCGATGCGGTCGAGCGCGAGGCCGCGCGCGGCGAGAAACACGGGGATGAGTCCCCATACCATCCCGTCATTCAAATTATTGACCATGCCCGCCTGGCTCGCGGCGAACAGCGCGCGGTCCTGCCAGCTGGTGAGCAGCAAGATGTGGGCGAAGCGCGGGCGGGGTGCGTCCCAACCGCGTTGGCGTGCCTCCGCGCGGGCGTGGCCGTGAGTCTCCTGGACGACGAAAACCGAGAGGACCAGTCCGAGGACGGCGAAAGCGATTCCGGGATAAAAGGGCGCCGGCCGGAGGCCATGCGAGGCGGCGAGATAGCCGGTGAGCAACGCCGACAGCGACACCGCGACGTAACCTGCGAACTCATTCAGCCCCATCGCCAGGCCGCGCCGCGCCGGCCCGACGAGATCGATCTTCATAATCACCGTCGTGGACCAGCACAGCCCCTGGTTGACGCCCAGCAGCACGTTGGCGAGGACGACCCAGCCCCAGCTCGGCGCCAAGATGATGAGCAGCGGCACCGGGAGCCCGGCGACCCAGCCCGCGACCAGCAGCGGCTTGCGCCCGATCCGGTCGGCGAGCTGGCCGGCGAAGAGGTTCGCCAGCGCTTTCACGACACCGAAGCTGATGAGAAAGGAGAGGACGGCGGTTTTCGAAACGAGGCCGAAGTCAGCCTGGGCGATCAGCGGGAGGACGGTGCGTTCGAGCCCCACCATGGCGCCGACGAAGGCATTGACGACGACGAGCAGCGTGAACTGACGCCAGTTGGCGCCGAGGCCGAGCCGGATGGGAGACGGCGTCTCAGGCAACGGCGCAGCGATTGGCGCCTGCCTCCAGCTCTGTGGCGTTGTCGGGAAGCGTGCCGGCTTCGTTCAGGGCGACGATGCGGTGATGGTTCGGCGGTGTCGGCGGGAGCCGGCTGAGGATCTGGCTCACGAACGTTTCCTCGGTCTCACACAAGAGCGACGTCCGCTCCTGGACCTCCCGCAGCGTCGCGCTGATGGGCCGGCCATCAAAGGCTACCGGCTCGCTCGTATGGGCAGGCAGGACGACAGTATCGTGCGGCAACGTGACCAGGCGGTGCAAGGACGCGTAGAGCAAGTGGGCCCGGCGGCGCGACTCGTCAGGTGTTGCCTCGAGATCCGGACGGCCCACAGCGCCCAGGAACATTGTGTCGCCGGTGAACAGGGCACGGTCGTCCAACAGATAGCAGGTGCTTTCGGCGGTATGGCCGGGCGTGCGCAGCGCCCGGAGCCGGGCGGATCCCACTCGCACGGTGTCGCCGTCCTTCAGCGGCTCGTACGCGAAGGAGACGCGATCGGTCGCCGGAAGACGGAGCAGCGCCCCCGTGTCGGCTGCAAGAGCGCGGGCGCGGGACAGGTGGTCAGCGTGCACGTGCGTTTCGAGAACCGTGCGGATGTGCCAGCCGTGTGTGTCGGCCACGCGTTGGTACACACGGGGATCGAGCGACGCATCGATCACAGCGGCATCACCACTCGAGCCGATGAGATAGGAGAGGCATCCCTTCCCGGTGCGGCGCAGCTGGACGATCCGCGCGGCGCCTCCGGGGCTCGGAAGCTCGGCGGTGTTCCAGGCCAGGCTCCAGGCGCGCATCCCGCCCTCGAGCGACACCGCGTCCAGGCCGCGCGCGCGCAACTGCTCAGCCGCGAGCATGCTCGTCTTCCCTGCAGCGCACACGGTCACGACACGGCCGCCATTCGTGGGGTGGAAGTCGGCGAGAGCAGTCGGGTCACCGCGGCGCAACGCAGCGTACGCGTCGACGTGCACGCTGCCGGGAATGGCCCATTCGGCGTGCTCGGCGAGCGGTCGCACGTCGAGCACCGTAACCGGCGCCCCCTGCTCGAGTAGCTCCCGCAGAGCTTCGGTGGAGATGGTCGGCGCGGTCATGGCCACGTCCCTAGCGTGCGGGCTTCTGTGCCGTGAACAGCACCGCCTTCACGCCGTAAGCTTCGGCGGCGTCCCGCGTTGATTCCTTGCGGAACGCGAAGCCTGGGACCACGGTCGAGCGTACCCGGTTGAACCCCGCGTCCTCGAGCAACGCAAACACCTCTCCCTCCGGGAGAGCACCGCCGATTCAGCTGGCCCAGAGCTTGGGGTCGTTGACGATGGACTGCGAGAGTTGCTTCGCGCTGACGATGTCGGTGATGGAGACCCGGCCGCCGGGCTTGAGTACGCGAAACAGCTCGTGGATCACGCGACGCTTGCGGAAGGACAGGTTGATGACGCCGTTCGAAATGACGACGTCCACGCTGCCGTCGGGGAGGGGAATGTCCTCCATCCGCCCCTCGTGGCACGCTATCCGCACGCCTGAGGCCGCGGCGTGCGCTTCAGCCTTGCGACACATGGTCGGGTTCAAATCGAGGCCGATCACGCGGCCCAGGGGACCCACCTGCCATGCGGCGATGATGCCGTCGAGCCCCGCCCCGCTCCCGAGGTCCAGCACCGTCTCGCCGGGCTGGATCCGGCTGCGCAAGTGCGGGTTGCCCACGCCGGCAAACGATGCCACGGCACCGGGCGGCGCGCGGTCGAGCCAGTCGCGCTCGTAGCCGAACAGCTCGGCTGCCTGGCGGCCGTGGTAGAAGTGGAACTCACCCTCCGGGTGCTCGGCCACTTCCTGGTACATCCGCACGACCTCGCCCGTGATCACTCCCTCGAGCGGGGCCTGCTGTTCGGCGGGAAGGACTACGCTCTCGGTCATGTCCCGGAACTCCTCTCGCTCGGGCGGGGCGGAACCGGACTCCTGAGGTGAAGTCTGGCCAGACTTGCGAAATAGGACAATTACGAGATGTTGATGGAAGAGATAGGGGATACCTTATGGCAAAGCCTGGTCTCACCCTGCACCGCTTGGAATTGTTCCTCGCCGTCCTCGACCACGGGGGCGTGAGCCGGGCGGCCAAGTCCCGCAACATCAGCCAACCCGCGGTGTCCGAACACTTGCACGGTCTCGGGGCGCACTTCGGCGTGGCGCTGCTGGAGCGTCACGGGCGACGCGTCCGCCCGACGCCCGCGGCGCGCCTGCTCGAACCATACGCCCGCCAGGCGGTGGGGCTGCTGCGCGGCGCAGAGCGGGCCGCGGGCGAGTGGCGTGGCCTGCGCAGCGGCGCACTCACCGTCGGGGCGAGCACGACGCCCGGCACCTACCTCCTCCCGGCCGCGCTCGGTCGGTTCCACGCGGCTCATCCCGGCATCGCCCTGAGCCTGCAGATCAGCGATACCGGGGAGATCGAGCGCTGGGTGGCGGCGGGGCAAGTGGAGTTGGGAGTGATCGGCGAAGCGCCGCTCGTACCCGGGCTCGAGGCGGAGCGGTGGGTACAGGACGAACTGGTGTTGATCGTCCCGCGCGGTCATCCGTTTGCGGGGCAGCGTGCCGTACGCGCGCGTGCGATCGCGGGCGAACCATACATCGCCCGCGAAGAAGGCTCGAGCACCCGCGGGGTGGCGGAGCGCTATCTCGGCCAGCTGGGGGTTACGCTTACGCCGGCGATGCAACTGGGGAGCACCGAGGCGATTCGGGAAGCGGTCGCCGCGGGACTCGGGGTCGCGCTCGTGTCACGTCACGCGGTCCTCACTCGGGATCGGCGCATCGTGGCCGTGCGGGTCGCCGGGTCACGCTGGACTCGCGATCTGCTGATTGTGCAACGCGCCGGAACGCCGCTCGGGCCCGCCGCCGCTCGGTTCCGGAGCCAGCTCCTCGAAGCCCGAGCCTGAAGCTACCGGGTGGGGCTCAGCGCTTCGGGAGCGCTGCCGAGAGCGTGCGCAGCCAGGCGCCGAGGAGCGGATCTCCCGGGCTCACCGCCTGCTCGCTGCGCAACGCCTCCCGCACGACGCGCCGCAGCCCGTCGGGGAGGACGACGGGTGCGACCGGCCCGGACTCCGATCCGGACAAGAGCGTGACCGTTGCCGCGTACGCCTGAGCCGGCTCGAGCCGCAGGGCCAGCCGGGCGCTGAAGGCCGCGAGCGCCGCCCGCACGCGCCCGAAGTCTCCCGCTGCGGCGAACAAATTCGTGGCCCAGGCATAGGCTTCGGTCATGGCGGGTACCGTGGCGAACAGCTCCCCTCCGAAATAATGCACGCCCCACAGGGAGTCCGCGATCCGCCGCGCGTCATCCAATCGTCCGAGCTTCCCCAGCAGGATCATCCGTCGTGCCGCCACGGCCTCGGCTTCCGCTTCGACGCCGAGCGAGTCTGCGATGTCGAGCTCGCGGAGCGCGGCCTGGTAATTGCCCTCCAGCTCGAGCACCCGCGCCATCATGCGGTGCGCTTCGGCCTCGGCCGGGCCGGCGACGAGCCAGTGCCGGGCCCACGCCCTAGCCGCGGCCCGCGCGCGGGCGCGCGAGGCGGTCAACGACTCCGCCGGAAGTGCCGACAGGGACTCGGGCGGAACCAGCTCGAGCGAGTCGCGCAGCAGGGGCACGAGCATGCGGTCGGGGCCGGCGAACTGCAGGGCCAGCGCCGAATCGCGCCCGGGGCCGGGCGGCTGTTCCGCCAGGCCGAGCTCAAAGTCGCAGCTGCACCAGGCACGGACCGAGCTCCGCACGGGGCGCGGTAGCTCACGGCGGTAGCCCGCTACCGCGCCCGGCGGCTGCCCGGCCGCCAACGAGTAGATGACCACCAATCCCTGGTAGGCGCCATGCCGGGTGGGGTCGAGATCGAGCACGCGCCGGGACAGCCGAGTAGCCGCGTTCAGGGACCCGCGGCGTCGCTCTCCGGTCGGCGTCGCCACGAGCAGAGGGTCGAGAAACTCGAGGCCCGCGAGGTCCTCGAGCGCGTCGACGTCGTTGGAGTCCTGAGCGACGAGACCCGCCAACTCCATGCGCGCCACGGTGAAGTCGGCGTTCAACAGGCTGCGCAGCGCGCGCACGTGACTGGCCGCCTGCGGCGGCAGCCGGTTGCTGAGCGCCGCGGCGCGCTCGGCGTACCCGTACGCCGGATGGTCGGGATCCAGCACCGAGAACGCGAGCAGGGAGACCTCTGCGAGCTTGCCGTATGCCTGCGCGAAGAGGCTGTCGATGCGGACGGCATCCAGCAACGCTTCACGGGCCTGCCGGTACTCCGCCCGGTTGAGATGCGCCACACCGCGCAGGTACGCCCGATATGCGTCCAGGGAGCGCGTAGTGGCCGTGCCCAGGTCCGCCGAGGCCTGCTCGAGCCCAGCGGCGCGTAACAACACCGTCGCGATCTGGTCGTAGGCCTGCCGAACGTCGTCCGTGGCCCGTCCTTCGAACCTCGTACGGGCCACCTGGCGCTGGGTCACGACGTCGTAGGCCCGGGCACTCACCTGCAGCCGTTCGCCGGTCACGATGATTTCGCCCGTCACCGCCGTCCACCCGCCGGTCTCGGCTGCCACACGGCGGAGGCTCGCGAGGTCCATCACCTCTCCGGGCTGCAGCGCGTGTCGGCGCAGCGCCGGATACAGCCGCTCGTCGGGGACGACCGTCAACTCCGTCCATTGCCCGAGCGCGTCCGCCAGCATCGTGGGAGACGCTTCCACCAGCCATTGATAGTCGGGGATGCGCGACAAGTTGCGAAACGGGAGGATGAGAAACGTGCGCGCGCGGTCGCGCTCGGCAGGAGGCGGGGACGTGGCGGCTGCTCCGGGCGCTCCCCGCCTACACGGCGGAGGCGTACCATCGGGGCACTGGGCTCCGGCGGACCTCACGACCAGCGCTGCGAGCAACGCCCCAACGACAGCACCGTGGCGGATGGGCGACATACGGTCGGACGAACATCGCGCGGCCGCTCGGATCCGGCAAGGCGGGACCGGCTTGCCGTTTCACGGCTGCCAACGGAGTATTCGTCGCGTGTGCCCGATCGAGCGGACAGCTGCGGTGCGGCGGCGGCAGCTCTTCAGGTGACGGTCGAGATTCTCCGCAGCGCAACGAGCCGCGCGCGCCTCGCGTCACTCGCGGAAGCGCAGTCGTCGTCGACGTTCGACGACGCCTGATGGCCATCGGCGGCGAGCTGCACTCGGACGAGGATGCGGCCCTGATCGAGCACGGGTCCGCGCAGGCGGACTTGTGGGGCATCAACCTGTATCCCGCCGAGCAGGGGGAGGCGTGGCTCGAATTCGATTCGATGATCAACGTCCGTCCGTCGCAGGGCAATCGTTCCCGGAACGTCGAGGATGGAGCACTGCGGGAGCTCATTCGTCAGATCGTCACCGCCCTCGTGACAGGATGACGCCCCGACCGGTTCGAGCGAGCTCTGGCGCGGGCCCTGGAGCTGTTTGACTTGACCGCTCGTGACGACCGCTGGCGGGGTCACCGGCGCCGCAAGATCCTCCGCGCGCGGGAGGAGTTCTGTCGGCTCTTTTTCGACGAGCACCCGCAGCCCGGCGGCGCCAGTACCCTCAGAAGTTATTTTCTTCGTTTCGCCGTGCTCGCACGACGGCGGCCAAGTTAGGGACGGCGGAATCGCGCCACCGTAGCTCCGTGGTTGAGCTCTCGATTCGTAAGCCCGCACGGCCAGCGCCCGTCAGCGTTGGCTGTTGCTTTTTCAACGACTTACGTGATGTGTGCAACGACCCGCGACGGCGAGCGACGCCCCCGTTGGCACCACAAGTTTTTTTCTTCGGTAAGCGGAAACTCGGTACGATTCACTCGGGAGTCTTCGCCGAAGGATTAAAGAGAGAAAATCATGAAGGCGTTCGTCGTTGAACGTTATGGAAAGAATGACGGGATCCGGTTTGTCGAAATGCCGGAGCCGGAACTGCGGGACGCGGACGTATTGGTCCGTGTCCACGCTGCCGGCGTAAACGTCTTGGATTGCAAGATCCGAGACGGAGAGTTCAAGCTCATTTTGCCTTATCGCCTGCCGCTCATTCTGGGAAACGATGTGGCTGGGGTCGTGGTCCGGGTCGGGTCCAACGTGAGGCGATTCAAGCTCGGTGACGAGGTCTATGCGCGGCCGCATAAAGATCGGATCGGCGCGTTCGCGGAATTCATTTCGATGAATGAAGACGACGTGGCGCTCAAGCCAAAGGAACTCACCATGGAGGAAGCCGCTTCCATCCCTTTGGTCGGCTTGACCGCCTGGCAAGCGCTGATTGAAAGAGCAAACCTGAAGAAGGGGCAAAAAATCCTCATCCACGCCGGCTCCGGTGGCGTGGGAACATTTGCAATTCAGCTCGCAAAGCACGTCGGCGCGACCGTCGCCACGACCACGAGCACAGCGAATATCGATCTGGTGAAGAGCCTCGGTGCAGATGTAGTCGTCGACTACACGAAAGAGGATTTCGAAAAAGTCCTGCGTGATTGCGACCTCGTCTTGAACAGTCTAGGCAAGGATACGCTCAAAAAATCTCTACGGGTGCTGAAACCGGGAGGAAAGCTCATCTCGATCTCCGGTCCACCTGACCCCGATTTTGCGAAGGACCTCGGATCGGGTTGGATGTTGAGACAGGTGATGCGACTGTTAAGCTATAGCATTCGGAGGAAAGCAAAACGCCATCGCGTTAGCTATTCCTTTCTTTTCATGAGAGCGAATGGCGACCAGTTGCGCGAGATCACGTCTCTTATCGATTCCGGGATCATCCGCCCGATTGTTGATCGGGTCTTTTCATTCGAATCGATGAAGGAGGCCTTGGCTTACGTTGATACGGGACGTGCAAAAGGCAAGGTCGTCGTCAAAGTAAGGTAAATAGACAACTGTTGAAGATCTTAGAGACCGCGTTGCACGCGAGAACTGATGAGCCTTGAAACCGCATCCCTGCAACCCCCGGTTTTGGAGGCGAGCCCCCTAAGTCTCCCGAAGACCCGCCGACTCCCTAAGGGTCCGCGACAAACCGAAGCATGGATCGCGTGCGCTCACGAAACGACCCCCGAAGCCGGGGGGTCGCCGCTGCCGCAACCGATGTTAGTGGAACATTCCCGCAGGCGTTTCTGAGCTGCCCATCGCAGGGCTGTTCCCGGCGACGATCAGATAGGCGCTAGCCAACATGGCGGCAATCAGCAGTGCCCAAAGAGTCGGGGTGCGCATTCGTCTGGTCATGGTGACTCCCGCGTCTAATTGTTCGTCGTCAACGCCGGCTTGCCGTTGCGAATCACCCACACGGCGGGCGGGGATTGGAAGGTCCCGCTGCCGCGCGCCTTGGTCAGCGTCCCCGCAGTGCCGTCATACGTGGCGATGTTGCGGAGGTAGACCGCGGGGTTTTGCCCCCGCTCGAACGCCTGCACGATCATGTTGAAATCGTCGTAGGCGTAGGGCATCATGTGCGTGGCGAACCGGGTGCCCGGATACTTCTCCTCGAAGCGTGTTCGGAACGCGAGATCCCGGAGATTGCTGTCGGTGTACCAGGTGCCCTCAAAGAGCTCCCGGTGCTCACTGATCGACGGCGCTACGACAGATGCGATGTTGTGGATCTTCGCGTCCGACAGCTGCCGGCCGAGGATTTCCAGCTGGGGGCTGAAGGCTTCGACATAGTAGACGTCGGGGTTCGATGCTCGGGCCTCGGCGATTCGCGTCCGAAAGTCGGTCACCGAATCCGGGAAGACGTAGTCGTACGAGACGGAGAGGCCAACGCGCGTAGCCTCCGCCTTCACCGCCGCCACGTGCCCCTGGATGCTCGGATAGTCACGGGTGAGCAACGAGATCCTTCGGATCCCGCGCCGCTCGGCCTCTCGAACCCACAGCAGGGCCTCGGCCTCGGGCGTCGGAATGTTCGTGAAGTTGTACGCGCCGTCGCCAATCGAGGTGACGCTGCACACGCACGTCTGCGGGATCCGCGCTGCGCTTGCCAAGGGCTTCGTCAGCAGCCCGAAGCGCGAGATGCCGCCAACGATGGCGTCGACCCGATCGACGCGAAGCGCTCGCTCGATCGCCACTCGCGCCGTGCTTTCGTCCGTGCCGATGTCGACCAGGACGAGTTGATACTGGTACTTGGTTCCCCGCAAATCGTCCTTCGCCATCTGGACCGCCTTGAGAAACGAGTTGCCGAGGATGGCGTACGGCCCCCCAGTCGGGACGATGACGCCGATCTTGACGACGCCGCCCACGGGCGCAGCCCAGCGGTCCCGGTCCACGAGCACGAACGCGGCGACCAGCCCCGCGGCGGCCAGGAGAGCACTGGGCCGCGCCAGGCCTCTGGGCAGGACAAGAACACCCCGCTTCGCCCTGAGGAGCTGGAAAGCATAGTACGCGACGAATAGGCTGCCGATGAACATCAGGATGCCGCTCGCCTCGAAGCCGTAGGGCCCGAGCATCGGCTTGGGATAGGCGGCGGACACGGCGGCGAGGCCGGTGCCGAGATAAAGCGGGAGCGTGATTCCCCAAAGGCCCTTAATCAGGCCGAAGCCCACGACGATCCAGAGATTCATGAACAGGTAGCCGGCGAAGGCGACGGAGCTCCGGGTGTTGCGAAACCACCAGAGCAGCGCCGCGGGACCGACGAGGAGCACCGCTCCGAGACCGAACGCCTTCGGTCCGAGCACGTAGAGGTGATTGGCGGTGATCATCACCGCCGTGAGCGTGACGCTGATGAGCGACCGGCGCGCTGCCTCTTGCATGTGTCCTCCGTGTTCTGGGACGTCGGCTGCATCCTTGTTCGTGAACATTGCATTCCGTACTTGACATACTGTTCGCTAAAGAACATTGTGTCTAGTATCAGCGGTAGGCAACCGACACCAAGCGGCGAAGCGTACGATTTCGAACAGCGACGCCCACTTCGTTCAGTTCAGGACACCGGCGGCTCGGCTGTTCGGGAATGAGGCGACACGGTGAAGAGATCGACCGACCGGCGGGTCCAACGCACCCGCCAACTCCTGCAGGACGCCTTGATCTCGATGATGATCGAGAAGGGGTACGAAGCCACGACCGTTCAGGATATCATCGACCGCGCGAACGTCGGCCGGGCCACGTTCTACGCGCATTTCGCCGACAAGGAGACGCTGCTCACCAGCCGGCTCGAAGACCTGCGGAATTCCCTCAGCGAACGGCAACGACAGGCCCCGGGGAGTCTCGGCTTCAGCCTCGCGATGCTCGAGCACGCGCGCAGTCATCTCCCGGTGTGGTCGGCGATCGTAGGGCGAGACAGCGGTGCGTTAGTGCTGCAGCGCATTCAGTCCATGATCGCGGCCCTCGTGGACGTTGACATGAGGGCGCTCGCCTTCAAGGGCACGCCGGCGCAACGCGATCTTGCGGTCCAGTACATCGCGGGGGCCTTCATGGCCGTCTTGACGTGGTGGCTCGACCAGGGCGCGAAGCTTCCGCCGGAAGAGGTGGACGCCATCTTCCGCCGGCTGGTGATGCAGGGTGTGGCGGGGGAGTGGGGGCTGCGAGCGAACAGCAAAGGAAGAGCCCCACATCTCAAGTCGATGTGAGGGTCGGCTGGGCACTTCTACGTCTGGCCGCGATCGGGCTACCGAGACCGCGTGTTGGCAGTATTGGACCGAAGAGGACATGTTGCAGGCATGAACGGTCCAACGACAAATCCGCTGATCAGCAAGGCGGCGTGGCTGTTCTGAGGACGCCCTCGGCAGGTGCGGACAGTGGGAATTCGACTACCCCAGTTACGCTGCACTGAGGTCGCCATGATCAAGCGTCTCGGGCCTCTGCTGATTCTGCTCGCCTGCGGGGAAGGTACCGGCCATGGCGGATCTCCAACATTTGTGTTCATGAGCAAGTCGTCCGACACCGTACCCAACGAGTTCGACGTGTATGTGATGAATTCTGACGGTACTCATGTTGTGAATCTCACGCAGCACGTGGCGATAAACCACGAACCGGCGTGGTCGTCCGATGGGTCCAAGATCATTTTCAGTTCCGCCGGTCGTGATACGACCGGGCGCTGGCACCTCTACGTCATGAACGTCGATGGCAGCCAGCTGAGTCGGCTGACCTTCACGTCGCGGAGCGAGATGCAGCCGGCGTGGTCTCCCGACGGCGGGAAGATTGCCCTCATTTCAAACAACGATCTGTATGTCATGAATGCGGACGGCAGCGCCATCACACCCCTCGTCGCCGGTTCCGGGATCGAGGCCGATCCCTCCTGGTCGCCGGACGGTCGTATTGTCTTCTTCTCGACACGCGCCGCGAGCTCGCGGATCTCCGGTCACCTATTCGTCATTAGCGCCGATGGGACAGGCCTCACCTCCTTGGGCGACAGCACGACGGAAGATGGCTCACCCGCATGGTCACCGGACGGCACCAAGATCGCATTCTCCTCGCGCCGGGAGACCACCCACAGTCAAGTCTGGATCATGAATCCGGATGGCAGCGCGCCCCTCCGGCTGACGAATGATTCGACAGGCGCCGGGGGCCCTTCCTGGTCACACGACGGGACTAAAATCGTGTTCACATCGAACAGAGATGGAAATGTCGAGATTTATGAAATGAATGCCGATGGCAGCAACCAGACTCGTTTGACCTACCGCCCGACGTGGATCGACATACGGCCGCGCTGGCGGCCTTAACATGCCCGACCGAAGCCCTGTAGAAAGAGTGTAGAGACCGGCGCGACGCGAGCCGATTCGAACGGCCACGTGCCAGGATCGAGGTGGCCGGTGCCGAAAGCTTCTCCGGCCGAAACCTGGCGACTGCTGCGTCTTGTGCTCGTATGGGTCGAGCCGATGCCCGCCCCGGCAGACTGAGGAGGCGTGACTCCGCCGGCGGCTTGGTAGTATATTGCACAACGCGCATGAAACTCACGTTACTGAGACTTGTCGCCACGCTGCTGTGGAGCGGCCAGATATTGCCGGTTGGCCTGCCGCTCCTGTGTGACCAAGTCCAACGAGCAACGCCGGCGAACTGCGACCAACAGATGGCGTCCCACCCGTCTGGGCCGGCCGTGAATGCTACGACCCACGCAACCCCGTGCGCCAATTCAGCGTTCTGCGCGATCACGGCGCCCGCAGTGGTTGCGCTTGGCGGAGTAGTTTCCGTTTCAGCAGGTGAATCTCACATCGTCGTCTTGGGCGTCTCGACGTTCGCCCCCGCCGACCCGCAACCGCCACTCCCTCCGCCTCCCCAAGCCTAGCCTCTCCCAAGCGTAGTGTGCCCTGACGCGCCGCCTCGAGCGGCGCGGGCTCCGGCGCGTTCCGCCGGAAACTGATTGGCGAGGAGAGGTATGCAAGTCCGACAACTGATTCTAGCCGCGAGCTCGCTCGTTATCGCGGGCGCCAGTCCTGCATTCGGGCAGGGCTCGCCGGTGTCCGTCGTTGGCGACTCGACTCTACCGTCGTTGGTCGCCGAAGCGCTCGCGCGCAACCCGACAGTCGCGCAGCGGCAAGCAGCAGTTCGAGCCGCCACGCTCCGCATCCGGCCAGCCGGCACGCTGCCGGATCCGATGCTGACGCTAGGCGTGATGGATCTGGTGCTGCCGCACTTCCAGTTCAACCAAAGCGACTTCACCGAGGCGGACGTGGCGCTAGGGCAGAAGAAGGCACCCTACGCCGGGACGTTACGACCGCGATGGCGGTCGCCTACTACCGGCTTGGCTACGCCATGACGGCGCTGGAGACGCTGCGCCACCAGCGGGACCTGCTCGACGCCGCCGTCCAGCTCAGCACGACGCGCTATGCGACGGGCGCCGCGCCGCAAAGCGATCCCCTCCAGGCAAAGCTGGCCCGCGATCGCCTGCGGTCCGAGGAGTTCGCATTGGAGAGCGAGCGAGTCGCCGCGCTCGCGGCGGTGAATGCGCTGCGGAACCGCGCACCCGGAGCCACGGTCCCGGTCATACGGATCGACCCGGCTGCAGTGCATGCCGGGGTTGTGCCCCAGCTTGCCACCGACTCGCTCGTGGCCCTGGCCCTCGCAACCCATCCCCGGCTCGCCGCTCGCCGGGCGGCAGTCGACGTGGCGACGCGCACAATTCAGGTCGAGCGTCTCGGCGCCCGACCCGACTTCACCTTGACGCTGCGCTACGGTTACCGACCACGGGCGTTCAACTTCAACTTTCCGGACTTCTTCTCCGCCTTCGTAGGCCTGCGCCTTCCGGTGTGGGCGTGGCGCAAACAGCACCGGCTCGCGGATGCGGCGCGCGTGGATTCAACTGGGGCCGCGGCTTCGCTGCGCGACACGGAGCTCCAGCTCAGTCGCGAGGTCACCGAAACCGCCGCCCGAGTCCAGGCGTCCCAGCAGCGCCTCGCGCTCCTCGTGGACGGCGTCCTGCCCAATGCGCGGGGAACAGTCGAATCGGTGCTGCGGAGCTATCAGGTCGGTCGCGCCGAATTCCTGACCCTGCTGTCGGTCGAGGATGCGCGGTACCGGGCCGAGCTGGAAGCGGTCGCGGTGGCGGCGGACTACCAGTCTCAACTTGTCATGCTGCGGCAGTTGACCGCAGGGGAGACGCAGCCGTGAAACGAATCTTCATTAGCCTGGTCGTCGCCGCCGTGACGCTGACCGGATGCCAGAGAAAGCCGGCTCGAAGCGACGAGGTGGCAGGCATGAAGGACATGCAGGGGATGCCAGGGATGCCGGCGGCCGGCGCTGACACGTCGGGCGTTCCGGTGAGCCGCACTGAAGCCGAGCGACTTGGCATCACGTTCGCGCGGGCGAGCGACCGGCCGGTCCGGTCCTCCATCCGAGCGGTGGGCGTGCTCAAGTACGCCGAGCCAAACCTCGTCTACGTCAATGCGCGGGTCGGCGGCTGGGTCGAGCATCTGTACGCGGATTACATCGGTAAGCGTGTCGAGCAAGGCGACCCGCTGCTGGCGCTCTACTCGCCCGATCTGGTGAGTGCTCAGGCGGAATACCTCTTGGCGCGGCGACTAAAGGACGACACGCTCGCGGCCAGCGCCCGGAGCCGCCTCGCCCTGTGGGACATCCCGTCCGATCAAATCGACAGCCTCGAGACGAGAGGAAGTGTGACGCGCACGCTGTTGCTGCGTGCCCCGCGGAGCGGCGCAGTCACGGAGAAGATGGTCATCGAAGGCCAAGCGGTGAAGGCCGGGGACAATCTGTTCCAGATCGCCGACGCCCGAGTGCTGTGGGTGGACGTCGCGATCTTCGAGCAGGACGCGGCATCCGTCCGCGTCGGCACCGCGGCCACGACCACCGTGGACGCGCTCTCAGGACGGACGTTTCGCGGCAGCGTGACGTTCATCTACCCGCAGCTCGACGAGAAGACCCGCACGCTGACGGCCCGCGTGGCGGTAGAGAACGGCGACGGCGCCTTGCGCCCGGGAATGTACGCGACGGCGGCGCTCGCGACGGCGGGCCGGCGGGGTGTGAGTGTCCCGCTCGAGGCGGTGCTGCCCACGGGGACGAAGGACATCGTCTTCGTGAACCGCGGCGACGGCCGGTTCATGCCCCGGGATGTTCGCGTGGGGCTCCGGGGCGACTCGCTCGTCGAGATCGTCGAGGGCCTGAAGCCGGGCGACGAAGTCGTGGCCTCGGCGACGTTCCTGCTCGACTCCGAGTCGAACCTCGCCGCGGCGATTCAGGGACTCATGCTCCAGATGGGGATGGGCCTGAACATGGGCGGGATGCAGACGGGGAAGGGGGAAGGGGGAAGGGGGAAGAGGCAATGATCGAAAAGCTCATCGCGTGGTCCATCAAGCGCCGCGAGCTCGTGGCGCTCGGCGCGATCTTCGTGCTCGTGGCTGGCGTGTTCCTGCTCCGCACGATGCCGGTGGATGCGATCCCGGATCTCTCGGATACGCAAGTGATCGTCTACACCGACTACCCGGGCCAGGCGCCCCAAGTCGTCGAGGACCAGGTGACCTATCCGTTACTCACCACGTTCCTTGCCGTCCCCAAGGTGAAAGTCGTGCGCGGGCAGTCAATGTTCAGCTCGTCCTTCGTGTACGTGATCTTCCAGGACCGGACCGATCTCTATTGGGCCGGCTCCCCGCCGGCGCCAAGACCCGGCTCGGACCGGACGCCACCGGCGTAGGCTGGGTCTATCAGTACGCCCTCGAGGGTCCCGGCTACGCGCCCGACCGGCTCCGCTCGATCCAGGACTTTCAGGTGCGGTACGCCCTGCAGTCCGTGCCGGGCGTAGCCGAGGTCGCGAGTCTGGGCGGCTTCGTGCGCCAGTACCAGGTTCTGCTCGACCCGGCCCGGCTCCTCGGCTACGGCGTAACGGCGCGCGAGGTCATCGTGGCCGTGCGCGGGGCCAACCAGGATGTGGGGGCGCGCACGGTGGAGGTCGCGGGCTCGGATTACGCGATCCGCGGGCTCGGCTACTTCCGTGGGGTCGGTGACATCGAGAAGGTCGCGGTCGGCGTCGGAAAGGATGGGCGCCCGGTACGGGTCGGCGATGTGGCCCGGGTGACGATCGGGCCCGACCTGCGGCTCGGGATCGCCGAGCGGGATGGAAGAGGAGAGGCCGTCGGTGGGGTCGTGGTGATGCGCTATGGGGAGAACGCACTCAGAGTGATCGACGGCGTGAAGCAGCGGATCGCCGAGATCGCGCCCGCGCTGCCGGCCGGCGTCCGAATCGTACCGACGTACGACCGCTCGGACCTGATCCACGGGTCCATCAAGACACTGTGGCGCACGCTGCTCGAGGAGTCCCTGATCGTGGCGCTCGTGTGCGCGGTGTTCCTGCTGCACGCGCGCAGCGCCCTCGTGGCGATCGCCACGCTGCCGCTCGGCATTCTGGTGTCGCTCGCGGTCACCCGCTGGCTCGGCATCAACGGCAATATCATGAGTCTCGGCGGGCTCGCGATCGCGATCGGCGCCATGATCGACGCCGCGATCGTGATGCTGGAGAATCTCCACAAGCACTTCGAGCACGAGCCGGACCGGCCGCACTGGGAGCGCGTGTTCGCCGCCGCGCGCGAGGTGGGGCCGGCGCTGTTCATGTCGCTGCTCATCATCACGCTCTCGTTCCTGCCGGTGTTCACGCTGGAGGACCAGGAAGGGCGGCTGTTCCGGCCGCTCGCGCTCACCAAGACCTTCGCGATGGCGGCCGCGGCGCTGCTCTCGGTGACGCTCGTGCCCGCACTCATGGGGTGGTTCGTCAAGGGGAAGATCCGTGCGGAGGCGGAGAACCCCCTCAACCGCTGGGCGATCAGGGTGTACCGCCCGGTGCTCCGCTGGGCGATCGGGGCCCGGTGGCTCGTGCTGGGCGGTGCGGTGGGCGTCCTGGTGCTGACGCTCCTTCCGTTAGCGGGTCTCGGCAGCGAGTTCATGCCGCCGTTGAACGAAGGATCGCTGATGTACATGCCCAACACCCTGCCAGCGGTGTCCCTCACCACGCAACGGCGCCTGCTCCATGTGGAAGACTCGATCCTCATGACGTTCCCCGAGGTCGCGTCGGTGTGGGGCAAGGCGGGCCGGGCGAATACGGCCACCGACTGGGCGCCAATGTCCATGGTCGAGACCGTGGTGAACCTGAAGCCCGAATCGGAGTGGCGACGGGGGATGACTCAGGATCGCCTGATCTCGGAGATGGATCAGCGGCTGCGTCTCACGGGCGCCGTCAACACGTGGACCATGCCGATCAAGAACCGCACGGACATGCTGTCGACCGGCGTGCGGACGACCCTCGCGGTCAAGATCTTCGGTCCCGACCTCCAGACCATCCAGCGCATCGGTCAGGACATCGAGCGCGCGCTCGCGCCACTGCCGGGCACGGCGAGCGTCTACGCCGAGCGGTCGTTTGGGGGGCGCTACTTGGATATCCGTCCGGATGCGGATGCCCTCGCCCGCTACGGGCTCACCACTGGGGACGCGCAGGAGGTGATCAGCCTGGCGCTCGGTGGGGAGGAGATCACGACCACCGTGGAGGGCCGGGAGCGCTATCCCGTGCAGGTGCGCTATGCC
>Ga0209268_1000677_pt1 | contig 17520 bp, 17 predicted proteins | sample GraSoiAngelo_143_FD_185900 | JGI IMG/M metagenome (GOLD analysis project Ga0209268, IMG submission 185900) | Grasslands soil microbial communities from the Angelo Coastal Reserve, California, USA - 14_1009_02_30cm (SPAdes) (version 2) | ecosystem: Environmental > Terrestrial > Soil > Grasslands ... | reverse complement strand
CCAGCCGAAGAACGCCTTCTCACACACGCCGGCCACGCCCGCGTTCAGTGCCGGCGATCCCATATCGGCCGCGCTCCACCAGGTGTGCAGGATGTTCCACCCGCCCTCAGACGCCGGTGTCTTCATGGCCCGGCGTGCCACCAGCGTGCCCCAGTCCATCGCCTGCACGTCGACCTTGCAGCCGATCTTCTGCAGCAGGTCGCCCGTGACGAGCGCGACTGCGTGGAGCATCGCGATGTTCGTCGGGTCCAACACCACGATCGGCTTGCCGTCGTACCCGGCCTCCTTCATGAGCTGGCGCGCGCGCTCGAAGTCCGGCTTGGCCGGCGCCCCGGCGCTCGAGCCGTACTCGCTTTTGCTCACGAAATACGCGCCGCTCTGCCGGAAGTACTTCGACTGGCCGACCGCAGCTTGCAGATACTGCTGCTGGTCCGCCATGTACACCAGGGCCTGCCGCGCCTTCTTGTTGCTGAATGGTGGCTGGAGATGGTTGGGGCGGATCCAGCCCTGGTTGCCAACAGTGTCGTACATGACGATGGCGATGTCCGGGTTCTTCTCGATCTTCGGGACGAAGTCGAGCGGCGGCTGCTCCCAGATGTCGACCTCACCGGCCTCGAGGGCGGCGGCGGCCGTCGCCGGGTCGGGGATGTAACGCCAGATCAGGCGCTCGACGTATACGCGCTTGCCGCCGGCGGCGCCACTCGGGTGCTCGTTGCGCGGGACGTAATCCGCGTTGCGCACGTAGACGACCTGGTGGCCGGGCTGCCACTCCTCCTTCACGAACTTGTAGGGCCCCGACCCGATGGCCTCCTTGATCATCTCCTCCTCGGGCGTGGCCGCGATGCGGGCGGGCAGGACGAAGGGCACGACGGCGGAGGGCTTGGCCAGGGCCGGCAGCACCAAGCCAAAGGGCTTGCCCAGTTCGAGCACGAACGTCTTCTTGTCGGTCGCTTGCAACCGCTCGGTGGCCGCCATAAAGAACTGGCCGAGCGGGTCACGCTGGCTCCAACGCTTGAGGGACACCACGCAGTCCTCGGCGGTCACCGGCTGGCCGTCGTGGAAATTCAGGCCGTCGCGCAGGGTGAAGCTCCACTTGCGGCCGTCCTTGCTGCTCGACCACTTGTCCACCATCTGCGGCTTCACCTGGCCGTTGCCGTCCAGCGAGAAGAGCGTGTCGTAGACCAGGTAGCCATTGGTGCGGTTGGTGATGTATCCCGTGTAGCGCGTCACGTCGAGGACACGGAGGTCCGCGTGAGGGATGAAGCGCAGCGTACCGCCCTTCTTCTGCGCCTGGACGTGTGGAGCCGGCAAGGCGAGCGTGGCGGCGGCGGCCGCGCTTCCCACGAGGAACTGGCGACGACTCGAGTCGATCATGGTCTCCTCCCTGTCAGCGCGCGCCGGCGCCCGCGAGCGCCGGCCGTTGTCGATGCCACGGCGTTGCCTGCTCGTACGCATGGCCGATGCGGAGGATCGTCGCCTCGTCGAGCGGGCGTCCAACCACCTGGAGGCCGGCCGGCAGCCCAGCGGGTGTGAAGCCGCAGGGGACGCTGAGCGCGGGCAGCCCGGTCAGGTTCCACGGCAGAGTGAAGGGGATGAGGCGTGGCAGGTCGACCATCTCATCCAGCGCCATCGACGTGATGGGCAGCGTGGGCGTCACCATCGCGTCGAGGCGCGCCTGGCGGAAGGCCGCCTGCACCTCGGCCCGCATCACCATCCGCGCGCGATGCGCGGCCTGCAGGTGCGCGGCAGGGACGAGCGAGCCCAGCTCGAGGAGGCGTCGCGTCCCGGGGACGTAGTCCTTCGGCCGCTCGACGAGCCAGCGGCGGTGCGGCTGCGCCACCTCGGCCATGAGGATGACGAAGCCCGCCGGCAGCGTGAAGCGGAAGGCGGGCAGCTCGACCGGCACCAGCGTCGCACCGAGGCGCTCCAGCTCCTTGAACGCGCCCTCGACCAGGGCCTCGACCTCGGGGTGCAGCTCGGGACCCGCGAAGTAGCCGGGCGCCAAGCCGAGCCGCAGGCCCGCAACGCCTCGATCGAGGTCGGCCAGGTAGTCGGGCACCGGCTCGTCGATCGTGCGCCGGTCGGCTGGGTCGTAGCCGGCGACTGCTTGCAGCAGCAACGCGGCGTCCTCGACGGAGCGGGTGAACGTGCCCACGTGGTCCAGCGACGGTGCCGATGCCGCGCGGATCGTGCCCCAGCCGCTGACCCGACCGTGTGTCGGCTTGAGGCCGACGGTGGCGGTGACGGCCGCCGGCTTGCGCACGGACCCACCGGCGTCCGTCCCCAGCGCGCCGAGCGACGAACCCAGTGCGACCGACACGCCCCCGCCCGCGCTCGAGCCGCCCGGGTAGTGCCGGAGGTTCCACGGGTTGCGGGTGGGCGGGACGTCCTGGCCGCACGCGAACTCGTGCGTGACCTGCTTGCCGATGATGACGGCGCCCGCCTCGCGGAGCCGCCGCACCACCGTCGCGTCGTGCGACGTGGTGAAGCCGGCCAAGAGGCGCGAGCCTGCCTCCGTGCGCGCGTCGCGCGTCGCCAGCACATCCTTGATCCCGATGGGGATCCCGTGGAGCGGACCGCGGGGCACCTCTGCGTCCGCGCGTTGCGCCGCGGCCAGCGCCTGCTGGGCCGCCACATGGACGTAGGCGTGCACCACCGGCTCGGTCTCGTCGATCCGGCGCAGCGTCGCCTCGACCAACTCGACCGCCGACAGCTTGCGCTCCCGCATGAGGCGCGAGGCCTCGCGGATCGTCACGGAGCCGAGGTCAGTCACGCCAGCGCGGATCGTGCGTGAGAGACGGGTTGACGTCGTCGAGGTCGGCCTGCAGGAGTGGCGCGACGAAGGCGAGGTGCGCATCGAGGGCTTCGGCCAGAGGCGCCAAGTCCTCGGTGGGGAAGCGCAACCCGACGAGCTCGGCAAGGAGGGCGACGTCGGCCGGCGCGAGTCTTCTCGCCATCGGGCGTTCTTCTCCTGCCCCCAAGCGCCGAGGGCCGATACGGTGCCTCGCAATCTAGGACGTCCGCGGGACCGTGTCAATCACAGTCGAGAACGTTCTGGGGAGCGTTTGTGGAGGAAGGCGTGACCACGAACTGGTGGCGAAAAGGTAATCACGTGCCGGAAGCCCAGCGCGACCCGTTGGCTGCCCGACCCAGCGTGCGGAAGCGCTTGCTTGTCGTTCCGCGCGGCTCAGTCCACTCCCGCAAGATTGAGGTGGCGCGCCCGCGCGGCGCTGGCCCTGAAGAGAATCGTTATGCGCGTTATCCGCCCGCTCGCCGGCGGCCTCGCGCGGTAGCGCACATCAATCACGACGGCCGCCCGCATTGTCGGCGACTTCCGTCGCTTTCTCGTGCTCGCCCGCGGTGGGAAGCCGCCAACCGCGCCATAACGCCACGAGGCGGATTCCGAAGCAACATGCGGCTCCGGCGACTGCCGAAGCCGCAAGCGGAGCCTTCAGGACGTCGCCAACCACGACGACGATTGCGCCGGCAAGCGCCGCGATAGCATAAAGATCGGAGTGCAGCACGGCGGGAATGTCCGAGACGAGCACGTCACGCAGCATGCCGCCGCCGATGCCGGTCAGCATGCCGAGTAGCGCAGCCATCACCGGGTCGAGGTCGTAAGCGAGTGCCTTTTGAGTGCCGGATACGGCAAAGAGCGCCAAACCGGCCGCATCGAACGTGAGCACGAGATTGCGAAGCGGGCGCTGGCGCTCGGGACGGGGCGACCAGAAAAATACGACCAACCCGGCGAGCATCGAGATTACGAGGTAACGCCAGTCCCTGAGTGCCGCCGGAGGAACCGCACCGATCAGGACGTCGCGCGTGATGCCGCCCGCGGTGGCCGTCGCGAATGAGACGACCAGCACACCGAAGAGATCGAGCCGGTGTTTGACCCCGGCCGTCGCTCCGCTGAGGGCGAAGACGAACGTGCCCACCAGCTCGAGCACGAGCAGCGTGCCCGTCGTCGCATACTCCTTGAATCCGGCGAGCGTTTGAAGGACTTGTTCAGCGCCCAACGCCGGGATCATCCCTGGGCACGGTCAGAGCGATGGCGATGATCGCGACGACGACCATCAGCACGTTGAACAGCAGCGCGATCGCGGCTGCGAACCGGATGTCGATATTGTCGGTCCTTCCGAGGAACAGATCGGACAGCGGTCCGGACTGGCTCTCGAGACCGCTCAGAGCGGTGAAGAGCGCCGCGCGTGGGAGGCTGGGATTGTCGCCGAACACTTTCGGGTCGTTTTGGATGCCCGCCGGCCCCGAGCCAGGGACGATCGACTGAAGCTTGCCGATCTCGCCGTCCCGGAAGGTGTCTGGGGCTTGACCGAACTGATCTGGAAACCCGCCTGTGAACGGCAGCTCGTATGGCGGGTGGACCCAGTTGGTGCCGAGATAGTTGAATTCCCAGTACGAGTGGGCATCTGCTTGTTGCATGGCGTTGTAGGTACCCATGCTCACGTGAAGCGGCACAATATTGGTTTGCCGGTTGGGGAACCGGTCAGAGGCGCCGGGGAAGTGCGGAGCCCTGCCGTCGACGGTGAAGATGTGGGCGGGCACGTTGTTGCCCGTGCCCATCTTCTTGAGCATCTCGGCATCGCGCTCGGTGATCGTTGCGAATTGCGCGCGGCCATCGGGGCGTGGCGGCGCGATGGGGGGGACCACGAGGTCGTGGATCATCCACCCCTCGTACCAGCCGCTCTCGTTGTTGATGACGAACAGCGGGGAGATGTCCGTGAAGATGTCGATGAAGGCACGCGGGTTATTGGGATCGGTGGGCGGGCCTGGCTTGGGCTCCAGCACCACGCGTACAGCACCGATCCGCGAGAAGGTTGGGCCCAAAGAACTACCTCGTCCGCGCTGGCGGAGTAACCGGCCGTTAGCGCTGCGCTCGCCCGGAAGACCTGCGCATGCGGCCACGTCTTGCTCGGTGCCATGCGGGCCTGGGCAGTATATCGCGAGCATGGCGATCAAGCCCGATCGGGTGAGGCATCAGGGTCGCGGACACGATGTACTGCGAGATCGGTATGACGTATTGGCTGGCGAAGGCTCAGAGGACGTCCCCTCCCTCGACGCCCGAGAAGCTCGACATTGCGGCTTTCTGCCCCTATCGCGCCCAGCGGAGGTCCGCCCGGCGCCGATGCCACTCGGTCGCATGCTCGTAGGCCCACGCGACTCGGAGCGCCATTTTCTCGTCGAAGGATTTCGCGTAGATCATCAGGCCGATCGGGAGGCCGTCGCGAGTGAAACCGCAGGGCAGCACGACGGAACAGAGCGCCAGGATGTTGCCGAGCGCGGTGTTGCGGAGGTATCGCTGGTTGTGATCGGCATAGCTCTCCAGGCTCGCGTCGATGGTCGCGATCGGCCGCGGCGGGATCATCGTGGTCGGAACGAGCAGAGTATCGACGTCGACGAGCGTCCGCTTCACCCGCTGTCGAAGCGTCGCCCACTGCCGCAGCACGCTGAAGTAATCGGTGGCGGAGAGGCTGCGGCCATTCTTCATCCGGTGGGCGACGACCGGATCGAGCTTGTCGAAGTCGGCATCGATGAAGCGGCCGTTCACGGCCAACGCCTCGGCCGCGATCATGCTTGCGCGCCGCCGCTCCGCCATCGCCTCGGCAACCTCGGGGACCGCGATGCTGTCGACTGCCGCCCCCAGCCCACGGAGCACGCGGCCCGTCTCCCTCACGGCGGTCACGATCTCGGCATCGACGTCGTCGAAGAAGATCGTCTCGGCGAATGCGATCCGGAGCCCTCTGACGCCGGCCTTCAAGGTCGGCAACACGTCGTCGGGCGGGACGCCCGGCGTCGTCTCGTCGGCCAGATCGACTCCCTGGAGCGCCTGATACACGAGCGCCGCGTCCTCGACGGACCGGGTGAGTGGCCCCACGCTGTCAAGCGTCCACGAGAGCGGGTACACACCGGCGCGGCTGATCCGTCCGACGGTCGTCTTGAGACCGACCGTCCCACACAGCGCGGCCGGAATGCGTACCGAGCCGCCGGTGTCGCTGCCGAGCGCCATCGGCACGAGGCCACTGCCGACGGCTACGCCGGAGCCGCTGCTCGATCCGCCCGGCGCGTGCGGCATCGCGTGCCACGGGTTGTGGGGTGTCCCGTAATCGTGGTTGATGCCGACGCCGCCGAAGGCGAATTGCACCGTATGTGTCTTGCCGACGAGAACCATGCCGGCACTCGCGAGCCGCCGCACCGCCGAGCAATCGACGGCAGCGACGTTGTCGTGGAGGAGGCGCGTTCCGGCTGTCGTGGCGATTCCTTTCACGTCGTAGAGGTCCTTGACGGCGTAGGGCACGCCCTGGAGCGGCCCGAGATCGTGGCCATGCTTCAGCAGGGTCTCGGCCGCGCGGGCCTCTGCCAGCGCGCGGTCAGCCGACACGGCGATGAAGGCGTGGAGCCGCTTGTCGAGCGCGCGGATGCGGTCGAGCGACGCTTCGGCAAGCTTCACGGGGCTCACCGCGCCGGTTCTCATCTGCGCAGCCAGCTCGGTGATGGTTGCGAATTCGAGCGGGGTCTCCATGAGTGCGCCTCCTTTGAGGGATCGCGCCAGGCTACTCGCTAAGGCCGGCTACCTCAAGCCAACCGCCTCGCGAAGCGATGCCAGCGATGATAAGGTTTCGCATCGGCGTCGAGGGTCAGGACTGAATGGCCATTCTTTCGATCAACATCGATCGCCTAAGGCGGGACATCGACAACCTCGCGCGATTCACTCGCGGGCCCGGGCCAGGCGTCACGCGCCTGACGTTCTCCGAGGAGGATCGAGCGGCCCGAGCGTACCTCCGGGATCAAATGGAGGCGATCGGCTTGCGGGTCGTCGAATTGCCCCCGGGAATCATGATCGGCCGGCTCGAATCGACGACTGCGGGCGGACCCGCGGTCATGGCCGGTTCTCACATCGATAGCGTGCTCCAGGGCGGGCGCTTCGACGGCATCGTCGGAGTCGCCGGAGCGCTGGAGGTGGCTCGCGTTCTCGTCGACAACCAGGTGCCGATCCGCAATCCCTACGAGGTCGTGATCCTTCCCGAGGAGGAGGGCACGAGCTTCGGCGCTGTGCTCACGGGCAGCAAGGCCTGGGTCGGCCAGCTCACGTCCGACCGGCTGGGACAGATGCGGCGTGCGGACGGTGTCACCTACCTCGAGGCGATGGAGCGTTATGGTCTCCCGGCGAGCGGCCTCGACGCCCACCGGCTGCATCGCGGACGGGCCAAAGCGTTCCTGGAACTACATATCGAGCAGAGTGTCGTCCTAGAGGAGGCGGCCGTCCAGATCGGCGTCGTGACAACGGTGACGGGTATCCGGGGATTCGACGCGACGCTCGTGGGCATTGCGAACCATGCCGGCGCCACGCCGATGGCGCGCCGCCGCGATGCTCTGGCCGGGGCCGCGCAGCTCATGGCCGAACTCGAACGGTTCACGCCGACGCTGGGTGCCCATACGGTCTGCACGGTCGGACAAATCGCATGCAGTCCCGGCGCCCGCAATGTCATTCCCGGCGAGGTCCGGCTCAGCATCGACTTCCGCGACATCGAGAATCTGGACGTGAAGTGGGCGAAACTCGCGTCGTATCTCGAGGAGATCGCGACGCGCCGCGGACTGAAACTCGCGCTCGGTCAAGTGGCCGGAAGCGAGCCGGTCTCGCTTGCTCCACCGCTTCAAGATCTCCTCGACGGGATCGTCGTCCGCCGTGGACTCTCGGGAATGAGGATGCCCAGTGGTGCCGTGCACGATGCGCAGATCATGGCGAGCGTCACCGACGTCGGAATGATTTTCGTGCCGAGCCGCGAGGGCCGCAGTCACTGCCCAGAGGAGTTCACGGCGCCCCCGGACATCGAGCGAGGCGCGAACGTGCTGCTCGATGCGGTGCTCGCCCTGACGAGCGCCTAGCGACAGGGAGGCAAGCATGCGACTCACCCCGACCGAGATGGACCGACTCACCATCTTCACGGCGGCCGAGCTCGCCCGGCGACGGCGCGCCAAGGGATGGAAGCTGACGCACCCCGAAGCCCTCGCGATCATCTGCGACGAGATGCACGAGGCGGCGCGGGGCGGGGCGCCCTACGAAGAGGTGATGCGGATCGCCGTGAACGTCCTCACCACGGACGACGTCCTCGACGGCGTGCCCTCGCTCATCGGTGCCATCAAGATCGAGTGCCTGTTCGGCGACGGGATGCGCGTGCTCCACGTCGAGCAGCCGATCCGTTCGCGGGGGGTGGCCGTGACGGAGGCCGGCGTTGGCCGATGAAGCCGGGGGAGGTGATCTTCGGGGACGGGACGATCGTGCTCAACGCCGGTCGCGCGACGGTCGACGTCGAGGTCGAGAATACCTCCGATCATACGATCTTCATCAGCTCACACTTCCCGTTCTTTGAAGTGAACCGTCGGCTCGTCTTCGACCGCGCCCGCGCGTGGGGTATGCACCTCGACGTGCCCGCCGGCGACTCGATGCGCTGGCGCCCGGGCGAGCGGCAGGTTGTGCGCCTGGTCGCCTTCGGCGGCCGCGGTGTAATCCGGGGATTCAATCACTTGACGGACGGCCCGGCGACCCCGGAGCGACTGGCCGAGGGCCTCGAGCGCGTGCGGCGCCGCCGATACGGGCACCGTGACGGAGTCAGTGATGGCCGGTGAACTCAGTCGCGTCGACTACGCCGCGCGCTATGGACCGACGAAGGGCGACCGCATTCGCCTCGGCGACACCAACCTGATCGCGCTCATCGAGCGCGACGACACCAGCTACGGTGACGAGGTGCTGCGGGGCTGGGCGAAGACGATGCGCACCGGGATCATGATGAGCGATCGCGCGCCATCGGCGAGCGAGCTCGATGTGCTCATTAGCAATGTCGTCGTCATCGACCCGGTGCTCGGGGTGCTGAAGGCGAACATCGGCGTGAAGGACGGCCTGATCGCCGGCGTCGGGCGGGCCGGCAATCCCGACATCGTCGACAACCCCGACCTGCTCATTGGCTCGGCCACGGCGCCGGTCTACGGGCTGGGGTACATCGCGACGCCAGGCGGCATCGACACCCACGTCCACCTCGTGCAGCCGCGGCTGATCCCGGTGGCACTCTCGGCCGGCATGACCACGCTCGTCACGGGCGGGCTCAACGACAACCCGGCCTTCAACCTGCGCCGGATGTTCCTGGCGTTCGAGCAGCAGCCGATCAACCTGGGTCTGCTCGGCCGTGCCGCGAGCACGGTGCCCGAGCCGCTCGCGCGGCAGATCGAAACGGGCGCGTGCGGCCTGAAGGTGCACGAGGACTACGCGGGATATCCGAGCATCATCGACGAGGCGCTGACCGTCGCGGATCAGTACGACGTCCAGATCGCGATGCACACCGACGGCATCAACGAATCATGCGAGCTCCACGAGACGGTGGCCGCGATCGGCGGCCGGTCGATCCATGCCTATCACGTCGAGGGCATCGGCGGCGGCCACGCGCCCGACATTCTCGCCATCGCCGGTGTCGACAACGTGATTGGCTCCTCGACGACGCCGACGATCCCCTATGGCCGGAACGTCGTCGCCGAGCACCACGCGATGATGTGGTCGGTACACGGCATGAACCCTCGCGTCGCCAGCGATCGCGCGATGATCGCCGACCGCATCCGCGATGCGACGATGCGGGCCGAGAGCGTCCTCCACGATGTCGGCGCCATCAGCATCATCAATTCAGACTCGCAGGGCATGGGGCGCATCGGCGAGTCGATCCCATGACAACGGGCGCATCCTGCGTTACCTCGCAAAGTACACGCTCAACCCGGCGCGTGCCCACGGCATCGATCGCTGGGTCGGGTCCCTCGAGCCCGGCAAGATCGCCGACATCGTGCTGTGGCGGCCGGAATTCTTCGGCGTCAAGCCGGAGCTCGTGATCAAGGGCGGATTCGTGGCGTGGGGTGCGCTCGGCGAGGGCAACGCGTCGATTCCGCAGAGCGAACCTCTGCTCTACGCGCCACACTGGGGCGGGCACGGCCTGGCGGCGGCGAGCGTCAGCGCGAATTTCGTGTCGGCGGCGGCGGAACACGACTTCCGTCGTCACGTGCGCAGTCGGCGTCGGCCGCTGGCCGTCGTCGGCACCCGAGTCGTCGGCAAGCGCCACATGCTCTACAACCAGGCCAATCCGCGGATCGAGATCGACCCGCGCAGCATCGAGATCCGTATCGATGGGGCGCCCTTGCCAGCCCTGCCGGACGCTGACCTGCCGCTGAATCGCCGGTACTTCCTGATGTGATGCAAAGCCCCGACCGATATTGACAAACGTGACCGCCGAACCTAGATTCGATGCTCCAGCGGACGCTGGGAAGAGCCGCAACGCTGCCGCTCATCCGCAGGCCACGCAGCACCTCACCGGGAGCGCGCCGGGCTAGAGGCGAAGGCGGGTCGAATCTCAAAACAAGGAGGAGGCCGATGGCGAACAAGGCCACGGGCGGGCACAAGGTCACTCGACGCCAGGTACTCAAGGGCGCCGTGGCGACGGCGACGGCGGCGGCCGGATCCCACATCACGGGATTTCCGACCGTGTGGGCACAGAACATCAAGGACATCAAGCTGGTGCAGGCGGGCGGATCTTACTCCGCGATCATCGACATCGGCAGGCAGGCCACGAAGGATCTCGGGTTCCAGGTGGAAATGCAGTCGGCGGCGCATGATGCCCTGCTGAACCGCTTCGTCACGCAGCCGAACTCCGTCGACATCGCCGACATGGAGTATTTCTTCCTCTACCATCTCGTGCCGCGTGGCGTGCTCCACACGATCGACCTCAAGAAGTACAGGTGGTGGGACAAGGTGGTGCCGATCTTCACGAAGGGCGAGTACCCCGACGGGCGGAAGGTCTCGCGACAGGGTGTGCTTCCCTTCAAGGTCCAGTATGTGGACAACCCGGAGTCGAAGAAGTTTGCCAAGGACCAGACCCGGTGGGCCACCGCGATACCCACGGTGTACAACGCCGATACGCTTGGTATCCGGCCCGACCTCGTGAAGCGGCCGATCGAGCACTGGCACGAGCTTCTGAATCCGGAATTCAAGGGGCGCTCCGCCATCCTCGACGTGCCGTCGATCGGGATCATGGACGCGGCGATGGCGATCGAGTCACGTGGAGACGTCAAGTACGGCGACAAGGGGAACATGACGAAGGAGGAGATCGACAAGACGATCAAGATCCTCGTCGACGCGAAGAAGTCCGGCCAGTTCCGCGCGTTCTGGACGACCTTCGACGAGTCGGTGAACCTGATGGCGGCCGGGGAGGTCGTCATCCAATCGATGTGGTCGCCGGCGGTGACCGCGGTGCGGGCTCGCGGCATCCCCTGCTATTACGTGCCGCTCAAAGAGGGTTACCGGGCGTGGGCGAGCTGCATCGCGCCGATGAAGCACCTGACCGGCCTCAAGCTCGATGCGGCGTACGAATACCTGAATTGGTATCAGTCGGGCTGGCAGGGCGGCTTCATCGCCAAACAGGGCTACTACAGCTCGGTGCCGGAGACGGCCAAGAAGTTCCTCACCGACGACGAATGGGGGTACTGGTACGAGGGCAAGGCCGCCAAGAACGATATCAAGGACCCCTACGGGAACTTGATGGAGAAGGCCGGCCAGAAGCGCGACGGCGGCGCCTTCTGGGAACGGATGGGCAAGGTGGCGTGCTGGAATACGCTGATGGACGAGAGCCGGTACATGGTCCGCAAGTGGAACGAGTTCGTCGCCGCCTGAGGTAGGTGGGGACCGGCGGGGCGATTCTTCGCCTCGCCGGTCACCCGCTGCAAGCCATGCGACCGCAACCGCTCGGAACGTCTCGCGTCACGCGCACTCCGTATCTGTTGGTGGCGCCGCTCACCGTGGTCCTGATCGTCTTCTTCGGAATTCCCCTGGTGCTGGTCGTGGTGGTGAGCTTCTTCGACCTCGACAAGTTCGACATCATTCCCACGTTCGTCCTCACCAACTACGCCGAGGTGTTCGGATCGTCCCTGACGTATGCACTGTACGCGAAGACGATCACGTACGCGCTGATCGTGTGGGCGATCACGCTCGTGATTGGCTTCACCGTCTCGTACTTTCTCGTCTTCCATGTGCGGAGTGTCCTCGTGCAGATGGCGCTGTTTCTTCTCTGCACCGTGCCGTTCTGGACATCCAACGTCATCCGCATGATCTCGTGGATTCCCTTTCTGGGGCGCCATGGGCTGTTCAACCAGTCGTTGATCGCGGTCGGCATCACCGACCACCCGCTCGAGTTCCTCCTCTTTTCCAACTTTTCAGTCGTGATCGCGTATGTTCACCTCTTCTCGCTGTTCATGATCGTGCCGATCTTCAATTCGATGGCGCGGATCGACCGGGCGGTGATCGAGGCGGCGGTGGACGGCGGCGCCAGCCGGGCTCGAGTCATCACCGAAATCGTGATCCCTCTCTCGAAGACGGGGATCGCGCTCGGCTCCATCTTCGTCATCGCGCTCGTGATGGGCGATTTCTTCGTGGTGAAGATCATGAGCGGTGGCCAGAGCTCGTCGGTGGTCGCTGCGATGTCGAACGAGATTGCGATTCTCCAGTATCCGCCGGCGGCCGCCAACGCGGTCTGCCTCCTGATCATCGTGATGCTGATGGTGGCGGCGATCATGCGGCTGGTCGACGTCCGCCGAGAGCTGTCGGGTTAGAGGCCGATATGACGGCCCGGTCGTCGAATGGCCGCCCCTGGACCTTTTACGCGCTGGCCGCGTTCTTCACGCTGTTCGTGTTGTTCCTGTACGGTCCCATGTCGGCGATCTTCATCCTGTCCTTCCAGGGCCCGACCGGCGGTCTCACGTTCCCGATGAATGGAGTGTCTCTCCACTGGTTCAAGGCGCTCGTCGTGCAGCAACGGTCCGGGGATTTCGTCGGCTCCTTCAGCCGGTCGATCGTGCTCGCGATCATCGTGCTCGCGATCACCGTGGTGATCTCCATCATGGCCGGGTTGGCCTTCCGCTATCGGTTTCGAGGAGCCACGGCCGTCTTCTATATGGCCATCGCCAGCCTCATCATGCCGGGGCTGCTACTCGGGCTGGGGGTGGGTCTGATGTTCCAGTTCGCGCACGTCTCGCCCGCCTGGTTCTCCTCGGCACTGGGAGCGCAGCTCACCTGGACGCTGCCGTTCGGGCTGTTGATCATGTTTGCCGTGTTCAGTCGGTTCAATCGCGCGTACGAGGAGGCGGCCCGCGACCTCGGGGCGAGCCCGTGGCAGACGCTGCGGCTCGTCGTGCTGCCGATTCTCTTGCCCGGGATCATCGGTGTGGCCCTGTTCGGGTTCACGCTGTCCTATGACGAGTTCCCCCGAACGCTGATCCCGATCGGCAGCCGGAATACGCTCCCGCTCGAGATCTGGGCGATGACGACGGACGTGACGTCGCCGGCCCTCTATGCACTGGGGACCTTGACCACGGCCGTCTCCTTCGTCGTCATCGCCGTTGCGTTGACGTCCATCGCCGTGATCCAGCGCCGGCGCGCGCGCCGCCAGCGCGACCGGACGCCCGGTCCGCTCGGAGACGCGTGAGCATGGCCGCGTCCGGCCACATCGAGCTGCGCAGCGTCACCAAGCGATTCGACCAGACGCTCGCCGTCGACGACATCTCGCTCACGATTCCCCACGGCAGCTACTGCTGTCTGCTCGGCCCGAGCGGGTGCGGCAAGACGACGATCCTCCGCATGATCGCCGGGCATGAGACCCCGACGGCGGGAGACATCCGCATCGGCGGCGAATCCGTCGTTGGCCTTCCGCCCGTCCGGCGCGGGACGGCCATGATGTTCCAGAATTACGCCCTCTTCCCCCATCTGACCGTCCTCGACAACGTCGCCTTCAACCTCAAGGTGCGCGGGGTCGGCAAGGCGGAGCGCCACCGGCGGGCCCGCGAGGTCCTCGCCCAGGTGCAGCTGGACCAGTTCGCCGACCGGATGCCGGCCCAGCTCTCGGGGGGCCAGCAGCAGCGGGTGGCGTTGTCGCGCGCGCTGATCACCGAGCCCCGCGTGCTGTTGCTCGACGAGCCGCTGTCGGCCCTGGACGAATTCCTTCGTCTGCAGATGCGGGGAGAACTGCGTCGGATCCAGCGTGAGCTCGGCATCACGTTCGTGCACGTCACCCATACGCAGCTCGAGGCGATCGCCGTCGCTGACGCCGTGGTGGTGATGGAGGAGGGCCGAATCGAGCAGGCGGCCTCGGCCCACGAGATCTACACGCTGCCCGCGACCGCCTATGTCGCGCGCTTCATGGGCGGGCAGAACGTGCTCGCCGGGACGGTCATCGCCGTGAACGGCGGCGCGGTGACGCTTGTCGACGGGACCGGAGCCCGCTTCGCAACACCCGTGACCTCGACGGCGCCGGCCAAGGGCCAGGAGATCTTCTGCTGCATCCGGAGGGATCGGATCAAAGTCGAAAAACTGCGCGCGCCCTTGTCGTCGGTCGGCGAGGCGACGAATGTCCTCGCCGGCACCGTTCACGCCATCGAATATCAGGGCTCCTACGTGAAGGTCACGATCGACGTGCCCGGGCGGGAGCAATTCGTGGGTAACCTCCCCGACCACGCCTTTCTCACCGCGCCGCTCGACATCGGTGACGCGGTCGTTGCCCGGTGGGCCACCGAGGATGTGCATCTGTTGACCGGCGACTCGACCAGAACCGCCACGGGCGTTCGGCCGCTGCCGCTCGAAGCGCAAAGGGACGGTGTTCGCAGCCGGTGACGAGGCCTGAACGACGTCACCTTATACGAGGAGGAGCATGTTATGGCCAAGGAGATCTTGTGTGCGTTTGGCGTCGACGTGGACGCTGTCGCGGGCTGGCTTGGATCCTACGGCGGAGCCGATTCGCCCCTCGACATCTCGCGCGGGATGTTTTCGGGCGAAGTGGGGACGCCTCGGCTGGTGAAGTTGTTCGAGCGGTTCGGCATCAAAACAACGTGGTTCGTGCCGGGTCACTCCATGGAGACCTTTCCCGAACAGATCGGAATGGTGGTGGCGGCCGGTCATGAGATCGGCATCCACGGATACTCCCACGAGAATCCCATCGCGATGACCCGCGCGCAGGAGGAGGCAGTCCTCGACAAGTGCATCGACCTTGCGCAGAAACTGACGGGGCACCGCCCGACCGGATATGTTGCGCCCTGGTGGGAATTCAGTCCGGTCACCAACGAGCTTCTGCTCAAGCGCGGCTTCAAATACGACCACAGCCTGATGCACCACGATTTCCAACCCCACTACGTTCGCGTCGGGGATCGCTGGACGAAGATCGATTACTCCAAGAATCCGAGCACGTGGATGCAGCCCCTGGTGCGCGGGAATGAAACGGACCTCATCGAAATCCCGGCCAGCTGGTACCTCGACGACCTGCCGCCTATGATGTTCATCAAAGCGGCGCCCAACAGCCACGGGTTCGTGAACCCGCACGATCTCGAAGAGATCTGGCGGGACCAGTTCGATTGGGTGTATCGCGAGTACGACTATGCGGCCTTCCCGATGACGATCCATCCGGACGTGTCTGGTCGGCCGCAGGTGCTCATGATGCTGGAGCGCCTCTACCATCACATCGTTCGGCACCCGGGCGTGCGCTTCGCGACCTTCGATCAGATTGCCGACGATTTTGCGCGGCGCAGCCCCCGCCGGCGGTGACGGAGGGCAAGTGACGATGGGACGGCTGCCCGCCTGTCCAGGGCGCTGAGCCGCGGCGACCCATGTGTACGTTGTGTGGAGGGGTCGAGCAAGCAAGGCACTGGACGGATCGACTCGAAGGCACTGCTTCGTCCGAGGCCGAAGAGCCGGCGGCGTGGCGCCAAGGCCGCCAGCTGCAGATCGCGCTCGCCAACCGGATTCTCTCGCAGCACGGGCTCGCGGTTCGGGATTGGGACGCCCACACCTTCGTGCTGAGCAATCGAACCGGACAGTCCGAGCTGGTGTCGCGGCTGGCGGCGGTGTGGAGCACCGCCGAGCGTCTCGGACGCTGCCGCTGCGATCCGCTAAACCCGGTCCTGCTCTCCCGGCTGGAAGGCGAGGAGGGAGTCGAGGAGGCCGCCACGTGATTCCGGTTCACCTCATCACCGGCTTCCTGGGGAGCGGCAAGACCACGCTTCTCCAGCGAGCGCTCGCGTCCCCGGTCTTCGCCAACACGGCCGTGGTGGTCAACGAGTTCGGCGAAGTCGCCCTGGATCATCTGCTGCTTCAACGGGTGGACGCCGACACGGTGGTGCTGCAGACGGGCTGTGTCTGCTGCACCCTGAGAAGCGATCTCGCGGCGGCGCTCCGCGAGCTATTCGACAAGCGTGAACGGGGCCGGGTCCCGCCCTTCGACCATCTGGTCCTCGAGACGACAGGCTTGGCTGATCCAGCGCCCATTCTCTTTACGCTGACGGCCGACCCGGTGCTCCGACATCATTTTCGTCTGGGCAGCGTCGTGACGACGATCGACGCGGTCAATGGCGCGCAGCACCTGGTCCAGCATCTGGAGTCGATCAAGCAGGTGGCGGTCGCGGATCGGATGGTGCTGACCAAGACCGACCTCGTCGACCGCGCACGCGTCGAGGGCCTTCGCGCGGAGGTAGCTCGTTACAATCCCACAGCGCCGTTCTTCGAGACGCCGGATGCATCGCTCGCGCTCGATCGTCTCTTCAGTGCGGAGACGTTCGATCCGGCGGACTGCGATTCGCCGAGCGTCCGACGAGCCCGGGCTCCGTTGTCGGGGACCGTCGGTGGCGGAGACGGGCTCGATCGGCACGCGCGCGACATCACCGCGGTCAGTCTGACCGTCGACTCCCCGCTCGACTGGACGGTATTCGGCATGTGGTTGACGATGCTCCTCCACGCCCATGGCGACGATGTCCTTCGCGTGAAAGGGATCCTGCAGGTCCGTGGGGTGCTGACCCCCGTCGTGATCCACGGCATCCACCACCTCGTACACCCGCCGACGTCCCTCCCGCGGTGGCCGACGGCCGACCATCGCAGCCGTCTGGTCCTCATTGTCCGGAGCCTGCCGGCCCACCTCATCGAGCGGTCGCTTCGCGCCTTTCTGCGGCTCGCCCCGCCCGAGCGGGACGCCGCGTGAGAACGGAGAATTCGCCTGTGATCAGGTAAGGAGGCGCACATGGACTCGGTGCTCATCAGGAACGGACGGATCGTGACCGCGACGGACGACTACCGCGCCGACATCCTCGTCGAGGACGGTCGGGTCCGGATGATCGGCCGCGACATCCCGGTCGGAGGGAACGTCAGCGTCCACGACGCCAGCGGGTTGTTGGTCCTGCCCGGCGGAGTGGACGTGCACACTCACCTCGATTGGGATTTCGGCAACTCCCGCACGGTCGATACGTTCGGAACCGGGACCCGCGCGGCAGCCTTCGGCGGCACCACGACCCTCGTGGATTTCGCCAACCAGACGCGTGGGCAGAGCTTACGCGCCGGGCTCGACGACTGGCACCGGCGGGCGGAGAGCGCGTGCGTGGACGTCGCCGCCCACATGATCGTCCTCGACGTCACCGCCGAAGCGCTCGCCGACATGCAGGCGCTCATCAAGC
>Ga0209268_1000673_pt1 | contig 17557 bp, 14 predicted proteins | sample GraSoiAngelo_143_FD_185900 | JGI IMG/M metagenome (GOLD analysis project Ga0209268, IMG submission 185900) | Grasslands soil microbial communities from the Angelo Coastal Reserve, California, USA - 14_1009_02_30cm (SPAdes) (version 2) | ecosystem: Environmental > Terrestrial > Soil > Grasslands ... | reverse complement strand
AGTCCCAGGTGCCGCCCATTCCTCCCGAGAAGAGGATCGTCCGCAGCTACCTCCTCCTGCTGTACGGATTGTTCGAGCGGGTCTACATCCTCCGCGACAAGAAATGGATCGACGAAGCGTCGTGGCGGGAGTGGGTGGCCTGGATCGAGGTCATGTGCCGGAATCCGCTCTTCGCTCACGTCCACACGATGACTCGTGGGATGTTCGATGCCGGGTTCCAGGACTACGTCTCCGGCGCCTTGGCGCGATCCTCGAAGACGAGGGATGGCGGAGAGTCTCCGAGTTCGAAACCGGGAGACTGAGCCCACCTTGGAACCGGTGCCGGAAGCGACACGATGTCAGAGCTTCAGTCGAAGCCATAACAGTTATACCGGCGTCGCGATGCGACCCGTGCGCCCTCGTAGGTTAGCTTGGACAGACTACAGGCCTGCGGAGGTCCTCGCGTTTGTTGACGCAAGGACCGTCGAGAGCCTGAGACCTGGGTTCGAATCCCAGCGGGGGCGTCCTCCTGGCACCCGCCAGGTCACATCAGTCCGAGCGGCCCGAGTTTTTCTGGCAGATACGTGTCCGTCACGTAGTCGAGGCCGTACTTCGCGAGCGCCTGCTGCTCCGCCTTCTTGTTGATCTGCAACATCGCCTGGATTTCGTTCCGCCAGAACTCGTCGTTGAACCGGGGGTCCGTCATCTCGGCGTTGAGCGCACCGATATCCCGCGGCGTGAGCGCGTCCGTCGGGAGGTCATAATTCAGGATGTCGCTTGCGGTGATCCCGACGAATTCCGCGGTGGGGGTTGCCAGATACTCGGAGATGTGCGCGGTCTTGATCGCCCCGTAGGCCACGGAAGCATGGATTCGGAACGACCAGGGGTCGCCGTCTGTGAACGTTGCCACATTTATCTTCAATTCCTCATTTAATCTCTTTAACAATCGACGTGTACTCCGACTCGGTTGGCCCTTGAGGTGCACGAGGATGCACTTGGCGTCCTCGTCAAAGCCGTTCTCCACGAGCCGGTCGAACATCCCGCCCGTCTCGATCGCGAGGATGAACTTCGCATCCGATTCGACGAGCTTCACCTTCTCCTTCTCGACGTTGTAGGGGATCGTGTAGCCCGCGTCCCCGACGTCGTCGCGGCAGTTGATCCGCTTCCGATCTCCGTTCCGCGTGATCTCCTCCAGGGTCAGGTTTCCAATCACGCTGGCCCCGCTCTCTTCCGGTCGGAGCTTGAAGTCCTCCCGGAGCAGCTGGGTGATGACCTCGAGGTCTTCGGCGAGCAGGTTGGACTCTTCCTGCGCGTGGAACTTCGCGATGTCCCAGCCTTCGGAGATGTAATACATTTCTCGGAGCGTGGACGACTTGCTGTCGCGGATCATGTCCCGGATGAACTCGAGCACGTGCATCGTCCGAAGGAGCATGAGTGCGCCTTTCAGTTTCTTCGCGCTCCGAACGCCCATGAGGCTGCCGTACTTCCACACCGCATGTTTCGAATCGAACCGGATGTTCGCTTTCGTCCGGAGCGGGATTTTCATCTTCGGGATCTGTCCGCCGTCGAGCTCCTCGTAGATCTCTTCCGCGATCCCGTAGAGCGCGTCGACCGCCTTGTTCGACAGAGGCGCGGGGGCTTTCGGCTTCTTACTCATCTTCGAGCGACTCCTCCGTTTCGTCGTAGTCGATCTCGCCCTCTTCCTCCGCCGCCTCGGGCGGCGCTCCCTCCTCGCCCTCGAACTCCGCGTAATTCAGTTCCCAGTCGCCGGGGAGGGGTTCCGCGCCGATCACGAGGCCCGGGTTGATCCCGCTCACGTAAAGGTCGGATTCGTCGTACTCCGCCTCGTCGAGACCGTCGAGGGTGAACGAAATCGAGGACTTGGTCACGCTATCGATTCGCTTGAGCTCCCAGGTAATTTTGCCGTCGTCCCGGACCTCGGTCGGCTTCGGATCGATGGATTTCGCCTCGATGCCTCGCGGCATCAGGAGGTGAAGGTTCAGCTTCTTTCCCGCCGAGGTGAAGTTGTGGATGTTGATCGTGACCGCGTGTCGTTTCGCCTTCTTGTCGTAGGCGATTTGCTCGTCGATCCAGACGACGCCCATGATCTTCGTGATCGTCGCATCGAGGATTGGGACCTTCTTGTTCACGATCTTCGCGGACTTCTCCGCGATCCGCGGCAGGATGAGCTGGACGATTTCGAACTTCTCCTTCGTCTTCGCGCGATGCGCTTTTTTCGTGAGGTGGGTCTTCAACCGGCGCCCGCCTTCTTTGAGCGCCAGCCCCAGTTCCGTCATGATTTCGTCGACCGTTGCGACGGCCTCCTTCGCCTCGGAGGTGTAGGGGACTTTCGTGGAGCACACATGGACCAGGATGATCGCAGGCCCGAACGGGAGACCTTGGCCCCCCCTCTGCTCCAGACCATACCGCCTCCAGTCGACGTTCCCCACGGCCTGGGTCAGCGCGCACCCGCCGGCCTGGTAGAGGAGGGGCACCCGGTTCGCGAAGCGTAACACCTCGACCGGCTGGTCCGGCGGCAAGTCCCCACCGTAAACGATCCCGATCTCGACCTGGAACGGGTTCCCTGAATACACGGCCGGATCGCGGGTGAGGGGGGGCGCGTAGAACTCGGGTCTCAGCCCCCCGAGGACGTTCTTCAATCCTCGCTTGATGAGTCGTTCCCCGATCGGGCTGAGGCAGTCCGTTGGGGGGGACATCAACTTGGCCGTTTGCATCGCTTCATGGAGCGCCTTTGCCTGTTCGAGCCCGAGGGACTTCGGCTTCGTGTCCGGATCGAGGCCGGCCGTCTCGCAGATTTCCTTCGCGACCCGCGAAGAGACGCGGACGAACTCGTCCTCCAGGAACGCGGCCAACTTGTACGATTTCGTCTCCTTCATCATGGCCATGAGGGTCCCGAGCTCGATCCCATGGGGGTGCGGGGGAATCTCTTTGGTCTTCGGCGGGAGGTCTTCCGTTACGCGCTCGAAGATGATCGGCTCGCCCTCGGGCGGTTGATAGGTGATCCGCGCGTGCGGGTTGACAATCGCCGTGGCCTTCAGGTATTCCGGCACGGACTGCTTTCCCGCGATGTATCGGCCCTTGAGCGGGATCTCGACCCGCGTCCCATGGGCCCGCTCCCAGACGACGAAGTCCTCTTCGACCACATTGGGCCGGTTCTTCTTCGTATCCAGAATCAGTTCGATTTCGTACGCGACGTCCTGTTCGGCGACCTTTGAACGAATCTTCGTCGGTTTTCCGGTCGTGATCTGACCGTACATGACGGCTCCGGAAATCCCGAGACCTTGCTGACCGCGCCGTTGGGCACGACTAAAGAATCGCGAGCCGTACAGGAGCCGCCCGAAGACGTTGGCCACTTCCTTCTTCACGATCCCCGGACCGTTGTCTTCTACGACGATGAGGAATTCGTCCTTGTCGACCTTCCGGACCTCGACGAAGATGTCGGGGAGAATATCCGCATCCGCCCCGGCGTCCAAGGAATTGTCCACGCCCTCCTTCACGGCGGTCAGGAGCGCCTTCGTCGCGGAATCGTATCCGAGGATCTGCTTGTTCCGTTCGAAGAACTCGGAGATGCTGATCTCCCGTTGTTTCTTCGCGAGTTCCTCCGCGATCGAAATCGAAGGCATGGCATCACGGGTGGGCGTCGGTGAGAACGCGCGGCGTCCCCATCCCTCGGCCCCGCATCTTAGGGAGTTCCATTTAAGGCTTCCTGACCAAACGCGGAATGGCGATTCTAGGGAGGGAAAGGGGATGAACCTGTGGGGAAGAGGTCGGCGAAAGTGACGAACCATCAGTCTTCGAAGACGGCCCCGCACTTCGGGCACTTCGTGTCTGACTCATCGACGTCGGCGCCGCAGTTCGTGCACGTGAACGCCGCGACCTTCGAAGCTTTTCCGCCCGACGAGGACTCCGGCTTCGCGCCCGCCTTCTTCTCTTCCTTCGGAAGATCGCCTGCGCGGGCGAGGGTCTTCATCCGCGCCTCGCGAGAACGTTTGGTGTACCACCAGAGGAAGAGGATCGCGAAGTACGCCAACAAGGCAACGATGGTGACTTGGGACAGCGCACTCCAAAGGTAGATGAAGAAGCCGAAATACACCCAGCCCGATGCCGTGAGGGGACCGAAGTCCACGGTCGTGTAGGTCCAGTTCTTGCCTTGGTCCCAGACGCTGAAAGCGTAGAGGTAGACGGCGTCCGTCAAGTTGCTGAGGCGGGCCTCGTACCAGCTGCCGTTTCGCGTGTTCCCCGCACTGAAGTTCCCCGGACTGTACGCCATGCGGTACGAAGATTGGGCAACGTTCACCCCACGAACGACGGTGAGGTTCAGGTACACTCGATATCCGTCGGGAGTCCCGTTCTGACTGGTGGTCAGATTCACGCGGAAAGCGAACGACGTCGAGGGCGGCGCCTGGTACGGATCGACCGATCCGTTCGCCAACGCCATCGTCGGGCTCGCGATATCCGGGAAGCTCCGGAGCTCGAACGACTGGCTTTGCGCGAGGAGAGCTTGCGTCGACATCCCAGCGGCGAGGAGGATTGCGACGAGAAAGACCACGAGTGCATTCCCCGCGAATCGCGTGAGCTTCCGCTCCCCGAGCCAGTAGGGGACGACGAAGATGCTGATGGGGATTAGGAGGATGACCAGGCAGGCGAGGGCGCTCCGACTCAGGACGTACAGTTGGGCGACCACGGCCCCGAGCAGGACCAGGTATGTGATCCGGAACCACCGGGTGGCCCGGAACTTCTGGAACCACTTCTTTACGGAGGCCAGGAGCTCCTCCCGGTTCACATCGAGCGGCGATGCGGGCGGCTGATAAATAGATATGCCGCTCCCCTGGAGGAGCGCGTTCGCGCGGCCCATTTCCACGGCCGAACCTTCTTATAGACTGGCCAAAATGGACCGGCCTTCCTCGGAGGCGTTGGGTGACGAAGCTCGTCGTAGCGGTTGGTGGCAACGCGCTCTTGCCGCCCGGCGAGCCTTCCGACGTCCTTGCCCAGCGGAAGCGGATCGAGGCGACGAGCGCGCGCCTCGCGGACCTCGTCAAGGCCGGCCACGACGTCGTCGTGGCGCACGGCAACGGCCCGCAGGTCGGCAACATCCTGCTGCAGAACGAGGAATCGCGCCACATCGTCCCGCCGATGCCTCTCGACGTGTGCGGCGCGGAGAGCCAGGCGCAGATCGGCTACCTCCTCGGCCAGGCGCTGCGCAACGAGTTCGCCGCCCGCGGGATCCGCCGCGGCGTCGCATGCGTGATCACGCAGGTCCTCGTCGACGACAAGGATCCCGCGTTCGCCAACCCGACGAAGCCGATCGGGCCGTACTACACCCGGGAGGACGAGATCGTCGTGAAGAAGGCGAAGGGTTGGAAGATGGTCCTCGACCAACGAGGAGGATGGAGGCGCGTCGTGCCGTCTCCAAAACCCATAGAGATCGTTGAGGCGGAAGAGGTCCGCCGGCTGTTGGACGAGGGAGACAGTCGGGTCGTGATCGCCGCGGGGGGCGGCGGAATCCCGGTCATCCGAAGGGACGGCCGGCTCGTCGGCGTCGAGGCGGTGATCGACAAGGACGTCGCCGCGGCCCTCCTCGGCCGGTCAATCAGGTGGACGCACCTCGTGATTGCGACGGACGTGCCACAGGTCGCCCTCGATTACGGGAAACCGTCGCAACGATTCCTGGATCATCTCTCCATTACGGAGGCGAAAAAGCATCTCGCCGCGGGCCAATTTCCTCCCGGGAGCATGGGGCCGAAAATCGAGGCCGCGATCGATTTCCTGGAGGGCGGCGGGGAACGCGTCGTGATCACGGACCTGGAGCACTTGGTCCCAGCGGCGGCGGGCAAGGCCGGGACCCGGATCGGGAAGAAGTGAGCAAGGGTTTTCCGCGGGAATCGCGTTCGCGGCGCGTCCATGGCGAAGGTCCCGAAACACTGGTTCGAGGATTTCTTTGGACCGGACTACCTGATCCGATACGTCCACCCAGAGACGGAGGCGCAGGTCGAGGCGATCGACCAGATCCTCCATCTCCGGAAAGGGGCCCGCATCCTGGACGTGGGGTGCGGCGCCGGACGACACTCGATCGGCCTCGCGGCCCGCGGGTATCGCGTGACGGGTCTCGACCTGTCGAAGGCCTTGCTCGCGGAGGCGCGGAAGGCCGCGCAGCGCCAGAAGGTGAAGGTCACGTTTGTCGAAGGGGACATGCGGCACATGCGCTTCGGGAACGCCTTCGACGCCGCACTCAGCATGTTCACCTCCTTCGGCTATTTTGATCGTCCGGACGAAGACCGTCAGGTGCTCCGCGGCATCGCCCGAGCCCTACGGCCCCGCGGGAAGTTCCTCATGGAACTGTTCAACCGGGACAGCCTTGTCGGGACGTTGCCGCATCAGACATGGCAGGCGCGGGAGGACGGCACGGTCGTCCTGGAGGACGCGGCCTTCGACCTATTGCAAGGGCGCTTCGAGACGCGGCAGGTCGTCATCGATCGCAAGGGCACGAGGGAATACGGCGCGTCCGTTCGGGCTTACACGCTCGCGGAACTGAAAGAGATGTTCGACTCCGCGGGTCTTTTCGTCCATCGGGTGGCCGGTGGCCTGGACCTCTCCCCGTATAGCGCTCGCTCGCGTCGGATGGTCCTGTACGCCGTGAAGGGCCTCGAACCCGAAGGCATCCGGACGGTGTGGTAGAAGGGCCCGCACAATCCTTTTCGCTCCGCCGTCCCATTTGCCTTGGGGCATCCCCGTGGCGCGTGCGAAGGCGACCGGTCCGCTGGCCGGCGCGAATCTGGAAACGGTGTTCCTATGGGCTCGCGACTTTGACCGGATGAAGTCGTTCTATCGGGACACGCTCGGCTTGTCCGTCGAATACGAGAATCCGCATTTCGCCGCTCTCCATGCCGGTCGGTGCTCCATCGCCCTGCATCTGGAACGGGAAGCGCATACCCGGAGCGACAGCTGGCACATGGAGTTCCTCGTCGAGGACATCGAGGGCGTCGTCGCGGAACTCGCCACCCGCGGCGTCTGCGTCGAACCGATTCGCGAAGAGCGTTTCGGCCGAATCACGACTTTCCGCGATCCGGAGGGAAACGTAATCGGACTCGAGGAGCCGCCGAAACGAAAACGCTGAAAGGTTTTTAGCGGCGCGGCTTGGTGGCTTCCATCGGCCATGGCCACCCTCGAGGAGCAGATCAAGTCGATCGAGGACGAGATCCAGAAGACGCCCTACAACAAGGCGACGCAGCACCACATCGGGAAGCTGAAGGCGAAAGTCGCGCGCCTGAAGGATGAGCAGGAGACGCGTCGGCTCAAGTCCGGCGGCGGAGGCCCCAGCTATGCGGTCAAGAAGAGCGGGAACGCGACCGTCGGCCTCGTTGGATTCCCATCCGTCGGCAAGTCGACGCTCCTCAATGCGATCACGGACGCCACGAGCGCGGTCGCGGCGTATGACTTCACAACGCTCGATGTGATCCCCGGGTTGCTGGAGCACCGCGGCGCTAAGATCCAGGTCCTCGACATGCCGGGGCTGATCCGCGGCGCGTCGAAGGGCCGCGGCCGCGGCAAGGAAGTGCTTTCGGTCGCCCGAGGCTGCGACCTCATCCTGCTCATGATCGACGTCTTCGAGACCCACGTGGACGTCCTTGAGGAAGAGCTCCGCCTCGCGGGGATCCGACTGAACGAGCGGCCCGCCGACGTCACCCTGACGAAGGCGAACCGCGGCGGCCTCCGGGTGAATCCCACCGTCAAGCTGACGAAGCTCGACGAAGACCTCGTCGCAGAGATTTGCCGGGAGTGGGGCTACCTGAACGGGACGATCGTCGTGCGCCAGGACATCACGGAGGACCAGCTGATCGATGTCCTCGCCGGGAACCGCGTGTACGTTCAGGCCTTCGTCGTGGTCAATAAGATCGACCTGGTCGCCCAGGAGTACGTCAAGGGACTCCAGTCCAAGCTCCCCCGATGGAAGCTCGTGCCGATCTCCGCGGAGAAGGGAGTGGGGATCGCGAAACTGAAGGACGAGATGTACGAGACCCTCCGGTTCATGCGGGTCTTCTTGAAGCCGCAAGGGAAGGACGCGGACATGGCGGACCCGCTCATCGTGAAGGCGAGCTCCGACGTCGGCATGGTGTGCGACGCGATCCACCGGGACTGGCGGAAGCGGTTTCGATATGCGAACGTGTGGGGCCCATCCGCCCAGTTCCCCGGACAGAAGGTCGGCCTCGATCATCCGCTGAAGGATTCGGACGTCCTGACGGTCGTGCTCCGCAAAGGGTGACGGGTGCGGGCCTTCGTCACGGGGGGCACGGGGCTCATCGGCCGTCCCCTGGTCGAGGCCCTCATCCAGAGGAATTGGGAGGTCGCGGTCCTCGCGCGCGAACCGACGAGGGCGAAGGACCTGGAAGCCCGCGGCGCCCGGATCGTGCAAGGCGACGTCACCCGTCCGGGGTTCGAGGGCGCGATGTTCCGAGCCGATGTTGTGTTCCACGCCGCCGGCTGGCTCGAATTGGGCATCCGGGACGTCCAGCGGATGTTCGACGTCAACCTGCTCGGCACCCGCAACGTCCTCTCGATGGCGCGTCAGCAGGGAGTCGGCCGGTTCGTGTTCACGAGCACCGCCGGGGTATTCGCGCCGACGCCGAAAGATCGGCCGGCCACGGAGTCCTCCCCGGTGCAGGTCGCCTTGAGCGATCCCTATGTGACGTCGAAGGTCCAGGCCCACCAACTCGTCGTGAAGGAGATGAGCGGTGACCTTCCGGTAACAATCGTGCTCCCCGCCGCGGTGTTCGGGGCCCACGACACGGGGCAGCTCGGTCGGAGCCTCGCCCTCCTCGTCCGCGGCAAGCTCCCGCGGCTCCCGAAAGGATTCGGCACGAACACGTGGACGCACGCCGAGGACATCGCCGAAGGACACATCCTCGCGGCGACTCGCGGCCGGCCGAACCAGCTTTACCTCCTCGGGGACCGAGTTCTGCCCCTCGCCGAGTTCTACGCGGACGCAGCTCGGGCCGCTGGGGTAAAGCCGCCAACCGCAAACGTGCCGATCGGACTCGCTCGATTCGCGGCGCGATTTTCGGAGGCCCGCACCCGGCTCTCGGATCGGACGCCCCTCCTTTCTAGGGCGGCGCTCGCCCTCGCGGCGGTCGATCTCGTCGTGGACGCGTCGAAGGCTCGTCGCGAGCTGGGCTGGAGCCCGCGTCCCTTCGAGGAACGGCTTCGGGAAACGATGGAATGGTATGTGACGACCTACCGGGATCGAAGAGTTCCTCCTCCGATCAAGCCGGATGGCCGACTAGGTAAGCCGACATAGGGCGTTTGAACCGTTCTGAGAGATTTGGAGTTCGAACGCGGGCCTCTCATGACCCGAGGCGGTGCATCCGCCGAAGGTCCCCCTCGAACGCTTTCAGATCGGTCGGGACCGCGACGCCCGGAAGTTCGACATTGAGCGGCACGCCCCCGTCTCGCTTCCGCTTCCAGACGTCCGCGTTGAAGGCCACGATCTTGTCGGTGAAATCGGCGCGCGACCCGGGGATTCCGTCGTGGGGCATCGGGAAAGCCTCGGCGTGGACGCTCCCGCCGTACATCGCCCGCCAGATCTTGTCCGTGGAGAACGGCGCGATGGGCGCGAGGAGCCGGAGGAGGTCCCGCAGGCACGCATGGAGGGTCCATCGGGCTCCCGTGTCGTCCTCGTACGCTCGGGCCTTGACCATCTCCATGTAATGGGGTGCGAAGAGGTTCCAGAGGAACTCGCGACATCGGTTCGACGGGAGGAAGAGGTTCAGGTCCTCGTACGAGCCGCGGGCCGTCTCGATCAGCCGGTTCAGTTCCGCAAGGATCCACTCGTCCGCGGGGGCGAGCTTGCCCGCCTTCGGCTCCTCGAAGGATGAGATGAAGCGGGCGACGTTCCACAGCTTCGTGACGAATTTGCCCGCGCCGCCGACCTTCGCCTCGCTGATCCGGAAGTCGTCGCCCGGGTTCGTCTCGCTTGCGACGAAGATGCGGATCGCATCTGCCCCGTGCTTCTTGATCAGTGGCCACGGATCGATGACGTTCCCTTGGGTGCGATGCATCGCACGACCGCGCGCGTCGAGTCCGAGGCCATGGATGAAGACCCGATGAAAGGGCTTCGACCGCCGCACGAGCCAGGACTTGAGCGTCGTGTAGTAGAGCCAGGTCCGGACGATCTCGCGGCCCTGGGGCCGGAGGGACACGGGAAAATTCCCCTCGAAAAACTTTGCATCGGATCGGTACTTCGTCAGATACAAATTGGAGCAGCTCGAGTCCATCCAGGTGTCGAACACGCGATCCTCGCCGACGAATTCCTTCGAACCGCACCTCGGGCAGTTCGAGAAGGGGGCCTTGTCCTTCCATGGTCGGTAGTACTTCCCCGGAGGGGGCGTGAGGGTCTCCCCGCATTTCTTGCAATACCACAGCGGGATCTCGGTGTGGTAAAAGCGGCGTCGGGAGATCGGCCAGTCGATCGTCAGGCTGTCGATCCAGTCGAGGAGGAGCTGGCGGTGCCGGGCCGGCCGGAACTCCATCTCATGCGCGGCGCGCTTCAAGTCCTCGCGGAATTCGAGCTGCTTCAGGTACCATGCGTCCGATGAAATGAACTCGATCGGATTGAGGGACCGCGAGCAGGTCGGCGTCTTGTGGACGATCGCTTCGACCTTCTCTAGGGCCCCGCGGACGCGCAACTCGTCGATCGCCTTCTCCCTCGCGGCGTCGACCTTGAGTCCCTTCAGGAATCCGGCGGCCTCGGTCATCCGGCCGGACTCGTCGATCGCCTTGACGGGTTCGAGGCGGAGGTCCCGGAACATGGCGATGTCGACCATGTCGCCGTAGGAACAGATCATCGCCGCACCGCTCCCAAATTCCGGCTTCGCATTCGGATGCGCGATGATCGGGACCTCCTGGCCGTACAGCGGGACCCGCACCTCCTTGCCGGGCAGGCTTCGATACCGGGCGTCGTCGGGGTGGACCATCACCGCGCGACAGGCCGCGAGCAGCTCCGGGCGCGTCGTCGCGATTGTCAGGTCGCCTCCGCCGGAGAGGATCGGGAACTTCATCCAAACGAGGCTCGCGGCGCGGTCTTCGTACTCGATGTCCGCCTCGGCGAGGGGCGTCTCGCACACCGGGCACCAGAAGGTCGGGCGTTCCCCGCGGTAGAAGAGTCCTTTCGGCCAAAGTTCGAGGAAGATCGCCTGACTGAAGGCGCGGTATTCGTCCGAGTCCGTGTAGTACGTGTGCGCGAAATCCGCCGACAACCCCACGCGGATCGCTACTTCCAGGAGCCCGTTCCCGATCGCCTCGATCTCCTTTCGGCATTCCGCGATGAAGGCCTCCCGGTCCCACCGATGGAGCGGCTTCCCGGTCTTCTTCTCGACCGTGCGCTCGATGTTGATCCCGTTCCGATCGAGGCCGAACGGGAAGAGCACGGCACGACCGAGCATCCGGTGCGCTCGGGCGATCATGTCGATCATCGAGTAGGCCATGACCGCGCCGATGTGCCACGAGCCGCTCGGATACGGCGGCGGGGTGTCGATCACGTAGACGGGTTGCCGACGGGCCGGGGCGAACGCATACAGATTGGGTTCCGCCTTCCAGGCCGCTAGGATCCCTTCTTCGAAGGAGGGCTCCCAGGCCTTCTCCTTCAGCGTGGGCTCTCCCATGGACGGGCCGTCGGAGTGAGGGAGCGCCATAAAAGGATTGTTCCGCAAGAGGCCGAGTAGTTTCGCAGACCTCCTGGGGGAACGACGAAGGTCTCGTCGAGTATACCTCTACTTAGAGGTATGAAACATGGAGATCGGTTGCGGGGTCCGGGTGCGCGACTTCGATGGTCGGCGGTACTTCTACTTCTGGCACTACGAGCGCGACGATGGGTGCTCAACGAGGCGCGAGGAGTACGTGGGTCGCGTCGACTCGGAGCGGGCCCGGTCGGCGCTCCTGCGTCGGATGGCCGCGTACCATCGCCGGGCCGAGCAGGAATTCGCACGTCGGAGGGCGAGGATCGAGGACCTCATTGCCGCGCATACCTCTACTTAGAGGTACGTTCGGACCGCAGCCGACGAACGCCTTTCGGCGTCCTCACTCGATGTACCTCAAGGCCTCGGCCGGAGGAATGCGGGACGCTCGCACGGCGGGTTGAGCGGTGCTCGCGACCGCCGCGACGGAGGCGATGCCGACGATGAGGAGCAGGTGGTCCCAGGGGATTCGGAACACAATGATGTCCGCGAAGTAGACGAGGTACACTTTGTAGGCGAAGACGATCCCCAGCGCGACCCCGATGCCGATCCCGAGGACCGCGATGAGAGCGATCTCGAGGAGGAACACGGACAGGACCATCCGGCGTGTGAAACCGATCGCCCGCAAAGCCCCGATCTGAGTCCGTCGCTCGACGACAGCCCGCAAGGTGATCACCGCGAGTCCGGCGATCCCAACGAGGAGGCCGATTCCGAGGTAGGCCTCCATGAGCGTAAGGACCTGTTGGGACGCGTTGAAGGCCTGACCGATCTCTTCCCGGATGTCGATCGTCTGCAATCCGTAGGTGAAGAACACCCGCTCGAGGTCCGTACGGAACGCGCCGATGTCCGCGCTCGGAGCCATCTGGAAGAAGTAGGCGTTATACCGCTCCTGGGCCGGGAAGACGGTGCGGACGACGTCTTGGTCCACGAAGACCCCGGAGGTGAACTGGAGGGCCTGCTCGAGGACGCCGACGATTGTCAGGTTCACGGTGCGGCCTTCCGCGTCGAACGCGCGGATTCCATCCCCCGGGGCGGCCTGGAGACGGCCTTCGTTCGGCGCGAATTCGTTTGGCCCGGAAGCGGTTCGGTCCACGATGGCAAGCGTGTGATTATACCGGAGGGAAAGCCACACGGACGTCCGGTCTGTGAGTGGCTCGCGGGCACCCGTCGTCTCGTTCACGAAGGAGGGGAGAAAGCTCGTGAAACCGTAGCCGTTGCTTCGGATCAGGAAGTTGTCGATGCCCCACAGAGTGTAGTCGAACGTCCGATTCCCCTCCGCACCAACGTCGGATCCATCGTGACGGGAAGTGACTTGGACCTTCGCCGGCAGGACGCTCGCGCTCGAGACGCCGTTCTCGCCTCCCAGGAGCGTGCCGTTGAGATCCGTGAAGTTCTCCCGCAAGATCTGACGGAAGTTCGGGATCTCTCCGTACGACGTGGTGTAGGCGATCACGTCGTAGCCGCCGGACTGCTGGCGCACGAACGTGTCGAGGCTCGAGGCCTGGAGCCCCTGGACCATGGAGATCAGGGTGACCATGAACAGGATGAGCGCGAACATCGCGACGGTCATCCCCGTCCGGAAGCGCTTCTCGCTCGGATAGGACACCGCGGTGGAAAGGACCGGCCGCCCCGCGCCGCGGTTCGCCCTCCGGAGGAGGGACCGAAGCGCCTCGCTCACGTTGAAGACGGCGATGAGGATCGCCGAACCCACGAGGATGATGCCCGTCATGACGAAGGCGATCGACACGTTGTCGGTCTGTTGGTTCAGGAGGCCGACGGGGACGAGGATCCAGACGAGGTTGAAGGCGGACGCGATCGTGAGGGCCGCTCGGGCGTGTCCGCGGGAGGCGACCGCGATCCCGAGGCCGAGGGAGAGGAGCGGCGGGCCCGGGATTTTCCCCAGGCCCGTGTTCGCCGTGAAGCCCCAGGCCGTCAGGGCCAGCCCCGCGGCGGCCGCGAGGAGGCCGGCCGCAAGGACATCCCTCGAACGCTCAGGGGTGCCCGGTTCCGGGAGGTCCCGGATCGCGCGGACGATGTTCAGGTGGCTGACCCGCCAAGAGGCGAGGAGGATTGTCGCCCACGTGAGCGCGGTTCCCGCGACGAACGCGATCAGGACGGACGAGGGGTCGAAGTGGAAGGTGACCGGGACCTGGCCGTGCGGCACGAGCCTGTCGAAGAAGTAGACCATCACGTAGCCCAGGCCGACTCCCGCGAGGGACCCGAGGGCCGCGGCGACGACTGCGTAGAACGTCCCCTCGAGGGCGAAGGTCGCCAGGAGATCCTTCCGAAGAAAGCCGAGGGCCCGCGCGATGCCGAGTTCCGGCTTCCTCTCCTCCGCGAGCATGACGAAGATGTTCACGATGAGGAGGATGCCCGCGAGGATCCCGAAGGCTCCCATGACGAGGAACAGCTCCGTCGCATCGCGGCCGACTTGGACGGCCTGGGCGATGCCGTCCGCCTTCACGGAGTGGACGCGCAAGTCGAGGTGGTGGAGCGCGATGCTGAGGCGGAGGTTCGTCGTGACGTTGTCGGCGACCCCGAGGCCGTCCGCGACTCCTCCGATGTTCGAGATCCGGATTTGGTTGACCGCGCCGCTCTCGTTGAATGCGGCCTGGGCCGTGCGCAGGTCCATGAAGAGGATCGAACGGTGCTCGTAGGCCGCGGTCCCTTCGTCGCGGACGATGGCGGCCACCGTCGCGTGGACCAGGGTCTGGTTCGTCGTCCCGTAGAACAGGGTGAGCTGCTGGCCGACGGTCGCATTCAGGTCGGCCGCCGCCCGTTCGTTCGCGTACACGGCGGAGGCGTTCAGGGAATCCGTCGTCACGAACGAACCGTCGCGGGCCGTCAGCGGCCCGAAGGCGACCTCCCGCGAAGCGTCGAGGCCCATCACCGTAATCTGTTGATTCCCTTTGTTGCCGATGACGTTGCGAACCGGCATGACCTTCAGGAGCGTCGGCGCGAGGCCGTCGATCGGCGCTCGCCAGGCCACGAGGTCCGCGGCAACCTGGGTCGCGTTGGCCTCGGAGAAGGAGATCAGTTGGCCGTTGAACTCGTTCGACACGATTTCGTCGATCGCGCCGAGCCGGACGTAGACGTCCTCGAGGAAGATGTAGCTCAAAGTGTCGCCGACGACCAAGCTCGACGAGATGACCGCGGTGCCGACGAGCAAACCCGCGAGGACGATTAGGACTCGGGACGTTCGCCGCCGGATGTTCCGCGCCGCGAGGCGGGCCAGGAGGGGGCGACCGGCGAGGATGACGGCCGCGAGGACGATCCCCACGAGGACCGCGAGGGCCGCGATGTCGGCGATGGCCATCGCTTCAGGACCCCCGGGTCTCCTCGACGATCTGGCCGTTCCTCATCCGGAGGATGCGATGGGCCCGCGAGCTCACGATCGCGTCGTGGGTGACGAGGACGAGCGTCTGGCGCTGTTCGCGGTTCAACCGGACCAGGAGGTCCATGATCTGCGCCGACGTCTCCGAGTCCAGGTTTCCGGTCGGTTCGTCCGCCCACACGATGGCGGGATCGTTCACGAGCGCCCGGGCGATGGCGACCCGTTGTTGCTGCCCCGCACTGAGCTGGGCCGGTTTGTGCCCCTCCCATCCGTCCAACTCGACCTGTCCGAGGAGGGCGAGGGCCTTGCGGCGCGCTTCTTTCGCGGGGGCCTTCGCGACGAGGAGCGGCAACTCCACGTTCTCCGCGGCGGTGAGGACCGGCAACAGATTGTACGACTGGAACACGAACCCCATCCGACGGGAGCGGTAGCGGCTCTTCGCGTCGTCGTCCATCCCTTGCAGGGAGACGCCTTCGATCCGCACGTCGCCGGACGTGAGGTCGTCGAGGCCGGAGAAGCAGTTGAGGAGCGTGGTCTTGCCGCACCCGGAAGGGCCCATGATCGCGACCATCTCGCCCTTCGGGATCGCGAGGTTCACGCCGCGAAGCGCATGGACCGTCACCGCGCCGGAATTGTACACCTTGTGGGCCTCGATTCCGCGGATGATCGGTTCCTCGGCCATGGGGCGGTTTCGATGGCCCGCGAGCGTATTTAGTGTTTCCCAACCAACCTTCCTATTCTCGGAAGGCCGAGAAGAAGTTGAGCGACCACGTGTCCTCGATCCCGCCTTTCGCCTCCGGAAGGCCGAGTCTCGCCGCGAGCTCCGTCCGGAATCCATCGCGCTGCTCCGCCGACATCTCGCGCAGTTCCCGCTCGGGCCAGCCGAACGATGCCGTGAAGGTCAACAACTCATCGAGATCTCGGAACTGGATCGGGAACGATTTCGTCGCCGCTTCCGTCCGGTCGAACCCGCCGTTCGCAAGTCCTTTGCGGACGCCCGCCGGATTCCCGAGCATCGCGGCCTCAGGATCGTCGCGAGCCAGCTGCCTCGCCTCCCGCAGGAGAGTGAGGTCTTTCGACGGCGTCGCGGTCCCGTACTTCGCCAGGAGTTGGCGGGGCACCCCAAACGTCGTCGGGTTGTCGGTCGGCCACTCGCTGAAGATGAACCGACCGCCGGGCTTGAGCACCCGGTGGACCTCCTGGAACACGCGGTCCCATCCGAAGACGGGGATGCCCAGGTTGCTCACCGCGGCGTCGAACAGCTTGCCGTGGTAGACGATGTTGCGCGAATCGAGCATCTCGAACCGGATGTTCCGGATGCCCGCGTTCCCGGCGCGATAGGAGGCGACCGAGATCGCGCCGTCCGCGAGGTCGATGGCGACGACGCCTTGCGGGCGGACGAAGGGCGCCGCGAGGGCACCACGTTCCGATCGTACGCCTCGGCCATCCGGCTGAACTCGTCGACGTAGAGCAACGTGGCCTCGTTCGCGTTCATCGGGATCGCGACGAATCCGACGTTTCATCATAAAGGCTTCGCGGCCCGGAAGGGTTTATGCCGGATGGGCAGGTTGGGAGGCCGGCCATGGACCTGGTGCCGCGGTACAAGGAGGAGCATGTCTTCATCATCGAAGCGTTCATCGTCCATTCGGTCCGAGAGAGCGGACGAAAAGGCGTGATCCTCGGCCTGAGCGGCGGCATCGACTCGGCGCTGGTCGCGAAGCTTTGCGCGGACGCGATCGGTCCGGAGCGGGTCCTCGCCCTCGCGCTGCCGGACGGGAAGGGCGGGAAGGATCTCAAGGACGCCCAGCGGTTCGCGAAGTCGATCGGCATCGAGTTCCAGGTCGTGGACATCGGGCCGATCGCGACGGCCTTCGAGAAGCGCCTTCAGGCATCCGGGGCGGACCCGATCGCGAGGGGCAATCTCCGAGCGCGGACGCGGATGACGGTCCTCTACTACGGCGCGAACACGGAGGACCGCGTCGTCATGGGGACCGGGAACAAGAGCGAGATCCTGACCGGCTACGCGACGAAGTTCGGCGACGCCGGGGCGGACTTCCTCCCGATCGGCGACCTGTACAAGACCCAGGTCCGGGAGATGGCCGTGCATCTGGGCGTCCCTCCGGAGATCGTCGAGAAGACGCCCACCGCGGGCCTTTGGCCCGGCCAGACCGACGAGGGGGAGCTCGGGATCCCGTATGCCGACCTGGACCGAGTCCTCCTGGGAATTGAGTTGCAGATGGACCCCGAGGCGATCGCGGAGAAGGCCGGGGTCCCGCTCGAGCGCGTTCGACATGTGCAGGCCCTCGTGGGCACCAGCGTCCACAAGCGGAAGATGCCCCTAATCCCGAAGCTCGGCGCGCGCACCGTGGGGCTTGACTGGCGGGAGTGAGGTCCGCCGCTCCTCGAACGCCCGGAGGAATCCTTCGGGATCGTTCACGTCGAAGATGATCTCCGTCGCGGTGAGGCCGAAGGCCTGCCAGAACTTTCGCGGACGTCG
>Ga0209268_1000669_pt1 | contig 17610 bp, 18 predicted proteins | sample GraSoiAngelo_143_FD_185900 | JGI IMG/M metagenome (GOLD analysis project Ga0209268, IMG submission 185900) | Grasslands soil microbial communities from the Angelo Coastal Reserve, California, USA - 14_1009_02_30cm (SPAdes) (version 2) | ecosystem: Environmental > Terrestrial > Soil > Grasslands ... | reverse complement strand
AGACTCATACTAAGACTTAGCAAGGAGGATACTTATTCCCGGATGGGGCGCGAACAAAAAAGGGAGGATTCTTTGGAACCCTCCCCATCTGTCGTGTTCTCAAGGAGTAGAACACAAATTTCTGCCACGTCGGTTACTGTCCTGAAGTTGCTGTACTGGCCGAAGCTGCACCCGCCGCCTTCGGTATGCTCAGGTAGCCCGTGGCACTGGTCTTGGTGACCTTGTTGACTACCAGTTCCAGAGCCGAGCGGGTTCCTCCAGTGTAAAAGAAGATCGGTTCGTTTACGGATCGATCCTTCTTTTCGAAGCTGTTGTCGTCCGCCAGCACGTTGATCGTGTAGCGATTCTTCTTGGGGTTAGTGTCCTTCAGTTGGATTTGGATGGCGCCGACTTTCGTGGCACCGCCCTTGCGCTGCACGGTGAACTCGAAGTAATCGCGCGTGCCGACGCGGCGGAGCTGATCGATTTCATCATGGTTCCGCGCAATCAGCGTACCCATTTCGCTGCGAGCCATCTGAATGCTGTTCTTAGCCGCGTCCAGGTCCGTCTTCACGCCGGTGACATCGCCGTTCAACCTGGTCACATCATCTGCACTCGCTTTGGTGGCGAGCTCGGCCTTCACGGAAGTCGCCAGGTTGGTCACCTTCTCGTCGACCGCGCTGGTCGCCTTCTTATTCTGTTTGCGCGCGGCGATGAGTTCGCCTTGAGTCAAGTTGAGTTTGTCGGTGACGACTTTCACGTCGCTCTGCAATTGCTGATTGATATCGTCGGCCTTTGCCAGCCGCTGCGCCACCGCCTCATTGGTCTGCTTCACAGTGGCCTGTGTCGATTGCTCGAGGCTCCTGGCCTGATTCAATGCGCTCCAGCCCACTCCCAGGCTGATCAGCGAAACGCCACCCAAAACCGCTACTGCCAGTCCGACCCAGCGGGGTGCCCCGACGGTGTGCATATTGGGTGATTCCTGGAATTCGCTCATAGACGTTCATTTCTCCTTTAGGCTCATCGCCCCTGTGCCATGGAAAAGGAGCACCCATTTCGCCAAATAGTTCTCTTACGCCTATAACCCACTAACCTATTTAAGATCAATAGATTACATCCCGAGTAGGGATCGTTGCAGCAAAGTTCCAGTAGTACTAGAACCAGTAAAGATTACGTGACCCTCTCGAAAACCGTATAATTTGCTTTCAGTACTGTTTGGGAACAACTTCGGAGGGAATACTCGAGAAAGATCTTGATATGAAACAATGGCTGTAGACCACGTAGACAACTTTAGTTACTTGTTTTCAGTGATTTAGAGGAATATAAATCAGGCGGCGCGAAAGCTGGCTTCAGTCTCGGCAGCCCGCTCGGAGGTGAAATACTTGTCCAACGTGTTGATCGCGGCGTTCAGCACCATATGACAATCGGAGCAGGTTTCCAAGTGACGCTTGATCTCACCTTCGACGGACGAAGAGAGTCGGCCCTCTAAGTACCAGCAAATCAGATGGATAGTGTCTCTACAGCTCATTTCCCCGTCCCTCAAGTGCCCAACAACCAAGATATTGTCCCCGCTTGTGAGTGTGCATTTGCCGCGCCAAAGCACAACTCTTGACGTCAGGATTATAACTATATTATGAATCATAGACTTAGCGACGGTCGATGAAATCCTACGGAGGAACTGGCGGTTGGCATTTTGAAAAGTTTACATGTGAAATGGTTGAGATCTGCAGAATTTGGTCAAAAAGCCGTCATCTTTGAGGCGTCACTGTCATCTCCCGAAGGGCCTGAATGCGCTTCTCGAGCGGGGGATGGCTGCTGAAGAGGGATGACACTGTGCCGTTACCAAGCAATGGCATTACAATGCACAGCGCCGAAGTTGACGGGGAAAGGAAGGTCGTAGGTATGCGCTGATTGTAAGCTCCCAGCTTTTGCAGCGCGCTGATCAGGCCGTAGGGTTGGCCAACCATACGAGCACCCGTTTCATCCGCAGAAAACTCTCGCTGGCGCGAAACGCCTAGTTGCAAAAGTATTGCTCCTAGGGGGGCCAGAAAAAACAGCAGCAGCCCTAGGATGCCTACGCCGCCACCTCGTTCGCGATCGTCACGGTCGCCACCTCCAAGCCACGGGCCCCAGTGTGCAATCCAAGTGATTGCTCCTGCAAGAGTCGCCGCGACGGAACTAATCAAAATATCGTAGTTTCGAATGTGTGACAGTTCATGAGCGATTACGCCTTCGAGCTCGTCATCATTCATGAGCTGGAGCAGCCCTTCGGTCACTGCCACTGAGGCGTGCCTCGGGTTCCTGCCAGTTGCGAAAGCGTTCGGCGCGGCTTCGGGAATCACATAAAGCTTCGGCATTGGCAGGTGCGCCTTAGCGGCAAGGCGCTCCATCACTTCGTAAAGCCTTGGCACCTGCTCGCACGATACTGGCCGCGCACCGCTGGAGAGCAAAGCGATCTTGTCCGAGAAGAAATAGGCGAAAGCATTCGTGCAGATCGCAATTCCCAAGCCCAGGGTCATCCCATTTCGCCCGCCAAAATACTGGCCCACCAGCATTAGAAAGAGTGTCAAGACTCCCAACAGAAAAGTTGTGCGAATAATTCTCATTGTGCCCCTTGTCTTTGATACGTCCGAACAACGCGAAATCTTACATTTTCGGAGAAACGCCAGGTTTCCTTGGATTTGCTCCGCTTCTGTCTATTAGATTCGCGCGGCAGCCGCGGGTTGTTTCGACGGCAGGCGTACAAACTTCATTGCGTCTTTCTGACCGTCGCGGTCCACGCGCACATGGTCGCCCGGCAAGACCGTGCCTTCCAGAATCTGCAACGCCAAAGGATCCTGAATCAGCCGCTGGATGGTTCTGCGCAACGGCCGGGCCCCGTACGCCGGATCGTAGCCTTCGCGCAGCAACAACTCTCGCGCTGCAGGAGTAAGCTCCAGCATAATGTGCCGCTCCGCAAGCAGCTTCTCCACACCTTTGAGCAGCAGGTCCACGATGCGTTCCAAGTGTTCTTTCCCGAGCGGGTTAAAGATCACGATCTCGTCAATGCGGTTCAAAAACTCTGGTCGGAATGAAGCCCGCAACGCTTCCATTGCTTCCCTTCGCGCCCGCTCTGGATCTTTGTTCGAGAGCTCAAAGATCGCCGCCGACCCAACATTGCTGGTCATCACCAACACGGTGTTCCGGAAGTCCACGGTGCGGCCTTTGCCGTCTGTGAGGCGGCCGTCCTCGAGAATCTGTAAGAGCACGTTGAACACGTCCGGATGCGCCTTCTCGATTTCGTCAAACAAGACCACCGAATATTGGTGACGTCGCACCTGCTCCGTAAGCTGTCCGCCTTCTTCGTATCCAACATAGCCGGGAGGCGCGCCTATGAGCCGCGATACGCTGTGCTTCTCCATGTACTCGCTCATGTCCATGCGGATCATCAATTTTTCGTCGTCGAAGAGAAACTCCGCCAAAGCCCGTGCTAGTTCTGTTTTGCCCACGCCTGTGGGTCCGAGAAAAATGAAAGAACCGATTGGACGTTTGGTATCGGAAAGGCCCGCGCGGCTACGCCGCACGGCGTTTGACACGCGCGCCAGTGCATCGTCCTGCCCAACAACCCGCTGCCGCAGCCGCTCTTCCATGTGCACGAGCTTCTGCGCTTCGCCTTCCAGCAACCGGCCAACCGAAATGCCCGTCCACTTGCTCACGAGCTTGGCGATGTCTTCCTCATCGACTTCTTCTTTCAGCATGGGCGCGTCTCTCTGCACTGCGGAAAATCGCTCCTGGGCCTGCTTCAACTCGCGCTCCGCCGCCGCAATCTTGCCGTAACGGATCTCCGCCACCTTTGCGAGTTCACCGGCGCGTTCGTACTTTTGCTCTTCGGCTTTTAGCTGCTCAATCTGTTCCTTAAGCTTGCGGATTTTTCCGATAGCTTCCTTTTCCGCTTGCCAGCGCGATTTTCGCGCGCTGGAATCTTCTTTCAGTGCCGCTAATTCTCGCTCGATCTGTTTGCGGCGCTCCTTGGAGTGCGCATCGCTTTCTTTCAACAGTGCCTGCCGTTCGATTTCCAGTTGCATGATGCGCCGTTCGATCTCATCGATCTCTACGGGCAGAGAATCAATCTGCATGCGCAGGCTTGCCGCGGCTTCATCGATCAAGTCGATGGCTTTATCCGGAAGGAAGCGGTCCGAGATGTAACGGTTGGAAAGCGTGGCGGCCGCGATAATCGCCGCGTCTTTGATGCGCACGCCATGATGCACTTCGTAGCGTTCCTTCAATCCGCGTAGAATCGCGATGGTGTCCTCCACCGTCGGTTCGCTGACCAGAACCGGCTGGAACCGGCGCTCCAGGGCAGGGTCTTTTTCGATGTGCTTCTTGTATTCGTTGAGCGTTGTCGCGCCGATCGCGCGCAGCTCACCTCGCGCCAGAGCCGGTTTGAGCATGTTGGAAGCATCCATTGCGCCCTCCGCGGCGCCCGCGCCGACCAGGGTGTGGAGCTCGTCGATGAACAGGATGATCTGCCCTTCGGCTTCGGTAATCTCTTTCAGGACCGCTTTCAGGCGGTCTTCAAATTCACCACGGTATTTCGCTCCCGCCACGAGCGCCGCCAGGTCCAGCGCCACGAGGCGCTTGGTCTTCAGCACGTCGGGCACATCGCCCGAAACGATCCGCTGCGCCAGGCCCTCCACAATGGCGGTTTTCCCGACGCCGGGCTCGCCGATCAGCACGGGATTGTTTTTTGTGCGGCGGGCGAGAATCTGCATCACGCGGCGAATCTCTTCGTCGCGCCCAATCACCGGATCCAGCTTTTGCCTCCGCGCCAATTCGGTAAGATCGCGCGCGTATTTTTCCAGCGACGCGTAAGTAGCCTCGGGATTTTGCGAAGTCACGCGCTGCGTTCCGCGCACTCCCGTCAAGGCTTGGAGAATCGCTTCGTGTGAAGCGCCTTGCCGTTTTAACAAGTGCCCCGCAGGTTCGCGATCCTGCGCAGCGATGGCAAGAAACAGGTGCTCCGTCGAAACGTACTCGTCCTTAAAATTGTCCGCTTCCTTGAACGCGCGCTCCAGCACGTCGTTCAGCGGACGTCCCATGTTCTGCTGCGCAAAACCGTGCACTCTTGGCAACCGGCCAATCTCGCGCTCGATTTCCTGGGTGAGCGCTTCGCTGCGGACGCCCAGGCGCGCGACAAGCGGCGGCACCACGCCATCGGCCTGCGTCACCAAAGCCGCAAGCAAATGCACTGGCTCAACCTGCTGGTTCTGGTGGCGCGCGGCAACTTCCTGCGCAGCCTTCACAGCCTCCTGCGCTTTGACGGTCATTTTTTCAAATCGCAACATAACAACCTCGGTTCGGGCTCGTGCTGAAGAAAAAGGGGCTGGCATTCCGGCCAGCCCCGTAAATTACCGCTTCACTGCGACGCTCGGCCAGTATTACCTGCCGGAGGCAGACGCGGCCATCGCCGGTGTCGCGACGTTGATCTTAATCTGCTTCGGCTTGGCTTCCTCTTTCTTTGGGATGGTCAAAGTGAGCACACCGTTCTGATAGTCCGCCTTGATAGCATCCGAATTCACGGAGTTCGCCAGCGTGAAACTGCGGGCGAAGGAACCATACGCGCGCTCCACGCGCAAGTAGTTCTCTTCGTTTACTTTTTTCTCGAACTTGCGCTCACCGCGAATCGTCAGGACATTGTTCTCCACGCGGATATCAAGATCCTTGGGATCGACATCCGGCAGATCGGCTTTAACCACCAGCTCGTGCTCGGTTTCATAGATGTCCACTGCGGGCGCCCAGGCAGTGAGGCTGGATTCCTCGCCCTGGCGCTCGAAAGCATCATTGAACAACCGATTGACTTGTTCCTGCAGGGAAATAACCCCGCGGAAGGGTTCCCAACGAGTAAGAGTTTTCATGTTGTAAGCACCTCCATGCGTGTTTCAGGTGACTGCTACACCATAATAAAATATGAGCGTATGCTTGTCAAATACAAATTTGACTCCTGAGCAAAAGGCTCTAAGTTATTGTAGTTGAATATATTACGGGATACCTGCATCGGGAAGCAATTGTCCCGGCGAACACAGTTCTCCCATCGCAGAGCACCGCTCGTGCATCAATCTTGTTTGTTTTGCGTGACATAACCACTTTGCTGCTAGACTGCCGCTTCCATGCGATTGGATGAGCTGGACTATCATCTCCCTCGCGAGCAAATTGCACAGCGGCCTCTTGAGCATCGTGAAGCTTCACGGCTCTTGTTCCTGGATCGTTCGTCAGGGGTTATCGAAGACCGTTTGTTCACGGATTTTCCAATTCTTCTGCAGGGCAACGAGCTCCTCGTAATCAACAACGCGCGTGTAATCCCTGCACGCTTATTTGGGAGGCGCGCTGGCGTCCACTCGCAGGCACCTTCGCGGGCGACGAAGGCAGAGCATCTAACTGGGAAAGTCGAAATTTTTCTGACACGCGAGATTGATTCCGCGACCTGGGAGACGCTTGTGCGCCCCGGGCGTAAAATGCACGTCGGGGAGCGCGTCCTTTTTGGCGAAGGCGAGTTAGAAGCTGAGGTTCTCTCGCGAGGTCAGCTTGGGTTGCGCACGCTGCGTTTCACTTCCCATGACCAGCGCAACGTCAGCCAGCATTTCGAGCGGCTCGGCCACGTTCCACTGCCCCCGTATATTGAGCGTCCCGATGAAATCTCAGACCGCGAGCGCTATCAAACTGTTTTTGCCAAGCGTCCTGGAGCAATTGCCGCTCCCACTGCGGGTCTCCACTTCTCGACTGAAATTCTGGAGAAAGTTCGCGGGCGTGGCGCGGAGATCTGCGAACTTACGCTGAACGTCGGTCTCGGCACGTTTCAACCAATTCACAGTGAAACGCTCGAAGGGCACGTGATGCATTCTGAGAGCTACGAAATTCCAAAAGAAACGGCGGATCGCATCCAGGCAACGCACGATGCCGGACGCCCCATCGTGGCCATCGGCACAACCGTCGTTCGCACGCTGGAAGACGCCGCACGGCGAGCCGCTGAGTCGAGTTCATCGAATCTCGTGCAGGCAGGCAAAGCGGAGGCACAGCTATTTATTGTTCCCGGATTTCGATTTCGCGTCGTGGATGGTTTGCTTACAAACTTTCATTTGCCCCGTTCAACGCTTCTTGCGCTGGTGTGCGCTTTCGCCGGCCGTGAGCGAGTCCTTGCGGCATATAGACATGCCGTTGAGGAGAGCTACCGTTTCTACAGCTACGGAGATTGCATGCTTATTCGCTAGCGTGAGAATGGAGGAGACTGCGGCGGAGTGCAGCCTCCTCCTGTTTCAAGGAAAAGGGTCACAAACTCTCTTTTTTTTACTCGCTGAAAACGAAAACGCGGGCTTGGCCTGCAAAGCGGACTTCTCTTACCTGCCCATTTTCTCCCAGCAGCAGTGAATCATAGGCGGATTTGGTGCTGCGATCTTCCCAGCGGCCTTCGGATTCAGCGACAATCTGCTTGCCTTTCTGGACTGTGGCCTTGTTTCCTTCGATCTCCAGGCGATATTCGCCGGCCTTCAACTCGGACTTGCCGAGTTTCGCGGTTTGAGAAATGTTGATGGTTTTTGCGAAGGGTTTTGCAAACGCCGGCACTGCCAGCGCGATAGCGGCGAGTAAAGCCATACTGCGGACAAAAGAATTCGTTTTCATGCGCGTCAATTTCCTTTCAAACGGGATCGAGTCAGCCGCACATCGGCCTGTTATTGGCTAGAGGTAGTTGACACGCATGGGGCGGACGAGTACTCTCGCCCGTGAGGACACCAACTCTTCCTGGACTAACGGCCGGAAAGACTGCGTGTCATGACCCCGCGGCTGCCACCGCGGGGTTTTTCTGATTCTCGCCAAAAACAGCCGCGAAGCCGGCTGCACCCGTATAGACGAACCACTGGGGGCGAATGTTTCGTCATCACGTTGTAAAATCTTGTCCATCATTGCCACAACAAGAGTCCACGGCGCTCTTGCCCGTCACTATTCGTGTATTCGCTCTCTCTTTTGTCTTAAATCTTCATAAAGCAATGCATTTCTATTCCAATTCTTTTTCATTTCGCGCGTCACTTGGTGTGACCGCATGTTGCGCGCCGCACCGTGCAGCGGCAAGCGTGTTCATTTATACTCTTTGTCACTTTTCGGATATTTGAAAGATGCGGATTCTCGTTCTCAGCGATTTGCATTCAAACGCCACTGCGCTGGATGCCGTCCTTGATGCCGTGAAGGACCGCTGGGACATCTCCGTGTGCCTCGGCGACGTCGTAGGTTACGGGCCCGACCCCAATGAAGTCACCGCGCGCCTGCGCAAGCTCGCTACACATACCATTCGCGGAAATCACGACAAAGCAGTCACCGGATTGATGCCCACTGATGATTTCAACCCCGTCGCGAAATCCGCCGTGGATTGGACGCGTGCCCAACTCAAGCCTGAGCACCTCGCGTGGTTATCGGCGCTGCCCCCCGGACCGCTTGCGACGGACGGCGTGGTTCTGGTCCACGGCGCGTTTCAAGATGAAGACGAATACGTCTTCACACCTGCGCAGGCCCTTGACGGTCTCCTGGACTCCACCGCACCTGTCACTTTCTTCGGCCACACGCATCACCAAGGCGGGTTTTCCTACCAAGACGCGCAGCTCGAGGTACTCCAGATTCACCCGCGCCCCAGCGAATCCTTTGCAGCGCTCCGTGTTGAGCTGCCGCGCCGTTATCTCTTGAACCCTGGTTCGATCGGGCAGCCACGTGACGGCGATCCGCGTGCCGCTTTTGCGATCGCCGATTTGGAGCACCAGGTCATTGAGTTCTGGCGGGTGCCGTACGATATTTCCGTCGTGCAGCAGCGCATGCGCGCCGCGCACCTTCCAGAACCGCTGGTTCAGCGACTCCTCTTGGGCCGTTGAAGGTCACAAGCTGCTGCGCATAGACAAATTTCTGAAAAGATAGTCCAAAAGCCGCTTATGGCACTTATTATGGCCGTGTGGAATTCGCCGCCGAACTGCAAGCCAGCCTCCAGGAGTTTTGCTCTCTTATGGATGCGGCGCGCGCGCGAATCGAATCGTCGTGGAGCTGTCACTGGTTTGCGCATCATTCTTCCGAAGAATGGCTGCGCCGCCGTTGCGCACCGTCTCGCGGCACTCGATCCAAAACTCGCCGTGGAACTTTACGAGCACGACGCAGCGCTAAATATTCTCGAAAAGATTGACCCGCAGCGCGCGGGCAACCTGGATACTTGGCTCGTCCCGCATCGCGAATCGGAGGCACTGCTCGCGCAAGCCCGCTCCGCGCTGGATGCTATTGTAGGGGCGCCCCGCAAGCCGTTACTTTGCATCCTGCGGCGCAATCCCGCGAAGTGTGGCTGCGCTATCGTGGCCTGGCGTTCGCGCGCTGGGACAATGGCCGCGTCTTTTTCGGGATTAACGACGCCAGCGAGGAACTTACTCCCGCTTCGCGCCCAACGCTAAGGCGTATTCTGCACGATCTGGAAGTTCACCGCCATCCTTTGGCCAGAGACACGCGCCATTCGCTCCACCGCGCTCAGCCGGAGCGCTGGCTGGAATCCATGGTTCGCGAAGACATCACACGCGTCGATGCCATGCTCGATCAGCGATTTGTCTATGCGCAGGTGTTTGCCAATGCCGGGGGCGAACACGGCATTCTCGACCTCCTCACCGTGACACGCTCCGGAAGGCTGGCGATTATCGAATTGAAGGCCAGCGAGCACATTCATCTGCCTCTGCAAGCCGCGGACTATTGGCTGCGCGTTCGCCGCCAGTTGCAGAGTGGGGAGATCGCTCGCTATGGTTATTTTCCAGGCGTTGCTTTGCAGCAGGCTCCGCCGCTCGTTTATCTTGTGGCGCCGGCGCTGCGATTCCATCCAGCAACGGACGATCTCTTGAACTGTCTCTCAACTGAGATGGAAATCGTGCGCGTGGGGCTTGCCGAAGGCTGGCGCCGCGGCCTTCGCGTGGTCATGCGGCAATAGCTGTTTCGTAAATCGTTAGCCGCCACACCACCGCGTTATCCACATGCGATTTTTCTCGCACAAGAATTTTTTGCACTCGGCGGCCAGTCCATAGGTAGAATGTCTCCCCTAGTCAAACGGATAAGAACTGTGCAGGTCACAAATTTTTCAGTTACCATTCGGCAGGCAGGCCGGGTATCTCTGGTTGACGTATGCGGGCGCTTAACCTGCCTTGAGGTCGGCGCTTTACGCGATTCGATTTCTCGGCTGCTGAAGCAGGGCCGGAAAAACATCGTCCTGAACTTAAGCGGGCTCCAATACCTGGACAGCTCTGGGATCGGCGAGCTGGCGAAAATTTACATTTCAGTGGTCAAAGTGACTGGACAGCTGAAGGTGGTCGGCTTGTCGCCGAAAAGTACGCAACTCTACCAATTTTTTCCGGAATTCCCGAGCGAGGAGGCGGCTTTACAGAGTTTTCCGGAATCCAGCCTCCATGAAACCATGTAAGTAAACTAATATTTTTTGGCCTAAAAGGAGAGAAGCGGTTAGGGCCATAGCCCTAACCGCCTCCCGGGGTGTGTCCTCGAAGTGGTATTGATATGTTAGATGGCTGCCAGCGAAAAAGGTTTCCTTTGTCAAAAAGTTTTTTCAAGAAATCGATTTACTAGCGTAAATGTCAGTAAAACAAATACTTACGCCACCGTTCGTCACGGTGCCCGATCAGCCTCATGAGCTGCCTGGAAGTATGCAATGTAAACGGACGAGGTTTTCGCGCCAATTTTAGCCCCGCTTCTTCCGGAGTCCGATCACCTTTGCTGTTATTGCAACGGTAACAGCAGGCCACCAGGTTTTCCCAAGTGGATCGGCCCCCGCGCGACCGCGGCACAACGTGGTCGAGCGTCAATTCAGAACTCGGAAATACCCGTACGCAGAACTGGCAGGTGTTGCGGTCCCGTAGCAAGATATTCTTCCGCGAAAGCGCCCGGCTCTGCTGCGGAATATGCCGGTACGCCAGCAAGCGGATCACGGACGGTACTTTATGCGCATGCGCCGCGGAATGCACCTCAGCGTTGTGCATCTCTTCCGCCTGCGCCACACCCTTCAGCATCAACACCATCGCGCGCCGCACGGCTGTCACGTTGATCGGTTCGTACGTGGCATTCAGTACCAGCACCGGCTCCTGCATCAAGGATACACGGCGGGGCGAAATCAGATTGTAGGATCTACTGCCTGCGGGACCCTCGGAGCCGGGCATAATCTCGCCCGCCACTTCGGGGGTATAGCGCCCCCGGGAATCGACCGACATGTGCCGGTTTGCGCCCATCGCGCCTTCCTCGGGTTATCTTACCACTCCCTGGTGTCTGGCAGGGGGTTTCTGAGGGCCCGCGCTACGGTAAGCCCAATAACAGACTTGGCTCCCGCCTCTCGCAGCGCTCGTGCACAGGCATCCAGCGTCGCTCCAGTTGTCAATACATCATCTACCAGCAAGACGCGTAGGTTGTCAACCTGGCTGCCTGGACGTGTGGCAAAAGCGCCACGGACGGACTCCCAGCGCTCTTCCAAACTCAGCACTTGTTTGTCTGCTCGTACCCGCGTGCGCACCAATAGCACGGCTTTATGCGGCAATCGCAGTCTTTTTGCCAGCGGCTTAGAGAGGAGCGCTGCCTGGTTGTAGCCCCTCTCTCGCTCCCGCTCTCGATGTAAAGGTACTGGAACCACCACGTCTGCTGCCAGGCGATTCGCTTCACTGTTCACTACTTCAGCCAGCCGGTCGGCAAACCACGCTCCGAGCGGCTCGATCTGCTCAAACTTCAGCAGCAAAATTGCTCGCACAATGGCATTTTCATACAGTGCAAAGCTGCGCGCTCTGTCAAAAGCGTACGTCCTGTCCTGACAAGCGGGACAGAACAACGGCGGCTCCGGCTCTTGCTTCCAGCCCGGCAGAGGCCGCCCACAGATCTCGCATAATGTGCCCGCCACACGTCCAAACGACGACAGGCATTCCTCGCAAAGCGGAACCCTGCTGGCGGTCGTCAACAGGTTGTTGCAGATGCGGCACCCGGAAGGAAAAAACACGCTGACGAGAGCGTCTCTAGCCTGCGCGAACCACGCGCGCACACGTTGCTGTTTTGCTGCCGATGCGTCACTGGATGAGCTCGCGCGCCCCACGCCGGCAAGAATCTACCCTTTTTATGCTTTAATTAAAGATAAAAAGTACCTTTGGGTAACGCATGTTTCTAAAATGCTTCCGGAAAGGAGGGTTATTCAAAAGCCGTGGTTACAAACTCTCGTTGCTCATTTATTGCAGCAGTCCTTGCTCCATTTTTTCCTGACAGGCGATACAATGCTTCGCCCACGGCACGGCTTCCAGCCGCTTCTGCTGGAGCTCTTCCTGGCAATTCGCGCACACGCCGTACTCGTCGCTCTGAATGCGCTTCAGCGCTGCGTCAATCATGTTCAGGATTGCGCGGTCCGTGTTGGTCATCCCAAACAGAAATTCCTTCGTATAGGAGTTCGCCGCCTTGTCCGCCAAGTCCACCGTCGGATCTTCGTCCGCGGTGCGGCCCTCTTCCTGTGTCCGGGCGATGGTTTTCGTCAACTCTTCCCGCCGCGCCAACAATTTCTTCTTGTAGTATTCCAGTCTTTTCTTGTCCATGCCTGCTTTGACCTTGTCTGTGCCCTTGTTCATGTTCTTTAGCGTACCTATTAGTGCATGCCCCGTCTTATGCTCATTCCAAGATGATCCCGCTCTACGAGCTTTTCGGGCCATCTAAAAACTCCGTAGTGTAGGCTGAGTTGCAGACGGTGTCAAGCGTTGTGGGCAGCGTTGTGGGCAGAATGGCCGAAGGATGATAACTCGCGTGCCTTTTTCGAGCACCGATTCAAGTTAATTATTGCATTTAGGGTTCAAGTCTTTTGCTCTTTGGCCTTACGGAGTTTTTTCCCCCAAATTATCAATTTCACCCGATTGTCAGCGGGCACGGCTGACCTTAAATTTCCCGCGACGCGCAGCAAGCGTACTTCATTGTCCCGAAGTGAGCCAGTCATCTTACGGTTTCTGGTTACTCCTGCTCGCCCTCAGGCGTGCGTGTCAGCTACCAATTCAAGGAGGATTGCATGCATCGATCAATATCACTCAGGCGCTGTTCCATCGCATTTGCTCTCGCGGCGGCGCTGTTGACCTGGCCTGCGGCTGGCTATGCACAGCTCGGCGGGATATTACCGCCCCCGCCGACCACTACAACGGGAACGGTTTTAGGGAATGCGAGCGCGGTCCAAGCGACCATCCTCGGCATGACCACCGTATTGAGCGGTACCGGATCTATCGGAAGCAACGACGCCCTCGATGCTTCCGTGCTTACGGGTGGCGTTCCTTCGACGCTCACTGCCGAAACGCTGAGTGCAAGCGCCATCAGTTATGCCGATGAGGTGGACTCAGCAGCTTCACTGGGAAACCTGAGTATGACTGTAGCCGGGACCGGCATTACGGCCGATTTCGTAATGGCGCAAGCATCACAGGTAGCGGGCGCTCCAGGGAGTGGAAGTTCAACCCTCACCAATCTTTCGATTAATGGAATTCCCGTCGCCGTCACCGGAGCCCCGAACCAGGCGATCCCCGTTCCCGGCGGCCAGGTGATTATTAACGAGCAGACGATTTCATCCACAGGGACGGCCGTAGTGAACGCCCTGCACGTTGTTGTTACCGGAGTTGCCGACGTCGTGGTCGCATCCGCGACCGCTGGTATCTCTTAGCCTCACGACAAGTGAGCCAGATGCGAGAGGAGAAAGCACAAATGAACGAAAGAGCAAAAAGAATCTGTAGATTGGCCTCCGGACTCGTCGTACTGGCGCTCGTCGTGACCAGCGGGATTCTGGTGGTCGGAACTGCGACGGCGCCTCCAGTAAAGGCCTGGGCAACGCCGCCGTGCGACTTCCTGACGGGTGGCGGATGGATCGTTTACAACGGTAATAGGGCGAACTTCGGTGTCGGGGGCGGGTGCAAGCACGGTTCGCCGACGTGGGGCCACCTTGAGTATATTGACCATGGCACTGGCTTGAACGTTCACTGGACCAGTATCACGGAATATCAATTTCTCGATGATGGTAGCAACGGTACGGACCCGAAGACGGGCCAGCCCATCGGTACCCGGAAAATCTGTGGCACGGCCAGGACAAACCAGTTCGGTGACGTCAATTTTGCCGTTCGCGCCAGAGACGCGGGCGAACCAGGTGTTAACGACCAGTTCGACATCCGGTTGACGGATTCGACCGGCACAATCGTCTGGTACAGCACGGCCAATGAATGCACTTGGCACTATTTGGGCTCGTATGCTCCATGCGCGCCTGGAGACGGCGGCGGCGGAAACATCCAGCTACACAAACCCAATCCGTCAACCTCGGGGAGCTTCGGAGGTTCGTGCCCCGCGTTTCCTGACTAGACGATGTCGTGCTGCAGCCACGGCTCCTGGAGATGCACATCAGCGCAACTATGCTGGTGGCCTTCAGGAGCCGGGCGCGATAGTCGATCTCCTACCGGACTGCTAAGGAACAATAGGCAATGCCAGCGCAGACGGATGCCCCTTGTCGTGATAAATCAAGTTGGTCGCTTTGACCATGCGCGTCGCGCGCGACTGTTCTTCGCCGGTATTTAGGTTACGGTCGAAGCGTGGGAAATTGCTGCTGGAAATCTCCAGCCGCAGCTTGTGCCCCGCGAGAAACACATTGCTCGTCGCCCACAAGTCCACCGATATGTGATAAGTCTCGCCCGGATTCGCCAGCTCCGGCTTCTCCTGCGAATTCCGGTAACGCAGACGCAGGATCCCGCTCGTCAGGTTCTGCGCAAACCCATTCGGCCACACGTCTACGAGCATTCCCGTGAGGTCCGTATCCACGGCTGAACTGCTAACAAATAAGTCCAGCGAAACCGGCCCGGTCACCTCGGTGTCCTTTGCAAACGCCGGTGCGGTGTAGACCAGCACGTCGTTGCGGGCCTCCGCGGGCCTCTGGTCTTCCGGCCCAATTCCTGTAGGCAGCGCGCCGCAGCACAGCGGCCCGCCTATCGTTGGCACAGCGTCAGTAGGGTCGTAAACGTATTGGTCCGGCTTCTCCTCCGCGGGAGCCGCCGTACTCAAGGCGCCGTTGCCAGCGACTCCGTTCGCCGCGCCGGAGGAGTGCAGGTAATACTTCGTGCTTTTCGCTCGCGTCAGCGGCCAGTCATCTTCCTCGCGCCACTCGTTTTTCCCCATCACGAAAATCTTCACCGGCTTTTCCTTGTCCACTCCGTTCGTCTCGCCTTTCAAGAGCCAGTCGTACCAACGCAGCGTCAGCTCATCGCCATCGATTGGCAATTTTTCTCCAAAGTCTACAGCGCCGACTTTTCTGCTGCCCCAACCTCCGGCATGACCTCCTACGTACACAAGCAGCCGCTGCCCGCGCTGTGCTGCTTCCGTGCCTGCCTCCGTCTTCAGTCGCGCATAATTTTTTAGCGTGCCGCCTAGAAAAATGTCGTACCATGCGCCCAGGTTGTACACCGGCACCTGGATTTGCGCGTAGTGGTCCTCGATGGAAATTTGCTTCCAATACTCATCGAAATTCGGATGCGCCAGCCAATCCGTGAAATAGGGCGCCAAACCCTCCGCTTCCGGCGCTTCTAGCACAGGGTATGCGCGCAAGGGCAATATCTGCGTCCATCCAAGCGCGTTACCGCTGGATTCCACCCGCCGCCGCATCGTGTTCGTCGACAGGCCGGTCGCCCACGATTCGTTGAACCACTGCTCGAATGCCCCGCCCTGATAAGCCCAGCCGTCATGATAGTTCGACGCCGTCACGTTGGGGCAAATTCCCGCCAGGTGTGGCGGTTTCGCGATTGCCGCCAGAAATTGCGTCGCCCCTACGTACGACCCGCCAAACATCCCCACCTTCCCATTCGAGTACGGCAGCGCCGCTGCCCATTCCACTGTGTCATACCCATCCCGCGATTCGTTCTTGAACGTGTACCAGTCCCCCTCCGACGTGAATCGCCCGCGCACATCCTGAGCAATCGCGACGTATCCGCGCGCCGCCGCCTTCAATCCAAAATTCGTCTCACCCGTCTTGTCATACGGCGTGCGCACCAGCAACACGGGAAACTTTCCGTCCGCTTTCGGTCGGTAAATGTCCGCGCGAAGTGTTATCCCGTCGCGCATCTTCGCCGCTACGTTGCGCTCTACAATGACTTCGTGATTCTCCGCCGCCATCACCGCTGGCGTCACCAACACCAGTGTCAGCACGATCGCCGCAAAAAAAAGAACCGCCCGTTTTGCTAGCAGCAACCCATGTTGTTTTTGCATTCCAACACCCCCCCGAGGGTTACACAGCGAATCCTGAGTGGTGGAGCCTAGGCCGAGTCCTCGCCAGTGTCAAGGCTACCCGGTCTTGGCTACCCGGTCTTGGCTACCCGGTCTTGGGCGCAGCGTTGTCTCTATACCAACTTCAGTGCGAAAGCTCCGAAATACGAACGTGCTTTATCCGCAGTGAATCCTAAATTTAGCGATGTTACTTACGGAATCTAACGTAAGTAAGAAGCGTGCCAGTCCGAACTAGAACTTGATGTCTCACTAAGAATCATTCCAGAAACGTTTGAGGTGGCTTTGCTCCCCGAACTTCGTCCTTCCTTTTAGTCCCGGATTAAGGTTCCACCGTTCTTGGGGCTGCTTCCGGTTGACGGCCATCAGGAAGCGCGCCGCCGAGAACGGTCTGTGGTGAGTTGCAGGTCTGGGCAGGAGAAAGGGATGTACTCCGTTCCTCGGGGCATTCTGGCCGTCGCAGTTGTTCTCGTTTCGAACTTTTCCGGAACAGAAGCACTTCCGCAGGCTATCAACTTCATCCGCCATGCCGCTGATCCACTGCCGCTTGCTAAGAGCGATCTTGGACGTGCGTATTGCACGGACCGCTCGGCCAGCGAAGTTCACGCCCTTCACGCCCCTACCGCAGCTGGCGGTGAAGCAGACTCACCGTGCGACACGCCGCCAGTGAGTGTGCCGCGGGTAAACCCGTGCAATCCGGCAAGCTTGGCGCCAATCGGCTGTGCCGTGAGCAGAGATGTGGTGCAAGAGAGTCTGACAGCCATGGGAAAGCCAGGCCAGAAAATCACGCGCGCGCGCGAAAGAGTTTTGGAGATTCTGCAAAGCGGAAATGCATGTTCGGCATGGTTCCGCGAAAAAGATCCAAATTCGGCCAGCACCTTCCGAACGCTCAACTATGCCGTAGATCACCAGGGAGAGGTGGTCGTCCACGTTTTAAGAGATACCGGGCCACAATACACCTATCGCGATCCGTATGTGGCTAAGGTTGGCCAGGACACTGGGGCATTCGCAACGATCACCTTAAATGGCGGCGGTGCCTTCTTCCATGTCCAGGCGACGACTCTGGTGTTCTCCAAAGAAGGCGGTTTGGGCACATTAGGCGGACCGCGACTGATTAACGTAGGCCCATACGCGGGCGACACCGTGGCCGCTCAAACTCTCGTTTTGTTGCACGAGTTCGGCCATGTGCTAAACCTGCTGCCGGTAGACTTCGATAACGAAAACGGGAAGTCGATGCAGAATACGGCTGAAGTCCTCCGCTTCTGCCGCCCGGAAGTCGAATCGAAGGTCAGGCGAAGCACATTTTCAGCCACGCGCTGAGGGGACAGGGAACTAGTC
>Ga0209268_1000665_pt1 | contig 17650 bp, 20 predicted proteins | sample GraSoiAngelo_143_FD_185900 | JGI IMG/M metagenome (GOLD analysis project Ga0209268, IMG submission 185900) | Grasslands soil microbial communities from the Angelo Coastal Reserve, California, USA - 14_1009_02_30cm (SPAdes) (version 2) | ecosystem: Environmental > Terrestrial > Soil > Grasslands ... | reverse complement strand
CCGGCCGCCTACGGATTGGCTCCGGCAGCTCGTGCAACCGCTCGCGGACTCGACGGTCGGCGTGGCCACCGGCTTCCGCTGGTACCTCCCTCCCCGTCCGACGTTCTGGTCGCTCGTCCGAGCGGAGTGGAACGCGGTCAGCGCCAATGTCCTGTTCGATTCGCGGCGCGCGTTTGCCTGGGGCGGTTCCTGCGCGGTGCGTCGGGACGACCTAGTGAAATTGAGTCTCCCCGACCGATGGAGGAACGTGTTGAGCGATGACCTCGTCCTCACCCGAGCCGTCCGAGATGCAGGCCTGAAGATCGCTTACACCCCGGCCGCCCTCGTCCCGACGTTCGAGGGCGCCGATCGGCCCGCTTGCCTCGAATGGTGCTTCCGACAGATGACGATGGCCACGCTCTACCTGCCGATTGTCCGTCGGTACGCCGTCGCCGCCTTCTCCATCTTCATCGGCTCTCTCCTCTTCGGCGCCGGTTGTTTGGTCGCGGCTTGGTTCGCGGGTCCGGCGTATCTCGTTCCCGGGGTCCTGTTCCTCGCGCCTCTGCCCCTTGGGATCCTCAAAGGTTCCCTGCGGAGACGCGCGCTGTTTTCCGCCGCGCCTGCCGTTGCCGCCTCTTGGCTTGCATCCGAGTGGCGTTCCGCGGGGGCCGCCCTCGCGGTCCCATGGGTGATGGCGGTAGGACTCCTTCGGACGCGAAAGCCGACGGAGGTTCGGTGGCGAGGTCGATCGTACGATGTGACGGAACCGAATCGGGTGCGCCTCCTGGAATCGAGATAGCCTCGGGTCGGTCGGGCCAGTTTGAGGCTTGCACCGATAGCGTTATCATCACGGGGCAGACGTGGAGGCCTTGGGAGGGCGAGTGTGCTCCGGGCGACGATCGCGATGGCGACGGCCATCGCGATACTCATCCTCACGGTTTCAGCCGTAGGAGATTCCGGGACCTCGGGGGCCCCAGGTTCGACGCCCCTTCATCCCTCTATGCCGACCGCTCGCGCCGACTCAAGTCCGTCGGGACGCGGCTTCACCGCGAATCTCGGGCAGATAGCCCCCAACGACGTGCGATTCTATTCCTCGTCAAGCTCTTTCCAGGTCGGTTTCGCCCCCGGTGCGGTTTTGTTCGCCATGCACGAGGGCCGGGATCGCTCGCATGTCGCTTTCGTGCGCGCGGTCTTTGACCACGCGAACCCAACCGAACCGATCGGGGTGGGGCGACTTTCTTATTCGAGCAATTTTCTGATGGGACCCGACTCGTCACGAACGCGGCTCCACGTCCCGAGTTATCACGAGGTCGCGTATCGCGGCTTGTACGACGGCATCGACCTCGTGTTTTCGTCCGTCGAAGCGGGAACGAAATATGACTTCTTGTTGGCGCCCGGTGCGGAGGCGGAGGATATCGGGATCCATTTCGAGGGCGCTCAATCGTTGCGCCTCGACGCCGCGGGCGAGCTGCTGATCGAGACGGCCGCGGGGACATTTGTGGACGGCGCTCCCTCCGGAGAACAATCGGGGCATGCAGTCGGTTGCATGTTCGAGATTCGGGACCGCTTCACCGTCGGTTACGATTGCATCGACGCGAATCCCGATCAGCCGCTTGTTCGAGATTCGGGACCTGTTCACCGTCGGATACGATTGCATCGACGCGAATCCCGATCAGCCGCTTCGGATCGACCCGCTCATCTACGCAACGTATCTCGGAAGCGAGGGCGTCGACGATGCCGAAGCAATCGCCCGGGACGCATCGGGAAATGTGTATGTGACGGGGTACGCGGGCGGAGCCGACTTCCCGACGACTCCCGGGGCCTTCGATCGCACGTTCCACGGCGGATGCGATCCCCTGAGCTGCGCCGACGTCTTCGTCGCCAAACTCAATCCCTCCGGCAGCGCGCTCGTCTATGCCACGTTCTTGGGCGGCTCCGGGATCGATCGGGCCCATTCAATCGCTTTGGACAGTTCGGGTAATGCCTATGTCACGGGGGAAACGACCTCCAGCGACTTCCCGACGACGGCCGGTGCGTTCGATCGGACCTATCATGGCGCCTCCGACGCCTTCGTGGTGAAATTGAACGCCGCTGGAGACGCACTGATCTTCTCCACGCTGCTCGGAGGTGCCCTCGAAGATCACTCCTCCTCAATTGCGCTCGATTCGGCCGGCGCCATCTACGTGGGAGGCCACACGCTCTCTTCGGACTTCCCGACGACGATCGGCGCGTACAATCGGACGTTCTCGGAAAACGCCGCCTTCGCGGCGAAGCTAAGTTCCGACGGGTCATCGTTGACATACTCCACGTTCATCGGAGACGGACAGGCTCACGCGGTCGTCGTGGATGCAGGAGGGAACCTGGTGGTCGGCGGCGAGACCACGATTTTCCGCTTCTTCCCCACCACGCCGGGAGCCTTCCAGACGGCGCCCAGCCTGATGGACGGCTTCGTGACGAAGCTCAATCCGACGGGGAGCGGACTCGTCTACTCGACGCTCCTCGGTGGAGTTCGTTACGATTACATCTACGCGATGGCCCTGGACACGGCCGGGAACGCGTTCTTGACCGGGACCACTAATTCCTCCGACTTTCCCGTTACGCCCGGCGCATGGAACACAACGTTTCCGGGGTCGACGAGGGGCGGCTACGTCTACGTCGCGGAACTGAACGCCTCGGGGACTTCTCTCAACTACGCGACGTTCATTGGAGGGACCGGAGGGTCCTCGGCTGGGTACGGGGTCGCGGTGGATGCCGCCGGAGCCGCTTTCGTCGTCGGCACCACGATCGACGTGGACTTCCCCACCACCTCAGGAGCCATCCAGCCAACGCATCCCGGGGACCCGTTGACCATGAACGCGTTCGTCAGTCAGCTCAATCCGACCGGGAGCACCTTGCTCTCGTCGACGTACCTCGGAGGATCGGGCGGGGACCGAGCCCAGAGCGCCCTCCTTGACGGGAGCGGGGAACTTTATGTCTCCGGCCAAACGAGCTCCGCGGACTTTCCGGTCACACCGGGGGCGTTCGATACGTCCCCGCACGTGAACACCACGTCGCAAACGATCGACGACGGTTTTGTCGTGAAGCTCAGCGGCCTGACGGGCCCCGTCTCCTACAAGACCGCGGTCGATACGGGACCCTCGGGCCTGCGGCTGGAAGTGAATGGGAGCGCCGTCACCACACCGTCCTCATTCTGGTGCCCGAACGGTGCGACCGTCTGGTTGAATGCGACATCCCCGCAGCTTTCCGGGTCCTACCAATACTGGTTCTCGTCCTGGTCCGACGGCGGCGCGCGGGACCACACGATCCAATGCGCACCGGGGCTTTCCTTCACGGCCTACTATACGACGACTCCTCAGCCCGATTTCGTCCTGTTGGCGAGTCCGTCTCGGACTAGCACCGCCCCCGGAGGCAATGCGACGGTGGACCTGACGGTCCTCGCCTTGAACGGCTATGCTGGATCGATCGTGGATTTGTTTCTGTCCGGCGCTCCGCCGGGCGTCGCGGGCACGTTCTCTCCAACCTTCGTGGCCCCCTCGGGGACCGCCACCCTCGCCCTCTCGGTCTCCACCGCCGTGGCTCCCGGCGTCTACCCCTTGGTCATCCGGGGCAACAACGGCACTTCGATTCGTTCGGTGCCTTTCCAGCTCGAGGTCTTGGGCCTCCAGCTCGCCGCGAACGCGACCGTCCTTTCCATCGAGGCAGGAAGCATCGGCTCCGCGACGGTGACCGTGACCTTGAAAGGCAACTACACGAACCCGGTTGTCCTATCCGTGTCCGGGTTGCCGGCGGGCGTTGGCGTCAGCGTCACGACCGCTGAATTCCTCGCCACCGGGGTCGCCACCATGACGTTCATCGTCGCGTCAAACGCGCCGACGGGGACGTTCCCGGTCGCCGTGACCGCGGCGGGAGGCGGCACGAGCCGCGCGGTGTCTCTCGATCTCCAGATCCTCGCGGGAGGGGGCACGGGACGCGGCCTTTCGCCCGGAACGACCGACTGGACGTCGCTCCTCGGTTGGTTCGTGGGCGCGTCCGCGTTGGCCGCCGTCGCCATCTACCTCGTTGAACGCCGGAAGCGATGATGCGCGGCAGGAGGTCGCGAAGCGATGGCGGTGGAGGATGCGGTGGCGGCGGGCCTTCTCGTGGTCCTGTCCGCCACCCTGATGCTCCTCGCTGCCGCGACCTTCCGGCGATATCGCCACCGGTCCTTCCTCTTCCTCACGGGCGCTTTCGGAATCGCACTCGGGGAAGGGGTCGCAATCAGCCTGCTGGTCTTCGGATTCCTAGGGGGCGGAGGGCTGCCCTTGTTCGTGGTGGCGGGCCTCCAGGTTGCGATCCTCCTCCTGATCTACGTGGCCACTTTCTTCCGGGAGTGAGGGTTTGGCGGCCGGCGGGACCGGTGTCCGCGGCCGCATCTTGGATGCGATTTCTTCGATTCCCGGAATCCACATGCGCGAGCTCGCGCGGGTCGTCGGCATTTCGCTGAGCGGGATCAGCCATCACGTCCGGGTGCTCGAGAGGCAAGGCCTCGTCGTTGGGGTGTCGGACCGTCACTACCGTCGATTCTTCTCGTCTCGCTTGGTCCTTCCGAAGGAGGCCCGCCGCTTGGACGAGGTCGATCGTCGGTTGTTGGCCGAATGTCGACGGGCCACGTCTCTCGCCATCATCCTGAGCCTCGCGGTGGAGGGACCGATGACCCACCGCGAAGTGACCCGGCGTCTGAAGAGGTCCCGGGGAACGGTCACCTATCATCTCACCCGGCTGAGCGTCGCGGGGATCGTGACCCTCGGGGCCGGTTCGAATGGGGAGACGTACGAACTCGTCGACCCTTCGCGGGTCGTCTCCCTGCTGGCGACCTTCTCCAACACCTTGCAGGATCGGCTCGACGGATTCGCCCGATTGTGGTCGCGGTTGAGGGACTGAAGCCCGACCGGATCTGCCATCGCTGCCCGGCATCAAGGCAGGACGGGTCAGCCCTTCCCCGAATCGCCCGACCCGGCGGAGGCTCCTTCCCTCACGTGCTCCTGATATTTCGCGAGTTCCGAAAGAAGCAGGTTTCGTTGCTCGCTCCGGCGCAAGGTCCGGATCATCGATTGGGCCGGAGGAATCAACGCGACGATGAACGCGGCGGCGACGATGGGGGTTGTCAGCGTCATGCGAGCGACGAAGAGCGCGACGAGGATTGCCGCGAGGATGGCGGGAGGCAGGAGGAAGGCTAGGAACACGCGCGACACGGGAATGAGTGGCGCGTGCGCTTGGGCCTGCAGTTCGAGGACTTGGGCGTCGGAGAAGGTGCGGGCCGTCCGCACCATCGGCTCCGCTCGACGGGCGAATCGGTCGCGGATCACGGCCATCGACTCGAGGTATCCGCGCGAATCGGACCGGAATCCGCGGATCGATCCCGGGGTGAAGCGGATGAGAAGGCGTCGGCCTTCCCGCGTCTCGAGTCCGATCCCGGTGTGGACGAGCGTGCCAGCCGAGGAGGCAAAAGGAGACAAGAAGGAGCCTGCGACTTCGTAACTGCGTGGATAGACGTCGCGAATGTCCGACCACGCGTAGTATCTCCGTTCGCCTCGGATCACGCGCCACAACGGGAGGGAGATCTCGATCCCGTTCTCGAATACGAGCGTCTTGCTCGGTTTGAAGAGGGCGATCGCACCGAGGACGAGCGCAACAGGAAGGAAGCACAGTCCGCCAAGGGGCCACAGTCCCTCGGGACCCGCGACCAGGGGCCCGATCAGGAACGTGACCACGACGAGGAGAAGAAGGAGCGCGACCGTCATCGGGTTCGCGGGGATCGGGCGGTACGTGTACAGGAGCGACCCGCGGTCCCTAAATTCCATGCGAGGCGGTCGAAATGCAGACTTGGCTAAAAGCCTCCTCCGGTTGGAAACAAATCCTTTTGGTTCCCGGCCTGTACCGACTACGTTGCACGCGCTTGGGATCGAAGGGACGGCCCATACGGTCGGGATTGGCATCGTCGATGACGCGTGCCGCATCCTCGCCAATGTGTACGACATGGTGAAGCCGGAGAAGGGCGGCATCCATCCCAGAGAAGCCGCGAATCATCATGCGGAGATGGTCGTCCCGTTGATCCGCAAGGCCGTGGACGTCGCGGGCCTCGATTTGAGCGACGTCGATCTCGTGGCGTTCTCTCAAGGGCCGGGCCTCGGGCCGTGCCTGCGGACGGTCGCCACCGCCGCACGGGCCCTCTCCCTCGCGCTCGAGGTCCCGATCCTGGGCGTCAACCACTGCGTCGCCCATTTGGAGATCGGGCGAGGCGTCACCGCGGCTAAGGATCCCGTCCTGCTCTATGTCAGCGGCGGCAACACGCAGGTGATCGCGTTTGCGCGCGGCCGCTATCGGGTCTTCGGCGAGACCCTCGACATCGGGGTGGGCAACCTCCTCGACAAGTTCGCCCGGGAGGCCGGCCTTCCGTTCCCCGGAGGACCGATCCTCGAGAAGCTCGCCCGGGAAGGCCGAACGCTGGTCCCCCTCCCGTACAGCGTCAAGGGCATGGACGTCGCCTTCAGCGGAATGCTGACCGCCGCCCTCACCTTCCGGAAACAAGGCACCTCGATGGAAGATCTCGCGTTCTCGATTCAGGAAGTCGCGTTCGCGATGCTCACGGAGGTGACGGAGCGGGCGATGGCCCACCTCGACAATCCGGAGATTCTCCTGGGAGGCGGCGTCGCCCGCAACAAGAGGCTGCAGGAGATGGTCGGCCGGATGGCGGCAGACCGCGGTGCGAAGATGTTCGTGCCTCCCGGGGATTTGTGCATCGACAACGGCGCCATGATCGCGTGGACCGGTCTCGAGATGCATCGCGGAGGCGTTCGGGCCTCCCTTGCCGACACGGTCGTGGACCAACGGTATCGGACGGACGAGGTGCCGGTCTCCTGGCGGTAGCGGTGGCCGTGCGAGGCCGGCTCATTCGTTCTCCGCTTGATTCGTGATCGCTGCGACCGCGGCACCTCTTTCGAAGCGGTGCCCCATCTTCGCGAGGGTCGCCTCGATCGCCCGAAATCCCGCTTCGAGGTCTTTGGAAGAACAGATGCCCATGTGACCGATTCGGAAAATGCGGCCCTTCAGGCGATCCTGGCCTCCCGCCACAATCGTCCTATGGCTTTCGAGGAGGACCTTCCGGAACATCGCATCGTCGATGCCCGCCGGATATCGGATTGCGGAAACGGTGTTCGAGGCAAAACGTGGGTCCGGAAACAATTCGAGGTCCAGGGCCCGGATCGCGGCCCGGGCCGCGTCCGCGAGACGCGCGGTACGCGCGATTCGATTTTCGAGGCCTTCCTCTTTGAGCCGGTGCAAAGCTTCCCGGAACGCGAGGAACAGGGGGACGGCGGGGGTGAACGGGGTGTCCTGCTTCGCGAGGGCGTCCACATGGGCCTTGAGATTCAGGTAGAAGGACGTATCGGAGTGGAGCGACGCATAGGCCCTTTCCGAGAGGGCGACCGCACTCAGACCGGGCGGAGCGGCGAGGCATTTCTGCGACCCCATGACGAGCGCATCGATCCCCCACTGCTCCATCCGGTTCTCCAGGCCTCCGACGGCAGTGATTCCATCGACGATCAGGAGCGCGTCGTGGGCCTTCACGACCTTCGAGATGTCGGCGATCGGATTCGTGAGGCCCGTCGAGGTTTCGTTCCAGCAGAAGGTGACCGCGCGGCAGTCTTCGGCCTCCATGGCGGCGGCCACGTTCTCGGGATTAACCGCGGAGCCCCACTCGAATTGCAAGGCCGTCGCCGCGGCAAAGGTCCGACAGAGGTCGTGGAACCGCTCGCTGAATTTTCCGTTCACGAGATTCAAGACGCGGTCGTCCTTGCGCAGCAGCCCGGTCACGGCCGCCTCCAATCCCGCGGTGCCGGATCCGCTCAGCACGGCGACCTCTCGGCGGGTGCCGAACAGGTATTGCGTGAGCGTCCGGATGTCGGACAGGACCTCCTTGAACCCCGGCCCGCGATGGTTCATCGCGGGTCTCGCCATCGCCGCCAGGACCCGAGGATCCATCTTGACGGGTCCCGGGAGGAGGAACACGTCCGGAGGGGTCGCGGGCATCCCGTCGCCGATTGCTGTCGGTGCGATAAACGATGCGTTTCGAATTTTGAGAATACGGAAGGGCGGGCAAGGGCACGGCGATTGACGAAGGTCGCTCCACACGAACCGAAGCTGTTTCGTTTGACGAAGTCCCAGCAATGATTAAATACGATGTAAGAGTTGGCCGGACGCTCGTCGGTCAATATATGCCTATATGACCCACGAGGTAGGGCGGAGTAAATGCGGGATCCGGATTCGGAAAAGATGACATTGCGGCTTCCCGCGCGGTACCTCAAGGCCCTCGACTTCCTGGTCGAGGTCGACGACTTCCCGAGCCGATCCGAGGCGGTCCGCGCGGCGATCCGCGACTTCGTCTACGCCCGCGTGGAGCTCGTCACGGACAAGCTCAAGAAGATGAAAGACGCGGAACGCACGCTGATGGAAGCCGAGGCGTTCAAGCGGGAGTACATGAACAAGTAGGTGCCGGAGGCCGGCGGAGAGGCCGACCTGCCGGACGTCACGATTACCTCCCCCCCAACTGGGTGGCCAGAGAGCCACCCACTTTTCTTTTCGATGCAGGCCCGATGCTCGCGGCGGAATTTTGTCAAGCGAATCAAGAACGAGACTCGTTTCAAATCGCGTCGACTGATCCGGCTAAGGACATCCACGGCCACGACTCCTCTCGATGGCGACCGTCACAGGGCTCCGGAACCATTGGCGCGAGTTCGACGTTGCCGCGGAACTGCCCGTGCGCTTCCGGCACTTCGCCTGGCTGTCGACCGGCATGTTCAGCGCCGCGGCGCTGGCCCTCGCCTTCCTCGGTTATGCGTGGAGCGGGAATGTGGCAGGTGCAGCGTCTAACTTTTTCGCCTCGATCGTGTCCGGCGGACTGTTCGGCCTGACCTCGGTCCTCAAGTTCGCTCCGAGCGACGGGTGATATTCAGCGGCGATAACCGCTTCGCCATCTACATGTCGTCGGCGCGGCCTCGCGGCGAACGATGGCGACCCACTCCCAAGTGCGAACCTTCGCGAGGCTGCTCGAGTCCATTTGGCTCGCCGCCCTTCCGAGGATCCGGAAGTTCCTCTGGCTTTCCGCGGGCATGTTCAGCGCCGCGACCTTCGCGATGGCCATGGTAGGCGTCGTGCTCTACGGTCGGATGGACGCAGTCGCGACGAGCTTCCTCGCGGGGACCGTGAGCGCCGCGCTCTTCGGACTCGCCTCGATCTTCCGGTTCGGTCCGGACGCCGCGTGAGTTTTCTCCCTTAGGAGCGACGAAGTTTTATTACGCAACGAACCTTCGCGACCTCCGTGGAGCGGGAGGTGTGGATGCGCGGGGGCATGGTCCTCTCGATCCTCGCGCTCGTCGTCCTGATCCTCGTCACGCCGAGCCTCCTCGGCCGCACGTCGACGGAGCTCGCCTCCGTCCCGCTCTTGACGATCGGCATGTCCCGCAACGAGTCCGCCTTCATCGTGAACCTTGGGGCCGCGGTCCAGGCGTATCAGTATGACTTGGTCCGCATGACCCTCAACGGCTCCGAGCCTTCCGTGAACCGGACGGTGGAGGAGAACGACACGTACGGGTTCCATGTCTGGATCGCGGCCAACGTCACGTTCTCGTTGCATGTCTACTTCGTGGACCACGTGGGCCGCACGGGCCTGCGGAGGAACTATTTCGAGTACAACGTGACCGTCCAGCGTGAGATGGACTCACAAAACCGGACCGTCATGGTCTTCACTTTCCCGTACGAGAAGGACCGGCAAGGCGCGCCGATTCGGATCACCCGACCGGACGGCGGGGACCTGCACTTAGTCATCCCAGCCCGAGGGACCGTCCCATGAGGCTGTCCCGCTGGGTCCTCCTGTGGCTCCTGATCATCGGCGTCCTCGTCGCGATCGAGATCGGCGTCGTCACGGGTCGGCTCGATCCGATCGGATCGTTCCTCATCTTCCTCATCGGGCTCATGGTCGTCTCCGTGCTGTCGATCATCGGCGCCGTGTTCGTCGGCATGTTCGTGTCGCATCGCATCCTCTCCACGAAAGGCTTCACGCCGTTCGAGCAGGAGATGCTCCGGATGCGCCAGGAGGTGCGGGAGCTGAGCGACCGCCTCGGCGAGATCGCGACGCGTCTCGGCCTCGCGCCCGGGAACCGGAACAAGCCGCCCTAGGCCAATCGCTCCGGACAGGCGGCCCGGCGGGAGCAGTGGATGCATTTCCCTGGCCGGTTGTGGTTGCGGTGGGCCCCGCCCCTCGCGATCGCGGCCCGCATCTCCCCGAGCTTCTGGAGCAGCAGGCTCTTCTGGTCCTCGTTGTACTCGATCTCGAACGCCGTCTCCCCGTAGCGGATGATCCCGTACGGCGGCGCGCGCCCGTACTCCTCCTCGAGCAGGACGCAGTACGCGACGACCTGCAGGATATGCGAGAACAGCGGCCCCCGCGGGACGCGGCCGGTCTTGAGCTCGACGGGGATATGATGCTCTCCGTCCATCACCACCGCGTCCGGTCGACCGGAGAGGCCGTGGACCTTGGAGACGAAGAGCTTCGGCTTCTCCGCCGCGGAGTCGATGTACACGAGGTCGCCCTCGAGATCGTACGCGGCGCGGGTCGACATGGCGATCTGGAGCGCGCCGATGGAGCGATACAGGAAGACGGAGGCCCCGACGAGCCACAGGAGGGCGAGGGCCTCGAAGCCTTGCGCGAGGGCATCGTTCTGCACGCCCTGGAGGGAGACGGCGGCGGTCGCGATGACCGCGGCCGACATCGCCGTCGCCAGGATGACCCGCTCGGAGATCAGCTTGTCCTGCGGCGTCGCGAGCCGATCCGCTCGGAACAGGAAATACACGGCCGCGAGGAGCCAGATGAGGGAGATCGCGCTGAGGGTCTGGGAGGTCTGGAACGGCGAGGTCGTGATGAACCGGAGGCCGACCGTGGCGACGATCGAGGCCGCGATGGCAAAGTACAGCACCCCGGCCTCGGCCTCGCGGGCCTGGGCCTCGTGCGCCTCAATCCCCCTCAGGTCCGCCGCCGCGGCCTCGTGCTTCTTCTCGCCCTCCCCGAGCTCCGGCCCTTCCTCGGGGGCGAGGCCCCGGCTCAGCCACCAGCTCAAGGGGCAGTAGCCGAACTTCTCCACGTCCGCCGCGGCGATCAGATCCGGGGGCACGCGTTCGCACCCGCGCGTGGGGCTTTATGCCTTTGGCGCCGACTCTCAATTTCCGCAAGGAGACCGCGGAGGCCCCGCCGACGAGCAGGTAGAGCCCCGCGAGGGCGAGCGGGTCCTCGAGTCCCCATCCGCCGGAGGTCGTCGGACGGCCCTCCCAGTCGGCGTCGAACGCGGCTTGGAACCGGCCCGCGAGTTCGGGGTCCTCGACGATGACGCCGATCTCCCGATTGTCCGTCGCCGACCCGAGGCCCCAGTTCATGCTGGACACGAGCACCTGACGGCCGTCCACGACGACCCCCTTGTTGTGCAGCCGTTCGATGGAGCCGCGCGGCTCGAGCAGACGGGCCTCCAGCGGGAGTCGTTGATCCTTCGCCGCGCGATTGATCCGGGCGACGACGTCATCGTTCGTCCCCGAATCGGCTTCGACGGACGACCAACTACCATCGACGAGGATCCGGACGACGACGCCCCGAGATGCGGCTTCGAACGCGGCCGCGAGGAAGGGATTCGTCGCATTGCGCCAGGCCTCCTCGATATAGAACGCCTCGATGGAGAGCCGGTCGCGGGCCGTCCCGAGCAAGTCGAGGATCCCGTCGGGATCCAGAGAGGCATCCGGACCGACAATGAGGCGGGCCCGTCGATTCCGCGGACCCTCTCGCCAGGTCCAGGCCGAGTGCGATGGCGCCGGAGGTAGGCGGTCCTCGGACGCATCTTCTTGGGCGACGGTGTCCCGTCTCCGAGGATCGAAGTCGCTCTGGAAGACCCGGCCGAGGGCCCGAGTGATTCCGGCATCGTCAACGACGACGGACCAGCCGCGATTCCCCTTTCGACCGCTAGGGAATCCGGATTCCCCGAAATTCTCCGATCCGACCCATGCGGAGCGGGCGTCGACGAGCACGTACTTCGCATGGAGGAATCGATAGCGTTTCACGATGTCCTTTCCGCCGGTCATCCAGCGGACGTCGACACCGGCCGCGGCGAGCCCGCGACTCACATTGTGTTCGTCGCTATCGATGCCTCCGACCGGACCTCCGTCGAGGAGGACTCGGACGCGGACGCCTCGGCGGGCGGCGTCCCCGAGGACGGATGCGATCCGCTCGCTCGTGAAGGTGTAGACGCTCACGTCAATCGTCCGTTCGGCGGTCGAGAGGAACCCGATCAGGGGACCGTCCCCCTCATCCGGCGAAAGGACCGACGTGAGGCGGCCCGTCATCTCGAATTCGCCGAGGCCGAATGCCGATTGTCCCAGGCGATGATGGCGAGGGCCCTCCCAGTCCTCCGCCCTATTCCGGTCGAGCCACTCACCACTCTCATCGCGGACGCGGACTGCGATCTCGCCTCGCCCCATCTTCTCCGCGGGCCGCTCGGTCCACGCGGGACCGGTGTAGGACGAGTCTCCCCACACGGACTGCGATCTCGCCTCGCCCCATCTTCTCCGCGGGCCGCTCGGTCCACGCGGGACCAGTGTAGGACGAGTCTCCCCACACGTAGGCATCGATCACAGATCCATTCGCGTCGAGGAGCAGGATCTCGTCGCCGGCGTCCGCGAGCCGCAGGACGCCTCCCTCCATCGCCCGCGCCTCGCCTCGGTCGAAGGTGAAGTCGGCGGCCGTGAGCGTGTCCTCGGCGTAGCTCGTCGCATTCCGGGTGACGAGTGTGCGCCCCTTCGCGGGCACGATTGATTCGAATGGGAAAACCGCCGCGGCCTCGCCGTCCGAAAGGGTCCAGCCGGTGAGATCGAGCGCTTCCTCGCGGTCGTTTTCGATCTCGACGAATTCGTCGTCCCGCACGGCGCTTGCGTAGACGCGGACCAGGAGGACCTGGAGTGCGCTCCCCGAAGAAAAAAGGGCGGCCGCGGGTCCGAAGGAAGGGGGGAGGGGTTCGACCTCGCGCGCCGCCCCGAGGGGAGGAGCGGCCAGCAGGAGCACCGCCAAGAGGGCCACCGGCCCTGCTCCCGAGGCACGCACATGCGTCGAACGTCGCCGCCGTCGATAAGGGTCCGGCCTACAGGCACGCTACCTTCGACTCGTCGCGAGGCTCGATGGGACCGTCACGCGATGAGGAGCTTCCCTTCCCGGACGATCGGCTTGCCGTCGGCTTCGACGGTCGCCGCGCGCACCGTGCTCTCGAATCCGAACGCGGACTTGTTGGGCCCGCCGACGAACTGGTTCCCTCCGACCCCGATGGAGACGGCGCCCCGGACGATCGGGTTCTGAAGGAAACCGAGGCTGGCCTTCGGGTTCGTCCCGATTGTGAAGGAGGCGATGCGATCCCGGTCTCCCGTCGACACTTCGTACTGCTTTCGCAGGGCGAGCGCGGAGGCGTCCCCCTCGAATTTCGTCAGGCGGCCGCCGTGGAATTCCCATCGCATGCGTCGGATGGAACGTCCCGCCCATGCTTGGGGCACGTCGAAGACGACCACGCCCTCCGCGCTCGTTTCCTGGGGCAGGATCGTCACGCTGCCGGAGGGGATCGAGGATTCGTACACGCCGGCCGCGATATCCTCGTCATCGACGATGCCGTCGTAGATCATCGGTTGGCGCCCTTGCACGGAGAACGTGAGGTCGGTCCCACTCGGGGCGGTCACGTGGACGTCGTCCGCGGTCCCGAGGATCCCCGCAAGCCGTTGGCCGGTCGCGGTGAGGGTCTTCGCGGGGACCGCGGAGGCCTCCTGGACCATCCGTTCCCAGGTCGCGAAGTTGAAGCCGTAGGCCTTCGCCCGAGGTCGGGTCACCTGACCGATCGCGAGGCCGAGAGAGCGGACCTTCCGGTCCCGCATCGGGAGATGGGCTTCCGTCTCCGCCTCGTCGTTCGCGGCCATCTTCTCCGGCGGCACGCGCCGGTACACGATGGGGTCGTACGCGGCCCCGAGCCAGAAGGTCGCCGTGGAGATGTTCGACAGGCCGCGGCAGAACGCGGACGGCTGGCGGAGCTTCTCCGTGGACAAGTGCTTCATGTAGGCGGAGTAGTACTTGTCCGTGTAGAGGTTCAGGAGCGCGTCGGCTCCCACCTTGAAGCACTCCGTGGCCAGGTCTTCCGCCAAGGACAGCGTATGCGGATAGAAGAAGATCGTCACGTTGTCGTCCGGTCGGATTCGAAGGCAGTTCTTGACGGCGTTTTCCGCGAGTGTAGGCATTGAGAGGTTCCCCCCAGCCCCAAGAGACCGGGACGTATATGAAACTCCCGGCGAGGTCGGCGGAGGGAGGATTCCTGAGCGGGGACGTTAGGTCGAGGTCGGAGAGACGCGATGGTTCAGAGAGTTCGTACATGAGGTTCATGAACGGGAGGCTCATGGACAACCGATGGTTCCGAAAGGGCCTGCGTCGACTGAGAACCTGCGCCCCCAGATCGCCTTAGTCTTTTGGGGCACACTCGCCCTCGGATTCGGAAGTGCTCTGCTACTGCCCGGACCGCTCGTCTGGCTCTTCGGCGGAGGGACGAGCGCCTTCGTCCTGCGGATCCCTGCGGTCGTGATGCACTTCGTCGGATGGATGTTCTTACTCGTTTCTCTCAAAGCTTTCCCGTTGGACTCCGCGCGTTTCCGTCGGCGGTTGCTCGATCGACTGTTCGCGATCTGGATGTTCTGGTTCGTTGCGGCGTTCCTCGGAATCGGGACCCTGCCCTTGGCGTTTCCTGAGCTGTACTGCACGATCTTCTGTATTCCGTTGGGCTGGCGGCTGTTACCGTACTTCCCGTTCGTCCCCTCCGTCTTCGCCCCGGTCGTCGTGGGCCATGCGATCTTTTTCTGGTTGGAATCGAGGATGCTCGGGGCCATTCCCAGGCGGACGGTGACGAGGGCGGCTCAGTTCCTCGGCGGACTCGCGGTCACATCGATCGTGATTCAGGCGGCGGGCCTGTTCTCCGGATGGGCGTATCTGCTCGCGGGTCTCACGGCGCCCGGATACTTTCTCGCGGCGATTGGCTTCAGTCGAGCATGGCGAGAGGCCTCGTCCTTCAGCGGGATCTCGCCGGTCGCGGCGCCCCGCTCGGCAGGCCCTTGATCAGGTTTCGCAAGGCGCCCTCCGGATCCTTCGCCTTCACCACGCCGGTTGCAAGCAACACTCCCGACGTCCCGAGTTCGAGAGCCCGCGCGACGTCCTTCCGGGTGCGCACGCCGGCGCCGCAGAGGACCACGACCTTTGGATTCACCGCATGAATCCGGTCGACGGCCCGGGAGATGACCTCGGGCTTCGCGGTCGTGACGCTCACTTCGCCCCCGATCAACTCGGGCGGCTCGATCGCGATGTATTCCGGCGAGAGCTTTGCGAGGGTCTCCGCCTCCGAGATGTCATCGGCGCAGGCGACGACCTCGAGGCCGAGCTCCTGGCAGCGGGGAATGCTCTTCGCCATCTCCTCCCACGCGACCTTGCGCTCGCTGTGATTGATCAATGTCCCTGCTGCGCCGGCTTCGAGCAGTGCCTCGGGGGGCGACCAACCCGTGGTCGGGCCCGCTTCGACAGCGTCGACGTGCTGGGCGAACACGGGGATGTGCACGAGCTTTGCGACATGTGCCAAATCGCCCGTCGGCGGGCACAGAACGATCGAGGCGCCCGTGTCGTCGGCGACGGACGCGAACCGCGTCGCGAGGTCCCAGCCCTTCTTCCCCAGAGCCTCGGAATACGTTTTGAAATTCAATACGATGGCGGGGATCCGCATTGCCCGCGGCAAGGCGGGGCCGCACAAATATGCTTGGCTCAATGACTCCGCCGGGACGATCGGGCGACCAGATAGCCGAGGACACTTCCTTCGACCGTGGTCGCCACCAAGCCCGTGACGAGAATCCAAAGGGAGTAACGTTCGAGGAACATGGGGATGGCGGTCGCAAACGGCACATCGGCAATATCGAATCGCTGGGCCGTCCAGTTAAGGCAAGTCCGAGATCCGGGACCGAACCAGGAATAGCTCGATCCGGAGAGGGCCCAAAATTGTTGCCACTCCGCCCCGACGACAACGATGATGTCGGCGTTTAGGTTGTACGTCGATGGCTGCCAGGTGAGATACACCTCTGCCGCGGGATGGCCGTCCACGACTCGATCGTGGACCGGCTCGAGGATCGCGAATCCCGTGCGGGTCGAAAGCCCATCGATTGCTTCTTGCAGAATCGCCCGCGCCTCCGCGGTCGTGCCTTGAAGCGACCGCCCCTCAGAGACGATCACGACCGAGGTTCCCGTCAGCGAGTCGACCAGCACCGCATCCGCGGTGCCTCCTCCCGACGCCACATCCGGAGTCGCCTCCCATCCGGGAGGCACGGAGACGGAGAAGTGAGTACCGTTGTGGGACAAAGTGCCCGGCATGGGCCCCGGTCGAACCGTAAATGAGTCCCACGTCGCGTTGATTTCCGACCACCGGTCGATTTCGGAGACGTCGTGCACGAGGCCGGAGAACACCCAGTTCGTCGACCATTCCGGACCCAAGACGACAGCGAGGACCTGGTACGCCCTCCCGTAGGCCAAGAAATGTGTGATGACTGCGTGGGCGGAAGCGTGTCCATTCAGCATTCGGGCCTGGATTGCTTCGAAGACTGAGAACCCAGAATATGTCGCGTATGTACCGAGGACCGTCGTAAGCATTCCTTCCGCTTGCGGTAGCGTACCCTCTGAACACCACGGTTCCGATCGGATGGCGATGTTGGAATTGCCCGTCGGGGGCCCTAAGGAGAATTCAGACGGCGGACTGGTCCTCACGGTCCAGCCGTCGGGAGCCACGACCGTGAAGCGGTGAGTGGCGTCTTCCACGACAGCCCTGGCCGCAAGGTCGGCTCGATGAGGATCATCGCCTGCCGGGGTAGCGAGCCCGCCCGCGAGGGCGAAGGTACCGATCGTCAGGCATACGCACAGAAAGACCGCTCCACCCACCTCGGCACTCTCCCCCAACAAGGATCGCGTCCCACGGCATAGAGGTGCCGTTCGTCCCACGGCATAGAGGTGCCGTTTCCCCCCCCGGTGCGAGCACCCGCCTGCATCCGCCCTTATTTCTCTCCACTACCGTCAAGCTGGGGGGTCACGAGCGCCCCGGCTCCCATTGCCAGGCCGGACCAGCCTTCATGCTCAGCGGCAGAATTCCACGTCGGGGAGGCGCCGGAAGGCCTCATCGCCTGTGAGGAATCGCGCCCCGAGCCGACGAGCGGCCGTGTATCCGACCGCGTCCGCGTAGGACAATTTCGGCCGACGCATTTTCAGAGCCATCGCCTCGAACAGCCACTCGTCCTCCGGATCAACCGCGATCCCGCGAAACCGAGCGAACTGACGGCGAGCTTCCTCCTCGCCCCGGTCCCGCAGCATGGCCAGATAGAGTTCGACGAGATTCCAGAGGCTCGTCCGCAACTCCGCGGAGAGGTATCGACGATACCGCGGGTTCCCCCGGATGAGTTCAATCAACGCGTACGTGTCGAGGAAGAATCGGGGCGCACTACCAGCCCCGGCGGAGTTCGTCTTTCAGCTTCTGCGGGTCGACCGCCCAATCCTTCA